>Ga0315298_1008636_pt1 | contig 12909 bp, 12 predicted proteins | sample WHS_1_MG_FD_203077 | JGI IMG/M metagenome (GOLD analysis project Ga0315298, IMG submission 203077) | Extremophilic microbial mat communities from Washburn Hot Springs, YNP, Wyoming, USA - WHS_1_MG | ecosystem: Environmental > Aquatic > Thermal springs > Hot (42-90C) | place: USA: Wyoming...
CGACCTTGAAACACCTGCAGGCGAGCCAGTTGACCCAGCGCAATCACAGCATTAGGAATGTCTCCAGATGTTCGGTTTAGAGAAATGGCCTGCATAAGCATGTTCTCTGCTTGTGGGAAATCGCCATCCAACCAGTAGGCAGATGCTTGGATTTGCGTCATGGCGCCACGCAAGAACGTGTCGTACTTTCCAGAGGGCTCGGAGGCCTGTCGAGAAAGCGCGATCCCGAGAGCATCATCGCCACGGATGATGGCGATGTTCGTGCGGACAGCGTTGACCTCGTCCAATAGGATCTGGATGCCAGTGATCTCTTCTTCAGAACCGATAGTGGCATAGCCGGAATGCCCTTCGGCACTCCTACTGAGGAATCGTTCCACATCACGCAACCGCGCCTCGGCATCCTCTAGCTGCCCAGCGTTGGCCAGTGCCCAGGCATGGGCCAAACAGAGCCTCGGCTTGGCTCGGACCTGCTCGCTAGGTAGAGCGTTGATCCAGCTGAGGAACGTCGTCACTTCGCACCGCGTCAGCAACGAGGTCGCAGTCTGCTCGATGAGGCGAGCGGCCAGATCAAACTCCCCGCCCGCCAAGGCGTGACTGACTGCCTCGCCCATTAGCCCATTTCTCTCATACCATGCGCTGGCTCTACGGTGCAATTCCGGCACATCTGCCGGCCGTGCTTGGCCAAGGCAGGCGCGAAGCGCATCGGCAAAGAGCCCGTGATAACGATACCAGCACCGCTTGCTGTCTAGTGGCACGGTGAATAGATTGGCCCGGTCAAGCCTCTCCAGCATCGCCTGGCTATGCTCTTGGCCCGTAACCGCCGCGCATAGAGAAGCACACAGACGCTCAAGAACGGAGGTTTCCAGGAGGAACGCCTGAACGTCGCTAGGCTGCCGCCGCAGGACCTCTTCGACGAGGTAGTCCAGAATGTGCCGGTGGTCCCCGGCAAAGGCCTGGATGAAACCATGAGGGTCATCGCAGCCCTGCAATGAGAACGCCACTAGTTGAAGCCCAACGATCCATCCCTCGGTGCGCCTTTCCAGCACCGCCACCTCCCCCTGCGGCAGGTTCAGATGCATGACCTCCTCAAGAAAAGTGACCGTCTCCTCTGGTGTGAAGCTCAGATCGGCAGCTCTCAACTCCAGCAGCTGCCGCCGAGCTCGCCAGCGTGCGAGAGGCAGTGGGGGATCCACGCGGCTCGCGATGATCAGGTGCACCTGGGGTGGGAGACGGTCGAGGAGAAAGCCGATTCCCTCGTGAATTTCCCGAGCCTCGATAGTCTCGTAGTCGTCCAAGACGATGGCTAGGTCATCAGGCAGCGCAGTCAAAGCGTTGAGCAGAGCCGCTAGGAACGATTCTGTCGGCAGTGCTGGCGACGAGTGCAACAGGCGTAGAGCCTCTTCGCCCATATGGGGAAAGATCGTCTGTACAGCCGCGATGAAGTAGGACCAGAAGCGTGCAGGGTCATTATCACCGGCATCGAGGGAGATCCAGGCGATGTGGCATCCGCCGTTCTTGACCCATTGACTGAGTAAAGTCGTCTTGCCAAACCCTGCGGGCGCCGAAATAAGCGTGAGCCTGTATAGTACTGCTTGGGCCAGCTGCTCTTGTAGGCGAGGGCGTCCCACCAGAGCCGGGCGAGCCAAGCGTACGGTCAACTTCGTCTTCAGCAGCCAGTCTGGCAGATCACGGGACGGGACGTTTGGCCCGGCTGACCCGAGGTTAGAGACAGCGGGCGCACCCGATGAGGCGGCGCTTTGGCGAACTGGAGAATGGCTGGCATCGCCTTCGGGTGACGGCCCACTGTCGGGCGATCCCTTCGTTCTCAACTCCCTCGCGACATGAGTCAATCGCTTTAAGGTGAGAGCCTCGGTCTTGCCTAAGTAGGCCCGATGGAGCTTGCCAGCGCGACTGCGGTAGGCCTTCCAGTACCAACGGCCGTGCCGGGTCATCTCCTTGCGGGCGGTGAATGTGCCAGACGTGTTGGCAAAGGAGAACTTGGCGTGTTGCTCGAGCCAGGCAAACCACGCTGGGCTCCCCACCGCGATCGAGTGGAGCTCGCTCCCGTCGCGCCAGACTAAGCTGTCTCCCTGAACCACGGGTGTCGCACGTGCCATAGCGTTGAGACTCTGTATGTGGCTGTCGGCTATCAGCCGCGTGATACGTGACATGTAATGCGTAGCAGGAGAAAGCTGACGGCTGATGACTCTGCCCCCAAATGCACGGAATTACCTAACTATCGGGAACAAGGGCCACCGTGAGCACAGTATACCACCAGTGAGAAAAGTACTCAACTGGATTCGCTGGAACAGCGTGTATGAGGAAGATGAGCCCGCCATGCCCACGCCATACCAGCACTGGATTTCGGCATTCGTCGTTGTGACCGAGTTGTCTTTTACCCGCATTCTCCCATCTTCCCCGATGCCGTCACCCGCCCGAGATGATTGACAGATTGCCCATTGCTGGTATCATTAGGCAAGTGCGCTGCCGATCATCGTCCACGGCCGGTTAAATGGCCGGTGGACACGCTCAAACAGCGTCGCGGGCATCCCGCTCTGTGGCCATTCTCACGCAGCGGGGTCTCTCGCGCGACCATGGAGCCAAGGATTGGAGCGCTACCAGTGCTGGCTGGCGCAGTCTAGTGAGTGAGGAGGTTCTGATGCTACTTGACGCTCATGCCCATCCTGACATGTACGACGATGTGGAAGCAAGGGAAGCGATCGAGGAGATGGAGCGCGACCACATCTTGATAGTCGCGACCTCCATGGATTTCCCCTCCTATGAGCGGGCCAAGCGCCTGGGCCACAAGAGCCGCAATTTTGTTCCTGCTTTCGGTGTGCATCCTTGGAACGCCCATCTTCATGGTGACCAACTCGACGCCATCCGCGAGGCGGCACGGACTGAGACAGTGCTCGCGGAGATCGGGCTTGACTACCGGCGGATACAGGACCTGCGACACTATCCACTGGAGCGGGCAGTCTTCCAGATCTTCCTCGACGAGGCCGCCAGCAGGGATCATCTACTCAGCATCCATTTGAACGGCGCCGAAGGTGACGCATGGCGGATGATGCGGGGACACGATCTCGGCAGAGTGATTATCCACTCCTACTCAGGCGATCTAGATAGCCTAAAGCGGTTCATCGGCTACGGCTGCTATTTTTCGGTTGGACCACGGGTGCGGCAGATCGAGCGTCTCCGGGACATCGTGCGCGAGATCCCGGCTGATCGTCTGCTCACTGAGACAGACGGTCCCGGTCAGAGGGCTCCGGAGACGGGCAAGAGGGGTACTCCGGGGCGAGTTCGCGAATCGCTTGCCGGCATTGCGGAGGTGAAAGGCATGCGTCTAGCGGACGTGGAGGCGTTGGTGCTGGAGAACTACCGGCGGCTCATCAAAGGGCTCCCGCTCCCGGAAAGCTGGTAGGTTGCCCATGGTGGACGTGAAAGAAGAGGTTGAACGGCTCGAGTCCCTACGTGGCGACATCAAGGCTTGGCAAGATGCCGCGAATTGGTTGGGCGACTTCGTCGATCACGCACGGCCTAGTGAGGCTGTGGAACAGGAAGCCCTAGCTGCCGTCGCAAGGTACGACTGGCAGGTCGCCGGCGGCCAGCGGCTACTCCACGAACTCGTGGCCGACCTCCGTCAGACCGCGCCCGAGGTGATCGAAGCATGGGTCTCCATTCACCAATCCGGTTGCCAACGGATTGTCGCCCAAGGACAAGGGGAAGGAATCGACCCAGAACCGGGGCTCTTTGTTGCCACCGAGATGCTGGCGGAACGGGAGAAGGCGCGTCAGGGAGAAGCGCACTACGCCTGCGTGAATGACACTCTGCTCCGGGTCTAGGTAGGTTGCCTAGAGGACGCCCTATCTTCGGCCGTGTTCGCGAGTGGTTTACGCGGTGAGGCGTGAAGGCGCCGCGGGCAAAGACGTATGGCGAGGGTTCTGCGGGATCCTCATTCCGGCCTTCTGCGGAAGGACCGGAACGACCAATGGGGAGAATGGGCGCTTATCTAGCCAGCCAGGGCCCGGCCTGGTATACTATGTCTAGCCGACTGTCGAGTTCACCCCACGTCACTCGGCCAGTCGCACCGTCGGGATTTACCTCACCAGCAAGGATGGCGATGCCGCCGCTCCTTCCTTCGCATTGCCGCAGGTACTTCACGCGCTTGTGTGCCGATACCGAGGGTGCTCGATCATGATCTCGCCTACGTGGGAAGCACATTCTGGCGCAAGGAGGAACGCATACAGATGGGGACGAGAGCGTATGTGACTGGCGTGGGAGAACTGGCACCGCGCCGAGACACGGGGACGGATACTATTCTCGGGATGATGGCCACGGTCGCGAGTGAAGCGGTCAAGGACGCAGGCATTGAGGCCGGGCAGGTTGACGGGCTATTGGTAGCACCCCTGCCACCGGAAGTCATCGCGGTTACCCCGTCGTCCGTCGTCGAGTACCTCGGCCTGCGGGTGAAGCGGGCTGATATTGTCGATTTGGGCGGCGCTACCGGTGCTGGCATGGTTCTGCGCGCCTCCCAGCTAATCGAGGCCGGAGTCTGCAAGGCCGCGCTGTGTGTGCTCGGGGGGTCTCGTTCGGCAACCAACCCCTTCGGCCTTTATGGCGGCATGCGCGAGCAGTCGCCGACTGGGGATTACGAAGGCCCTTATGGTATGACCGGTGCCAACGCCGGGTACGCCATGATCGCCATGAGGCACATGTACGAGTACGGCACTAGGCCGGAGGATCTGGCCAAGATCGCCGTGCAGCAGAGATTCAACGCGACAACCAATCCGCTGGCGATTTTCAGAGAGCCGATCACCGAGGCCGACGTCCTCGGATCGCCCATGGTAGTCGACCCGCTGCACTTGCTTGAGATCGTTATGCCCTGTGGCGGCGCAGCGGCGGTGGTCGTCACCGATGAGTCCCTAGCCAAGTGCGCCGCCCACGCGCCGGTAGCAGTGCTGGGAGGAGGTGAGTACTGCACTCACCGCTCGATCACCTACGCGCCGAGCTTGACCGACTCGGCCATCGCCGTCGCTGCGGCACAAGCCTTCGCTGCCGCTGGTAAGACACCTCAGCAGATGGACCTGCTATCCCTCTACGATTGTTACACGATCACCGTGCTAATCACCCTCGAAGACATCGGCTTATGTCCGAAGGGGCATGGGGGAGCCTTCGTGCGCGAGCACGACCTCCGTTGGTGTGGCGATCTCCCCCTGAACCCACACGGTGGACAGCTTTCGTTTGGCCAGGCTGGTCTGGCAGGGGGAATGTCCCACGTCACCGAGGCCGTCCGGCAGTTGAGCGGCCGCTCCTTGGGCAGCGCTGTTCCCAAGTGTTCGCTGGCCTATGTAAACGGCAACGGGGGCATCATGTCGGAACAAGTCGGCTTGGTCTTAGGAGTATGACGATGGAGAAATCGATCAACCGCCCTCTACCCCGAATCTTGCCCGAAGCAGAACGCTTCTGGCGCTCGGCCGCCGCTGGCGTGCTCGAGCTCCAGTTCTGTCTCAATTGTCAGCAGTATATCTACTATCCGAGGGTGCGCTGCCCTCACTGTCTCTCAAACACTCTGGAGTGGCGCCCAACCTCCGGGAAAGGGCGCATCCATTCCTTCACCATCGCCAGAAGACCCACGCACCCGGCACTGGCCAGCCAGGTTCCGTACGTCATCGCCATCGTCGAACTCGCTGAGGGTCCGCGCATGACCTGTCTCATTAGGGGTTGTGATCCAGAAGACGTGCATATCGATATGCCAGTGCGCACGTCGTTCTTGCCTGTGCGTGAGGATCTGGCGCTAGTCGACTTTGAGCCAGATCGTTAACCTGTCGCCACAAGGCGGAAAGGAGTAGCCATGGACTTTGAAGATTCCCCTGAGGAAGCACAAATTAGAGCGAGGGCGAGGGCATGGCTAGAGGCACACCGGGCACAAGGGGAACCGGTGCCCCGCGGCGAATTTGGGACCTTTCTGGATGTTGACACCACACCAGAGCAGATCGAGCTAGCCAAGCGGTGGCAGCGCCTAGTATACGAGGGCGGCTGGCTGGGGATCACCTGGCCAAAGCAGTACGGAGGCTACGGCGGCACCCAACTGGAACAGGTCATCTTCAACCAGGAACTGAGCCGCGCGGGACTGCCGGGCCCGGTCAACGCTATCGCCATTGGCATGGGTGGGCCCACGATCTTGGCGCATGGCACCGAGGAGCAGAAGCAACGCTACTTACGCCCGATGCTCACGGCCGAGGAGATCTGGTGCCAGCTCTTCTCCGAACCGGGGGCCGGTTCGGACTTGGCCTCGCTGGAAACCAGGGCGGTACGTGATGGCGACGACTACGTCGTCAACGGTCAGAAGGTCTGGACCAGTGGTGCCCACTACGCCGACCTTGGCATCCTCGTTGCGCGCACCGACCCGAATGTCCCGAAGCACAACGGGATAACCTACTTCATTATGGACATGCATGCCCCCGGCGTGACGGTTCGCCCACTGCGCCAGATCAGCGGTGGCGCCAGTTTTAACGAAGTGTTTATGGATAACGTGCGCATCCCGGCGACTAATGTGCTCGGTCGAGAGGGCCAGGGCTGGATCGTGGCGATGACCACCCTCATGCACGAGCGGACTGTTGCCGGTGGCGCGGGTGGAGGCCCGTCGGTGGACAGCGTAGGTTTCCTCGATCTGCTGCGCACCTGCCGGGTGCGCGGGCGTCCGGCGATCGAAGACTCAGATATCCGGCAGCAGTACGCTCGGGTGATCGCCGAAGGGCTAGCCGTTCGGTACAGCGGCTACCGGAATCTTACCCGCATTTCCCGGGGCGAAACGCCTGGGCCAGAATCGGCGACAGGTAAGTTTATGTCGACCAACCTTAGGCGCCACAGATACGAGTTGGCGCTCATGGTCGAAGGGATCGCGGGCGCTTTGACCAAAGGCTCTGAATACACTAAGGTCAATGGGCGCTGGCAGCACGAGTACCTCGAGCTTCCAGGATGGACAATCGGGGGAGGGGCCGACGAGATCCTGAAGAACATTGTCGGAGAGCGGGTGCTAGGTCTGCCAAGTGAGCCCCGCATCGACAAGGGTGTGCCATTCAAGGATCTCCCACGCGGGACGATGCCAAAGGACTAGGCACCTTCGGTCCTTCTGCAGAAGGATGCTGGTGTAAGACCTGCGGCCACCTTCCATCCGCAGCCTACTCATTCCAAGCGATTGCAGAACTTGACGCGGAGGAGGAGCATATGGCTCTCACCTGGGTGCCCAGAGAAGACGGCATCAAGGATCACGATCTGTGGGGCGACGAGTGGTTTGGGACCGAACCGCCGTCGGTCGTCTATGAACTGCGGGCGGTGCGCGACCCGCAGGGCAAAGACATCGCGGGACTTTACACCGCCTGGATTACGCTGAATAACCCGGCGCAGTATAACTCCTACACCACCCGAATGGTCAAAGGCGTGATCGCCGGCTTCCACAAAGCCTCCATGGATCGCCGGGTAGTGGCTGTGGTGTTTACGGGCGCGGGCGACCGGGCCTTTTGCAGCGGCGGCAATACGAAGGAGTACTCCGAGTACTACTCAGGCCGGCCTGCAGAGTATGGGATGTACATGGACCTATTCAATGCCATGATCGATGCCATTCTTACTTGCAAGAAGCCCACTATCTGCCGGGTCAACGGTATGCGGGTGGCTGGCGGACAGGAGGTCGGGATGGCCTGCGACCTGAGCATCTCGGCCGATACGGCAGTGTTCGGCCAGGCCGGGCCGCGTCACGGCTCGGCACCGGACGGCGGGTCGACGGATTTTCTGCCGTGGTATCTCTCCGTCGAGGATGCTATGTGGAACTGCATCTCCTGCGAGATGTGGAGCGCCTACAAGATGAAGCGGCTGGGACTGATCAGCCGCGTGGTTCCGGTACTCAGAATAAACGGCGAGCTCGTGCGCAACCCGGGGGTGATTACTGACCGCTATATCGACGACGGGGAGATCGTCTACGGCGAGCCTGTCACGGGAGAAGCGGCACAGCAGGCACAAGCCTTGATCAGAGCGGCAGAAACCGATTTCAGCCAACTGGACGCAGCGATCGACCAGATCGTGTGGACATTTACCAATCTGTTCCCCGGCTGTCTAATCAAGTCGATAGAGGGCATCCGCGCCAAAAAGAAGTACTATTGGGATCAACTCAAGAACGTGAATCGCCACTGGCTAGCGGGGAATATGGCCACCGAGGCCTACATGGGCTTTGCCGCCTTCAACACCCGCAAGATGACCGGGCGTGACGTGATCGACTTCGTCAAATACCGTCAGTTGCTGGCCGAGGGCCACGCCATGGACGAGAAGCTGATGGAAGCGGTGCTGCCGCGTCCACAGGACGGCTAGAAGACACAACCAGCAACAAGCGCCAAAGGGCTCATCCCTATTCACTACAATACGTTCGTGGTTGCCTAGACCAAGGCTGTTTGGAAACCAACTCGGTCCTACGCCCCTTGATCACGGATTTTCCGAACGAAAGGGGCATGAGCCGGGCCTAGCCCTTTGGTCGCCAACTGATCGCCGTGCAAGCGTAGGAGTTCCAGGCGTAGTCGGTCCGGGCGGGGCTGCTCCCTAGCCTTGCGGCGGTGCCAGTCCGCAGGTACTCGCGAAGCGTGCCCGTAGAGACTTCGGAGAGCAGACGGTTCTCTGCTGCTCCTCCGGCGGTCTTGTCCCCCGCCATGCGCGCCGCAGTCCAGGCCAAAACATCGTAGAGCAGCCATGATCCGCCATTGTGATACTCGCCCCGTGCCAAGCGTGGGGAGAAGTTCTCATCGGGCAAAGGCATACCGTAGCGATCCGTCAATACAGCAAAACCTTGGCCGGCACGGGGCAACGCGCGGACCGTCTTGATTACCGCCCAGTCTTCGAGCAGCGATTCGTCGAAGATGGTGCGTGCCAGTACCTGACCGACCAATGCCGACACGTCCCGGTAGTCCAGGTTTTTGCTCACAGGTAGATAGCCATAGCCGCGCTCGCCGCGATAGAGGCTGCGGTAGGCGGAAACAGCCGCCTCCACCTCCGCATCGCCAGCGAGGCCGACTCGCTGCGCTGCAAGCACCGCTGCGGCGTAGAGACCCTGATTGTAGGTTGCCACGTCTGCCGAAGGGAAGACGAAGGTGTCGTGCCAGGTGTGGAAGTTGCCGGCGGGAGTCCAGTAAGCCCCATTGACCACATGGTCAGAGACCCAACGCCAGGCTTGGTCCAGGCGATCGGAGGGCTGGCCTCCATCTCGGATCGCCCAGATCAAGTAGAGTAAGGTCGACTCGTCGTCGTAGTACTGGTCCGGAACCCCTGCCACGGACAAGCGAGTGGGGGCCTGCCCATCGGGAGCGAGATTGCGCCCGAAGAGGTCTAGTGCGTTTCTCCCCACCTGCGGGCCGAGGTAACCGGTGGTCCAAAAGGCATCACGTAGCCAGGTCCCGTCGTGGTAGTGGGGACTAGGGCGAACCCAGCCGGCAGAGGCATCTACCAGGTTCTTTTCGGCGACGGAGCGGCAGACATCGGCCGCTGTGAAAGGAGCCGCACCATGGACCACTGCTGGCCAGGCGATGAGGGCTAGACCCGCGGCGAGCGTCAGAGCCATTACTCTGGCGAGTCTCTCTCGCCAGGAGCAGCGGCGCTTAGACAACATGATGTCCTCTCCAGAACTGGCTGCTACTTCGATTATCGGCGCGCGGTGCCGAATCCACAGCCCTTGGGGACTCTCCGATGTGTACCGCTGCGTGACGCGGCCCAGATTCCGTCCTTCATCCAGAGGACGGGACGCGCCGCAATGACGGGGTTACTTCTCGAGTGTAGACAAGCGATGGCGCCTGTGCTAGAGTGCGAGGAGACGAAAGAGTGCCACTGACAGGAAAGGGGGCTGCCATGACCGAAGAACGCTACGAGTGGCTGATCTGTGGAGACTGCGTGGAGGCCTGTACCTCGCCGCCCGTATGCCCGGCGAACTGGTTCTCGCCCCCGCAGGCCCAATTCCACTCCGGCCATAGCTGCTGCGAGACCTGCTTCAATTTCCACATCACGCAGGGCTACTATGCAAGCCTAGACCTCGCCGATCTGTCTGTGATCTTTGCTGTGAACTTGCCGGACCCTTTCCCACCGAAGGGCAGGGTAGACTGGCCATGGGTTCTGTTCATCGATGAGAGGGCGGATGCCGAGCAGACAAAGGCGCTAGAGAGCATCTTTAGAACGGTGTGGCGAAACCGCGGGAATCCGTTGGCCGTCAAGAAGGCGAAGATCGAGTTCAGGAAGGAGCTTCTCGATGGCGGGCTGCTTACGAGGTACACCGTGCGGGGAGAGGGATTCTACCACCTGGAAACCAGACCGCTCGGCACCAGGGACGGGAGGCCAATGTACTTCAGCAGCATCTATGGCGGCCATATGTACATCGGCGTCTCAGAGGTGAATGAATTCGACGACCCCGATCTACCCCGTGGGCATTGGAATGCCCCAAACATGAACGTCACCTACTGGGATTTCGTGATCCACTCGCAAAAGCCCCACTGGGTGCCGGCCGGCTAATAGGCATCTTGCTGGACACTGTGCCAATCGCTACAATATGACCCATGGTACGTGTTGCTATCTTGGCCGATACCCATTTGACCAGCTTCGACGGTGGCCTCGGCGACGAGGTAGCTTCCTACCTGCAAGGTGTCGACCTGATCCTTCACGCCGGGGACGTCTACGCCGCTAGCGCGCTAGATTGGCTCGAGACCTTCGCGCCAGTCGTCGTCGCCAGGGGCAACGGCGATGAGACACTAGACCACGACCTGCGCGTGAAGGAGGTCCAGCTGTTCCATTGCGCTGGAATTTGGATTGGTGCCCGGCACTGGTTCGATTACCCGCTTCGCGATGATGCTGCCATCAAGGAGCAGGTGTATGCCGTCTTCGGACGGACCGTCGACGTAGTAGTCTTCGGCGACACGCACGTGCCGGTGGTGGACCAAAACGGATCGATCCTCCTGGTAAATCCTGGCAGTCCGACCGTGCCGCGCATGCGGCTTGGCGTGCCAGGGACCATCGCCCTCCTCGAGGTGACTGACGGCTCCGCCCAGGTTTCCTTGGTGCACCTCCAACAGGCGATCCGGCTGAAGCTCTTTGGCAACCGTGAACCGAGGTTGAACTGGGCACTATAATTGCTGGAGGCGAGACCTTCGCGCCACCCTGCGCCAAATACTCCTTGGAGGTGACCGGTTCATGAAAGCACGTGGCATGGTCGGTTTGGTGGTGGCCGTACTCATCCCTCTGCTGGTGGGGGCCCTCGGTTCCGTGGCGACATCCTCCGCGATCCCTAGCTGGTATCAACGCTTGGAGAAGCCGTCCTGGAATCCGCCCAATTGGCTCTTCGGTCCTGCTTGGACTGTCCTCTACGTCCTCATGGGCGTGGCCTCCTGGCTCGTATGGAGGTCGGATCGGAAGAGAGGCGTGGTGCGCGTGGGGCTGGGTCTCTACGGATTCCAACTCGCCCTGAACCTTCTCTGGACGGTGATCTTCTTTGGCTGGCGCAAGCCGGGAGCCGCTTTCGTCGAGATCTTCGTCCTCGCCGGGGCGATCGTTGCCACCATGACGATGTTCTTTCGGGTGAAGCCCATCGCCGGTTGGCTGTTGGTTCCCTACCTGCTCTGGGTATCCTTCGCCAGCACGCTCAACGGGGCAATCTGGCAGTTGAACCGAGAGTAGGCGCCGGGCGGTCTAGAGAATGCAGCCGCAGGGTCAGCGTCCGGCCTCGTGGAAATGTGGCCGCAGGCTTCATGCCTGCATGGCACCAAAGGTGCCCAGGAATTCACCTGCGGCGAAGCATACCAGCAAAAGGCCGGCTTATGACTCGCCCGCACCCGTAAAGGGTGGGGCCACAAGGCATTATGGCGCGCGTAGAACGGTCCGCCGCATTTACTCCTTCGGCGCGTGGGCCCTGGCGCGCAAGGCTTCGAGGTTCAGTCCACCTTCGCCCCGTTTCCGGCCGACTCGGCCCAGGGCATTGAGCTCTCGATGATAGGTAAACAGGGCATCCAGGCCGAGTATCTGCATGTGGGTGTTAATCGCTTCCTTGGCAAACAGCATGCCATCGGGCGGCACCTCGGCCATGTTCTTGGCCATAGCCCACACTTCTTCCTCGAGCTTGTCCGGCGGTACGGCTTTGTTTACCAGTCCGATGCGCTCGGCTTCTTTGCCGCTGATCAGCTTGGAGGTCATCAGCAACTCCTTGGCCTTGCGCACTCCGAGGTAGGTGATCCACAGGGGCATGCTACTGACGCCGCCGCCTCGGGTGGCGGGATGGCCCAGGATCGCATCCTCGGCCGCGATCGCCACGTCGCAGCACATCTGAAGGTAGCAGCCCGCGGCAACACAGTAGCCATGCACCTGAGCAATGACTGGCTTAGGGAAGTACATTATCCGCTTGTACCGCTCGCTGATGCCACGCAGCGTCTTCAGGGCATTGCCCGTAGTCCACTGATCATAGCCCTCGGGGACGCTGGTGTACGGGCTGCCCGTAAGGTCGTACCCGGCACTGAAGGCCCGCCCGGCGCCGGCCAGAATGACCACTCTCACCTCATCGTCGGCTTCCGCCTGGTCGAAAGCGGCATCAACGTCCCTGAGCAGGGCATGATTGAGGGCGTTCCTCTTCTCTGGGCGATTCATCGTAATCTTGGCGATCTGATCCTTGACTTCGTAAAGCACGGTCTCGAGTTCCATTCCTTCTCCTTCTCGCAGTAGTGTCAAAGGCAAGATAGCACCTAGGCAAGGACTTGTCAACGACAGGCTGACATTGTGTGAATGGTCTATGATTCTGTCACCCCGTAACGGTTCAGTGAAAATGTCACCCATGGGGTACCATAAAGAGTATGGAACCGGAGATGGTGACATTGAACAAGAAGGAGCAGAAGCGAGCGTTGG
>Ga0315298_1008638_pt1 | contig 12908 bp, 10 predicted proteins | sample WHS_1_MG_FD_203077 | JGI IMG/M metagenome (GOLD analysis project Ga0315298, IMG submission 203077) | Extremophilic microbial mat communities from Washburn Hot Springs, YNP, Wyoming, USA - WHS_1_MG | ecosystem: Environmental > Aquatic > Thermal springs > Hot (42-90C) | place: USA: Wyoming...
TAGATAAATTCTATACACACCTGATTTTGCCTCTTCATCTATTTCTACAGGACCAAGGATAATTTCAGGGTGTTCATCGGGAAATGCAGAATTTTCATTCTTTATAAGTGCAAAGTGCCTTATCTTTATTGTTGTAACATCATCTCCTGAGTAAAATACCGTTTCGTAATTGTAAGGATATCCTTCTGTTGTTGGTTCGGGATAGAGAAGGAAACTTACTTCCTTAACATTCCCCAACGCCTTTGGTTGATTTAAGTCAAAGACGATTTCAACACTTTCTCCCCTTTTAACTTTTTTAGGTATCGCAGATTTTATATTTTTGAATAGTTCTGGGTTTGTTTCAACATAGTGCGCAATAAGCGAATCAGTTTCAAATGATTTTGAAAGTTTAAAACCATCGCTTCTCTTAATAAGATAGAAGACCATAAATGTATCTTTTTCCTGGGCAAGGAATCCTCCCTCTTTCCCTTTTTCTGTTGGCTTAAGGTGGAGTTGTGTTGCAATTTCCACTTCATCGGGGCTATTCCCGAGATTTACAGGGTCGCTTATGTGTTCAATAGTTATCTCTACATATTTATCCTTAATTTTTGAGTTTGTGAGTTTTTCTAAAAGTCCAATCCCTGGCCATACCACCGCAAGTTTTGAATCGGCAAGTGCAAAACTCATAGAATAGTTTGCATCGTTTATAAATTTTATGTATGCAGTAACTACGCTTTTTGGGTTGAAACTATCAAATGTTGTCTCATTAGAAGTCTTAGCACAGGAAGTAAATAAAATTCCCAAAATTAATAGCGTTAATAGCCTTTTTTTCATATTATCACCTCCACTATTTATTTTATTACAAAAACTATTTACGAAAAATTTCGGTAAAAGATTGTTTTGATGTATAATCTTTAGTTGAGGTGAATTGTGGAAGAGCGCACAAGAATTGGTTTGAATGCAGTCCGTATTGCAATGGCAGTAAATATATTCCTTGCCATTTTGAAGGTGTTGCTTGGTATTTTTGCAAATTCTATTGCTCTCATTGGCGATGGGCTCGACACAACCGTTGATGTCGTAAAAAATATGATCGTGTATAAAGGCACTGAAATTGCAGCAAGACCTCCTGATAGTGAACATCCCTATGGGCACGGCAGGGCAGAGACAATCTCCTCAAGCATTATTGGGGTTTCTGTTGCTCTTGCAGGAGCCTTTGTTATGTATGAAGCAATTGCAAGATTTGGCAAAACAGAAGCCCAGGACTTACTAATGATGATTGGTGCTTCAGTAAGTATTTTAGGTAAAATATTTCTTTCAGCATATATGTCTATTGTTGGAAAAAAGACCTCAAACCAGGCGCTTATTGCAAATGCAAAGGACTATTTCGGGGATATTCTTTCATCGATTTCGGTTCTTCTTGGAGGAATCCTCATAAGAGTAACAAACAAGAGTTACTTTGATAGTATTGCATCAATTTTTGTTGCTCTGATTATTATCTATATGGGCTACGATATTTTGAAGCCTGCGGTGTCAGAAATAATGGAAGCAACCGATGAAAATGTTGCAAGAGAAGTTGAGAAAATAATAAATGATTTTGATAATATTTGTAATCCCCACCAAATCCGTGTAAGAAAACTCGGGTCCTATTATGTTGTCGATCTCCATCTTGAGTTTCCACAGGATATGAGCGTTGAGGATGCGCACAAAATTGCAACTGAGGTTGAGAAAAAGGTGAAAGAGCAACTGAACGGTGTTTTAGAGGTTATCATCCATATCGAACCGTGTGGAGAAGGTTAGGTCTTTTTGCGGATGCCCTTCCGAATGCGATGAGCCTTCCAAGGGTAGGTGGTCTTATAAGGACAAATCTATTAAGGACCTTCTTAAAGGAGTGCGTTGCTCTATAATAACTCAAAAACATCTCCCCCATCTCTTTTGGTGAAGGAGGTCTTAAAGGAGATGTGATCCTGTCAAAATAGTTTTCTATATAAGGTTCGCACTCCTTTGATCTATTTACCTTTAAAAATGCCTTTATGGTTTTTATGTCTGGTTTACTTTCGATATGTTTTTTCAGTCTTTTGAGTTCTATGAGTTTCTTTAAAAACTTCAAGAAGTTTCTTCTATCCTTTATAATGCCATTTGATACATTTCTTATATGCCGTTTAAAACTCTTGAGTTTCTTCTCATATTGTTCTTTTTCCTGAAGCAGTGCAAAGTAGATCACCCGTTTTACATCCAAAATTGCATATTTCTCAATATGTGGGATATTTCCATAGATATGTTCTAATTCCTTCACTTTAAGGGAGAGAAGAAAATCTTTGTACTCCTTAAAGATGTCGTATGGGTCTTTTACTATCTCAAATGGACCGATTATTTTTTTAAGATAACTTTTTACATCCTTCCTTCCAACATATGGGTATACGATGTAATCAAAGCCTTTATATGTAAAAACTATATTTGACAATGCACATTCTTCTTCAATGAATTTCCTATCAAATTTTCCTTTCAAGAAATAGTACCTTACCTCTCTAAAACTCTTTGGTATGGGGAGATCGAAATAGAGATATGCGCTGAGGAATGCCTTAAAGAGTGTTGCAGTTGCAAGGGAATGGTCAAAGAGCGTAATATCGTTTGCATACCTTCGTGTATCGGAAAGTGCTTCCAAGAATGCAGGTCTTGTTGTTTCATAAACAGCCCTCCTCATTTCTTCAATGGAAAACATCTTACTTTCCTTCATCCTTTTTAATGTTGCTTCACATTTTTCATAGATATCCCATCTCATTCTGTCAAGTTCCGAAAGTGGTACCTCCTTTTCTTCGAAAAAACCATCTATTCTTACATTGTTAATACCCTGCTTTAGCATATCCGATGGGTTTGATGCATCCATATGGTCCATTGTCTTTAGAAGCGTGAGGACTTTGTAGTCTTCAATTCGCTTTTTGAGGGGACAGGGCGTATTTGAGAGACAGCGAGAACAACCGTGATGAGCACAGATCATCATACCGATTGTAAAATCGAGTTCAAAAGGTTTATCTATGACTCTAACAAGGTCTTCTATTTTTGTATTGAGAAATTCATTTAGATATGGAGGAATTCTGTTTAACCGCTTATCAATAAAAATGATCTGCCCATGGAAATCTTTTCCTACAATACCTTTTGCCTTTGATGTAATAAAATACCGTGAGAGTTTCCCTATATCGTGAAGGTATGCGCCTGTTTCAAGAAGGAGAATGAGTTCTCTATACCTTGAAAAAGATGTTTCCATTTGATATTGAGGAGACAAATTCTCCTACGATCCTGTCCGTGTCTTTTGGAATAACAGGGAAGTTGTAAATGGGACCCAAAGGACTCTCGTTATAGAATGGGCGATTGCAGCCAGGGCATCCCTGTGTTATGAAGTTTGCAGGGTCTTTTAAGAGATTTGTTATTTCATCTTTTGTCCTTTCGAGTTTCAGGCCTGTAAGGACACCTTTTTCAAAGATACCTTCAAAATCTATATTTTTCGCTATTAGACTCCTTACAAATTGAAACTTTCTATACCTGTGAATGGGCACCTTTGGATGGTCTTGAAGAGGTGTGCCTTTTATGGGAGTAAATGCAAAAAGGGAAACAAGGATACCTTCTTTAAAGAACTTTTTTAAACTCTCATATAGTTCAATATCTTCTTCATCTAATCCTACAATGATATGTGTTGTAATCCGCCCTTTAAACGCTCTTCCTGCAGAAATGATGGACTCAAAACTCTTTTCGAATGTGCCACCTCTATACCGGGAAAAATATTTTTTGGATACGACATCTATGGGAAGGGAAATACGCTCTGCCCCCTCTGAAAAAAGCAATCTTATACGGGCAGTATCACTCTCTCTTATGGAGATTGAGATGGGTTTTTTAATGCCCTTTTCTTTTATTGCCCTTAAAAACATAAGCGTGTCTTCAAAGTAGTTTTCTCCATTTACGACCTGGAAACAGATGCGCCTGTAGTCATCATATTTTGAAAGACCTTCAAGGACTCTTTCAAATGTTTCCTCTGGCCAGGTAATGCGTGAAAGGTTTTCAGTATGTGCCTTTGATTCCCTTGCCTGTGCGCAGTAGGCACAGTTAAATACACAATGCCTGCTCACCATAAGATATACTGTTGTAGGCCTTGCAAAGAATTTTATGTCTCTCAGGCCCAAAATGGCAAGGCTTCCCAGGGAAACACCTATGCTTTTTTTAAGTACTGCCTCCTTAGATAAGGGCACAGCACTCATCTACCTCGACAACCTCCTCTTTCCCTTTGAGCAGGTCTTTTAGGTTTCTTGATGGAAGGACAAAGCCTTTTACCCCTAATTTGTATGCTTCAACATCCAGCGTATCTCTATATGGACCAAATGGACGCATACAGCCAAGGAAGAGTGTCGTTGTCCTCGACATTCTCCTATGGGCTTTATCAATCATCTTCACTACTTTGTCTATATCTGGTACAGGGCAGTGCTCAAAAGGCGTGCCCTTTGTTGGTATGAACACATCAATGACAAGGAGCGTTGGCTTTATACAGGCAAGTTCGTCAATTGTGTCTTCTTCCCCTTCATCTATTTCTCCACACTTAAGGCCAAGCGTAATATGTGGCACAACCCGTGTTTCTGGATAGTGAAGGGGATTTTCTATTCTTCCACCAATGATACGTCTCATAAGAAGGTATGTCTTCTCAAAGTCTTCTTTTGTCTTTTCTTTTAAGTGATAGACCTCTTTTATTACCCGTTCATCGTATACAAAGTCAAAGGATATTCTTTCAACATATGGTTTTATTGCTCTTATCTCCTCCTCTTCAAGGAGCCCTGTATGGAAGTTTAATTTATATCCCATTGAATAGACCTTCTCAATAAATGCGATGTGCGATAGAATTGGTACTTTCCCTTCCAGAGTTGAACCGCCTGAAATGAGGATGCTTTTAAATCTTCTGGGGAATTTCTCTATTAAATCAAGCGCCTCCTCCTCTGTCTTCATTCCCTTGAGGTATTGCCCATTACAGTGATTACAATTTAAACTGCAACTTCTCCCTGTGAGACTTACCTCAAGCGTCCTTCTTGATGGATAAAAAAAGAACACCATTTTCTTTAAGGTTTTGGGCAGGCATTAGAGATAGTAATAACAAAGACAAAGTGTATTTTCCCTTCAAATTGTTTCATTACCTCATTAAATGCCTTGAATATCGTTTCGCTTTCTCCGTATGTGACAGAACTTGTAGGCCCAATCTGCACATCAAGCCCAAAACTCTTTACAATCCTTACTGCCTCGTACACATAATCCCCGTATTCTTCCACCTTCAGTGGGTAAATAGAAAATTGCGCAGTCACTAACATTTTTTACCTCCCATTATAAGTAATGCCCCGAAGGGTCTCATGTATTTTCTACCAAAGGTTTCCAATTTTTGAGCATTCCGGAGGATAAAAGAGGGAGGAGAGGGATTGAAGAACACAGAAGAGTTTATATGGACATTCGAAAGGTGTCTTGTTCCTGCGGCTTTTAGTTCCCAGTATGTAAAGAAATGCATCCCTCTAAAGAGGTCATTCCTGTCAAATAATCCTCTTATCCTCCTCGATATGCCGTAGAAAGAGAGGAGATTTAGCACACCTATCACAATTTTTCCTTCAGGTTTTGTCACGCGCACCATCTCTTTTATAAATTGCTCCCTGTCCTTTGCGTTTTCCATAGAGGTCATTGAGAGGGTGATATCAAAAGTGTTATCTTCAAATGGGATTGCTTCTCCATAGCCAGGTTGGACATCAAAGCCACGACTTCTTGCAATCTCACGCATATGTGCCGCAGGGTCAATACCAAAGATAGTTGCACCTCTTTTCCTCAATTCCATTGCAAAGAAACCTGTCCCAATACCTACTTCAAGAATCTTTTTACCGTTTATTTCGCCTAATTCTTCCATAAGTGCCTTTAGTTCAAGTGAAAATACAACTCTTCCAACAGGTGTTTCAAACCACCTATCGTATTCGTTTGCAATCTCATTAAATTTTTCTTCCATTGATAAATTATATCATAAATCCATTTTTATACAGTGGTAGTATAATTATATTGATAAAAGAATCGAAAGAAGGTGAGGTGAAATGCAATACAGTATTTACATTACTGGAGTTGGCGGGCAGGGTGTGGTAAAGACTTCGATTGTGATTGGGTATGCATGTATAAAAAAGGGGCTTAATGTGGTTACTTCGGAAATCCATGGGATGTCTCAAAGAGGAGGTGTTGTGCCTGTTGAGGTGCGTATTGGCGAAGTAAATGGGCCGATTATAAAAAGTAGAGGCGCTGATTTACTGCTTGCCTTTGAGCCGCTTGAGGCATTAAGGAGTCTTCCTAAAATAAACAGGAATACTTTTGCAGTGGTTAATACCTCTGAAATTATCCCCTTTACCTCTTCTTTAGGTCTTTCTCAATATGCTAAAAGCGGTGCATATATAGAGGAACTTAAAAAATTTGTGGATATAGTCATCCCTCTTGATGCAGATGGGATTGCAAAAAGAGTAGGAAGTCCGATTCTTTCAAATATGGTTATTCTTGGCGCTGGCGCAGCCTCTTTACACTTCCCTATCGAGAAGGAGTATATAGAGGATGCAATAAAAGAGGCGTTCAAACCGCAATTTGTAGCGCTCAACATAAAGGCATTTAATGAGGGTTATGCGCTTGGAAGAAGTATGTTAAAATGTTAGCGTCGTGGTGAAGATGGGCGTGAGGGATTATCTCAGGTTAAAGGATCCAGAAAAAGTCGTAGATACAATTACTTTGTTTGTGCATGAGCAGTTTGGGAAATTCAATGCAAATGGTGTAATTTTTGGTTTGAGTGGAGGTATTGATTCTGCACTTGTTGCATTTTTGCTGAGGAAGGCGCTTCCAAAGGAAAAAATCCTTGCGCTTTTTATGGGTGAAAGAGACACACATCCTGAAAGTTTGAAGCATGCACGCCTTGTTGCAAACACTCTTCAAATCGAACTTAGAGAGATAAATATTACAGGAATCTTAAGAAAGATTGGCGTTTATGCTCTTGAACCTCCACCTTTCATTTTCCCGAGGAGTTTTCAGGAGCGTTATGCAAGAAATAAGTATTTGAGAAACCAGGATGAGAACGAGACTGCATTTTTAAAGTCCCTTAAGGGTGGAAGTGACAACATCGAGATAATGAAGGGAAATGCCTTTTTGCATACAAAACACAGGGTAAGGGCAGTGCTTTTATACTTCTACGGCGAGCAGATGAACTATATTGTTGCAGGTTGCTGTAATAAAACTGAAAAACTAACAGGCTATTTTGTTAAGTATGGCGATGCTGCATCTGATATTGATCCAATTGCAGATTTGTACAAGACGCAGGTAAGAGAACTTGCAGGATATCTGGGTGTCCCAAAAGAGATTATTGACAAGCCTCCATCACCCGACCTTGCACCAGGCATAACTGATGAATTTGCACTTCAGATGCCATATGATAAGATTGATGTGATACTTTACGCGCTTGAGCATAATCTTGAAAGTGAACTCCTTACAGAGGGCGTAACTCAAAAAGAAATCGATTATGTGAAAACCCTTGTGGAAGTTTCCTCCCATATGAGAGAATTACCGCCACATCCTACCCTCCCGTCACCCCGAACGTAGTGAGGGGTCTCCTCTTTTTAATAGAGGAGGGCATAGCCCTCCTCTAACTCCACCCAAAAAGGAAACTGAGGAGATTTCTCACTTCGTTCGAAATGATTTTAAATCGAGGAGGTGGACTGACCCCCCTCGAAACTCCACCAAAAAACACAAACTTCGGAGATTTCTCACTTCGTTCGAAATGACTTTGAATCGAGGAGGCGGACTGACCATTCTCCAATTCCACCCAAAAACAACTTTTTAGTTTTCACATAAGGGGTAGAGCGTGTCGATTTCTTTTTGGATTTCGATGGTTTTTGAAAGGGCGGTTGCGATTTTGCAATAGGTGATTGTCTCGTCAAGGGTAAGGAACCTGCCTTTCCTATCTTTTAGCCACTTACTCATCACTTGATAACCGCCTATCTGATATTCAAATACCTCTTTTGTGATACCTTCAAAATATTGTGTTGCGTTTATATAAACTCGATTTTGATTTTCAACGAAATTGACTTTTACAACTTCTGAGTTTCCGACGCCCTGGAATTTTGCAATTGGGGGATTTAATTCCTGAGACTTCAATAAGTGTAAGTCAACAAGCCTTTTACCAAGCAAAGCCATTTTTGTAAAAACATCATAATTGCTTGTAAGAGGAATGCGTGGAAAATCAATTTTTAGAAATTCTGCATACTTTGTGCGGTAGATATTTGAATAAAGCACTGCATAGATGTAGTAAAAGATTTCTTCAGGTATCGGAGTTTTTTGAAAATTCTTTGTAAGCATATCGAAAATTTCAGGATTTATGTTTGGAACTTTTTCTGTTTGGCTTGCACCTTCATCAAACAAGTCCTTTTTCTCGGATGATGGGTAGAGGTAGAGAGGGAAGAGTTGTGCCCCACCTCTGTAAAACAAATTAAGGTCAATTATCGAATCTGCAACAAAAACGAGATTCCACAAATAGTCTGACCCAACTACTTGCCCTTGACGCCCTATAGTTAGCCCCAAATTTTCCTCCAACATATGGCGCATAACTTTTTTAACAGTTCTCCAAACAACTGCGTCATGATAAAATATCCATTGAATATCAAAAGGTCTGTAAAGCACTGGAAGAATGTATTGAACTATATCCGTGTCAGGAATAGATTGAAGCGAACTCCATGCTTTCCTGATGCTCCATCCTTTTTTCTTGTTTATATTGAAGCGTTCGTGAAGTTCATCATCGGTTAATTTGCTGTTTTTAAAACTCAAAATTCTATTTTCAAGCACCTTTTTGTCTCTATCGATTACAAATTCATCTCTTGCTGTAGTCATGCCAACGCCGTTTAGCGGGAAAATATCCGTAATTTTTGGAAATGTGTTGTAATCATTAAGTAATTCCTCATTTCTCGGGACAAACATATAAAATTCTGGTTTCGGCTCGAGTTTCTTCCACTGAGTTGTCGCAAAATCGTTGTTTGACAGATACTCATATTTCCACTCTCTTAACCCCCAGATTTCTGAGTGATAAACGCCTCGTTCTTTTGAATTCTTTTTCTTTATGAAAAATGCAATTGCAACCCCTTGCCTTATATCAAAGACATTCTCGTCTTTGCTTCCGTCGGGTGCTTTTTCCTTTTTAAGGCTGTTGCCGTGCAAATCAAGGATATAAATTTCGTCAAATGTCTTCATTAAGGATTGTCTCATTCCCCTGAATGTCGGGTTATCAAGGTAACTATGATTGGTTATAAACCCAAGCACACCTTCGCCATTTTTGTTTATCTTCCACTGCGCAAAACGGATAAATTTTACATAATCATCCTGAAGCCATTTCGGATTTTTCTCGTTAAGCGGTTGTCCGTCAACCTTATAATAACTTTGGATGCTGTCTATATCTTCTTTGAGAAGTTTTTCAATCCATTCGCCATTATTTGCTGAAATGCCAGAATAAGGAGGATTGCCCATAATCACGATTATTGGAATTTCTTCTTTTACCTTTTCTGCGTTTTTGGATTCCTCTGAAATTGACGAAAGAAACGGGAATGATGCTTCACTTATAACATTTGTCTCGAGGGTGTTTGTAAGGTAGAATTTAATTCTCTCATTTTCGGAAAGTTTGTATCCATAATCTTCAAGGAGGAACGAGATTCTCATATGCCCGATTACATAAGGTGCCATCATAAGTTCAAACGCATAAAAATCATTTATAATATGGTCTTTTATAAATCCTTTAAGGCTTCCATCGCCATATTTTTCTTTAAACTCGTCGATTGCAATTGTTATTGCCTCTTCAAGGAACGAGAGCGTCCCACCTGCAGGGTCGAGCACAGTTACATTTTTATCCGAAAGCCCGTCAGGTTTGTCAAACTTTTCTTTGAGAATTGCATTAAGCGAACGCACGATATAAGAGACAACAGGCGCAGGTGTATAATAGACACCTCGCTTTTCACGTTCCTCAGGGTCGTATTCTGCAAGGAAGTTTTCATAGAAGTAGATAATAGGATCTTCGCCTTTCTTTTCGCTTCTGTATTTTTTGAATATGTCGCTTACATCAAAATGGGCAAGGAGGTTTGCAATATCGTCGATTATCCACTCCATCTGCTCGGGGATGTCCTCAAGGGAGATTATCTTGAATATGTCCCTTAGGATACCGAATGTCTTTGGAATTAAATAAAATGCTTCACGCCTGTTAAACTCGTTTTTGCTGCGTAACCGAGCTGTAAATAATCCATATGCAAGCGTCTGTGCATAAAGGTCGCAAAAATCGTCTTTTGTTATGCCTGTTATGAGATATTTGCCGAAACTTTCATAAAGCCCATTTAGAAAAGGTTCGCCATCCTCAAGAAGTGATGAAACGATCCACTTGAGCATCTTGGTTTTGTCTGCAAGTGCCTTTGCAATTTCCTCTGTTGAAAAGGTCTCTACCAGGGCAAACGAGAAAAACTTTTCGAAAAATTCTTTAATTTCCTTTTCTTTTGATTTTGTAACTGATGTCACATTGAGGTTAATAAGTTGAGTAAAAGGCAGTATCTCAATTTTGTCAATAAGGTTACCAGATTTGTAAAGCCTGAATTCAAGAAGGTTTGTGAGGATTAGATTGGGGAAAGCGTTTCTGTACCTTTGGAGTTGCTCGCTTTTTTCGATTTTGTTGAGGTCCTCATCGAAATTTTTCACCTCGACATAGCCAACAATTTCGTTATTTCCTTTCCATATTCGTATGTCAGGGTTGCCTGCCTCGGTCTTTTTGGGAAGTATTCGCACATCAACATCGATACCCTGAATGTCCTTTGCAATGCTGGAAAGGAAATCTGCAAGTATCGAGTAAAAACTTTCTTCCCTTGTGTCTCCTTTTTCGTAAATCCTTTTTATACTCTCAAGGTAATTCTTTATCATGCTAATTTATTATAACAGAAAGTAAAAATAAAAAAGAGGAGACTTTAAATCGAGGAGGTGGACTTACCCTCCTCGAAACCTCACCCAAAAAGGAAAACTGAGGAGATCTCTCGCTTCGCTCGAGATGACCTGATGAATATTTCTAAAGTATACAAAACCTTTTCTACAGCAAGAAGCCTGCTTCTTTTAGTTTGTTTTCTATAATATCAAGTTTTTCGTTGCTATCGCTGCCAATATGATGGAGGTGGATGCCGTGGGAGAGGGTGAGGAGTGGCTCTGCTTTTGAGGTTTCCATCGCCGTGATAAATGCCTTCACATCGTCGAGCGTCTTAATATTAAGATATCCTTTTATCTCGCCATACACGGGATGCTCGACCACCACGTCCAGCACCTCTCCCCCGTTTTCAACTATTATCTCCAATTCACGCCTTATGTCCTCTTTGCCGTGTTTTACTGCAATAAGCCTTACAAATTTTGGTATTTGCCTGTTTAAAATGTATCCCCTTGCGGTTGATATGATATCATACCCACGGCTTTTAAGCACAGCGATATCCTGAACGATAATTTGCCTTGTAACGCCAAGTTTGCTTGCAAGCATACTTCCACTTACAGGCACATTTTCCTCAAGCAGTTTTAAAATTTCTTTAAGGCGTGTTTCTTTCTCTTTCATCCTATACTCTTCCCCTTGGTCTCCTTACCTATTATAAGCACAAGTATGCCACCTATAACAAGTATAACACTTAATGTGTAAATTGCAGTTGAAATGCTCTTAAAGTGCATCGAAATGAATATTGGTGCAAGGATTCCTGCAACTCTTGCAAGCGCACCTGCTGAGCCGTTTGCTGTCGCCCTGAACTCTGTTGGGTATAGTTCAGGTGTATATGCGTAAATGATGCCCCAGGCGCTCATACAGAAGATTGTAAGAAGGCTTCCGTTTAATAAAATTTGGTTTGCAGTTTTTGATGATGCAAAGAAAAACGCCATAATAGCCGTGCCTAAAAGTGATATAAACAAACTTTTCTTTCTTCCGATTGCTTCAATGAGGTATGCACCTATTAGATAGCCTGGAAGTTGCATAACAAGAAGTGTAAATGTGTATTCTATCGACTTTGTTATTTGTGTATTTATCATACTCGAGATTACCTTAGGAAGCCAGGTGAAAAAGGCGTAATAAGAGAAGGATACGGCGAACCATACATACCAAATCATAAGCGTTATAAGCAAATATTTCTCCCTGAAAAGGTTTAATACAGGCACTTTAAGTGCAGGCTCTTTGCTTATTTCGATTGGGCCTTCATAATTAATGCCTAAAAGTTTAAGATTTTTTCTTGCCTCCTCCTCACGCCCTTTTTTAAGGAGGAATTTTATCGACTCAGGAATAAACTTGAGGAGAATAAGCGTAAGAAGTCCAAGTGCAAACACAAAGTATGTAATTGAGTAATTATCTTTTCCGATTGTTATCGCAACAATCCCTATGATTATTGAACCTATTGCCCAACTTCCCTCAAGTATTACAAGAAGAGTTCCTCTTACAAATCTTGGGGAAAATTCCGCAAGGTAAGCGTTTACAACAGGGAGGAGCCCTCCAAGCCCAAATCCTGCAATAAATCTTATTATAAGAAGTGTTGTAAAATTGAGTTTGAGCCCCGTAAGTGCCGAGAAAATAGATACAATTGTTACTAAAATGCCTATTAACGGTTTTCTTCCGATAATATCTGCGATGTTCCCTACAAGAAGTGCACCTGTTAGCATGCCAAAGAAGGTAAACGATGCAATAAGGCTTGCTTTTGTTGGCTCAATCCCATAGGCCGTTGCAATTTTTGAAAGTGTAAGGCTTAAAACCATTACGCCTGCAGCAACAAGGCTCCAAAAGATTGAAGAAATGACAACAAGTTTTGTTTGAACTTGTTTTGAAATTTTGTTTTCCAAAAGTTCTTCTATTTCCATTTTATCAACCT
>Ga0315298_1008640_pt1 | contig 12907 bp, 12 predicted proteins | sample WHS_1_MG_FD_203077 | JGI IMG/M metagenome (GOLD analysis project Ga0315298, IMG submission 203077) | Extremophilic microbial mat communities from Washburn Hot Springs, YNP, Wyoming, USA - WHS_1_MG | ecosystem: Environmental > Aquatic > Thermal springs > Hot (42-90C) | place: USA: Wyoming...
CCGATGTTCACCCTCGACGGTGCTCAGCTCTGGATAAGCGTCGACAATAATCCGCCTTTCTCCAACACGAGCCTGATCATGAATACGGATAAGCATACTCCTCTTCTCCACATGAACGCGACAAGCGTGAAGCCTGGTGACTTCATGGTTAGAGTCGTGGGGGAGCCTGCTCCAACTCTTCCAGAGCTCAGGCTCACGTCAATAGAGTTCAACGATGAGGAGACTGTCGTGGTTTTCACCTATCCCGGGGAGGTGAGTAGTGCTTGGGCAAGGCTGACCAGGGTTAACGGCGACCCTGTTGAGTGCCGTGTTTCCAGAGACGGGTTGAGCATCACCGCCAGGGTTAACGAGACAGGGCTGCTGAACGTTCTCGTAGAAACCGTTGGTGGAGAGGTTGTTGGAGCCGGCTTAAGGATTAACGCGCGCGCGCGCGCGACCGTTAAAAAGCTAAGGGTGGGGAAATGAGCAGGCTGAGGGTGAAGGCTGCAGGAGTATTCTTAGCCCTTCTAGCCGCCAGCACGGTGTTCACGCCAAACCTACTGGTTTCAAGGGTCTTGGCCCAGCAGGATAGCTACGAGGATTTCCTGAACAGGCTTGAAAGCTATCTCAGAGATGCTCTCCCGCCCGAGTCAGACCCGGTGAGGGAGTGCGAATACGTTGCTCCAGAAGGATTCAACGCCTCCATGGCTGAAAGGCTCTGGAGGATCGTCGGATCCAGTGTGAGCATAGGGGTCTCGGAGGAGGAGATTAGAGGCATTCTTCAGAACGCTACTTCCAGCGGCTCGAGCGGGATGCTTAACGTTACCGGCACGATGGTTGAGAAACACAGGGATGGCAGCGTTAAGGTTAAGATACCTGTTTCATCAGACAAGCCCCTCAACTACACGTACTTCAACTCGACGGACGTTAGATACTCTACGAGGTTTGGAACGAGACGCTTGTCAGGTACTATGAGGTTGAGAGGTACACGGGTCTCTACAGGTATGTCGTCAAAGACATTGAGACCGGGGTTGTCTTAGACTTTGTTTCAAGGCTTGGCGTAAGCCCCTTCCCCGGTTTCGCCCTGGAGGACGTTTTGCTTGCCCACCCTGAGGAGAACTGGCCATGGTTCATAGGAAACCCGATCATAGCTGTCCCTGGCCATTATGAGGAGGTTAAGACCCTTGTCCCAGAGCATGAGGAGAGCTACAGGGTACTGTTCCCGCCGTACGACCCAATTATTATCGAGGGCTGGGTCGTCACCACCAGCGTCTCCTCGACGAGCCTAAGCGTGGGCGAAACCCTTCAAATAAGCTATTGGGCGGAGTACTACTCTTTTTCCGGGGAGGAGCCGCGCGCGCGCGCGCCCCCTGGCCGTCAATAGCTGGGAATACAATGTTTCTCTCGTAGGCCTAAACGCTGCCGAGGGCTACACCTACCTCGTGAAGCTTCTCTTCGGCTCCAACGTGGTTGCTGAAGCAGTCTTCGACCTGAGCCCGGAGCCCTCGCCCTTCTGGGGGTGCTTCTGGGAGGAGGTCAGGGGGAGAATACCGTGGATACTGGCAACGAGCACGATAATAATCCTCGTCGGATTCCTCACGGGACACGGCACAACCGCGGCGTACGCGGGCCTAGCCGTCTCCATAGTTTCCACCGTCATCTACCTTGTAAGCGGGACAGTGTTGAACTGGGTGGAGATAGAGCAGTGCATGGACGCGTACTCCTTCTACAGCAGTCTGGCTGATGCCTTCAGGGACTGGAGCTACGAGCTCAGCAACTATACTCCGCCTGAAACCCATTTGGGGCCTCCCCTGCCTGAGGCAGAGAGGCTTAAAGGGTATGAGCCTAAGGGTCCTCTGGCGGCGCTCTACTGGAACTACTCCCAGTACTTCAGAGGGGTTGCGAACAGGATTCTCGAGGACACTGTTCTAGACCTCGTCGTGGGGTGCGGCGTAACGGATTTCGAAACAGCGATGAACCCGAATGCAAGCGAGTGCGCGAGGGGACGCGCAACAGGAAGAATAGTTAGTGCTGCGCTTTCCTTCGCAGCGTTCGTAATAGCCACTAAGATAGCCAGCATAGAGGCGAAGACGGCTAACGCTAAGGCCCCGTGGAGATTCGTCAGCACGGTTAAAGCCTGGGTCACGCCTGCGATATACGACCTCCTCGAGACCCTGGTGAAGGGCAGGAGGACCATAGGCTTCATAGCAAGGAACCCGGGGCAGGCCCTGCAGATCGGGAAGTTCCTCCTCTTCAGGGGGCTTAAGACGGTGAAGAGCGTCGCCTCAGAAGCCTGGGAGTCCATGAAGGACAAGGTGAAGGAGCTTGTTGAAAAAATCGAGTTGGGAGCGGGAAGGATTGAAGACTCTTGGCAAAGAACGGTTGAGAGGCTTAAGGACTTCCTAAGCCTCCACGACGAGCTGTACAACTACGCTAAGAATGCTGGACAGGAGCGCGCGCGCGCTCAATTCTCTTTACTGAGATTCTGAGATTCACCCCTGTAAAACCAGCTATAGCCACATCTCCTGCAGGCTTTCAATTCTCTTTACTGAGATTCCAGACACAAGGTCTGCCCAATCAATCCTAATCTTTCCACTTTCAATTCTCTTTACTGAGATTCTGTGAACGGGAAGCCGGTAGTATGGAGAGAAGGATTAACTTTCAATTCTCTTTACTGAGATTCTGTGAACGGGAAGCCGGTAGTATGGAGAGAAGGATTAACTTTCAATTCTCTTTACTGAGATTCTGAGGCAAAGTAACCCTGCCTTCCTTTGGGGTGAAAAATTACTTTCAATTCTCTTTACTGAGATTCGGATATGTCGCTACGAGGAAACTACATATTTCGTTCAGCTTTCAATTCTCTTTACTGAGATTCATTAATAGAACTGGGGAGTGGCATGCATTTGTTAAACTTTCAATTCTCTTTACTGAGATTCCGAGGCTTTTTCAGCTTCTTTCAGGCCTGCTCTCTTTATTTTGAGGCTTTCTTATAAGGCTTGCTTCGCTGCCATGGAATCTGCAAGGGGGTTTATAAAGGGCAGCGAAAAATAACGTGTAAGTTAGCCATGTGAAATGTAGTTTTCGATAAGGTTCATCCTCCTTTCAAATCCCTGATCCAATAAGGCTGCCGGTTTGTCTTCACAGAGCCTTTGCACGCGCTTTATCCGATTAGTGTTTTAATCAGCGCGGAGAGGACTCTTCCCTCATCCGTAGGGTAGACGCATCTCTTGTCAGAGGTAATGAGCCCTATGTTGACAAGCATCTCTATGTGGCCCCGTTCTAGACCAGTATTTACTATTTCTGTCCTACTGCTCTTCAGTATTTTAGCCAGCTTCCCCAGAACCCCTGGCGGGAATGGAACCACTGGGATCTTAACCACGGAGTAAGTACTGGGATGAGGATACATCAGGGGGTCGAACAAGCTTTTCTTGCTCAAGTAGTAGGACTTCTTGTCCACCGCCTTGCCAAGCTCTTCGATCTCGTGTCTAGCCTTCTCCAGCTGTATGTTGAACGTCTTGACGTCGGGCATCACGACGTGGAATATTCCTGAGACAGGTAGGAACTGGCAGAGTGTTGAAAGCGCTATTAGTGCATCCTTCCTACCACCAGCAGAGTTCACATAAATCTTGTCGGCCCTAAACCGCTCAACTTGGTCTCTTAGCAGCTTAGCCGTATCAACCATAAACTCATACAGCCTGTCATGAGAATCAATATCCTCGAAACCAAGCTGATGCACGTGGAAATGTATGTGAGGATACCTGTCTGTAACGGCTTGCTCAGCGAGGCTGGTGCAACTCACAACGTAAGGGTCGCTGGTGCTTATAACCGTCAGGTCGCTGATGCGCTCTCCCAACCCCTCTTCTACGTACTGGACGAACTCTGTGACGATGGGGGGAGAAGTACCTATTGGGGCGATTACCGAGAGCTTCAATCTAACCATTTCTTTTAGTGCTAAATGCCACTAATTAACTTTTACTTTTTAGTGAATAAGATTTATAATTTCATGCTTAATAAATTCAGTGATGGACAAAAAGGCCCTAGTTATTACGGTGGGTGTAGGAGTGGGAGCCAGCAGAGAAGAAGCTTCCAGAAGCATTGCTCACGCGATAGTTTTTTCAATTATGGAAAATAACCCGAGTAAAGTCTTTTTCATAGTCAGCAAGGAAAGCAAAGAGAGTGTAGTTCCGCTGGTTCTTGGGGAACTTGGAAGTGGACTCGACTATGAGTTAATGGAAACAAGCGATGAAAACGATCTTAATAATTGCTTTGAAGCAGCTTTAAGGGCAATAGAATCAGCTGAAAAAGGCGGATATAGAATAACCGTAGACTTCACTTCAGGAACCAAAGCGATGAGTGCAGGTGCCGTTTTAGCCGCAACTGGGAAAACGACCAGTCTAAGCTATGTGGGCGGTAAAAGGATTGGAGGCAAAGTTGTTCTGGGAGAAGAAAAGCTCACTGTTTTCGTTCCACGAAAAGCAATGATTAAGGAACAGTATAGACACTTAGCTAAATTGTTTGATGCTTACCAATTCACCTCATGCATAAGGCTCATAGATGCTATTAAAGAAACAATAGGCGATCCAGAAGAAATCGAGAGACTTAAAGCATATAGAGATGTTTGCGAAGGATATTACCAATGGGATGTTTTTAATCATGAAAAAGCCAAGGAGCTCCTCTCTAAGGTAGAAGGGATTCCGGATGAGAATAAAGAATTCTTAGGAAGACTTACCCGCACAAAAGAAGGAAGAGAGATTTTTCTTATTGCAGATTTGCTGAATAATTCTCAAAGAAGGAAAAGGGAGGGCAAGTATGATGACGCAGTTGCTAGGCTTTACAGAGTCGTTGAATTGTTGGCACAATACGTGTTGAGAAGCAAGTATGATGTAGAAACTTCAAACTTACAGTTAGGAAAAATCAGTCAGGCAACGGAAAAATGCCTTAATCTGAAAGAAGAACTGGAAAAAGAAAAAGATGAAAAGGGAAGGATAAGGATTGGGTTAGCAAAAAGCTATAAAGTTCTTTATTGTCTAGGGGAAAGAATTGGAGAAGAATTCTTTAACAACAGAAGATTGCAGGATTTACTCGGGAAAAGAAACGAGTCAATACTTGCCCACGGGGTGACGCCCATAACTGAGCACGACTACGACCAACTATATGAAGAAGTAATCAGGCTTTCCGGTTTCATTCTAGATCTGGAAGAGTTGCTCAACAAAAGCAAATTCCCAAACTCGTCTACTATCGGGCTTTTTAAATGAAGTCCTAATATCCTTCGGTCAAAATCTCCTTTATATCGAATTCCGTTAATTTTCTAGCATGTGTTTTGATTTCGTCGCTAAGATCATCAACTCTGTCTCTTATTATGAAATAATCGAAGTAATAACCTCTTCCGTTTAAAATCTCTCTAATCTCATTTAACCTTTGTATCTTATTATCCAAATTCTCTCTTATTGTTACCTCAAATCCAGCTAAACTGTTCTGCTCCTTTAATACTAGCAAATCACACTCTCCTTTTATCTCATCATCCTTTACTATGCGGACTCTAGGAATACAGGCAAAACCTTCTTTAACGCGCGCTAACGGCCTTTCTGAATATTTCAAGTTCCAAGATTCCTCTGTTCACTAACATCAAGTTGAGTATGAACTTAGCAGTTTCAAAATCCGGTTTTACAGGAAATAATACTGGAATAATTTTTCGAAGCTCACGAGAAATAAAATCTCCTTTGCCCTTGAATTCGTTTATGTAACAAAATAATCCTGCAAGCTCCTCATAAAATCCCTCTTGGTCCCATTTTTCCACTAATCTGATGATCGCGTCATCTTTAAGAAAGATTTTATCGATTGGCCCAATCAAGTTAATCAGTTCATCCGTTATTTCAATCTTTTTTGGCTCTCCGATTATTCTTAAAAAATAAATATGTATTAAATCCCCTCCGATTTGCGATCTATCTAGTTCTAAAATATCCCATATTCCCCTTATACTCTCAGCACATTTATAGATTGATAAATAACCCGACCATTTGCTTGACAGATTGTTCACTTCATTTAAGAGTCTCTTGTGAGCTTCAATTAAACTATCTATTCGTTTCCCTGCACATTCTTTAATTCTCTTGGTAAATGAGTCACGCTGCCATCGAATATACTTTTTTGGTATAAGTTTGTTCAACATAAAGTTTCCAATAGCTGGAAAGAATGACTCTTCTAGATAAGGAATCTCAATTTTATTTTCATCATATTTCTTCATGAGATTCAGAATATAGCTTGAGATAAGTTGTTCTAATTCTAGATAGATGTCTCTGAAGGGTTTGTTATAAGATAAATCTTCTGTGCGTAGAGTTCTTTTTATCTTTCCAAGCCTGCTTTCTTCATTCCACAAATCCTTTATCGTGTCTTCTAATATTTCCTTTAATACAGAACTTCATTCTAGATGCATAGCCAATCCGCATATTCATCGATGCTAAATGATTTTAACTTCTTTAACGGGTTTCCTATCGCAAATCTCTTCTCTTTATAATCCTCCTCTAAATTCAGCATATAGAACTTTCCATCGATTATTCTAAGATTTCCGAGACCTGTGCTTTTCCTACCACCTATTTGTAGCCCTAGCGTTTTTATAGTTTTAAGGGTTGATCCAAATATCTTAGAATCCTCCTGCCCCTTCAACAGATTGTCAGCTACTATTATTAACTTGATTAATATATCCTTTGTTATTGTTTCAGTAAAGTATAGAAGATTCTCCATTACTTTGCCGCTTCTTCTGTCCATTCCCACTCCTGGCTTTCTTTCCACGACCTTCCCTGACTTAGTTGACACCACGGAATCGCAGAACCTTAGTTTTCCAGCGAAGACCTTGTTCCCATAAAGTCTACCCAGGGGACAATTCACCGCAAGATAGTCCTCAGCCATCTTGTAAGCAAGCCCACTCCTAGCCTGAATCCCTTTGTTTTCAACATCTCTTAACTCAAGATCATTATAACCTAGTTGCATGAACAGATTTTTCAGTTCCTCGGCCTTGATCACTTTCACGAATTCTGAGACAAAATTGTTGAATTCTTCTCTAAGCTCTTTTGAACTGCCTCGATACTCAATCCCGCTTTTCGTCTCTGAATATAGCTTAACCGATAAGCTACTTATCCCCTTAAATTCCATCTGCTTCGCTATCTGCTCGCTCAGGTATCTGAAAGACCCCTTCCAAGTGGATGAGGGGATCACTAACTCTCCGGAAGACAGCCTAATTAACTCCCTAACTACTTCTTCACCGCCAACTCCTACGTGAACAGGGGAATCTGTTTGAAACTCGAGTATACCTACGGTCTTAACAGCCATCGGATTAAGATGCAAATCCATCACTCTCACCTCCCATGGGATGAAGCCTTAGAGGGGTAAGCATGTTCACTCCAGTTATCGGTGTTCCAAACGCCGACTCTACAGTTCCGATAAACTCAAGCGCTGCGATCGCCTCAGAAGCATCATCATTGGACTCGATTTCGGCAACGATGATTGATCCACGGTTCCCAGCATGCTCGAATACCGGTCTTGCTCTATTCCTCAACATGTCCCAGCCTCCGACGAGCATCCCGGTCCTCCCGTAAACCTCCTTATTGAGGAGTCTTCCGCTAACCTTAATCCCGCATCTTCCACCTACCTCAGACAAATCAATGCTTTCCGGATATGGCATGTATTTCCCGTCTCTAATCGAGAGGGTATTAGAGAGAGCGTAGAAAACTACCCTTTTTTTCTTCATGACACTGTCTCTGATCCGGCTGGCCCTCTCCCCTAGAAGCAGTTTTTTCACATCTGCTATTCTGATCCGGCCGAATCCCCTTGTTATCCCCCTACCAATCAAGAATTCCTTGTTGCTCTCAATATTCAGCTCATCCGGAATTGCTGCGCTCGACCAGAACCTTTGGCCTACGGTGATGGCATCGTATTCGTATAGCATCCCTTTTTCGGAAGAAGCCTTGTGTTTGTTAATGCCGACTGATATGGATCTGCAGGAATAGACTTTTGCTCTCTTCAGGGAATTTCCATCTGGGATTACCGGATTAGGATGGAGGGGTTCGACGGCAAGATGGCCTTTAGAGCAGCTGGTCTTGAAGCTAGGTTGCTTGCTATTCTCAAGAGCCTCCATTGCCTCTATCGCATAGTTTAGTGTTTTATGGTGTTCTGTCTCTCCGGCATGAAAAGCCTTACATTCGTAGCCAAACGGATGACAGGGATATGACTTACCTTCTCCAACAGGATAACCGTTTGAAACGAATATTCTAGGATTCCGAGCCTCTTCCTCTAAAAACTTCTTATCTACTATATTCATTCTGTATAAACCTGCTACTATGGCACCTTTCAGCGTGGGAGCTGGAATATAGTTCAGAGTAGATAGAAATCCTCTTGAAGTCCTCCTTAAAGTTATTATCGCTGGAGAAAGCGTTTCAAACTCAAAAACTATAAATTTCATTCCCACAACCACCCCCCCAAGTCTTCAAAGATAGGAAGCCAAGCTGTTCCATCAAGCTTATCTCTTAACCCCTTAGCGTCCTCTATCATCAGATCTATCATTGAACCGCGACCAAAGCGTCCTAACCTGAGCTCTGCCATGCTTAACAGCAGCAATCCGAGCAACCTTGATTCGACATCCAGAAAGGAAATTGTTCCCTCAAAAACGGTTTTTGGATAAACATATTCGATCGTGAAAAGTGCTCCTTCAGCAACCTTAAGCGATGAATCGTCTATTCTGGTTCTGGTGAGCTCTATGGTCTCGGGTTGCTTCTTTGGCACAAGGTCAGAAACAATTAGCGGGCTTTGTTCTCCGCTCTTAGGATGACCGAACAACCTGCAAACATCACAAACTCCGTTGGATCTATGGGCCTCATCTATTTTCTCGGGCCTAATTTCGCCGCAACTAGTGAAACCATAGGGTTTAGAAACCCTGCTGGCCGATGACCTGAGTGCCCCTTTAAGGGTTGAACCGGGTATGTACACCTCATAGGAGAGATTTCCTCTATCTAAAAACGCTCTTTTGTTGAAAGGTATGTCTGGCCCAACGGCAATCGGATGGCCCCATCCCACGCATCCCAAGCCAATTGTCCTAACCTTTACGGACAATCTCATCATAAAACGCCGCCTCCCAAAACATCTATTAATTCCATCACATCGGCAAATAAACAAGGCTCCTTAAACTCTTGAGCTACGAGTTCGCGAACTACCTCTAAAGATTCTCTTCTCTTCCCTCCCATCCTTAAAATTTGTCTCTCCAAATATACACGAGCTACAAGCGGGATATATTCATCCGAATTAACTCTAGAGTTTGCAACTGATAAAGCCTTATTGATGTCGCTTTTAATCCGCTTAGCTCTTTGCTGGTTTTCTTCACACTTTTCTTTGAGCGATCCATTACATATTTCAGGGAATCTAGATAAGATGAACGATTTTCCAAACCAACCCTCATAACTTGAAAACTCTCCAATAACTAGCGAAAGAAGCCAGCTAAAAGTCCTTCCTTCGCCCTCCACCATAAAAGGCTGTGAAGAAAGCAGTCTGCTTCTTAGCAGATCAGATCTAGTTCTAACTGAACTATCGGATATTCCGCCGGTTTCTACTATATCGAAAGAAATCGCGCTGAGCGATGGATTCTTCCTCGTTGAATCCTTGGCTTTCTTAAGCAATTCAGATGCTGCTGAAATCAGCCCCCATACATCAGCTCTAGCAGGAGCTGATGCAACCCCTATAGATAGACCTCTAGCGCCTCCTAAATTACTCCTAAATTCTTTTCCCAACACTACTGCGAAAACGGGAGATACCCAGGAGGGAAGCAGGATGAGGGCATCGTCTCCGCCGGCATACACCAGGCCGAGCTTGACGGATATCACAGCCCTAGCAGCTTCCTTTTCGTCCCCGGTTATGTTTAAAATTCCTTTGAAAAGTACCTCTAGGGCTTCTTCAGCCGACTTCTTAAGAGCAAGGTCTATCCTAGTACTCCTCTCATACATGTCGCTTATAGATACACAGGTTCCCATGAAAGAGCCGATTAGATTTCCGTCCAGTTTAATTGCGGATATGTTTCTCAATAGAACCCCCGAACCCCCCGTTTCGAGTCTGTCCAGTTCTCTCTCGTCATGACCAGCTATAAGCTCTATTATTTTTTCACCTCCTCCCTCATCCCAACTAAAACCAAAAACCTGATGCGGAGTATATTCCACCTGCTCACTAACCTTTATCTTAGAATCATATCTCCTTTTGAAATGCTGCTCACTACCAATATCATATAAATCGTGGCACGTTGAGCATACTTTCCTCTCTCCTTCTGCCGTAAGTATTTTATCCGTAGGAACCTCTGAATAGCAAAAATCGCATAAATCCCATATACCTTGTTCTTTGCTTTGAACTACGGAATTTAATTCAACTTTCATTCTAAATTTCTCCGACTGCATTTTTTCTATAAGGCTTAGAAAAGTATCGAGATAACTTGTGTTCAATTGACTAGAAGCTACTCTTAGAGAAAGGGGTCTTATCTCCTCAATTATTCTCCTAAGAGAGTCAAGTATCATTCTAGGCAATATTAATTCTACCATCCCTCCTGCAGAATAAAGTATTGCCTCATAGGGTATCCAAATTTTTTCCTCATGCATTATATAATTCTGAAGCAAAATTGGAATTTGGCTTATCGTGCAACAATCAATTGCAAGGCTAGCAGCGACCATGCACCTAAGCTCATTCCTCTTAAAGATAAAACGTTGAATTTCTCCTATATCGACGGCCACTAACTCAAGATCTTGAATGGGTTCGCCGCTAATACGTGTAAGTGGCTTACTGTAACCTTCAATCTCATCTTGTAACTTCTTTACGAAAAGTTCACTTAATTCTTTAACGGAATTAGGTTCCTGTTCCTCCGCTTTACGCCAGAATTCCCATGATGCGTATCCCCTACCGTATGCGTCCTCGTATTTTAAATTAATTTTCTCTGCAATAGAGTTAATTTTTCCACCAATAATGTTTTGGACAAGCATACTAAGCCTATCGATTGAGGATGCAAATTTATCCGCTTGAGAAAGTATGCTTGCCTCTTCCGTATCTGCCTCGGCGTGATGTCTTTTCACATAGTCCTTAATTTCTTCCACATATTCCGTATTTGCTAGAAGGATCTCTGCCACTTCAACAGATGCCCTAACGTGATCCGCATATCTGAAGGGTTTACCCATGTCATGAAGCATCGCTGTTAATCTTAACATGACCGCCTTTTTCCTATCAAATCCCCTGTTAACAGCTAAGCTCCATGCAAGGCTAGAGGTAAGTAAAAGATGTGGCAGGAGGCCAGATATGTTATAACCGGGCCTGGTGTCTGCTGGAAATATGAACCAGCAAAGCTCTATGTTGCGGCAAATTTCAGCATCTGAAAAAATATCGATTATGGGAATTCTGCTAAGCTCCTCTACAATTTCTTTAGAGTAAATCATTTTAGTGAATTTCAACGTATCCTTTATGTTTTCTTCAGAAATTTTTTCCAGGCCGATAAGCCTGTACAGCAAATAACCTTTCAACGGGTTCGGCATTAGGGATGGAAGGATCTCCCTTAACAAGGGTAACTTAAAGAATACTGCTATTAGGTCACAAATCAGCTCCAGCTCCTCCTCGTTGTTCATTTTACCCCTACTCTTTCTCGCAAAATCTAACGATTTTGAAAGAAATTCCATCAGCTTCTCTAACACATTTCTCCAGATGTCAATATCTTCTGCTTTTACCTCTCTGATATTTAGGAGATTCTCACCCTCCCTATACGGGACGACATAAGCCTTGTAAAGCGGGTAACCCGCTTTTTCATACTTCATGTCTTTAAAGCCCATCGGCTATCGACACCTCGTCAACTATCTTAAGCTCACCCCTATACGTTTCCAATGTTAAGGAGACAAGATGCTCTACCAGCCCATCTAAGATATCCGCTTCAAAGCTTTGCCCCGGTGCTAATCTGAGCGAATGAAGATCCGATGTCTTGGAGAGACCTGAAAGAGTCAGCCTTTCTAACAAGTACCGCACCCTACCGGACTTGTAGCCATCAATCTTACTTCTATACTTTAACCTACCCATGAGGACGGGTTTACCTTCCCTTGAGGAGTTTAGCCCCATACCTACGAAAAGGAGGCCTATTTCCTCTGGCTTCAGGTTTGAGAAATTGATGCGTCCCTTAAACGTAGAGCCCTGAGGTACCGCATAGATCTTTATCCCGTATTGCAAGTCGAGTGGCCTTATCTCTGGACTCTGACTCGGAAAATCACTAAATTCTACTAGGCCTCTGAGGCCCGCCGTGCCAAACATGTCGCATAATAAGCATACGGCAGCACCAGTAGTATGATCACATGGAGGTCCCCTGTTTTCTAAGACGACATCACCCCAGATTTTACGATGTCTCCAGCCGTATGTTTCCAATGTTGGAAGCGAGACTGGCCATCCGGCCCTGATGAAGCATGACTTAACAGAACCGTTTTTAGCCCTAAAGCTCAGCTCAATTCTAGATCGGATATTTCCCTTGACAGAAGAACCGGGGATGCAGGGCCTGCCGCCCGTCCTATTAAAGTCTGCGTAATTCGTTTCAAAATCGAACCCTTCTCCCTTCACCTCGAAGGGCATTTGTGAAGACCCTATGTGGAGGTAAGATAAGGCTTCGATCGTGAGCGAAATAGAGCCTGAAAGGCCATCTACGATTCCTCTATTCCTTGGGGGATTCCTAAGGACTTTGAGCTGGGGTTGCAAGGTTCCACGCTTCCTCAAGCTTCTCTAAAACCGACCATGCTTTCTCCCCTTCCGCCACAAGCCAACCTTTTTCAAGCTTAACCAAACTGCTTAAGTCGACTTCCCTATCAAGCTTATCTGGGAGGCTCCTCATCTTAGTCTCCTCAGTTTCTGGAAAATCCTTATTCCTGAACCTCAAGTCTTCGATCCA
>Ga0315298_1008642_pt1 | contig 12906 bp, 9 predicted proteins | sample WHS_1_MG_FD_203077 | JGI IMG/M metagenome (GOLD analysis project Ga0315298, IMG submission 203077) | Extremophilic microbial mat communities from Washburn Hot Springs, YNP, Wyoming, USA - WHS_1_MG | ecosystem: Environmental > Aquatic > Thermal springs > Hot (42-90C) | place: USA: Wyoming...
AGGTGGTGCCATCGGTGGTTTTGGAAAAATCGTTCGGTTGAAACGCGAAGTAATTCTTTTTGGTAGTGTTTTCCATCTTCCCTCACTCCACGAAACTCACGAAGCCACGGGTACGCAAGGCCTACCACATGCATTGGTCATAAAAATAAGCGAATCGGTTCATCGCAAGAATCCATGGCTAGTTTAACCCAAGCCAACCTTGCAATAAAAGATTCTCCTCCGCATTCCAGCCGCCGCAAAGCAAGTAAGCCAAGGGGGACGATGTCCAGCCCACCGCGCCGGACATGGGGGTTGAAAGCCACGGGATAGAATGGCTTTATGGGTTGAACGGAGGGGCCATAACGAAGGGATTCGTAAAAGGCGTTCGTCGGCGGCCCGTTTTTCCCGCGACAAGAAATCGCCCGTATGCGGGCAAGCGGAGGACGTGAATCCCGCCCCACCTCAGATACGGGAAGTACCGGTGACCCTGGCCGGAGGGCGCGACAAGGACAGGGGCCCCGCCACTCGCGGGGCTGAGCCCCCGGAGGCACATCTCCGTGCGTGACTCCGTCCGGATCGACCCGCTCGCCGCGGCTCCGGGAGGTCCCGGGCGCGCTCCGCGTTACTGCACGGAAGCCGGCTCGCGGAAGGGGTACATCAGCAGGTTGTCGAAGACCATCACCGTCTCGTCGCGCTGGTTGATTATCTCGTAGGTCAAGACCAGGATGCCCCTCTCGGGCTTGGACGTACTCCTCTTCTCCTTGACCGTGGCCCTGACCCTTATGGTGTCGCCTATCCTCGTCGGACGGGGGATGCGCATGTTCTCCACGCCGAGCCAGGCGATGATGGAGTCCCCCAGGAAACCGTTGATGCCCGCCAGGCCGATGGACATGGCGAAGAGCAGCGGGCCGTGCACTATGCGTCCCTTGAAGATGGTGTTCTTGGCGAACTCCTCGTCCATGTGCAGGGGGAAGTGGTCCAGGGTCAGGCTGGCCCACGCCACCAGGTGGGCGTCGGTGATGGTCACCCCGAAGCTCTCCACCCCGTCGCCGATCTCGAAATCCTCCATGTACTTGGTCTCGAAGGCCTTGCGCATCATGTCTAATTACCTCCCTTTTCCATCGCCGCGAGTCATCCCTCGGATCGAGGGTGACCGCCTTCCCTTCGTTTCCCGAAAAGGGCCCCGCCTCTTCATTCCCGAGCGGCTCAGTTTTGGCCGTTTCAGGCCACGGGAAAGCCGTATCGCCATGACGGGCGTATCAAAACCATCCGGAAACCGGCACGGGCCCTCCCCTTCGCTCCCTTCTCGTCCCATTACACCAGCCGCGCATATAATTGGCATGGGAATGGCCGGTGCGAGCCGGGCTCGCCTCCCCCTTTCCCCGCCAATCGCGCCGTCCCCTACGGCGTGAGGCATGGGGATTATACCTTTATGCCGCCCAGGTCCACGTCGAGGGCGGCGGCGCGGCAGGCCAGCTCCAGGGAAGGCCGGAAATCGAACTCGCGCAGGATCATCATCCTCTGGGCCTCCAGCGTCCCCTCGCCGTGCACGGTTCCGAACATGTGCACGCCGGCATCGCAGGTGGCCGTGAGGTCGCGGATGAGCTTCACCAGGCGGATGCGCTGCTCGGTCTCGATCCCCTCCCTCCCGCAGAGGTAGCTGTCTAGCGCCTCGTGCAGTTCCGGAAGGCGATAGTCGGCCGCGGACGGGCACGTGCCCCCGATGCCCCCGGTCAACTCCTGCAGGTGCTTGATCATCAGGTGATAGTTGTCCGCGAAAAGGTATTTACCGATGTTGCAGTGGAGCGGATTGGGCCAGGCTATCCCCTCCACGACCTGGCTCTCGTAGCAGGCCATCTTGCTGTAGGTGTAGATGTTTTCGATGTAGATCACCAGCTCCCGGAGTTTGCTGCGCACCACGCTGCTCCCCCCCACGCCGTTGAAGTCGGCGATGAGGGCGGCGGCGCCGAGCATGAGCTCCGCCACCGGGCCCTTGTAGCAGAGGCCGGTGAAGCGGTGCCAGGAGGCGAAGCTGAGAGCCAGCGGCCCGGCGAACTCCCATTCCCCGCAGAGGAAGACCCTTTCCCAGGGCACGAATACGTCGTCGAAGAGTATCATGGCGTGGATGATGGGGTGCTTGGCGCTCATGGGGCGCTCGAAGGCGTCGTTGCTCCAGTGCTCCGGGTTGGCGATGAGGGTCACGCCGGGGGTGTCCACGGGAATGGCGAAAGCCACGGCGTAATCGGCGTCCTCCTCGGTCATGTTGCGGGTGGGCAGGACCAGGAGTTCGTTGGCCAGGGGTGAGGAGGTGATGTGGCACTTGGCCCCGCGCACCACTATGCCGTCTTCCCTTCTGTCCACCACCCGGAGGAAGACGTCGGGGTTCTTCTGCTCGTGCGGCCTCAGCCTGCGGTCCCCCTTGGGGTCGGTCACCGCCCCGGCCAGAGCCAGATCCTGGGCCTGGGCATAGTGGTGGTACTTTTTAACCCTTTCCGCGTACTGGGTCCCGTACTTCCGGTCCACCTGGGGGGCGATCATGCGCAGGGCGAATATGGCGTCGGTGCCGATCTCCTTAATGAAGGGAATGTAACCCTCCCCGTACCTGGAGACCTGGTAGATGGCCTCGCGCCTTTTCAACAGGTCCTCGGGGCTCCGCGGCAAAAGGTAGAAAGCGGCTATCTCCTCTCCCGTCTCCGGGCAGGTGGCCAGGACGTGGTGGCGCGCCTCCGGGTCGTGGGACATGCGGAAGGAGAGCGCCAGGTGCAGGGCGGCTTCCTTGAACACGGGCGCCGAGGTCACGTCCTCGATCCTCTGCCCGTTCATGTACACCCTGCGACCGTCCCTCAGGCTCTCCAGGTACTGCTCGGGGGTTCTCAAAGCCATTTCCATCCACCTCTCCGTCTTCTAGTCTTCTCACGCCTCTTCGACCGGCCGGAACTTGGGCAGGACGAAATCCTCACTCACGGGCTCGAAGATGACCTCCACGGGCATCTCGCAGCGCAGGGACTCGGGCTTGTCCGTGACTATGTTGGTCAGCATGCGCAAGCCTTCCTCCAGCTCCACGATGGCCACCACGTAGGGCACGTCGCCGGCGAAAGCGGAGGGGGCGTAATTGAGCACCACGGAGAAACTGTATATCTTCCCCCTCCCGCTCACCCTGACCCACTCCAGGTCCTCGGAGAAGCAGTGCGGACAAGCGATGCGTGGGTAGAAGAAAGGCTTTCCGCAGTCGCGGCATTTCTGCACCTTGAGCTCCCCCCGCTTGGCCGCCTCCCAGAAGGGAGCCGACCACGGAGTGACCTGGGGTAGGGGTTTGCTCGGGACTCTCGGGGCTTCCATCTTTTACCTCCTCGCTCAGGGGATCTCTGTGCCCAGTATCTCCACGTGGGCGTCCACGTAGGCGCCCCCCGTGGAGGTGAGCACGGCGAAACGGGCACCCTGGACCTGCCTTTCCCCCGCCTGGCCCTTCAACTGGCGCACGGCCTCCACGAGGAGGGCCATTCCGCCCCCCGCGCCGGTATGGCCCTGCGAGAGCATCCCACCGTTGGTGGTCACCGGGAGATCTCCGCCGGGCCAGGTCCTGCCCTCCAGGAACCAGGCGCCGCTCTCCCCCCTCTCCATGAAGCCCATCTCCTCCAGGGCTATCATCTCGAAGACCGGGTAGGAGTCGTAGACCTCGGCCACGTCCACGTCCGAGGGAGAGAGGCCGGCCATCCCGAAGGCCTCCCTCGCCGCCTCGCGGTAGCCGAAACGGGTTATGTCCTTTTCCTGGGACAGGCAGAAGTGGGTCACCCGGGACCCGTCACCCAGAAGGTAGACGGGTTTCTCCACCCATTCCCTCGCCCTCTCGGCGTCGGTCACGATGAAGGCGGAGCCCCCGTCGGCCAGCACGTTGGATTCCCGGGCGTGCAGGGGCGTGGAGAGGACCTTGGAGGACAGGACCTCCTCCACGGTCGTGGGTTTGCGTATCATGGCGTTCGGGTTGAGCTCCGCCCACTTCCGGTTGCTGACCACCACGGCGGCCACCTGCTCCTCGGTGGTGCCCGTCTCGAACATGTAGCGCGTGGTCACCAGGCCGGCGATGGAGGAATAGTGCTGCCCGAAGGGCACCTCCCATTCCTTGCTTATCCCCGCCAGGGCGAAGAGGTCGATCCCCTCCTGGGTGGAGACGCCGGTGCCCAGCTTGTCCGAGTGCACCACGAGCACCACGCTGGCGATGCCCGCGGAGATCAGGCCGGCCGCCGTCTTGAGGGAGGTGGAACAGGAGGCCCCGCCAGAGAAGACCTGGGCGTTTCCCTTCACCCCCTTGAGGCCCAGCTCCTCAACGATCATGCTGCACACCAGGTCGCTGTTGTAAGCGGAGCTGTAGACGGCGCCTATGGGGATCAGGAAATCTATGAGGTCCTTGTCTATGCCGGCATCGCCTATGGCCTGCCTGGCCGATCGCAGCGCCGACTCCAGGCACGGCCTGTCCGGGAACTTCCCGGTGGGTACCTCTCCCACGCCTATTATGGCCACCTTTCCCTTGAGATCGCTCATCTTCCCGTCCTTTCCCCTCCGGTCGAGCTGCCCGCTTAAATCTTAACGATATTTAAAATTAGGAAATCATTTTAATCCTTTTATATATTCGCCGCTTGTTGGGGAATTGTCAAACCCGTAGAGGGGGGAAAGCGGGGGCTTGAAGACGAGGCGCGTTTTAGAAAATCCCTTATATACATAAAGATAAATGGACAGCGACTCACGGGCGGCAAAACAACTGCCGGATTCAAGAGGGGATCTATATGTCGTTTGGGTATATCTGTCGTTCTTGTGATCACGGCCGAGTTATTTCCTGCCTCCACCCCCGGGGGTCGATATGCAGCCCAGGCGCGACCATCTCCCGGACCATGTTCCCTTTGAGTCCCGCCTTTTGCGGATGAGGGAGCGATACTGTAGTCCAGGTGCAACTATGCCCGGGGGCGCTCAGTCCTTCTTCAGCGCCCGGTAGGTGAGGTCGAAAAGGTACTCGCTCACCCCCACGATGTATTGCTGTTTACCGTCCAGGAGGAACTGGATGGTGAGGTCGTCGAAGGTGCCGAAGTAGAGGTTCTGCACGCAGGTTATATCCACGTCGTCCCGGAAATACCCGCTCGCCGCGCCCTCCTTCACGATCTCCACGAAGCGCGCGCTGTACTCGCGGAGGGACCGGTACCCCGGCGAATCGTAGAACCCCGGGTTGTTCCGGAGCTCCATGATGAGGAGCCGGTAGTAGGTGGGGGCGTCCCTCACCGACCTCACCTGGTGGAGGATGAAGTTGTAGAGGCGGTTGACGGGGTTGTCCAGGTTGCGCAGGGATTCCTCGAGCGACTTCAGGAAATCCTGCATGGCCACCTCGGGGATGGAATAGAGGAGGTCCTCCTTGCTTTTGAAATACTCGTAGATGGTGGGTTGGGTGACCCCCGCCCGCTTGGCTATGCGGGCTATGGTGGCCCCCTCGTACCCGTGCTTCTCGAACTCCGTGAGGGCGGCCATCAGGATGTCCTTCCTCCTCCCCTCCTGGCCGCGGAAAACCCTCTGGTCCACCGCGTCCGTGGGCTCCAGGACCCTCCTGAAGACCTTGAACAGCCGGTCCGCATAAGGGATGAGCTCCAGCGGCCTCTTGAGCATGACCTTGCTCAGGATGAGGTGGTTGAAGGTGCCCAGGACCATGCTCGCGCATATCTCCTTGGGCAGCTTGGGGTCGAAGATGCCCTCCCGCTGGCCGCTTTCCAGGATCCCCTCCAGCCTGGCCCGGTATTCGGCGAGGTAGGAAAACCCCTTGGTCTCCAGGAAAGCGGGGTTGTTCCACAGTTCGAGTATGTAGAGGGCGCTCGATTGGGGGTTCTCCTGGAAGAAATGCAAATGATGCCAGACGAATTTCCGGAAGAGGTTCTCCACCCCGTCCACGCCCAGGAAGTGGTCCTCCAAGCTGCGGCAGAGCCGGGAAAAGAAGTCGCGGGGGATGGAGAAAAGGATGTCCTCCTTGTTGCGGAAGTGCTCGTAGATGGTGGTTTCCGCCACCCCCGCCCGGGCGGCTATCTCCCCTATGGTGGCCCCGTTGTAGCCCTTCTCCACGAAGGACTCCAGGGCCACCTCCTGGATGCGGCGCCAGGTGTACGCCTTGCCCCTGTCCCTGGCCGACGCGTCCTGCTGCTCCGGGGTCACGACCCATCACCTCTGTCCATGCGCTCTCCCTCCCGCCTCCCTCGCGCTTCCGCTTTACCTTCTTTATGGATTCTCCGCGAGATCCCCGTCACCTGCGGGGTCGTGAAGCTACCGGCCTTGACGTCCAGGCCTGAACGACCCTTCCCCCGTCTTCCGCCGGATTCTCTCGCCTTACGCTCGCCAACCGCGCGTCCGAGGAGCTATGGTCTAAAACTGCTCCCCTCCGCCTCTCCGAATCCCCCGCAAACGCTCGTCACTTGCGCGTTGCGAGCTGAACCGTCACATCCCTTCCATAATACAATAAAATCTTAAAAGATACCTTTAAGTTAAACGATGTTTCAGTTAAATTTGACATGTTATCCAAAAAAGCCTATAATCCTCATAAAACAGGCATTAATATCGTTAGTATTTAATCGGCCGCTGTCAAAACCCTGGGAGGTAGGATGTCCCCGCTTCGACTCACCGACGAGCAGGAGATGCTTCTGGGCAGCTTGCGGGAGTTCCTGGACCGCGAGGTCCCCCCGAGCATGATCAGGGAGTTCGACAGGGAAGACCGGCCTCCCATGGAACTGCGGGAGAAGATGAAGCCCCTCGGCGTTTTCGGCCTCACCGTCCCGGAGGAATTCGGGGGGGCGGGCCGCTGCGTCACCGAGGCGGTGATGGTGGTGGAGGAGCTCTCGCGCGTTTGGCCCGCGCTGGCCTGGATATACATAGGCACCGCCTTCTACGGGGGAGAGAACATCTACAAGCTGGGCTCCGAGGAGCAGAAGCGCGCCTTCCTGCCCAGGCTGGCCTCGGGGGACCTCCTCTTCGCCTACGCCCTCACCGAACCGGAGGCGGGATCGGACACCCTTTCCATCCGGACCAGGGCCACCCGCGAAGGCTCCACGCACATCCTCGAGGGCACCAAGACCTTCATCTCCCTCCCGGACCACGCCGACTGGATCATCGTCCTGGCCAGGACGGAGAGGGGCGAGGATCCCCGCCACGGCCTGACCTTTTTCCTCGTCCCGCGCGGAAGCGAGGGGCTGTCCTTCAACCCCATCGAGAAGCTCGGCTACAAGGGCTCCACCCTGTGCGAGGTGGTCCTGGACCGGGTGCCGGTCCCGGAGGAGAACATCCTGGGCGGCCCGGAGCGCCGGGACGGCGGCTGGGAACAGCTGCTCAAGACCCTGGACGTCGAGCACCTGGAGATCGCCGCCTGCGGGACGGGGCTGGCCCAGGGCGCCTTCGACCTGGCCAAGGAGTACGCAGCGCAGAGAACGCAGTTCGGCAGGCCCATCGTGAAGTTCCAGGCCGTGGCGCACATGCTGGCGGACATGGCCACCAACATCCAGGCCTCCCGCCTTATGGTGCGCGAGTGCTGTTCCCTCATCGAGGAGGGCCTGCCGGCGGGGCTGGAGGCCTGCATGGCCAAGTACTTCGCCACCGAGACGGCCAAGAAATGCGCCCTGGACGCCCTGCAGATATACGGGGGACTGGGCTACACCATGGAATGCGACGTGCAGCGTTACGTGAGGGATTCCCTGGTGCTGACCATAGGGGGAGGCACCAGCCAGATCCTCAAGAACCAGATAGCGAGCCTCATATACAAATCCCGGCGTTGAAAGGTGGATGGCGGTCTCGAAGAGCCTGAGCAAGGGAGGAAGGGTTGAAGTGTCAGCAAACGAGTACGACGTGCTGGTGGTGGGGGCGGGCCTGGCCGGCCTGACGGTGGCCTCTCTTCTGGCCAGGGGAGAGGGCAAGAGGGTGGCCGTCCTGGAAAGGGAGGACTTCATCGGCGGGCGCCTTCTCTCCTTCACGGGAGAGGGGGACCACCTCCTCCTCCAGGGGAAGAAGCTGGACGTGGAGGGTTTCCGAAAGGCCCTGCGCGCCGTGTACACCTGGGTGGGCCGCTCGAATCCGGACCTGGAGACCATCATGAAGAAGGGGCTCCTGGACGGCTACACCTTCGAGGCGGGCGGGCACGCCACCTTCTGGGGCACGAAAGGCCGGGTGGCCCACCTGCTCTCCTACATCGGGAAGGAGATTGACCTTCCGGGAAACCAGGGCTTCGCGGTCATCGACCCGGCCTCCAAGGCGCTCTACCCCGTGCAGAGGGGAGGCGCTTACGGCTGGATGGACGAGGAATCCAACCGTATCACCAAGGAACTGCTGCGGGAGATGGCCCTGGCCGACGAGGAAAAGCTGAAGGAGTGGGACACCATCTCCTTCGGCAAGTGGCTGAAGGACAGGACCGACAACCGCAAGGTGTACGAGTACCTGGCCGCCATCGCCTCCATCCACATGGTCATGGGGGAGCCGGACATGATCCCCGCTGGGGACTTCATCAGGTTCATGACCACGGCGGTGAAGATAGGCATGAACCTGGTGCAGGGGTCCACGGGCATCGTGCCCCGCCCGGGCTTCATCCGCATCGCCGAGCTCATCGCCGAGACGGTGGAGGAGGGCGGGGGAAAGATCCTCACCGGCCACGAGGTGAAGGAGGTGCTCGTGGAGGACGGGAGGGTCACGGGCGCCAGGGTGGCCGGCCCGGGTGGCGAGGAGACCTTCGGCTGCCGGCAGCTGGTGTGCACGGTCCCGGTGAGGAAGATATGGGGTTTCATCCCCCGGAGCCTCTTCCCCGAGGATTTCGTGCGCAAGGTGGAGGAGAGGTTCTTCAGCGTGGGCATGCTCACCGGCTACATGGGGCTGAACCGCAACGTGCTGGAGGAGGCGGGCATAAACCCCAAGAGCTGGCTCCTGGCCCCGGCCATCATAAAATCGGAGGAGGGCTACATAGGCGACGTGGACATAATCTCCATCATGCCCTCCAGCTTCACCCCCACCCTGGCGCCCCCTGACAAGCACACCCTGGCCTTCTCCATAGCCCTCACCGAGGGCGAGCTGCACGACCGGAAGAAGGTGGACCGGGTCATCGACGCGTCCGTCCAGCTCTTCGAGGAGGTCTTTCCCAGCCTCTCCCAGTGCCGGGAGTGGGAGATCTGGACCTGTTCGGACAAGGGATTCGGGGACTGGCCGCCCCCGGGCGAGAAGAGGCCGGACGTGGTGTGCCCCTACGTCCAAGGGCTTTACTTCTCCGGCGACGGCTACGGCGAAAAGACCTGGGGCAGCGGCATGGACGCGGCGGTACTTTCCGCGCTCCTCTGCGTGGACACCATGTGTGGCAGCCGGTACACGGAGGAAGTGCTGCCGGAGTATCACCGCTGATGGAAGTCGGTTTAGGGGGTGATGGGCGTGATCCTGGTGCAGCGGGAACTGATCGAGGAATACGAGCGCAGGGGATGGTGGGGAAGAGAGAACATCCTTGACCTGCTCTACGCCAGGGCGGAGCAGAGGCCGGAGATGGAGGCCCTGGTGGACCCCTACAACAAGGCGGACCTTGTCGGGCTCGAGCCGCGCCGCATGACCTACCGGGAGATAATCAGGGATGTCGACCGCCTGGCCCTCTCCCTCATGGAGTCGGGGCTGGGCAAGGACGATGTGGTCCTCGTCCAGCTCCCCAACACGGCGGAGCTGGTGATAACCCTCTTCGCCGTGGCCAGGGCGGGGGGCATACCCAGCCCCCTGCCCATGCAGTGGAGGACCCACGAGATACGCCACGCGCTGGCTCTGACCGAGGCCACCATGATGGTGGTCCCGCGCGAGTTCCACGGCTTCTCGCACCTGGAGATGGCGCGCGAGCTCAAAGCTGACTTTCCGGGTCTGGGGCGGTTGATCGTGGTCGGGGAGGGCGCCCCGGAGTACGCCCTGCGTTTCCAGGACCTGCTGGAGGGTGGGGACGTCTCCGGGGAGGAGCGGAAGCGCCTCGAGGAAAGGCGCCCCGACGCCAACGAGGTCTTCACCATCTGCTGGACCTCGGGCACCGAGGCGGACCCCAAGGCGGTGCCGCGCAGCCACAACCACTGGCTGGCCATCTCCAGGGCGGCCGTGGAGTCCTTCCTCCCCGACGAGGAGTGCGTATACCTCTCCCTGTTCCCGGCCATCAACATGGCCGGCCTGGGAGCGGTGCTCGTCCCCTGGGTGATAACCGGGGGCAAGATGGTACTGCACCACCCGTTCGACCTGATGGTCTTCCTGCAGCAGCTGGTGAAGGAGCGGGTCTATTACACGCTGGCCCCTCCCGCCCTCCTGGACGCCCTGGCCAAATCTCCCCAGTGGGCGGAGATGGACAAGGGCGACCTCAAGGTCATAGGCTCGGGCTCGGCTCCGCTCTCGGAGTGGATGGTGGCCAAGTTCCAGAACGAATTCGGGATAGGCATCGTGAACTTCTTCGCCTCCAACGAGGGCGTGGCCTTGTACAGCAGCCCCAAGGACATCCCGGACCCCCACGAGAGGGCCAGGTACTTCCCCCGCTTCGGCGTGGAGGGGATCTCCTGGAAGGCGAAGGCGGTGGAGGGCTTCCGGACCAGGCTGGTCGACCCGGAGACGGAGAAGGTCATCGAGGAGAAGGGGGTGGTGGGGGAGCTGCGCTTCGCCGGCCCCACCGTCTTCTCCGGCTATTACCGGCAGCCGGAGCTCACCGAGAAGGCCTTCGACAAGGACGGCTACTACCGCTCGGGGGACCTCTTCTCCATCGAGGGGGAGAACATGGACCGCTACCGCTTCCACGGGCGGTACAAGGACCTGATAATCCGGGGAGGGGTGAACATAAGCCCCGAGGAGATCGAGACGCTGGTGGTGGAGCACCCCAAGGTGGCCGAGGTGGCGGCGGTGGGGTACCCCGACGAGCGCCTGGGGGAGCGGGTGTGCATCGTGGTAGTGCCCGTCCAGGGCGAGGAGGTCACCCTGGAGGAGATCAACGCCTTCCTGGCGGAAAAGGACATCGCCAAGTACAAGTACCCGGAGAAGCTGATCGTCGTGGAGAGCCTGCCCCGCAACCCCCTCAACAAGGTCATCAAGTCCAAGATCCGGGAGATGATCCGCGAGCAGGCCGAGGAGGGCTGAGCTTGGGTGGCCGGGACCTCGCCGGACCGGGAAGCCTCCCTCCCATACCCACCTGGTTGACGGAGAGGGCGGGCGTGGACTACCCGGTGATCGGGGCCCCCATGTTCAAGGTGACCAACGAGGAGCTGGCCGCCGCGGTATCCGAGGCGGGGGCCCTGGGTTGCCTGGCCACCACCAACTACCCCACCCGGGAATCCTTGAGCGAGGCGCTGGAACGCGTCCGGCGGCTCACGCAACGGCCGGTGGGCGCCAACCTGCACCTCTCGGAGAAATTCCCCTGGCGGGAGTCCCTGCGGGTCTGCCTGCGCCACGGGGTAAAGATCATCATCACCTCGCTGGGCAACCCCGCCCGGGTGGTGGAGGAGGTGCACGCCGAGGGCGGCACGGTCCTGGCCTGCGTCATCAACCTCCGCCAGGCGAGGACGGCGACGCAGGCCGGAGTGGACGGCCTGGTAGCGGTGGGTTCGGGCGCGGGGGGCCACGGTGGGCACATCAGCACCATGGTCCTAGTGCCCTACCTGGCCAGGGAGACGGGCCTGCCGGTGATCGCCGCGGGCGGGGTGGCCACCGGCTCCCAGCTGGCGGCGGCGCTGGCGCTGGGGGCGTGCGGGGCGGTGGTGGGCACCCGCCTCATAGCCTCCACGGAGGCGGTGGCCTCCCCCGCCTACAAGCGGGCGGTGCTGGAGGCGGCGCCAGAGGACATCGTGTGCACCGACCGCGTCACGGGCAATCCCGCCAACTGGATAGCCTCCTCCATCCAGGGCGTGGAGCGTCCCCTGCCGGTGGACTCGCCGGCGTGGGATGACCTGTGGAGCGCCGGCCAGAGCGTGGCGCAGACCCTGGAGATAAAGGGGGCCAAGAGCATCGTGCACGAGATCGTGGAGGAGTACTACCGCGTCGTGGCCCGTCTGCCGGGCCTGGACCGGGCGCCGGAGGGCGCGGGGCAGCCGGCTTCGAACGGAGAGGCGCGTGGGTGAAGGAAAGCCGCTTTCAGCGAGTGAAGGGGGAAGCGATGGAAAGAGTGTGGGAAGACAAGTGGCCCGAGCAGGAACCGTTCCTCCCGCCGGTACCCGAGAAGCCCATTTTCCATAACCTGAGGCACTGGGCGGAGAGGGCGCCGGACCGGGTGGCCATCGTCTACTACGGAAGGGAGATAACCTACCGGGAGCTGGACGAGGCCTCTGACGCCCTGGCCGCCGCCCTGGCGGAGATGGGGGTGGAGAAGGGCGACCGCGTGGGCCTCTACATGGAGAACTGCCCGCAGTTCGTGATGGCCTACTACGGGATACTCAAGGCGGGCGGGGTGGCGGTCGCCTGCAGCCCCATGTTCAAGGAGGACGAGCTGCGCTACGAGCTGCAGGACGCTGGGATCAAGGTGCTGTTCATCGAGGAATCGCTCTACCCCACCTTCGAGAAGGTGAGGGGCGATTCGCCGGTGCGGGAGCTCGTCTCCACCGCCTTCCTGGACTACCTGCCCGAAGAGCCCTCCATTCCCCTGCACCCCACCATGAGCACGGAGAAGAACCCGCCGCCCCAAAGCCGCGACTTTTTGGAACTGGTAAAGAATGGCAAGGCGGGACCGCGGGAAGCCGAGGTGGGCCTGGAGGACCTGGCCATGCTCCAGTACACGGCGGGGACCACCGGGTATCCCAAGGGCGCCATGCTCACCCACGCCAACCTGGCCTGGCACGGGGCGGCCATCCGGCACATCTACCGCTATTCCTCCGAGGATGTGCACATCATCGTGCTCCCCCTCTTCCACATCACCGGCCTGGACATATGCATGAACCCGGCCCT
>Ga0315298_1008645_pt1 | contig 12903 bp, 24 predicted proteins | sample WHS_1_MG_FD_203077 | JGI IMG/M metagenome (GOLD analysis project Ga0315298, IMG submission 203077) | Extremophilic microbial mat communities from Washburn Hot Springs, YNP, Wyoming, USA - WHS_1_MG | ecosystem: Environmental > Aquatic > Thermal springs > Hot (42-90C) | place: USA: Wyoming...
TTCTCCAGAGAAAACTCGCCTTCTAGTATATCATTTGAGCGGCTTTCTATTCAATTGGCCCCACTAGTGTCGGCCGTACTGGTGCCGGCTGTCTACCCGCCCGGTTCCGCGCCCCAACCGTCAGGGAAGGGTCAGGATGTCGGGGCCGTCCTCCGTGACAGCCACCGTATGCTCGAAGTGCACCGACCGCTTCCGGTCGCGCGTGACGACCGTCCACCCGTCGTCCAGGCACTCCACCTCGTAGGTCCCTTCGTTGACCATCGGTTCGATGGCCAGCACCATACCCGGCTTGAGCACGGGTCCGTGACCGGCCGGGCCGAAGTTCGGGACCTGCGGGTCCTCGTGCATCGCCTGCCCGATGGCGTGCCCGACGTAATCGCGCACCACCGAGAACCCCCTGGACTCCACGAAACGCTGGATCGCGTCACCGATGTCCGTCAGGCGGCGTCCCGGTCGACACTGGTCGATGCCGGCCGCCAGGGCGCCGCGCCCTGTCTCCAGCAACCGCGCCGCCGCGTCGTCCGGCACCCGGCCCACCGCCACCGTGACCGTCGCGTCTCCGCAGTAACCCTTGACAAAGGCCCCGAGGTCGAGGCTGAGCAGGTCCCCCTCCGCCAGACGCCGGTCGGACGGGATACCGTGGACGACCTCGGCGTTGATGGACGCGCAAAGGCTGGCCGGGAACCCGCGGTAGCCCTTGAAAGCGGGGACGCCCCCGCCCTCGCGGATCATCCTCTCGGCCATGGCGTCCAGCTGTTTAGTCGTCACTCCGGGAACGGCCGCCCGGGTGAGCTCCTGGAGAACCCTGGCCACCAGACGGCCGGCCTCGCGCATCAGTTCTATCTCTTTTGGCGTCTTGAGGATAATCATCTAATCATCGCCAAAGACCGCCCGTCACGCCGAAAGCCCGACGGTTTCCGCCAGGCGCCCGAAAACCTCATCGACGCCGCCGGTGCCGTCCACGTCGCGTAGCAGACCGCGCGCCGCGTAGTAGGCGACGAGCGGCTCGGTTTCTTTACGGTAAACCTCGAGCCTGGCCCGAGCCGTTTCCTCCGTGTCGTCGCTCCTCTGGTACAGGGGACCGCCGCAGAGGTCGCATACGCCCTCGACCGCGGGCGGGTTATAGACGACATGGTAGTTCGCCCCGCAGCGGCGGCAGACCCGGCGCCCGGTGAGCCGCCGGACGGCCGTCTCTTCCGGAAGCACCAGGTTGACCACAACATCGAGCTTTTGCCCCGACTCGGCCAGCATTCGGTTCAGGGCTTCGGCCTGGGGCAGCGTCCGCGGGAAACCGTCCAAGAGCACGCCCCGCCCGCCCCGCGCCTCCCGCAGACGCTCGCCGATGAGGGCGATGATGACGTCGTCCGGAACAAGACGGCCGGAGTCCATATAGTCCTTGGCCTTGCGGCCGAGCTCGGTGCCGTCCTTGACGGCCTGTCGAAGCAGGTCGCCCGGAGAGAGGTGTAAAAGCCCGAACCTCTCGGCCAGCCGCACGGCCTGCGTCCCTTTGCCCGCCCCCGGCGGACCCATGATGACGATGTTCAAACGGTCCGTCCCCCCGTCCGTCCGGCCCGCCTGTCTACTTCAAGAAACCCTGGTAATGCCGCATCACCAGATGGACCTCGATCTGCTTCATGGTCTCCAGAGCCACACCGACCACGATGAGCAGGGCCGTGCCGCCGAAATAGACCGGGACCCCGGTCAGGGCCTGGATGGCCCAGGGCAGGACGGCCGCGATGACGGCCAGGAAGATGGCCCCCAGCAAGGTCACGCGGCTGAGGACCCGGTTGAAATACTCCGCGGTGGGCCGCCCCGGCCGGATGCCGGGGACGAAGCCGCCCCACTTCTTAAGGTCGTTGGCCACGTTCATCGGGTTGAACTGGATGGCCGTGTAAAAGTAGGTGAAGAAAAGGATGAGTATCGCGTTAAGAGTGATGTAAAGCCAGCCGCTGTAGCGGAAGAGTTGGCCCAGGGTCTGGGCCCAGGGCGCCTTGACGAACTGGGCTATGGTAACGGGAATCGCCAGGAGCGACGTCGAGAAGATGACGGGGATGACGCCCGCCGTGTTGACCCGGATGGGCATGTGCGTCGACTGGCCGCCGTAATAACGACGCCCGACGACTCTCTTCGCGTACTGGACGGGCACGCGGCGTTGGCCTTCCTGCATCCAGATGACCACGGCGATGACCGCCAGAGCCACGATGGCGAGAATGATAACGTTAAGGACGTTCACACTCCCGGCCGAGAGGTAGGTCCAGATGGAGGCCGCGCCTTTGGGCAGGCGGGAAACGATACCGGCGAAGATGATAAGGGAAATCCCGTTACCTATCCCGCGCTCGGTAATCATCTCGCCCATCCACATCAGAAAGGCTGTTCCGGCCGTCAGGCTGAGAGCGATGAGGCTTATGGACCAGAAGGTCGGGCTGATGACGGCCTGCTTGAGACCATAAGACATGCCGTAGGCCTGGATGAGAGCCAGGATCACCGTGCCGTACCGGGTGTACTGCGTCAGCTTCTTGCGCCCCTCGACGCCCTCTTTCTGCATCCGCTCCCAGGCGGGGATGACCACGGTGAGGAGCTGGACGATAATCGAGGAGTTGATATAGGGCGTGATGCTCATCGCGAAGACGGAAAAGGCCTTGAAGGCTCCGCCCGAGAAAATGTCGAGCAGGCCGAAGATGCTCCCCGAGGCGAACAGTGACGCTATTTTAGTGTTGTCGATGCCCGGCACCGGGATGTGCGTCCCGATGCGGAAGACGAGGAACATCCAGAGCGTGAACAGAACACGCCGCCTCAGGTCCGAAACGCGCATCGCGCTGCGCAGCGTCTGCAGCACCTAAATCACCTCGGCCTTTCCGCCCGCCGCCTCGATAGCCGCCGCGGCCGAACGCGAAAAGCGGTGGGCCCGGACCGTAAGCGCCCGGTGCAGCTCCCCTTCACCCAGGACTTTCACCCCGTCCTTGAGCTTGGAGATGACTCCTTTCTCCAGAAGCAGTTCCGGCGTGACAACCGTCCCGGCGTCGAAGCGCTCGAGGTCGCGGAGGTTGACAAGGGCGTAAGTCTTCTTGAACGGGTAGTTCTTGAAACCCCGTTTGGGCAAACGCATGCTAAGGGGCATCTGGCCGCCCTCGAAACGAGGACCCTTGCCGTGTCCCGACCGCGCGTTCTGTCCCTTATTGCCCTTGCCGGCCGTCTTGCCGTGGCCGGACCCCACGCCCCGGCCGACCCGCTTGGGCGCCTTGACGGCCCCGGGCGCCGGCCTGAGATCGTGTATTTTCATGGCCGCCCACCTTTTCCGGTGTTGATTGCTTTCCCTGATAACGCTGCCGCGGCACCCCGCCGACGGGCCCAAGGCTCCATCCCGCCGGCGATTATCCTACTGCGTACCGGCATCCCCCGGCTCACCTTCAGGCTCGCGCCCGGCCGGCGCGCTCGGCCGATGCGGCTCGGCCGACGCAGCCGGGGTGCCCGATGCGGAGCCGTCGGCGGCCTTGCGCTCGGGCGCCGCCTTCCTGGGTTTGGCCGCGGTTTTGACCGCGGGCTCGGCCGCGGGCTTGGGCGCGGGCTTGGTCTTTCCAGCGGTGTTGACCGCGGGCTTGGTCTTTCCAGCGGTCTTGACCTTGGTCCCCGCATCGGCCTTCTCCGGACTCCGGGCCTTCCCGGCCTTCTCCGGACTCTGGACCTTCGCGACCTTCTCCGGACTCCGGGCCTTCCCGGCCTTGTCCGACTCTTTGGGGACCGTCGGCACCGCCGCCGGCGCGACGCCCGTCCACCCGCGGCTTTGATTCCGACGGGCCTCCGCTTCCGCTTCCGTTTCAGGCCGCTCTTTAACTTCGGTCAGGTGCCGCACGACCCGCAGCATACCCCGCACGGAGGGGTGGTCGCGCTTGACCACCGTATCGCCCAACTTGTGCAGACCGAGAGCTCTAACGGTGCGACCCTGCCGCTTCGGGTAGCCGATTGTACTCTTAACGAGTTTTATTTCCAGTACCTTCCCCATCGGCTTCTCCTCCGAACTGGACCAAGCCCAGGGCGCCGCCGTCAGGCCAGAAGCTCGTCCAGGGGCTTGCCCCTCAGCTTAGCTACCGCCTCCGCGCTCTTGAGGCTCCGCAACCCTTCCATGGTCGCGTAAACCGCGTTCGCCGCGTTCGACGAACCCAGTGACTTCGTCAGAATGTCGCGGACGCCCGCCAGCTCCAGGACCGCGCGGACCGGCCCCCCCGCAATGACGCCCGTACCTTTGGAAGCCGGCTTGAGCAGCACCTTACCCGCTCCGAAATGGCCCACCACGGCGTGGGGAATGGTTGTCCCCACCCGCGGAACGAAAATGAGGTTTTTCTTGGCGTCCTGGACGCCCTTGGCGATGGCCTCGGAAATCTCGGCCGCCTTGCCCAGGCCGACCCCAACGTGACCGTCGTTGTCGCCGACCACCACGAGGGCGCTGAAGCTGAAACGGCGTCCGCCCTTGACGACCTTGGCCACTCGTTTGATGGTGACGACCTTCTCGGCCAGTTCACCCTGTATTTCGCTTGCGTCGATGCGAGCCAAGCCCCTTTTCACCTTCTCCCTGAAAGCTCCGAACCTAAAACTCAAGACCCGCCTCGCGGGCGGCCTCGGCCAGGGCCTTCACCCGGCCGTGGTAGAGGAACCCGCCGCGGTCGAAGACGACGCGCCTGAGGCCCCGGGCGGTCGCGCGCCGGCCTATCAAGGCTCCGACCTGTCGGGCGGCCTCGATGTTCCCGCCCTCGGTGAGGCCGAGCTCCGGGTCCAGCGAGGAAGCCGAAACCAAAGTCCGCCCGTTGAGGTCGTCGATCACCTGAGCGTAGATGTGACGGCTGCTCCTGAAGACGTTAAGACGAGGCCTGTCCGGCGTCCCTATCACCTTCCGCCGGATGCGCAGGTGGCGCCTGCGCCTCGCCTGCTCCTTCGTCAATTTACCCACTTGAACTCCATCCTCCCGGCGGCCGCCCCCGCGGCCGGTGGTCCCGAGGCCGCGGAGTCCCGCACCTACTTGGCGGTCTTGCCGGCCTTGTGCCTGACGCGTTCGTCCACGTACCGGATGCCTTTGCCGTGGTAGGGCTCGGGCGGCTTACACTTCCTGATGTTCGCCGCCACCTGGCCGACGGCTTCCTTGTCGAAGCCCCGAACGATAATTGTCGTCGGGTTGGGAGTCTCAATCGTCACCCCCGCTGGCGGGACAATCTCCACCGGATGCGAGAAGCCGACGTTGAGCACCAGCCGCCCGTTGGACACCGCGGCGCGGTAGCCGGTCCCGACCACCGTCAGTTCCTTGGAAAAGCCCCGCGTCACACCTTCGACCATATTGGCGATGACGGAACGGGTAACCCCGTGCAGGGCGCGGTGGACCGGAAGGTCGCTGGGACGTTCGACGGTCACCCGGCCGGAATCGACGTTCACTCTCATGTCCCGGTGAAGCGAACGCCGGAGCGTGCCGCGCGGCCCGACCACCGTGACGACGTTGCCCTCTTTCTTCGTCTCAACGTTCACTTCAACGCCCGCCGGGATGGCTATGGGCTTTTTGCCTACTCTCGACACCTTGAACTTACCCCCTCGCTCCCGCCGCCCGGCCGAGGCCGGGCGCCCGGTCGGCCGCTAGGGCCGCAGGGTCACCAGACGTAGCAGATGACCTCGCCCCCGACGCCCTTGGCCCTGGCCTCCCGGTCGGTGATGATACCTTCCGGGGTGGACAGGATTGCGATGCCTAGGCCGCCCAGAACTCTGGGGACTTCCTCCTTTTTCGCGTAGACGCGGAGGCCCGGCTTGGAAATCCGCTTGACTCCGTTTATGACCGACTCCTTCTGCGGCCCGTACTTCAGGTAGATACGGATGGTCCCTTGCCGGCCGTCGTCTATCCAGGCGTAATCGCGGACGTAGCCCTCGCGCTTCAAAATCTCAGCTATACTCCTTTTTATCTTTGAACCCGGTATATCAACGCGGTCCTGGCGGGCCGTGTTAGAGTTCCTGATACGTGTGAGCATATCGGCAATGGGATCGGTCACGGACACGCCCCATACCCCCTTACGGAAATCACCGGAAGTCACCAACTGGCCTTCTTGACGCCCGGGATAAGACCCCGGTGCGCCCTCTCCCTGAAGCACATCCGACACATACCGAAACGGCCGATGTACGCCCGCGGCCGGCCGCAAATCCGGCACCGGTTGTAGCTCCGGGTCGAGAACTTGGGCTTTTTCCGCCACTTCTCCATGAGCGCCTTGCGGGTCACGGCTGAGCCCCCTTTCTACTCCCGGAACGGCATCCCCAGAAGAGCCAGGAGGGCTTTCGCTTCCTCGTCGCTCCTGGCGCTGGTGACGATGGTGATGTCCATACCGCGGATTTTATCGACCTTGTCGTAATCAATCTCCGGGAAGATGAGCTGCTCGCGAACGCCCAGGCTGAAATTCCCCCGGCCGTCGAACGACTTCGACGGAATACCCCGGAAGTCGCGCACCCTCGGCAGAGCCACCGTGAACAACCGGTCAAGGAAGTCGTACATGCGGTCGCCCCGTAGGGTCACATAGGTTCCGATGGGGACGCCTTCGCGGATTTTGAAGGCCGCGATGGAACGCTTCGCCCGCGTGATAACCGGCTTCTGACCGGTGATGGCCTGTAAATCCGTCACGGCGGCGTCCAGGCGCTTGGGGTCCTGGACGGCCTCCCCCACGCCCATATTCACGACGACCTTCTCCACCCGCGGCACCTGCATCGGGCTCTTGTAGCCGAAGCGCTCCTTGAGCGCGGGCACCACAGTGTCGCGGTAGAGCTGTTTCAATCTCGGTACGGGCCGGGATGTCGGCCCGGATATCGGTTTAGATGCCGGCTTCGGTGTCGGCATGTAGACGCGCCCTCCTTCACCGGTCGACGACTTCGCCGCAGCGGTGGCAAACGCGCACCAGTCGGCCGTCGTCCAGCCGCGTGCGTCCCACCCGGGTGGGCTTCCCGCAGCGCGGGCAGACCAGCATGACCTTGTCGCGGCCGAGAGGGGCCTCCTGGTCGACTATGCCGCCCTGCATGACCTTGCCGTGCGGCTTAAGGTGCTTTTTGACGACGTTGACCCCTTCAACGACCACTCGACGCTTGTCCGTCTCGACGCGGATGACTTTGCCCTTGCGTCCGCGGTACTTGCCGGACAGAACGATGACCGTATCGCCCTTGCGGACGTTGAGTTTCACTCGGCCCGCCTCGCTTCCCAGCCCCGCTCCCGCCCAGACTTAGAGGACTTCCGGAGCCAGGGACACAATCTTCATGAACTCTTTCTCGCGCAATTCGCGAGCCACAGGTCCGAAAATGCGGGTCCCTTTGGGTTCCTTGTCGTCACCCAGCAGAACCCCGGCGTTGTCGTCGAAGCGGATGTGGGTCCCGTCGGGCCTCCGCAACCCCCGGGTCGAACGGACGACGACGGCCTTGACCACATCCCCTTTCTTGACCACGCCGCCAGGTGCGGCCTCCTTGACCGAGGCCACAATGATATCGCCGATGTTGGCGTACTTCCGGCGCGAGCCGCCCAGGACCCTGATGCACATGATTTCTTTGGCTCCCGTATTGTCGGCGACCACGAGCCGAGTTTGCGCGCAAATCACCCCGGTTGCACCCCTTTCCCGACCGGACCCGGTCGGGCGCTACTTGGCCCTCTCCAGAATCTCAGCGACAATCCAGTGCTTGTCTTTAGACAAAGGCCTGGTCTCGACGACCCGGACTCGGTCGCCGACCCGGCACTCACTTTTCTCGTCGTGGGCCTTGAGCTTCTTCGTCCTCTTGATACGCCGGCCGTAGGTGGGGTGGGTTTCCAGGGTCTCGACAGCGACGACGACGGTCTTGGTCATCGCGGTCGAGGTGACCCGACCGACCCTCGTTTTCCTTGTCCCCCTTATCTGCACGGCTGAACCTCCCTATCTGCTCGGCCCCGCCTGCCGCAGAGCGTTGAGCTCGCGCTCGCGCTGGATGGTCTTGACCCGCGCGATGTTCTTCCGCACCGCTTTCAGTCGCATCGGGTTGTCCAGCTGGCCGGTGGCCATCTGGAACCTGAGGTTGAAGAGCTCTTCCTTGAACTCCTTGAGCTTGGCCGCAATCTCGTCGTCGGTCAGCTGTCTTATCTGCTCAGCCTTCAAGTTCCCCACCACCCTCCAGCTTCGCGCGGCTGACAATCCGCGTCTTCAGCGGCAGCTTGCTCGCCGCCAGGCGGAGCGCCTCCTTGGCGACCTCGTCGGGAATCCCGCCGATTTCGAACATGATCCGACCCGGCTTGACCACGGCCACCCAGTACTCCGGTGAACCCTTGCCGCTGCCCATCCGGGTCTCGGCGGGCTTGGCCGTCACCGCCTTATCGGGGAAGATGCGAATCCAGACCTTACCCCCACGCCTGGTATGCCGGGTCAGCGCGATACGGGCCGCCTCGATCTGGCGGTCGGTCACCCAACAAGGCTCCAGGGCCTGCAAACCGTGCTCGCCGTAGAAAATCTCGGCTCCGCGGACAGCCTTGCCCTTGCGGCGCCCGCGGTGCGGCTTGCGCCAGACTACACGCTTGGGGGCTAGCACGGGTTATTCGCCTGCCTCTCCGTCCGGAGCGGCCTCGGCAGCCGCAGCGGCAACCTTCTCCTTCTTCTGGGGAAGGACTTCACCCTTATAAATCCACACCTTGACGCCAATCTTCCCGTAGGTCGTGTCGGCGTCGGCCGAGCCGTAGTCGATGTTCGCCCGGAGCGTGTGAAGGGGGACGGTACCCTCCCAGGCCCTCTCCCGACGCGCAATCTCGGCGCCGCCGATGCGGCCGGCGACCGTCACGCGGACGCCCTTGGCCCCGGCCTTCATAGCCCGCTGGATGGCCTGCTTCATGGCCCGGCGGTGGGAGATTCTCTTCTCCAGCGCCGACGCGATGTTCTCGGCCACCAGCCTGGCGTCGAGTTCGGGTTGCTTTATTTCCAGGATGTTCACGGCGACCTGCTTACCGGTCAGAGCCTCGAGCTCGCGGCGCAGTTCCTCCACCCCGGCGCCGCCGCGTCCGATGACCATCCCGGGCTTGGCCGTATGCAGCGTGACCTTCACCCGGTTGGCCGCCCGTTCTATTTCAACCCGGGACAACCCGGCGATTGCAAGCTTCTTGTAGACCAGCTTGCGGATTCTGTCGTCCTCGAGTAGAAGGTCGGCGTACTGCTTCTTGCCCGCGAACCAGTGCGCATCCCAGTCCTCGATGATGCCGATCCGCAACGCTTTAGGGTGAACCTTGTGACCCATGTGGTCCCCTCCTTCCCGTCAGGCTTCTACTCCCGCTCGCGGACGACAACCGTGATATGGCTCGTACGCTGCTTTATCGGGAACGCCCGGCCCCGCTGCCGGGGCTGGTAGCGTTTCAGCGTCGGTCCGCCGTCGGCGAAAGCTTCCGCGACATACAGCTTGTCGCGTTTCAGACCGTGGTTCTGTTCCGCGTTGGCCGCCGCCGACTTCAAGGCCTTAGAAATCGGCAGCGAGGCGCGTTTCGGAACGAACTTCAAAAGGTTGAGCGCCTCATCGACATCCTTGCCGCGCACCAAATCCAGTACGATACGGACCTTCCGGGGCGCAATCCACAAAAACCGCGTGACCGCCCTGGCCTTATCCCCGGCTGCGTCTTCGGACCGTGCCATGACCTCGGCCTCCTACTTCAAGGCCGTCGAGCGTTCGGTGTGCGCCCCGTGGCCGCGGAAAATCCGCGTCGGGGCGAACTCGCCCAGACGGTGACCGATCATTTCTTCCGTGATGTAAATCGGCACGTGCCGCCGCCCGTCGTGGACGGCGATGGTGTGGCCGACCATCTCCGGCACGATAGTGGAGGCCCGGGACCAGGTCTTGATGACCCGCTTCTCGTTACGGGCGTTCAGCGCCGTGATTTTCTTCATCAGCGATTCCTCGACAAAGGGACCTTTTTTTGTCGACCGACCCACTCGTCCCTCGCCCCCTCTCAGCTACCGCGCCGCTTAAGAATAAAGCGGTCGGACTTGAGCCTCTTGTGCCTGGTCCGGTGACCGAGGGCCGGCTTGCCCCACGGGGTGACCGGGTGCTTGCGCCCCACCGGCGAGCGTCCTTCGCCGCCCCCGTGCGGGTGGTCAATCGGGTTCATGGCCACGCCGCGGACGGCGGGACGGATACCCAGCCACCGGCTCCGGCCGGCCTTACCGATGGTCACGTTTTCGTGCTCCACGTTACCCATCTGGCCGACCGTGGCCCGGCAGTTGATGTCCACCAGCCGGACCTCCCCGGAGGGAAGGCGCAGGTGGGCGAAAGCTCCTTCCTTCGCCATGAGCTGCGCGGAACTTCCCGCGGCCCGGCAGAGCTGGCCGCCCCGTCCAGGCACGAGCTCCACGTTGTGGACGACCGTGCCCGTCGGCATCCTGCCGAGCGGCAGATTGTTGCCGACTCTTATGTCCGCCTCGGGGCCGGAGACGACGGTGTCCCCGACTTTAAGGCCCAGCGGTGCGAGGATGTAGCGCTTGGCCCCGTCGACGTAGTGTAAAAGGGCCAGACGGGCCGACCGGTTAGGGTCGTACTCGATGGCGGCGACCTTCGCCGGTACGCCGTCCTTGTCCCGCCGTAGGAAATCGACCAGGCGGATGTAGCGGCGGTGGCCGCCTCCCTGGTGACGGACCGTTAGCTTACCCTGCGAGTTCCGGCCGGCCCAGACTTTCTTGTGGACGATTAGGGCCTTTTCCGGCCGCTTCTTCGTCAAATCGCTGAAGTCTTCGACGGTCATCTGCCGCCGCCCGGGAGACGTCGGTTTGTACGTCTTTATCGGCATGTTTCTCACCCTTTCGGCCTGAACTCCGGCCTTACGACATCTCCTCGAAGACCTTTATCTTCTGGCCGGCCTTGACGGTAACGATAGCCTTCTTGGTCGAGGGCCGCCGCCCCCGGTGAACGCCCATCCGCCGCATCTTGCCGAGCTGGCGGACCGTATTCACCTGGACCACGTCGACCCCGAAAATCTCCTCGACCGCCGTCTTTATCGCCGTCTTGTCCGCCCTGGGGTCCACCAGGAAGGTGTACTTCCCTTGCGCCATGGCCCCCGTCGTTTTCTCCGAAACGAGCGGCCGGATGATGACGTTACGGGCCGTAGTCACGACCCGAACACCTCCTCGACCTTGGCCACGGCCTCGCGGGTCAGCACGAGCTTGCCGTGCGCCAGGACCGTATAGGCATTGAGGTCCGCGGCGCGCTCGGTGTCGACGCCCGGCAGGTTCCGGGCCGACAGCATCACGGTGCGGTCGGTCTCCGGAGTCACCAGGAGCGCCGTATCGTTCACGTCCAGACGGGCCAGAAGGTCGAGCATCGCCCGCGTCTTCGGGGCCTCGAGGCCGAACCCCTCGACGACCAGAAGGTCGCCGTCCTTGACCTTGGCCGAGAGAGCCGAGACCAGCGCCTTCCGGCGGACCGCCTTCGGCAGATCGAGCGAGAAGTCGCGCGGCTTCGGGCCGAAAACAATGCCGCCGCCCCGCCACAGCGGAGACCGGATGGACCCGGCGCGGGCCAGGCCTGTCCCTTTCTGGCGCCACGGCTTACGTCCGCCGCCCGAGACTTCGGACCGCCCCTTAGTCGATTGCGTACCCTGGCGTTGCCGGGCCCGGAAAGCCACGACCGCCTGGTGCAGCAGAGCCTCGTTCACCTCGGCGCCGAACACGGCGTCCGAGAGCGTGACCTCCCCGATCATCTCGCCTTGTGCGTTATAAAGCGGTGCTTTGGGCACGCTTCACACCTTCCCCCGCCGCGGCGCCGGCATTTCCCGGATAGCGACGATGCCGCCCTTGGGACCGGGAACGGCTCCCTTTAAAAGTAGAAGGTTCCGCTCCGGGTCGACTTTGACGACCTTCAACCTGCGGACGGTCACTCTTACGGCTCCCAGGTGGCCGGGCATCGGGCGGCCCTTGAAGACCCTGGCGCCGTCGCGGGAAGCCAGCGACCCGGGGGCCCGGTGGTACTTCGAGCCGTGGGCCATGGGCCCGCGTTTGAAACCGTGCCGCCGCACGCCGCCGGCGAAACCTTTGCCCTTGGAAGTGCCGGTGACGGAAACGAGGTCGCCGGGCTTGAAGACCTCGGCGCCAAGCTTTTGGCCCACCTCCGGGGCCCAGGCGCCGTCGGCGAGCCGGAACTCGCGCAGCACCTTTACCGGAGAGACCTTGGCCCGCTCGAACTGCCCCTGCAGGGGCTTGGTCAGCCGGCTCTCCTTGACCGGGCCGAAGCCCAGTTGCACGGCCGAATAGCCGTCTTTTTCCGTGGTCCGCCGGGCCACGACGATATTAGGGCCGGTGTCAATCACGCTGACCGGGACGACGTGACCGTTCTCGTCGAATATCTGCGTCATCCCGACCTTGCGTCCCAGGATACCCTTGCCCTCAGGCATGGATGAACCTCCGTTCCGGAGGGAGGACCACCCGCGGCCTCGTCCTGCCTCCGCCCTAAAGCTTTATCTCGATGTCCACCCCGGCGGCCAGGTCCAGGCGCATGAGCGCGTCCACGGTCTTGGCCGTCGGCTCGATGATGTCGATGAGCCGCTTGTGGGTCCGCATTTCGAACTGCTCGCGGATGTCCTTCTCACCGTTGGGGGCGACGAGAATGGTGTAAACGCTCTTCTCCGTCGGCAGGGGAACCGGTCCCGAGACCTTGGCCCCGGTCCGCCGGGCGGTATGGACAATCTTCTCGGCCGCCGAATCAAGGATTTTATGGTCGAAGGCCCTCAAGCGGATGCGTATCTTCTGACCGGGCATGACTTGGCCCGACCTCCCTCCCGCCTTCTCCTAGTCCTGGATGGCGGTGACGACGCCGGCGCCGACGGTGCGGCCGCCCTCGCGGATGGCGAAGCGCAGGCCCTCCTCGATGGCGATGGGCGTGATGAGTTCCACGTCCATCACCACGCTGTCC
>Ga0315298_1008647_pt1 | contig 12902 bp, 5 predicted proteins | sample WHS_1_MG_FD_203077 | JGI IMG/M metagenome (GOLD analysis project Ga0315298, IMG submission 203077) | Extremophilic microbial mat communities from Washburn Hot Springs, YNP, Wyoming, USA - WHS_1_MG | ecosystem: Environmental > Aquatic > Thermal springs > Hot (42-90C) | place: USA: Wyoming...
CTCGCGCACATTGTGGATAAACTTTGTGCGGATTATGAAATATGTAACGCAACTATGTCAAAGAACGCTTTTAGGGCAACATTTGCCACAAAATACAGTCAAAATATTTTACAAAATGCAAATAATTATATCTATCTTAATCACACATCAAACAACGCATCAAAATCCAAAAATCATCCCTTTTTCAGCTTTTTGAAAAAAGTCGATTATTGGAGGAGACTCATACATTCAACAATAAAAATGTTTTTTTTATTATGATTCTCTTTTTATATCTCATTTTTTAAACAGCTTTATTCTGTTAGTAAAAAACAAAGGCAATATTCTTTGGAGTAGTCATTCTTTGAGGCATAATTTTCGTCAGGCCGTCGATCATATTCACAGGTTTCGATTCGATGTTCACGGTAGCGTTAGGGAGCCCATCCCGTTTGGCAGTTATGGTAATTAAACCAGGTGTGAGGGTCGAACGAATGGCCACGCGATTGATGCCACATTCGGTGTAGAGAAAGTGATTGTTTGTGCTATGGAGTTTTCCGGCATTAAATCCTCCCCGCCAGATGGCTGGGCCTGTGACTGTAAAATAGACCTTTGATTCATCTGTTGGACAACGATAACCATTCGAATCGACAATTTCAAAATCAATCAGAGCAACGTCGCTTCCATCTGCTTGCAATCCATTTTGTCCTGTATGAACTGTGAGTTTGATGGCTTTGGGTTTGCCGGCAGTTTTAATTTCATTTTGAGCTACTATTTTACTATCAGATTTACCAACCGCTTTGATGGTGCCTGGTACAAATTTGACGGAAGGGAAGGCATAGATGTAGCCGGTATTGCCGAAATTTTTGTTATAATTTTTATAAGTATCTACAAAATCGCATGGTTTATCTGCTATGCCTACTGATTTTCCGTTCACGAATAATTCTACTGATTTACAATGGTTCGCCGCTACATAAACAGTTTTCATGGTATTTGCCAGATAATTCCAATGTCCAATGATGTGTATGTCAGGTTTTTCGTTTTGCATCACACGTGAAACATAGAACAGCTGTTTGGGTATGCGAACTCCGTCAACCTTTCCGCTAACGCGTAGTACATAGCTGCTGTCTTGTCGCCCGTCGGCATCCTCATCAGTAAAATAAATGGATGCGTAGCCAGACCATTTTGAATGAGCAGAATCAGGGTTGTCTATCCGGTTACGTATGTAGCTCTCATAACGTGTGGCCGCAGCAAGGCAAAATGTCTCTGAATTCCAATGGTAGGTATCTCCTTCACGAGGTTTGAAACCAAAATACGGAGGAGAATAAGCGTCCCAGATATTACGTCCAGCTTCATCACGAAAATCCTCCATTTCAAGCAGTGGCGCCTTATTACGACGTGCAATGCTGTAGCCACGGAAAATTTCATCACCAGTAATTTTGTCAGTTTGTGGCGCCTGACCTATCATAACTCCGTACCATTCACAAATAGGAGTTAGGGCTTTGTTAGCTTCCGTGAGATCATTATCGCGTGTGCCAATAACACGTCCACCATTGGGATCCCATTGCTTGCGAAGTGACACCATCTGTTCCATCTGTTCAGGTGTAACGATGGTGTTGCCTGCTTCCCAAAAAAGTATGCTTGGATTATTGCGGTAGAAAATCATGGTGGCACGCATAACTTCGATTCGTTGATCCCATTGACGACCCTGAACGTCTTTTTCTTTATCGCCTGCAGGACAAACTTCAACGATGCCATATTTGTCGCATGCAACAACGTCCGCTCTTTGAGGTGCAACATGCATCCAGCGAATAAAATTTCCATTGCTTGCGCGGACAAGTGACATGGTTAAATCATGCATCCAGTCAGGATAAGCTCCTCCCAATCCTGGCCAGTCATTAGCCGAGCGTTGTGCATAACCGGTCAGCCAAATGAATTTTTCATTGAGATAAATACCACCGGAGCCTACACCGCCTTTGAATTCAGTTTGACGAAACCCTGTTTTAATTTTCTGTACATCCACGACTTTATTGGCCACTGTGAGGATGCAATAAACGTCGTAAAGGTATGGTTTTTCAGTGCTCCAAAACTGTGCATTTGTTAATAGACCGTTGGCAGTAAAAGTTTCAGTTTCGCCATCTACCAAATCCGATGTGTTCCCTTGTAACTTTGCACAGACATGTCCATTTTCATCTACAATTACAGCTGATAGTGTGATGGACTGTTGGTCTCCAGATTCGTTACGCACTTGCGATTCGATATTTATATTGCAAGTTTTATGATGGATGTCAAAATTTGACGGATAAATATAGATACCTGTTGTCTTGAGATTTTCATATAGTGGAAGGGTTTGATAAATTTTACTTGTCACAATGAGTTTGGCATCTCGGTTAAGTCCTCCAAAATTAGGGTTAAAATCCTTTGTATTCCACTCAAAGGGTATGCCAGTAACCTGTTCTTTGTAGTTTGGGTTGTTATCCACTTGTACGGCAAGGATGTTGTCTTGATTTCCAAACTTAACGAAATTTGTAATATCAATACCAAAGGCTGTAATTCCATTTTCATAAATGCCAATCGGTTTTCCATTGAGAAAAAAATGACCAGCTTGTCTCATGCCATCGAATTGAAGGAAAACCTTCTGTCCATGGGCACTGATAGGTAGTTTGAAATGTTTGCGATACCAACCGATACCAAACAACTTTTCACTTTGGTCACCACCGCTATGGCTGATGAACGATCGATAGGTATCGGTGTCGTTCCACGTATGTGGAAGACTGATGTTGGTCCACGCAGAGTCATTAAATTCTGGTTGAGCAGCTCCTGAAGGGTTGCCAAAGAAGAATTTCCAATCAGCATTGAAGTTATAACTTGTATGAGGTGAAAGAGGGGGATGATAAACAATGGAGTCAGTCCCTAATGTTGAGGCTTTTGTTTTCTCGGGTTTAAACACAAAAATGGTGCCAATTAACAGTAAAACTATGAATAAGTTTTTTATCATACTATTTGATTTGAAATTAACAAACAATTGGCATCGTAAATGCTTTTCGATTATTGGCTCTATACCATTCACTCTATCTTTGGGATTAGTTTTCATGCTCTTTTTGTTTTACAAAAAAGAAAGAGACTTCTGAACAACTTGTTTGCTGAATAGTGAAGTCTCTTTCTAATTTTCATTGTGCGCTTTTAGATCCTTCAGCATGGACGCAAAGAGTGTCTTTGATCCATGAACGAAAGATGTGATATAAAAAAGCGATTGAATCAACTGTCAAATTAATACCCAGGGTTTTGATAAGCAGCCAAAGCTGCAGCACTTAATGGATTTCCTTTTGGATCTGTTAGTAAATTCAGATAAGCTTGTGGCCAGACGCGGAAGGTGTAACATTCTTTGTATTGTCCTTTGCCGTTTCCGTCTTGTCCATTGCCATTATATGTATTTGCTGCAACCGGCCATTTATTGGAAAGCGGCGATGCTTCTTGATTATGATAAATAACCCGTTCATAAAGAATTCCTGCATTGTGTTGATCTTCCCAAGATAATCCTTCTCCTAAGAATTCCCGAACTTTTTCATTGTAAATGAATTGGATAAACATTTGTGCTTCGGTGGTTGCTGAAGGAACATAATTTTCAGCAGCTGCTTGAGGAGTGCCAGGTGTAAAATTTGCTTCTGTTGCCATCATGGGTGCTGTTTCATCGACTGGGACTGTGTAGGGAGGAGTAAGTTCGGCAGGAGATAATGATTTAGCTTGTGGTTCCCATAAAGCACATATTTCAGGACGTGATTCTCCTTTTTTATAAGCTGCTCGATAACGAACGGTGTTGATATCCGCTAACGCATCAGCATAATCTCCTTTTCGTCCATACGCTTCTGCTCGTATTAAATAAGTTTCAGCCAAACGCATTAATATAATGTCTCGGGTTCCAGCTTCACTATTATAATTGGTTTCAGAAGTACTTCCACCTCGTTGAGGATCGATAAATTTCTTAATAGAGAGATATGGTGCTGCATGTGTTGTGTTAAGGCCGATACCTGTTCCATCAATCCATAACCTATAATAAAGTTTTCCTGTAGTTGCACTTTTTACCCAACGTGCCATTAATTGATAAGGTTGGCTCATTACTGTCAATGAATCAAGAGCTGTATTAGGACTATTTTCTACATAAGTTAGCGCCCTTTGACCAAACAGAATTCGTTTTTGTCCCACAACTGCTGAAGCAGCCCCAGCCGGTTTGTTGGCATTCCACCATGCGGCTGCCTTTGCATCCCAGGTATAAGATGTACTTGAGCTCAGCGTTGGCATATTACTGATGTACTCATATTGGAATGTTTTATAATAACGAGAATCGTTCACTTTGTCCGTGAAATTATCATAGGCCCAGTCTGTTGGTTTATATGTTCCAAAAGGACGTCCATAGGCCATACAACGTGTCACCCCGGTTTGATTGGTATAATCTCCAATCATATAATTGCAATAACGGTCACCAAAACGCCCGTTCAAGGAGGTGTTTACATCAAATTGAGCTGCTAATAAGACTTCAGGGCTAGGTGAAGTTTCTGATACTGCCGGATTAAACAATGTCCAATAATCGGTAGCCAATCCTTTATAGGTACCTGAATTGCCTTGATTGCCATTTATCACCTGAGTGGCATAGTAGATACATGAATCCAAATCGGTTGAGACTGTCCCTTTATAAAGCATTTTCAAATAAGGATCTGTACTATTGGCAAACGTAGCGCCTTGTGCTCTGTTCAAATAAAGTTTGGCAAGTAAATGTCCACATGCCCATTTAGTGATACGTCCACGATCAGACTGAGTGGGAGGTAATTGGTTGAATGCCCAACGTAAATCGCCAATAATTTGTCTATAAATGGTGTCCATCCCCACTTTGGGATAGTAATAAATACCGTTATCACTACGATTGGCTTTTAACAATAAAGGCACTGCTCCCATTTGATTTGTAATTAGATAGTATGCATAAGAGCGCAAAAACAGCACTTCGGCTTTCCGTTCATTGGCAAAACTTGCTGTGGCAAATTTACCCGGGTGTACGTTGTCTATTTGTTCCAATGCAATGTTACAATTGTTGATTTCAGGATAAGCCCCCATGGGAGCATAAGATGAGTTAGCTCCACCGATAAAGTTAGCAACATTTGCTGCTATCGTGCTGACATTACTTCCATAACCGGCCACAGTGGCCATTCCTAAAGCATTAAAAGCTCCTGATGTTGATTGATTATCCGTTTCACAATCAATCAATTTAGCTCCATTTGAGTCCCATTCATACTTAACTCGTAAATAGACATACAATCCTTTGATTAATGATTCAAGACCATCTTCGGTATTGTAATAAGCTTGTGTCAGATTAGTCACCTGTTTTTCTTGTAGATAATTAGTACAAGAAAAAGCAGATACAAGTATCAGTAAATAAGCAATATATTTTTTCATAACTTAATTTATATTATAATGATTGATTAAAAACTGGCTCTAACTCCACATACAAAACTTTGCTGTAAAATGGTATTGTTGTTCATTCCACCTATTGGCATTCCAGTACCGGAAGCTGTATCCCAACCGGTATTGTCATCAGGGTTAATGCCTCGTTTTACTAAATCTCCACCAAAAATAAATGGATTTAGGACTTGACCAAAGACCTGAAATTTTTTGATATTATATTTGGTGAGTATTTTGGCTGGTATCGAATATGCTATTGAAATGTTACGAACTACCACAAATGAACCTTTATTGTAAGCCATTGCTTGAGCATATTGAGGCTGATTGTATGAAGGGTCTTCTGCTATGTTCATAATTGGAAATTTACCAGAAGGATTGCTCCATGACCAAGCATCTTTTAAAATATAAGTTGGCATATTTGTCGTAGCACCGGGATAAGTAGGGAATCCACCATAATACATTTGACCAATTTTTGCATACACAAAGAAGCTTAGTTCAAATCCTTTATAACCAAATGTATTGGTAATGCCGCCTGTCCATTTCGGACGATTGGTTCCTAAAATTTTCTGATCATTTCCATCAATTTTGTAATCACCATTTAAATCAGCTACCCGGATCATACCTGGATGAAATTTAGCTCCATTGGCATTAAATTTTGCCATTTCAGCTAAATCAGCCGGAGTATTTTGCCATATACCAACATATTTGTAATCATAATAAACTTGCAATGGTTGTCCTATAAACCAACGATTGGCTAACATGTCTTGCTTTCCGTTCAATAAGGATACGATTTTTTCTTTGTTTGTTGACCAACTAATATTTGTAGTCCAAGTGAAATTACGTGTTCTCAAATTCACTGTAGTGAGGTTTATTTCAATACCACGATTGTTAGTAGCTCCAATGTTTTCTAACTCAGAAACAAATCCGGTTACAGGAGGTAAACTTTTAGTCATTAATAATTTTGAAGTATTTTCATTATAAACATCCACTGATCCTGAAATGCGGTCATTAAAGATTGAAAAATCGACTCCTAAATCTGTTTCTGCTGTTTGCTCCCAACCTAACTTTGAGTTGGGAACTTGTTGTGGTAAGTAGCCCATGGCTGGAGTTGATCCAAAAACATAAGGATTGGAACTTAATGGTCCTGACGAAGTATATGGACTTACAGCAGCATTACCTGTTATGCCATAACCAACTCTCAATTTTAATTCTCGAATCCAATCAACATGTCGTAGAAAAGGTTCTTCCTGCATTTTCCATGCGGCTGCAACTGAAGGAAAGAAACTCCATTGATGACCAGATGCTAACACAGAAGCGCCATCCCAACGTCCTGTGGCAGTGATCAAGTACCGATCCATAAGCGCATAATTTACCCGACCCATATACGACATCAATTGACTTTGAGAAAATCCGGTACCATAACTAGGAGGAGTTGAAAGCGTATTTGCTTGTATATTATACCACATAGAAGCATCATAAATTTGACTACCAGCGTTTAAACTGGAGCTTTCAGCACGGCTTTGTTGAACTGATTGCATCAAGGTTGCTCCAAGGGTATGAATTTTATTGAATGTCTTGTCGAAATAGAGCAAGTTTTCCATCACATACGAAAAATTTTGTGAGTAGTTATAGGTGGCTGTTTTTGCAGCAGCCAGATAGCCGCTATACCCTGAGCCCGTCCAAGCTCCATAGCGGTTTTCTCGGAATTGTGCTCCAAAATTTAAGTGATATCTTAACCACGGTGTGAAACGAACATCTGCAAAAGAACTGACATTGGCGGCTTCCGTTCTATTCTGATTGATTGCCTGAGCAATATCCAATAAAGGATTGTATATATTGATATTTCCACCCGGATTCTTTATGTAGTTACCTAATGAATCTTTGGGTACCATATATGGCACTTGATCACAAGCTCTAGAGTAAAGGTCTTTTGATCCTGTATTGGAACTATTGTTCAATTCGCCAAGATTTTGTATTGATAATGCAGCATAAGAAGACATGCCGACAGTTAACCATTTCACCGGAGTAACATCTCCATTAATGGACATGTTATATCGGTTGAAATTTTGATCTTTTTGAACGCCTAATTGATTCAAAAAAGCAGCAGACATATATAAATGAGCATTGTCGGTACCTGCAGAAAGAGATATTTGATGATTTTGAGTAATACCTTGCCGAAGTGCGGCAGCTCTCCAATCATATGATTGAACGTTTGCATCATTGTATTGTGGAACCTGAGCTGGCCATCCCATAGCTTGTTCTTGTGGGGTTGTGTTCCGCATAATAACAGTCCCTCCAATTACATTATTGACCCATGAATATCCTTTTAATACATTTTGTTGAGAATAATAGTCATTGGCTAAGGCAAATTTTTGAATGTCTATAGTTGGACTTGGATATCCCATTTGAACCGGTGTATCCAAATTAGTATATTTTTCAGTACCATATTGTCCTGCATTCATCAATGCAATGCGATTGGCTTCAAGATATTGTCCTGCATTCATCCATTTTGTGAGTGAATGATAATTATCGAAGGAAACAGTACCATCATAACTGATTGAAACAGTTCCTTTTTTTCCTTTCTTTGTAGTGATTAAGATGACTCCATTAGCGCCTCGTGATCCGTAAATAGCAGTTGACGATGCATCTTTTAATATTTCTACTGAAGCTATATCATTTGGATCAATATCTCCAATGCTACCTGCTGTTAAAGGAATTCCATCTACCACATAAAGAGGAGAATTCGAAGCAGTTAAAGAACGATTTCCTCTAACAGTAATTGAAGGTACAGTTCCCGGTTTAATATTTGAAGAAATATCTACTCCCGATACTTGACCCTGCATCGCTTGTAAAACATTTGTTACAGGTTTTGATTGTAATACCTTTTCAGTAACTTGCGATAAAGCGCCTGTCACATCGCTCTTTTTCACTCGACCATAACCAATAGCTACTACTTCATTTAATGCAACAGCGGATTCTGACATCGTTACATTAATGATGTGTTGATTATTTACGGTGATTCTTTGTGGTTCCATGCCCATAAAGGTGAATAACAAAACTGCTTTATTCGAGGGAACAATTAGTGAATAAGCTCCGTTTTCATCTGTTAAAGTACCTTTGTTTTCACCCTGAATTCGTACCGATACGCCCGGTAAGCCCAATCCTTGGTTGTCTTTTACAATACCTTTTACCAAAAAGGATTGTGCAGATGCCAAAGATATAACAAACAACAATAAAAATGTCCACATCATTTTTAATGAAAGGATTTGAGAACTCCATCCACGATGTGCTTCTTTTCGTGTTTTCATACATTTTAATTTTTGCATAATCAGATTAATAAATAAGCTCAGTAAAAAAATAAATAATCAAATAGCGATCTATTCGTTTTGTCATAAATCATTTTGTTAATAATTTCTATCCCTTGATTTCAAGCTGTTTCTTATTTTGTCGGCAAATTAGTTTTTAAAGTTATACATGTTTATGATAAAAAGGTTGGTATTTTCTCCTCTTGTATAGCATGTATTAACAAATTAATTGATTAATAGGTTTAAGTTTATTTGTTGATATGTTTGTTCATAGTTTTGAGTGCTCATGGCATTTTTTTCAGCCCTTCCCATTTTACATTCCAGTTTCTATTTTTCGGAAAGCCTGGATTCATCTTCTTGTTTCCGTCCCATCCGGCACACATCATAGCAACAGCTGTGAGTAAACCGCCGTTACCCGGCAAATAAATGCGTAACCGCTTGTCTTGATAATTTTGTCCATTCACTAAATAAGTGTTTTTTTGTTGCTTCATAAGCAAAGCATCAACGGCTTTTTCAGGTTCGCCTAACCGTGCTGCCGTCATAGCCATTAAAGGATAATCCCAACCCCATGTTGTTTTCCACTGCCAATGCTTCATTATCCAATCTAAAGTATTTCGCATTAAAGAAGGTCGCACTAAAGTTGATATTGGCAACATGCCGAATGCTCCCAAAACAGCAGGATGGTCGGAAGTAAATCGTATGTCTTGATACGTTTGAGACACAGATTCGGCTGCCAAATAAAGGCTATTTTTTGAAGCCAGCGGAGACAAATTCCGGATAACTTTATCCCATAGTTGATTTCGACTCATTCCACATCGTTTTCTCCATTTCTGAGCTGTATTCAATGCATAATACCAATAAGATAGTTCAAGAGGAGGATTAATGGTTTCGCTTGCACGAAGAGTTTCTTGTGCGGGAATCAATCCTTTTAGCACATATTTTCCGGTTGATTTATCAAACGTTGCAAATGAAGCCATGAAGTCAGCGGTTGCAAATACCAATTTCTTGTAGTGATTCAGTACGGATTCAGTTGGCTGATCGCGATACACCAATTCTGCCATATAGATAATGTGCGGTTGTTGCCAAACTAAAAAGGAACCAACGCTGGAAGGCGATTCCTGTGAGGAAGGATCGGTCATTTTCATCCAACGAACTCCATTAAATCCTTGCCTTTGGGCAATATTTTTGGCATTTGCATAAGCAATATTGTACCAATCTAAGCTGCGTTTGAGGAGATCAATTCGATTCCACAATGCAAATTGAACGGCATGCCACCAGTGCATTTCCAAATGGAACTTTCCATACCAACTGTTGTACGTTAATCCGGTTTCTTGAGGCGGCGTGTCTCCGGCGCATTGGATTGCCGTCAAATATTGAGAAAGAACCACTCTTCGTTCTAATTCTTTGGCTCTTGGATCTTTGCATGCGCTGAAATCTACCGCAGCTCCTTTTCTCCAGAAGGTATGCCAATAATGTGCAGCCGCTATTTTGCATGGGTCAAAAGAAGGAAGTGTTTCTTGTGGCCACTCTTTCGTAAACGCACACGAAAATGAAAAAGAATTCAAAGTCGTATCAGGTGAAAGAATAAAATAATGAGATTCTTTTTGATATAATGTTGCCTTTCTATTCCAAGATACTTTGACATAATATATGGTACTATCTAACTGTCGTTTTAAAACAACAAAATGATCACCTTGCTCAACGATCGTGGTCTGATGTTTATCCGGCTCGTTCCACGCGCAACCATCATCAAAAGCCTTTCCTGTGGGATAAGCAAAGCGGAAATGAATTTTGACTTCACCTGAATGGAGCAAAGGGGTCGTGATGCAAGCTGAAATCATATCATTTTGAGGATGACACACTGTTTCCACAGTCACCTGTTTGCCATAAAGTGTATAATTACTTTCGATCCATCCATTCCATAGATCTAATTTTTGCGAAATATGATGTATGTCGTTCAACATTCCTTGCTTTCCTTGTGGATTTGTGATTTCCAATCCCACAATACCTAGATGCAATCGATGTGGATTGATACGAAACCAGTTGGCAGCATCTTGTTGACGCCCTTTTGTTTTGAATTGAACAGCATAAGGTTCGTTCCAACCGCGAAAATTATAGTTACGCAAGGTTTCAGAGAATGTGTAGTGTTCAGTATTTGTGAAGCTATGCCAGCTCCAGGATGATTCAGTGCCCAAAGGAACTCCATTAGCATAAAATGTGGGGAAAGTTTGAAGACCGGTAGGGTCTACCGTGAAAGCAAAGTTGCCATTTCCAACCGATAGTGACGATAATGAATCCATGCTGTGGATTATCGGCTGATTCCTTTCTACCAATGCTTTGCGATTAATCATTGCACACAAAACGTCACTATTGCAACTTAGCAATAGGATAAGTTCTGCAGTCAAAATAAATGAGTATTGTTTCATAGGTAGATTAAGTAGATTAAAAAGTCGCTATAGAAAGAGATTTATCATGAGTCGTTGACTCATTCATAATTGATCATGTTATAGTCATGATACGGATAATCATGGATTCAAGGGAAAATATTTTAACAGTTAAAATTCATAATATTCTTTTACGAATATAAGCACCTCTTTTCTAATCAAAATTGAACATTTTGACACTTTATATTTGGTTTTTGATAAAAATTGATCCAATATCTCCAAATTAGTCTAAATGGAAAGTCAAATAACTCGAAAAAATCAGTAACGATAATCAAAAAAAAAGAGTTTATTTCATTGAATGATTTGTTTTTGCAATATCTTACGCACTAATCAATATAGCATATTATTAATAAATAAATACATCAACCAGAATCCAGTTTGATTCATAGAGTTACTTTAATTTTAACATTAAAAATGGAGGGAATTTAACCCAAAAGTCCATTAGGAATATCCATAGTATTTTTGATCAGTTTTGTCCCAAAGTTTTTTAATCCACATTCTTCTGTTCATTTGTAGAGCCATATTCACGATAATGTTATTTCCTGAATTTTGAATCGCCGAAGGAATCGATAGGATCTTATATCTGAGTGTTGAAAGCCTGTTCCTGACATTTCCTCCAATAATAACTTGCTTGAATAGACTCATAAAATTGTAAGTAATAGTCATCAATAAAAGCGAAGCTTCTGTAGCATCAAAGCTTTGTTCATTCATTTTATCCAGTCCATAATCATATTTGAGTTCTTTGATTCGGTTTTCACAGTTAGCTCTTCCTCTGTAGTGCCGCCACACTTCGGCAGCTGGCAAGTCAAGGTTAGTAACGTAACAAGTATAGCGGTATCCGTTTATTTCCCATTCATGTTCAAATAGCGACAATTGTTTACCCACAGCTTTAGGTCGTTTTTCAGTTTTTTGTCGTACTGCTATCATTCTGCTGGGCATTGACCAATCCTGCGCCTGATATTCAAATTCAACAATATCAATTTCTTGTGAGACATTCATCCATGAACCCTGTGAAGCAATCATACGCTGAATAGTGCTATACATGGGTACTGCTGTTATATAATTGATAGGGCTTTGCCTGTGTTCCAGATAATCAAAAATATCTTTGGAATAAAACCCTGAATCTAAACGCAGTAAACCTATCTTCTTGTTTCCTATGAACATAAGTGTTTCTTCCAGAAAAGCCTTGAAGTTATTGGCTGTATGAGCATCTCCTGAACGCAACCAAAAGTTGGCTACAAACTCAACATTGGCAACAAATGCAATAATGGGATGTTGCGAGTTACGTCCTGGTTTTTGCTTATTGTAGCCTTTCTTTGCACCCTGTTGTTCTCCATAGCGTGTCAGAACCGAGGAGTCTATGTCCATGGTAAAGTTGTCAAACTTCAGTTGAGAGAAGAACCAATGATATAATCCACCAAAAATGGTGTGATTGGTTGCCATATCGAACTTATTGAAATAACGTTGAAAAGCTTTGTGTTCGGGCATACGATCCCAACCGAAAAGCCGCTGAATACTGTAATCAAATCGTGTTACATCCAATTGGGCATAGCGGTTTGCCCCGCACCATACCGATGCCATAAATTGAATAAACAGTTGAATGGTGTAATCAGTAATTTTGTTTCCGCAAATTTTCGCAAATAGAAATCACCACTCTATGTAAATAAAAAAAGAGTCTCCATATTTGTGTAAACCAACACACAAAATAATGAAGACTCCGACACAACAC
>Ga0315298_1008648_pt1 | contig 12902 bp, 10 predicted proteins | sample WHS_1_MG_FD_203077 | JGI IMG/M metagenome (GOLD analysis project Ga0315298, IMG submission 203077) | Extremophilic microbial mat communities from Washburn Hot Springs, YNP, Wyoming, USA - WHS_1_MG | ecosystem: Environmental > Aquatic > Thermal springs > Hot (42-90C) | place: USA: Wyoming...
GCACCTCACTCCGTACAAGGTTCCCCGCTCCGTCGAGTTCGTCACCGAGTTCCCCAAGAGCGCCATCGGCAAAATCCTCCGGAGGGAGCTAAGGCAGCGCGAGGCGAATAAGGCGACGTAGCGGATTCCAATCGACGCCCGCGCCCATTTCTCGCTCACGAAGCGGAGGGGGACCGGGAAGGAGCCTCGTTCTGGACCTGGGGCAGTCAGTATGACGGCCTTCTCGGTGACGGCGAGAAAGGCCTCGCCGGACGCCCGGAGCCACCTCGCCGTCACCGCCGGCGACAGCCGCCTCCGGCTTCAGGATTCCGGCCGGGGTGACTCTGACGGCGGCGCCCACCCGGTCGACCGTGCTGGTCAACGGCGAGCGCGTCGCCTTCCACGCCTACAACATCGGCGGCCATAACTACTTCAAGCTGCGGAACGTGGCCGCGGCGATAGACTTCGCGGTCACCTGGAACAGCGCGACCGGCACCATCGGCATCGACACGAGCGCGGGGTACCGCGCCATAGCCTGGCAGCAACTTTCGCGGTAGTCGACGACCAGGTCACCGACGTCGTGCTGCTTGGGTGGGTCGATGCCAATCTCGCGCAGGAGGCCCTTGAGAGCGAGTTCAACGAGCTCCTGGGCCTCGCAAGGTCAACCTGCTCATCTGCTTTCACCCCTATCCTCCCCGTCCGGCTCTCCCTCCGAGACGGCGGCGGACCCAATATCTCGCTCTCGGACTGCACCGGCCCCGAAATCCCAGTACCAGGATCCCTTGTAGCGGAGGCGGCGGGCCCCCCGCCGGCGGAGGTCTTCTTTGAGCCGACCGAGATAGCCGCGGAGAAGGTCGTGGGGGTCGTACAGAATCAAGACGTCCTCGACCATGTCAAGGAAGAGCGGTCCGCCCAGCTCGAGTTCCTCAGGTGTTCTAAAGACCGGCGACAGGCGCGTTTGAAGACGCTTGAGCCGGCCGTTCGGCAGCCGCTCAGCCACAATCAGTAGGTCCACGTCGGACTCGGGGGTCGTGTCCGGCGAGCGACAGAGCCGAACACGACCGCGGCGGCCGAGCGGTCGCCATGGTGGCTGACCAAGGCTGGCCGGAGGTCGCCCAGCAACGCGTCGAACGCGGCCAGAATCCGGTTCGGGCTTCCCTCGTGAGGTCCATCCACGGCGGAACATCTCCTCTGGGGCAAGGTCATGACGCGCGGAGCGGCAAGGGCGTACCGGGTATGGGCGTGACCACCAGTGACACTATCACGTCGGGATGGCCGCCCTCCAGCATATGAGTAGCCTTTACGTAGGCGGAGGAAGGGATGCGAGGTACAAGGAAGGACCTCACTCTAGCGGGCGCTGTGGGGTTTTCAGGCCCGGCCGGGTCGGCTGTTGGCTGGGGTGGTCCGGCCCGGTACAGTTGGACGAGAAGGGTTCCTTACGAGAAGAGTGAAGTAAGCGAGCAAATGTAAATGCATGTACGTGCGCAAGAATAGCAGTGGCGTAGATATCAGGGTTCCCCCGGATTCCTTAGAATTCCTTAGAGAGTGGTTTGGCGATGGCAATTCGTACAGTGGTGTCGCGGCCCTGCAGGTCCGGTCAGCCCGGCGGGTCCGGTCCGACCGACCGGCCCGGTCAGTCGAATCGGCCCAGTCGGCCGGAACGGGCGCGCCCGCCCGGGCTCCTGCCGGCAGCCGCTCCGGCCGCGGCGTCGGTTGTCCTGGTCGCGCTTTCCGTCCTCCTGGCTGCGCTCTCGGTCGCCGGCTGCGCCGCCACTAAGCCGACGACCCTGGGGAAGATGACGCGGCCGGGCGTGGCCCTGACCGCCGTCGTTTTGGACCTCGCCGACGGAAGAGAGCCGACCAGGGTGACCGACGAACACCTCCTCACGCTGTTCCGAAACCTCCTCAAGGAGGGCGAGCAGGCGGCCCCCGTCACCGAAGCCCTCCCTACGGACAGAGGGTACGTGACGTTTGAGCTGTCGTCGGCCGCGGGCCCCTGGGAAGTGGGCCCCCTGTCCTTCGTCCTCGGGATGCGCCCGGACCCGGAGGCTCCGAGCTCCATCCAGTTCCCGGAGGGGTGGTACTCTTTCCCGCCGCAGCTGGCGCAGCTGGTCTCCGGGCTGGTGCGGTTCGGAAATCCCGGCGGCCCCGTGGACTCCGAAGACGCGGCGTTCATGTCCCGGTACGGGCTTGAGCCGGCGTTCGGCATTTCCCGGCTGGAGGTCACCTTGCCGACGGCACTGGTGTACCGTCCGGGTGATTTCCCGACGGCCGTGTACTGGGCCTACGGCAACGAGCTCAGCCGGGACGCCGGCGTCGGGTTCGACCGAGACCTCGGTCAGGCGGCCGAGGTGAGGTTGTACAAGGTCCTCTGCGCCCCCACGTGGCCCGGCGGCAGTGGGCGTCCGGCGCAAGCGTGGCTACCGGACAGAGCCGTAATCGTCCGTTGCGGGGAACGTATCGTCGGGGCCTGGGTCGACCAGGTCGGCGGCCTCGGTCGGTCGTTCAAAGGCCGCTCGGCCGAAGAGATAACTGGGTTGACCTGGGACGCCTGGGTCAGGAAGCTGACCGACCCCGCCGACCCCACAGAGCGCGGTCTGGACGCTCTCTCGCCGGAGCAGGTCCTCGGCGCTTTCGCCGACGCCCTGTCCGCGCACGACTATAAGAGAGTCCGGCAACTGTATACTCGACGGTATCTTGTGGCCGAGATGCTCTCCGGCGCGGCCCCTGACGAGCTCTACCCGTCCGGCTTCGACGACCGCGGCCTCGAGACCATCCAGGCGGCGAGCGTCGTTTCCATCAAGGAAGTCGAGCCGCCGCAGGCCGAACCGCCCGGGGGCGCGCCGGAAGGGACGCCGAAGGCAACGCCGGAGGGAACCCGGGAACAGACGCGGGAGTTTCTGGTGCGGTTGAGGCTCAAGGTCAAGGGCGATGTGGCTTGGGGTGACGGCATCAACGAGCGTTTCTTCGTTCTTCACCGGGAGACGGAGGGTGGCTGGCGTATCGATTCAATCGCGACCTCGCCGTGAAGGAGGGCTCCGATGACCGGGCTGGCCCACGTCGTTCTCGCCCCGGGCCGGGAGAGGCGGGTTAAGGGCGGCCACCCCTGGGTCTTCGCCACGGAGGTGGCCGACATCCGCGGCGACTACGAGCCCGGTGACATGGTCGACGTGGTCACCGCGCGGGGTGGCTTCGTGGGGCGGGGTTACATCAACCCCGCCTCACAGATTCTGGTACGCCTTCTCACCCGCCGCGCCGACGAGGAGGTCGACGACGACTTCTTCCGCCGGCGCGTCCGCGAGGCCGTGGACTACCGGCGGCGGCTCTTCGCCGCGACCGCGGCCGGCGGCCAAGCGGAGCCGTCGCCGGGGGACCCCGCCGATGCGGGGCCGTCTCGGCCAGCCGCGACCGGAGCCGGCGGGCTGCCGGCCGACATCGGCGAGCGGGCCTTCCGCCTCGTCTTCGCCGAGGCCGACTACCTGCCGGCCCTGATTGTGGACTACTTCGCCGGGTACCTCGTCTTCCAGGCCCTGGCTCTGGGCATCGACGTCCGAAAGGAGCCGCTCCTTCGGCTGGTGCGGGAGGAGGCCCAGGCGGCCGGCCTGCCGGTCCTCGGCGTCTACGAGCGGGACGACGCGCCGGTCCGCGCTTTGGAGGGGTTACCCCTCACCACCGGCCCCTTGTGGGGGGAGGTCCCGCCCCGCGTGACTATCCGGGAGAACGGGGTCTCGATGCTCGTGGACATCGCCGCGGGTCAGAAGACCGGCTACTTCCTCGACCAGCGGGAGAACCGCGCCGCTATCGCCCCCTACGTGCGCGGGGCGGCCGGGGCCGCGGCCGGGGGCGGGGCCGGCGCTGGCGCCGGGGCCCGCGTCCTCGATTGTTTCTGCTATACCGGCGGATTCAGCCTGGCCGCCGCCCGTTGCGGCGCCCGGGAGGTCCTGGGCGTGGACTCCTCCGCCGAGGCCATCGCCCTCGCCCGCGAGAACGCCGCCCTCAACGGGTTCGCTTCGGCGGTCTCCTTCGTCGAGGCCAACGTCTTCGACTTCCTCCGCCAGGCGGAGGCCGAGGGCCGCTCCTGGGACGTCATCCTCCTCGACCCGCCGGCCTTCGCCAAGAACAGGGCCGCCCTGCCGGGGGCCCTGCGCGGCTACAAGGAGATAAACCTGCGGGCGATGCGGCTCCTTCCGCCCGGAGGCTACCTCATCACTTCATCCTGCTCGCAGCACGTGTCGGAGGAGCTCTTCCGCGAGATGCTGGCCTCGGCGGCGGCCGACACGCGGCGCCGCGTCCGGGTGGTCGAAGTCCGCGGTCAGGCCAGGGACCACCCGACCCTGCTGGCCGCGCCGGAGACACGGTACCTCAAGTTCTTCGTCCTGCGCTTGGAATGACCGGCCCGAAAGCAGAGACCAGGAAAGCAGATGGAAAGCGGGTGGGAAGCAGGTGGGGCGGTCGGGTGACGTGATGATTAGAACAAGGGGTCTCGTCAAGCGTTTCGCCGGAGGCATCACCGCCGTCGACCATCTGGACCTTGATGTCGGCGAGGGTGAGCTTTTCGGCTTCCTCGGACCGAACGGCGCCGGCAAGACGACGACCATCCGGATGATGGTGGGCATCCTCCGGCCGACCGAAGGGACCATAACCATCGCCGGGCACGACCTGGCGACCGAACCGGTCGCCGCCAAGGCTTGCCTCGGTTACGCGCCGGACGAGCCGGCCCTCTACGACAAGCTGACGGGCCGGGAGTTCCTCCGCCTGGTGGCCGAGGTCTACCGCCTTCCCCGCGGGCCGGCCCAAGCCCGGGCGGCCGAGCTGCTCGAGGTGCTCGACCTCGCGGAACAGGCCGATGACCTTCTCGGGTCGTACTCCCACGGGATGCGGCAGAAAATCGTGCTCGCCGCCGCCCTTTTGCACGAGCCGAAGGTTCTCATCCTGGACGAGCCGACCGTCGGGCTCGACCCCGCGAGCGCCCGCCTGACCAAGGACGTCCTGCGGGAGTTCTGCCGGCGGGGCGGCGCGGTCTTCATGTCCACGCACATCCTCGAGGTGGCCCAGGCCATGTGCACCCGGGTAGGCATCATCGACAACGGGCGGCTGGCGGCGGTGGGCACGGTGGACGAGCTCAGGCGGGCCTCCGGCCCCGGGAGTCTCGAGGACATCTTCCTCCGGGTGACCGGGCACGAAGAGTCGGCCGACGCGGCGAGGGTGTTCGGACTAGGACTCGGGGGCGACCAGTCGTGAGGGCCGTCCTGGCCGCCAAGTGGCGGATGCTCCTCGGCCGGTGGGGATGGGGCCGGGGGGCGTCCGGGTCCGCGGGGTCCGGCGGGTCCTCCGGGTCGGTCTGGGCTACCTTGACCTTTGTCTGGCTGGCTCTGGCTTTTGTCGTCTTTCTTCTGGCCCGCGGCTTCTTCCGGATGGTGGGTGCGGCGGCTCCGGGGCTCTCCAGGGTCGCGGGGCCCTCGGGGGCCGCTGGGTTCTCCGGGGCCCCGGCGGCCCTCGGGTCGTCCGGATTGTCCGGAGCGGTCCTGGCCGCCGTGCTGGGGCTGATGGCCCTCGTCTTTCTGGCCTCGGCGGCGGCCACGGCCTTTGGCACCCTCTACGCCTCGTCGGACCTCGAGCTGCTTCTCTCCTGGCCCCTGACCGCGCGCGAGGTCCTCGGCATCAAACTCGTCGAAATCCTGGCCGCCGAGGCCGCGGGCGCCCTCGTTCTGGGCCTGCCGGTCCTGGCCGCCTTCGGGGCCGCCGCTCGGGCGCCGGCCTGGTACTACGTCCTTCTGCCCTTCGTGACCCTCGTCTTGCTTTTGCTGCCGACGGGCCTGGCCTTGCTCCTGAACCTTGCGGCTATGCGGCTAATCCCCGCCCACCGGGCCAGGGAGGTGGGGCTGGCCCTGGGAGCCGTCCTGGGGGCTGTGGTCTACGGCGCCTGCCAGCTTCTCCCGGCGGCCGTGCAGACGACCTCCGCTCTCGGCGCCGGGCTGGCTTCCCTACCCCTCACGTCGCCCTATCTTCCGACGACCTGGCTGGCGGCGGGCCTGGCCGGGGCCGCCCGGGGGAGCGTCGGGTCGGCCGCGGCGGGGATAGGAGGGTCGGCCCTGGCGGGGGGTCTGGTCCTGGCGGCGGCCCTCGGCGTGGTTCCCGCGGTTTTCGCCTCCGGCCGGGTCGAGCGGTGGCGTCGGGGGCGGAGCCGCGGTCGTCCGCAGCCTCGGTCCGCCGCCCGCCCGGCCTCGGAGGCCGGGGTCAGGGGTGCCGTCGGGGAGCCGGCCTCGGAGGCCGCGACCCGGGGCCGGGGCCCCGCGGGCACCGCGGCGGTCGGCCTCGTCCGCAAAGAGCTCGCCTGTGTGCTCCGCGACGCGGCCGAATGGTCGCAGGCCCTCTACGGACTGGTGATTGTCGCGGTAATGGTCGTGTCCAAGCGGATGGTCGGGGCCGAAGACGCCTCGACCTTCGCCCTCGGGGCGGTGCCGACCTTCCTCCTGGGGCTGGGCACGACCGTCCTCGGAGTCGGGTCGGCTCTTGGCCTCGGCGCAGTAGCCAGGGAGGGGAAGGCCCGCTGGTTTGTGCTTTCCGCTCCTCTGACCCCGGAACAGTGGCTGGGCGCCAAGATGGCCGCCGGCGCCCTGCTCGTCGGCCCGGTGGCGGTCGCCGTAACGCTTGTGGCCGGCCTTTCTCTGGCGCGACTCACCTGGGCCGAGACAGCCGCGCTCGTGGGGGCGGTCGCGGCGGCCGCACCGGGCGCGACGGCCATCTCCATCCTCGTGGGGGCGGGGAACCCGGTCTTCGACGCCCCGGACCCGCGCCGGCGCGTCGCTCCCTCGGCCGGCTTTCAGCACTTTTTCCTTCAGGTCCTGTACGTAGGCGGCACTTCCGCCCTTTTCGGCCTGGTGCTCGCCGCAGGACGGGCGCTGGACCGGGCCGTCTGCGCGGGCGCGGGGGCTCCGGGCCTTGGCCTCGTCGGGGCGGCCGGGGCCGGCTCCTTCGTGGTGCCCCTCGCTACGGCCGTCGCGGCCACGGTGGCGGTCGGCGCCGCCAGCTGGCTTGTGGCCCGGCGGGCGTGCCTGGCCGCGGCCGCGGCAGTGGAACGTTGGGAGTGACCACCTCCACGGCCGTTTGGTTGGAATGATGCCTTCCACGGGTACTCCGGCCGCCGCCCGGGCTCCCGGCCGGGTTGGACCCGCGCCTCAACCGGCCCGCCATATGTGGTCGCGGCTGCGTTCTGAAGGAGGAAACGGGGCCGCCGTAAGAAATAACCTACGTTGACAATTCTGTCTTATCCCTCTCGGTCCGCCCTCCCGTTGGGACCCGTGAGACCGGGGGCCGGGGGCTGCTTTCCCAGCCCGGGGAGCTCCCCGGAGCGGAGAACCCGGCGGGCCCCGGCGACCCCGGGGGTCCCGGAGAACCTGCAGGGCCCCGGCGAACCCGGCGAGCCCCGGAGGGAGCCGCAGAGGGAAATACGACAGGCGAGGAGGTCGATGTTGGAGTGAGATTGAGGACTGGCCTTGTCGCTCTAGCTCTCATCGCTATCATCGTGGGGGCGGTGCTGCCCGGCTGCGCTCCCAAGAGCCAGGAGAAGGTCCTCGTCATCGGCACGACGGACAGCGCCGCCACCCTGGACCCGGCCGACTGCTACGACTACTTCGCCAGCAACATCCTGTTCAACACGTGCGAAGGGTTGGTGGACGTCGCCCCCGGCACGGCCGACATCGTCCCGAAGCTGGCCACGAGCTGGAAGGCCAGCGAGGACGGCCTGAGCTACACCTTCGAAATCCGCAAGGGCGTCAAGTTCGTCGACGGCACGACCATGGACGCCAACGCGGTGAAGTTCTCGCTCGACCGGGCCCGGACCATCACGGTCAACGGAGTGCGCGGGCAGCCCTCGTTCCTGCTCGACCCCATCAAGGAAATCACCGTGACGGGCGACTATGAGGTCAGGATCGACCTTAAGTACCCCTGCTCCCCGTTCATCTCGATGCTCGGCTATACCGTAGGTTCCATCATCTCGCCCAAGGCCTACACCATGGACGCCTGGAAGCCGACCGAGGTCGTGGGTACCGGCCCCTACAAGCTCGCCGAGTTCGTCGAGGCCGACCACATGACCCTGGTGCGTAACCCGGACTACTGGGGCACTCCGCCCTACGCCGACCGGGTCGTCATCAAGTTCTTCACCGAGAGCTCAGCTATGAAGATGGCCCTGGAGAAGGGCGAAATCGACGTGGCCTACCGGTCCTTCGTCCCGGCCGAAGAGGACGCCCTGCTGGCCAATACGAACCTCGCCGCCGAGCGCGGGCAGAGCCCGGGCATGCGCTTCATCGTCATGAACGTGAAGAAGCCGCCCTTCGACAACGTCCACGTCCGTCGGGCGGTCGCCTACGCCGTCGACCGGGGCAAGATTAACGAGGTCGCCTTCCAGGGCACCGTCCATCCGGTCTACTCCATGATCCCCGACGGGATGTGGAGCTACCGGCCGGTTTTCAAGGAGGTCTACGGCGAGACGGCCAACATCGAGAAAGCCAAGGCCGAGCTGGCCCAGGCCGGCTACAGCGAGTCCAAGCCGCTCAACATCGACCTCTGGTACACGACCACCCACTACGGCCCGACTGAGGCCAACCTGGCCCAGGTCCTGAAGGACCAGCTTGAGGCCACCGGGGTCTTCAAGGTCAACCTGCAGAGCTCCGAGTGGGGCCGCTACGTCGACGACCTGCAGGCCGGTAGCATGGGCATGCTCCTGCTCGGCTGGTACCCGGACTACCTCGACCCCGACGACTATGTGACCCCGTTCTACAGCACGGAGGGCGCCAAGTCGGAAGGCACCTTCTACGACGATGCGGCCATGAACGCCCTCATCAACGAGGAACTGGCCGAGACGACCGTCGAGGCCCGGACCGAGACCTTCAGCAAGATTCAGGATAAGATGGCCGCCGACGTCCCCATCGTGCCGCTCTTCCAGAGGCCGCAGTTCGTCGCCATGCAGAAGAACGTCAAGGGCGTGCTCCTGGAGCCCTTGATGATCCTGCGCTACTATCTCATCTATAAAGAGGGCTGGAAGTAAGAGCGGGGTAGCTTGATTGGAACGCCCGGGACGGCTCGGCCGGGGTAGGCCGACCGGGTTAGGCCGACCGGGCGTGTGCGGGGGGAGCCGCCCCCGCTCGGGAGCGGCTCCCCCCGGTCGTCAGCCGGCGGGGGTGCGCGCTGTCGGCTGCCGGGAGGGCGTCGACCGTTGCGGGCCGTCAGCCGGCGGGGGAGGAGAAGTTCGTCACCGTGGGCCGGAAATCGGGGAGCCTTCTCAACTACATCATCGTGCGGCTGCTTTTGACCATCCCCATGGTCTTCATCCTCCTGACCATGGTCTTCGTGCTCCTGCGCGTCATCCCGGGCGACCCGGCCCAGGCGATGCTCGGGACCCACGCCTCCGCGGCGGTCATCGACCAGCTCCGGGAGCAGATGGGGCTCAACCAGCCCATCTTGGTCCAGTACGGGCACTACCTGGCCGACGTGGTCCGGGGGAACCTGGGCGTCTCCTTCCGGTTCAAGGTCCCGGTTTGGGACCTCATCAAGCACCGGCTGACGGCCACGATGGAGCTGGTCATCTTCGGGTTCATCGTCGCCGTCGTCATCGGCGTGGCCATCGGCGTGTTCTCGGCCAACCGCCGGAAGACGGTCTGGGATTTCGTCGGTAACGTCTACGGTATCCTCACTTACGCCTTCCCCATCTTTTGGCTGGGCATCATGGCCCAGATCTTTTTTGCGGTGAAGCTCGGTTGGCTGCCCACGGGCGGCCGCTTCCCGGGCGCCCTGGTCCCGCCGGCGACCCACACCGGCCTCTACCTCATCGACAGCCTCATCGAGGGGCGCCCGGACAAGTTCGTCGTCGCCCTGCGGCACCTCGTCCTGCCCGGGACCGTGCTCGGCATCGCCATATCGGGCATCTTCGCCCGGATGGTCCGGACGAACATGCTGCAGACCCTGAAGTCCGACTACGTCGTGGCGGCCCGCGCCCGCGGGGTGAAGGAACGCTGGGTGGGGCTCCGTCACGGCCTGAAGAACGCCCTGGTGCCGGTCGTCACCGTCCTGGGGCTGCAGTTCGCCATCCTGCTCGGCGGCGCCGTGCTGACCGAGACGACCTTCAACTGGCCGGGTCTCGGCAACTTCCTGGTCCAGCGGCTTCTGGAGCGGGACTACCCGTCGGTGCAGGGGGTCGTCACGGTCTTCGCCTTGATGGTGGGCGCCGTGAGTATCATCATCGACGTCATCAACGCCCTCATCGACCCGCGCATTCGGTACTAGCGGACGGCGGCCGGTCAGCGGCGGACGACGGCCGGTCGGCGGCGGACGACGGCCGGTCGGCGGCGGGCGGCGGGGCGGGTCGCCCCGGGCCGCCGGGCCACGGCCGGGTGCGGACCGGGGGGACGGCCGAGGGGTCGCGGGGCTGCGGGCCGGCCACGGCCGGCGGCGCCGCGGGGGCGCTGGTTGGGGGGAGCCGGTTGCAAAGAACATGGGCCATCCTCAGGAGTGAGCTCTTCACTCCGAGCGGCGTCAGGATAATCATCGGCGTCGTCATCGTCGTCTTCTACCTCTTCGTGGCCGTCTTCGCCCCGGTGCTGGCCCCCTACGACCCGCAGAAGCTGGGGGTCGGGGGACGTCTGGAGACGCCCAGCCCGGCGCACCCCTTCGGCACGACCTACCTCGGCTACGACCTTCTGAGCCGGACCATCTACGGGACGCGCACGGCCTTGGAAATAGTGCTCCTGGCCAGCGTCATCGCCATGGCCGTCGGCGTGCCGCTGGGGCTCGTCTCGGGCTACCTCGGGGGCTGGCCGGACCGGGTGCTGGTCCTCATCATGGACTCGGTCTACTCCTTCCCCGACCTCATCCTGGCCATCGTCATCGCCGCCGTCCTCGGCAGCGGCATGTTCAACGCGGCGGTGGCGGTGTCCGTGGTCTACGTGCCGCAGTACTTCCGGGTCACGCGCAACCACACCCTGAGTGTGAGAGAGGAACCTTTCGTGGAAGCGGCCCGCGCGCTCGGGGCCTCCAAGTTCGACATCATCCGACGCTACATCTTCCCCAACGTCTCGCAGTCGATTCCCGTCATCCTGACGGTGAACTCGGCCGACGCCATCCTGACCCTGGCCGGCCTCAGCTTCCTGGGTTTCGGCATCACCCCGCCCAAGCCGTTCTGGGGCCTTGACGTGAGCGAGGCCTGGCGTTATCTGACGATGACGAAGGAGTACCCCCAGGTCTGGTGGTGGACGGCCATCCCGGGCCTGGCCATCGTCATCCTCATCATCGGTTTCACCCTGCTCGGCGAGGGCCTGAACGACATCCTGAACCCGCAACTCAGGGAGAGCCAGCGATGAGACCGGAGCCGATAACCACGAGCGAGCCGAGGACGATACGAGGGCCGGTAGCGACGAGCGAGCCGAGGACGATGCGGGAGCCGGCGGCGACGAGCGAAGCGCGGGCGGAGGGCCCGGCGGATGCCGGCGCGGGCGGGGACGTGGTCGTGTCCATCCGGAACCTCTGGACCTGCTACCACACCAAGCGCCGGACGGTGAAGGCCTGCCAGGACGTGAGCCTGGACCTCCGCCGGGGCGAGGTCTATAGCCTCGTGGGCGAGAGCGCCTGCGGCAAGTCCACCCTCGGGGCCACGATTATGAACCTTCTGCCGGACAAGACCGAGGTCAAGGGGGAAATCATCTTCCGGGGCCGGAACCTCCTCGAGCTCGACCGCGAAGAACTGCGGCAGCTCCGCGGCAAGGACATCGCCCTCATCTTCCAGGACCCGATGACCCGGCTCGACCCCCTGATGAGCATCGAGGACCACTTCGTCGAGACCCTGAGGTCCCACGGGGAAATCGAGCGCGAGGAGGCCCGCCGGCGGGCGGCCCTGGCCCTCGACGCCGTGGGGGTGCCGCCGAGCCGCCTGCGCGACTACCCGCACCAGTTCAGCGGGGGCATGCGGCAAAGAATCATGATCGCGCTGGCCCTGGTCTTCGAGCCGTCCCTCCTCATCGCCGACGAGGCGACCACGTCCCTGGACGTGGTGGTCCAGGCCCAGATTCTGAGGCTTCTGCGGCAGCTCCGGAACCGGTACGGGCTGGCCATCCTGAACATCACCCACGACCTCGGGGTCGTGGCCGAGATAAGCGACCGCGTGGCCGTGATGTACGGCGGCCGGGTCGTCGAGCAGGGCACGGCGGAGGAGGTCTTCCACCAGCCGGCCCACCCCTACACCCGGGGGCTTTTGTCCTCGGTCATCCACATGGGGTCCAAGAGCCTGTCCTGGATAGACGGGATGCCTCCCGACCTGGGCGACCCGCCGCCCGGCTGCCCCTACGCGCCGCGCTGCGACCGGCGGCGGCCCGAGTGCGAGCGGGGGTTCCCGGCGGCCAAGTGGCTCTCGTCGACGCACCGGTATTGCTGTGTCGATTAGGCGACCGTAACGAGGGAGAGGAGAGAGGCGGCCGGCCTTGACAACCCCCAAACTTTCAGTCCGCGGTCTCACCAAGCTCTTCCCGGTCGGCGGGACCCTGCTCGACAAGGTGCTGGGGACGCAGCCGCTGGTGCGGGCGGTGGACGGCATCGACTTCGACGTCATGCCGGGCGAGGTCTTCGGCCTCCTCGGCGAGAGCGGCAGCGGCAAGACCACCGTCGGCCGTCTGGTCCTGGGGCTCACCGGGGCGACGGCGGGGCGCATCCTCCACGACGGCGAGCCCGTCACCCCGGCCATCGACCGGCGCCTGCGGGCCAAGCTCCAGCTCATCTTCCAGGACCCGATGGCCTCGCTCAACCCGGCCATGACCATCTTCCAGAGCATCGAGCACGCTCTCATCATCCACACCCGGCTCAGCCGGGCCGAGCGGCGGGCCAGGGTCTACGCGATGATGGAGAAGGTCGGGCTGGTGCCGCCCGAGGCCCTGGCGGGG
>Ga0315298_1008649_pt1 | contig 12902 bp, 14 predicted proteins | sample WHS_1_MG_FD_203077 | JGI IMG/M metagenome (GOLD analysis project Ga0315298, IMG submission 203077) | Extremophilic microbial mat communities from Washburn Hot Springs, YNP, Wyoming, USA - WHS_1_MG | ecosystem: Environmental > Aquatic > Thermal springs > Hot (42-90C) | place: USA: Wyoming...
ACCACCGGGGCTGGTGTGGGTAATGAAGACCACGGGCTTTGTTGGCCACTTGACCTCCGACTTGGGAGCCGCCGCGGAGGCCGTAGTAGGTGCGCCTGGTGCAGCAGGAGCTTTGGTTGGGGCGGTAGCTCCAGCGGGTGCCGAGGTAGGAGCAGCAGCCGGCTTTTCCGGCGCCTTGGTCGGGGCTCTGTACCTGTTGCCCGGCCATCGCCGGGCGCGAGTGTCCGGGCGGGAGCAGCCATCTCCATCTACCCTGGCCGCGCATCCCTCCCGTGCTCGACCATGCGTCTCCGGCGCCCCTCCTCCAGATGAGTCTTCACGGCAACAGCCCGACCCACCTCAGCATGCTCCTCAATCCAACGAGACATCTCCGCGAAGTCTCTGCGCCGGAGAGCATCCAGGATGCCCCAGTGCTGGCGCATGGCACTGTCCGCCCGGCCTGGATAGCGCAGCCCCTCCTGGCGAAAGCCGACGAGACGGTCCTCCAGACTGCGGAGAAGCGCAATCAAGCGGGGGCTCCTGCTGGAACGATTGAGGAGGGAGTGGAACCGCACGGTATTCTTCATCATGTTGTCGATGTCCCCGACCTCCTTGCACCTCTGCGCCTGCACGAGGGCCCGAGACATCTCTTCAATCTCGTCCTCCGTAGCACGCTGGCACGCCCTCCTGGCTACCAGGGTCTCGAGTGCGGCTCGAATTTCGTAGATCTCATCCACCTCGTCGAGCTCAACCCGGCACACGATGGCGCCCTTACGAGGGTTTCTGGAGATGAGCCCTTCCATCTCCAGTCGGGCCAACGCCTCCCTCACGGGCGTTCGGCTGACATCCAGTCGAGCCGCCACCTCCTGCTCTTTGATACGCGAAAGAGGCGGCAGCTCTCCCGAGAGGATCATGTTGCGAAGGAATTCGTAGGCATCGCGTCGCCGTTGAAAATCCAAGGAAGGTTTCCTCCAAATCGGCTCGCCGACGCGGGGAAATGGGCAGGGTTCGCAGCAGCCCTTGGTATACAAGATTCCCACTCTTGTATGCAGGCGGCAGCTTACTTCTTCCTCGGCAAGAAGTCAATCTCGCGAACTGTCGGGGACGTGCCGGCCTTCGCGGAGTCGAGCCGTGGTGTCAGCGGGGAACGGCCTGTGCTCATAGCGAAGAGCGGGGACAGCTTTGGAATCAGCAACCGGCACTCCGTATCACTTCCATTGAGGTTGGGAGGGGCACCATGTCCAAGATCCTTCAAAGCGCAGATACGAGAACCGACTTCGAGAGCGGCGAGATCAGTGCCGACCGCATTCGTGCTCTGATCGAGTCCTTTCACAGTCGGAGCGGGATGCGGCGGCTGGAGGCGCGCCGTACCCTGCTGGAGATCGGAACTTTGGCCATTCCTGCTCTGATAGAGGCCTTGGAGGATCCCCGCTGGCGAGTCCGATGGGAGGCAGCCAAGACTCTCGAGGAGATAGGCGATCCCGCCGCGACTCCCGCTCTGCTCAAAGCCCTGGAAGACAGCAACCCTGATGTCCGCTGGCTCGCGGCAGAGGGATTGGTGGCCATAGGAGAGAGTGCCCTGGTTCCTCTGCTAAGGGAGTTGCTGGAAAGACCCGAATCGATGCTGCTGCGGGAGGGAGCCCATCACGTGGTCCGAAGGATGATGCGACGCGGTCTCAAAGAGGTGCTGTCGCCAGTTCGCGCCGCTTTGGATTCCCCGAACCCTCGGTCGGAGGTGCCTCTAGCAGCCGAAGAGGCTCTGATCGCCCTCACCGGCGTTGCGCCCAGGATCTCCAGATCACGGCCCGCGTAATCGGCCATGGCGCCAATCCTCCCCTCCCAACGAAACCATGATGGTCCCACGCGACGGTCTGCCAGGAGTCGAGTACATCGGCGCGGAGCCATCCGCATCCCCAGCACTCCCATGAGGCAACTAGCATCCTTTCAGAGGTGACGCTACCCCCTCGAGCGAAGGTGACGTTCCGTTGCAACAAACCCGCGTCGCTGGGCGAGGAACCCGCGCGCATCCAGAAAAGAGGCACCAACCTCTCGCCGCTAGAAGGCCTGGTACACGCCATTAGGCAACAACCATGGCCAGGAAGCCAAGGCCCAGATCGACCTCCACTACGGTGTCGGTCATGCCCAGAGAGACGAGAAGCAGGGGGGAAGGAAGAGCTCCCCCTACCAAATCCCCAGCAAGTCCTTGGCCTCTTCGGAGGCCATCTTGTAGGGATCCCAGGGTGGACTCCACACCAGCTCGGCCTCCACCTCCTCCACCTGGGGGAAGGAGCTCTTCACGGCGACGCGCACCATATTCTGGAGCATCGGCCCGATGGGGCACCCCATGCTGGTCAGCGTCATTCGCACGTGGACTTTCTTGTCATTTATGTCAACACCGTATATCAGTCCCAGGTCCACGATGCTGATGGCCAGCTCCGGATCGTACACGCCTTTTAGCGCTTCGGTCACGCTCTCCGGCGTGAGCTGTGGGTGCTGAGTGCTGGATCCCGAGTGCTGAGACAAGCCCTCACCCTGACCCTCTCCCAAGGGGAGAGGGAGGCTCTCCCTGTCTCCGCGTCCCCCCGCCTCCGTGTCTCCGCGTCCCCGCGTCTCCGCGTCTCGCTCACGCTCGCTCCAGTCGGGAAGCCAGCTACGACTCATTTCCATCATCCTTGTGACTCTTGTGGGCGCTGAGATCCAGCGCCTCCAGCAGCGTGTTCCAGCAGAGCAAGGCGCACTTGATGCGTACGGGGTAGCTCTTCACCCCTTCCAGCGCCTCCAGATCGCCCAGGGCATCGTACTCCTCGTCGCTCAGCTCACGGTCCTCCAATAGCATCCCCTTGAAGCTGGCGATCAGTTGCCGGGCCTCAGCCAGGGTCTTGCCCTTGACTCTCTCGGTCATCATGGAGGCCGAAGCCTGGCTGATGGAGCAACCCCTGCCCATCACCATCACTTCGGCGACACGGTCACCCTCCAGCCGAAGGGACAACTGCATCTCATCGCCACACAAAGGGTTGTAGCCTCGAGTGGCCACATCCGGGTTCTCCACCTGGCCGCGGTTCCGGGGGTGCCGGTAGTGGTCCAGGATTATGTCTTTGTAGAGGTCATCCAAGGAAGAAGCCACCAAACATCTCCTTGGCGCGATTTAGCGCGGCAAACAGGGCGTCGACCTCGTCCTTAGTGTTATACAAATAGAAGCTGGCCCGTGCCGTGGCCGCCACGTCCAGCCATCGCATCAAGGGCTGGCAACAGTGATGGCCGGCTCGAATGGCCACGCCTTCTTGATCGAGAATGGTGCCCACATCGTGGGCATGGACGTCCAGAAAGTTGAAGCTGATAACTCCCCCACGGATGCCGACGTCTCGCGGGCCGAAGATCACCAGGTCCTTTATCTCACCCAGCTTCTCCAGGGCGTAGTCGGTCAGCTCCATCTCGTGCTGCCGAACGTTCTCCATCCCCAGGTTCTGCAGATACTCGATGGCCGCGCCCAGGCCAATGGCGCCAGCCACGTCCGGGGTGCCGGCCTCGAACTTGTAGGGGATCTCATTCCAAGTAGCGGTATCGCAGGAGACCTCCATGATCATGCTACCACCGCCCTGGAAGGGCTCCATGGCCTCCAGCAGCTCCTCTCGGCCCCACAGCACGCCAATCCCCGTTGGCCCCAGCATCTTGTGCCCCGAGAAAGCCAGGAAATCGCAATCCAGCTCACCCACATCCACCGGCATGTGGGGCACGCTCTGAGCGCCGTCCACCAAGATGAGGGCCCGTTTCCGGTGAGCCAACTCTGCCAGCTCCCGCACCGGGTTGATGGTCCCCAGCACGTTGGACATGTGGCTCACGGCCACCAATCGAGTCCGTTCGTTCACCAGCTCGCGAGCTTTGCCCAGGTCCATGGTCCCGTCCAAGTTCAACGGTATGAACCTCAGCTTCGCCCCGGTGCTTCGAGCGATCATCTGCCAGGGGATGAGGTTGCTGTGGTGCTCCATGCGGCTGAGCAGGATCTCGTCGCCCGGTCTCAACGCCTTCCGCCCCCAAGCCTGAGCCACCAGATTGATCGCCTCGGTAGTGCTTCGAACGAAGACCACGCCGCGCTGGCTGGGAGCCTTGATGAACCTAGCCACCTTGAGCCGCGCCCGTTCGAACCCATCGGTCGCCTCGTCGCTCAAGGTGTGGATCCCCCGATGGACGTTGGCATTGTACTCTTGATAGTAGCGGGCAATAGCATCAATCACCGAGCGAGGCTTCTGGGAGGTGGCGGCATTGTCCAGGTAGACCAACCTCTTACCCCTGACCCGGCGCTCCAATATGGGGAAATCCTGGCGTACCGTGGCTACGTCAAACATCGTCGTCCCCTGGGACACGTCCTTACCTCCATAACGACCTATCAGCTCTCGGGCATCGGGCATCAGGATGTAATCCACCTGTTCTCTGTTGCCTGCTAGCTGTCACCTGCTGCCTGTTGCCCGTCATCTATGGTGCTCCCGTCGAGAGCTTCTCGTCAACGGCGAGGCGGACCTTGGCCCGGACGGACTCCAGAGGTATCCGCTCGATCAGCGGCTCGAAGAAGCCCTGCACTATCATCCACTCCGCCGCCGCCTGCGACAGCCCTCGCGACATCAGGTAGAAGAGCTGCTCGGGGTCGATGGGGCCCACCGTGGCGCCGTGAGTGCAGCGCACGTCGTTGTTCAGGATCTCCAGCTTCGGCATGGAGTCGGCCCGGGCGTTGGGGCTCAGCAGCAGATTGCGGTTCGCCTGGTAGGCGTCCGTCTTCCAAGCGTCCGGATGCACACGGATCAAGCCGGAGAATTCCGATCGGGCCTGGTCCACCAGCGCTCCTTTGAACAGCAGATCGCTGTTCGTGCTGGCCGCCTGGTGGTCCTGCAGGGTGTGGTGGTGGAACCGTTGCTGGCCACCACCGAACATGATGCCGCTCAACCGCGCGCTGGCTCCCGGCTCCAGCAGCGCTGCCTCCACCCAGGATTTGGTCACCTTGCTGCCCAGAACCACCGAAAGTGAAGCCAGTTCCGCATCCCGGCCGATGGCGGCCCGCTGAAGAGTGAAGTTGAAGGTGGTGTCCGCCCAGCGCTGCAGCGACACGTACTGGACGTGAGCTCCCTCGCCTAACGATAGCTCCAAGACGCCGTTGGCCACGGCCGGAGCATCCTCCTGTGGCGAGGCGAATTCCTCCACGAAGGTCAAGCTCGCCCCCGGCTCCACGATCAGCAAGGTATGAGGCATGACTCCCAGGCCCGGCGAGTCCGACCAGGTCAGCGCGTGGACGGGCATCCGCACCTCCACGTAGCGCGGCACGTACACGATGGCCCCGCCGCTCCAGAAGGCGGCATTCAGAGCCGCGAACTTGTTGGCAGCGGGTGAGACATAAGCCATGAGGTGCCGCTTCACCAGATCCGGGTATTTCCGAACGGCGCTATCCAGGTCGCTCAGGATCACCCCCTTCGAGACCAGTTCGCTCGGCAGATAGCGGTAGATGCCCAGGGAGTTGTGCTGCACCAGCAGCGCGCCGGAGGGCTCAGACGGACTTAACCCCCCGGCCCTAGGGAGTCCTAACCCCCCGGCCCCCTTCCCGGCGTGGGAAGGGGGAGCATCTTCGTCTCCGGATCTCCCCGCCTCCCTGTCTCCCCGTCTCCGGGTCTCCCCGTCTCCCCGCCTCCCCCTCCGCGGTGCTCCAAGGGCCAGACGCAGTCCCTCCGGCAGCTCTTCCAGCCGCTGCACCCGGTCCGTGCCGCCAACGGAAGGCACCACGCTGTCCAGATCCAGCATGCTCAGGTCCGTGCGGCGCCACTCCTCCTCCTTGCGGGTGGGCAGCGGCATGCTTTCGCAGAGACGCCAGGCTTCGAGGCGACGCTGCAGCAGCCACTCCGGCTCGCTCTTGGACCAGGATATCTCCTTCAAGGCTTCCTCCGAGAAGCCTCGGGTCTTGCTCAGTGCCGTCGTGTTCATGCTCATCACCCCACGCTGCCTTCCATCTCGAGCTGGATCAGGCGATTCAGCTCCACCGCGTACTCCATGGGGAGCTCCTTGATGAAGGGCTCGAAGAAGCCATTCACGATCATCATTATGGCATCGTTCTCGCTGATCCCCCGGCTCATGAGGTAGAACAGTTGCTCCTCACCGATCTTGCTGACCGAGGCCTCGTGCCCGATCTCCACCTGGTCCTCATCGATCTCGATGTAGGGGTAGGTGTCGGTACGGGAGCGCTCGTCCAGCAGCAGGGCATCGCAACGGACGTTGCTCTTGGAGCCCACGGCGCCATCGTGAACCTTCAACAGACCCCGATAGCTGGCCCGCCCGCCGTCCTTGCTGATGGACTTGCTGGTGATGGTGCTGGTAGTCCCCTTCGCCCTGTGGATCACCTTGCCGCCGGCGTCCTGCGTCTGCCCCCGCCCGGCGAAGGCGATGGAGAGGATCTCTGCCCTGGCGCCCTCCCCCAGCAGGTGAACGGCAGGATACTTCATGGTGATCTTGCTGCCCAGGTTGCCGTCGATCCACTCCACCGTGGCGTGATCGTAGGCGAAGGCCCGCTTGGTCACCAGGTTGTAGACGTTCTTGCTCCAGTTCTGGATGGTGGTATAGCGAATGGTGGCGCCGGGTTTGGCGATCAGCTCCACCACGGCGGAGTGGAGCGAGTCGGTGGAGTAGACGGGAGCCGTGCACCCCTCGATGTAGTGGACGTAGCTCCCCTCCTCGGCGATGATCAGGGTTCGCTCGAACTGCCCCATGTTCTGGGCGTTGATGCGGAAGTACGCCTGCAGCGGGATGTCCACCTTCACCCCCTTCGGCACGTACACGAAGCTCCCGCCACTCCAGACCGCACTGTTCAGGGCCGCGAACTTGTTATCGTTGATGGAGATGACGGTGCTGAAGTACTCGCGGACGATATCCTCGTGCTCCCTGAGCCCCGAGTCCATGTCCAGGAAGATGACGCCCTTGCGGGCCAGCTCCTCTCGTATGGAGTGGTACACCACCTCCGACTCATACTGGGCCGAGACGCCGGCCAGGAACTTTCGCTCCGCCTCCGGAATGCCCAGTCTGTCGAAAGTGTTCTTGATGTACTCGGGTACCTCCTCCCACGTTCGGCCCTGCTTGTCTGAGGGCTTGACGTAGTAGAAGATGTTGTCGAAGTCGATCTCCGAGAGGTCGGCACCCCAGGTAGGCATCGGCCGGGCCTCGAAATGCTTCAGCGCCTTCAACCGGAGGTCGCGCATCCAATCGGGCTCACCCTTCATCCGGCTGATCTCCTCAACCACCCGGGCATTGAGCCCCCTCTGGCTCTTGAAGGCGTAGTCCTCGGGATCGCTGAAGCCGTACTGGTACTCGCCTATGCCGATATCAACTGGCTTGGTGGCCATTGCCGGCTACCTCCCTGATGATAGGGTCGTACCCCTCGGCCTCCAACTGGCCCACCAGTTCCGGTCCGCCGGTGCGAGCGATCCTGCCGTTGACCAGGACATGGACCACGTCGGGCTTTATGTAATCCAGGATTCGCTGGTAGTGGGTGATGATCAGCACGCCCATCTCCGGACCCAGCAGGGCGTTGACTCCCTCGGAAACGGTGCGCAGGGCGTCGATGTCCAGACCCGAGTCGGTCTCATCCAAGATGGCGATCTCTGGGCGGAGCAAAGCCATTTGGAGGATCTCATTCTTCTTCTTCTCTCCGCCGGAGAAGCCCTCATTCAGGTACCGGGCCACGAAGGTCTCGTCCACCTTCAGCAGCTCCATCTGGCCACGGAGCAGCTTCCGGAACTCCCGCACAGGCATGTCTGAACCCCGAACAGCTTTCAAAGAGGCGCGCAAGAAGTTGGCCACGGGCACCCCGGACACAGCCACCGGATACTGGAAGGCCAGGAAGAAGCCGAGCTTGGCCCGCTCGTCCGTATCCAGGTCAAGGACGTTCTGGCCCTTGAAGAGAACTCTGCCCCTAGTAACCTGGTACTTCGGGTGCCCCATGAGGACATTGGCCAGGGTGCTCTTGCCGGAGCCGTTGGGCCCCATCAGAGCGTGCACCTGCCCTTTGGCAACCTGAAGGTCGACCCCCTTCAGGATCTCCTTGCCCTCGACAGAGGTGTGGAGATCCTCGATGATCAGGGTCGAGGAGTAGTCTATTTGGGTCCGATTGCTCCCATTGTCGGACAAAACATCCATGGCGACCATCCTTCTTCCAATCTCCGGCCCATACCGGCTCCCAATTCCTACTAAAACCGTCGGATTTCAACGGCATTCTACCCTTGCGTCGGGGGCTTGTCAAGCCCTTCTTACTCCAGTTGCCCCGAAAACAGCGGTTAGCAAGTAGCGGCCGCGTGACGCTGCGCTCGCTCGCGTCACGCCCCTGACCGGCTGCGTCTCTCACAACCGCGCCCCCGTGAACATGCCGGTGGCATGTTCACGGGGGCGACCTCGCGCTACTGGAGTCTTGTCTTGGAATTGGAGCTTCTTAGACTTTTCCGCCCCGCGGGTTCGGTTTGTGTCCGCTGCCGCGGCATGCTATAATCCCCTCGTCAATGGGGGATCGTCTAGTGGTAGGACAGCTGACTCTGGATCAGTAAGCCGGGGTTCGAATCCCTGTCCCCCAGCCCGCAGTGGCGGTCGGCAGGACTTCTGCCGGCCCCTTCTCTTTCGTTGGCGGCACAGGCAGCACCCACCTCGGTCCCTTCCTCGCCTTCGCCCCAGTCTTCCCGGCCCCCGCTTGCCCTTACTGATGTCCTGCGCTCCGGCGCGGTACAGCGTCATTCCACGGGAAACAGGCAACGCGCCGGCAACCGTGGAGCTAATGGGCTGTACTCGGCCTGCCATACACCCCGCCTCGGCCACATCCCGGGGCGTTTCTGCGCCATCGAGGCATTTGTGTTGTGGATTCATCCTGGTGCCTGTAACACCGTTCATCGGCTCTCGTTAGAGCAGCATAGAGAGCCGGGTGCAGGACAGCGTCCAGGTGCGCTGAACCGGCCGAACACGGGGAACCATCAGAATGTTGATAGGGAGGGTGAAATGAAACGATTCCTGGTCTTGCTAATCCCGATCCTTGCGCTACTCGTCTTGGCCGTACCCGCCGCGGCGGAAGAGGGGCAGGTCAACCCACCGGGCAACCATACCATTTCCCAGGCGGACTACGGCAAGTCCTCCGATGCTCACTCCAGAGTCGAGGACAGGAAGGCTGTCTCCGAGAATGAGGAGGCGAACTCCGAGGACGAAGACGTCGACCCCGAGAATGAGAATGTGTCCGAGAACCATGGCCAGAATGGGGCTCAGAGGCTTCAGTTCTACACGGTCACCGATGTCAGCTCGAACAATGTGACCGACACGGAAGTGGATGGCAGCGTTAGCGTGGTCGCCCCAGACGGGGACGTGGCTCTGGTCATCCAGGGGAACATCAAGTCCGGTCTGGAGGCGAACACGGACTACGAGGTCTGGGTCAGGTCGCTCGCTGGATATACCGGACCCGCCGACAAGTCCTACACACCACTCAACTACTATATGCTAGGCACCTTTACGACAAACGGCGAGGGTCACGGCCAGTTCCACATCAACATCCTGTCCAAGGACTTGCCGGCAGGGACTTACGAAATCCAGGTTGCCATCAATCCCGTGCCCGCGGAGGGTGCGCCAGAGAAGACCGTGGTTGCCACGTCGTGGCCAGGGCTGGAGGTGATCGTCGGGTCGGAGGGCTAGGCTCTACCACAACGAGCCTGTGAGACCCCGCAACCAACGGGGAGCAAGGTGATAGAGCCTTGCTCCTCTTTCTTTGCGCATGCCAAACCTGGCATGATCTGGTGTCCTGCCACACTGCCTTCGATGTAGCACCACGATACCCCGTGTGCGCCGAGCGAAGAAGGCCTGGAGAGCTACGAGGTGCCTGGGATGGCGCCGAATTAGCGCGATCGCAGTATCAGTACCTGCCGCTCGTAATCGACGGTGATCGCTCCGTACTGGCTGAGCACGTCGGATCCCAGCAGGCCCACGAGTCCAGATTCTACGTCTTGCTGGGGTAGGGGTATGTCGGTGGCCGTGATGGCCGGAAGCGGCACATCCCCGGCACGCCAGTTGGCCAGCCTGACGAGCCTCACCGTCTCCGAACCGGTGACCCCGGTTATCTGCGCGCCTCTGCCAACCACCGGCAGCTTCAATTGGTCTACCAGAGCGCTGTCGATGGCGGTCACAGAGGCGCCGGTGTCCAGCGCAAAAAGGTAGGGTCCCTGGCTATCGATGTAGACCGGGACCAGTGCCATCACGGCCCCGCTTCGCCCCTGCACCACGTGCACCGGCACGGTCACTTCCTTGCCGCCACTCACCTGGCCTGAGCCGTTGCCCCCGCACGAGACGATGGCAAGAGACAGCACCACCATGAGCCCGAGAAGGGTAGAGCCGCGCCGTGCGCTTTGCCAGCCGTGTACACCGGACCGGACGCGCGAGACCATCCGCTTGCTCCTTCTGGCAGGGATATGGCTGGCATCCAAGGCAGACTCTGGCTTCTGAGCAGGAAGAGTGCCGTGAGGTTGGGCGTTTCACCCCTCGGCGGCGCGCTCCACCAGAAGCTCGTCGCTTCTATCCAGATTGTATATACCGCAGACGCAGGGCTTGCCGATCATGTTGGAGGTCTCCCGGGGCGTTCTGGCCCCGCGGGCCACATCCTGGATACCTTTCCTCACCAGGTTGGCCGAAATGAGGGCATGCCCGCACATGGTGGTGAACTCGAGAATCCCCTCGTCGGGCAGCTTCTTGGTCTTGCCGAGGATCCCCATGGAGAGGTTGATGGTGTGGGGCTTCATCCCCAGCTCCTGCGCCATGGGGATCACCTCGTCGATCAGGCCACTGACAGTGCAGGAGATACCCAGATCGGCCTCCTTCAGCCGCCTCAGCACCTCCCGCAGCTTGTCCTTACTGGACCAACAACTGAGGAGGGCGTGGGCGCCTGTAATGCGCTGGATGAAGTCCTCGCGGTCGAACCCCATGGACATGTTGGTCCGCAGCACCGAGGAACCGGTGTTGGACGGACCCACCTCGAAGACGATCTCCGCTACCTTCGCCAGGAGTGGCCTGGTCCGCTCCTTATTGATGCTGGAGCTGTTGGCCAGGAGCACAAAGTCCTTCCTTAGATGCTCGACGGGCCCTCTTCTGTGCAACGAATGCGTCATCCGCGTCTCCTCTCCCTGCCCCCTATTCCTCAGCGAGGGGGCGGCCCAGCCCCAGATTGATCTTGGCATTCGGTCTGGGAGTCTCTCCGAGCTTCTCGAGCTCGCCCAGGATCGGTATACTGCCGTCGTCGTTGAGGCGGGTGATGATCTCCCAGGAGATCACGGTGTCGACCTGATCCGCGACCTCGTGGAGCATTGGAACGATCTCGGACAGCTTGGTTGCCGGGGCTTGGATCTCCAGGATAGCCGAGAGGACCCGCTCGTTGCGAACCTCCGGCTTCATCTCCCCGGTCTCAGCTAGACTTTATCCATTGTAGTAGTTGCTCACTATAGTAGACCAAATATAGGAGGCAGGGTAAGCTTCTGTCCATCTTCAGTCGCATGAGGAGGAGAGGTGCTTACCCTGCCTGGTGAGATTATAACCACTCTGGAAACCTTTGCCCATGAGTTCAGGGCTGGCGTGTGGCAGCGGGCGATGGTACTGCTGGTAGGAGCGATTGTGACTCCAGGGCAGCGGACGGTCAGCGCCGCCCTGCGGGTGATGGGATTGCAGGACCGGCTCGATTTCCAGAACTACCACCGGGTGCTCAATCGGGCCGATTGGGCCAGCCGGCAGCTGGCCAAGATCCTGTTGGACCTGCTGATCGCCGCCTTCGTGGCTCCGGACGACCCGGTGATCGTCGGCATGGATGAGACCATCGAGCGCCGCAGGGGTGCCAAGATCGCCGCCAAAGGGATCTATCGGGACCCAGTACGCTCCAGCAAGGAGTTCTTCGTGAAGACTAGCGGCCTGCGTTGGATCTCGATGCAGCTCCTGGCCCCAATCCCCTGGGCGGGACGGGTCTGGGCCTTGCCCTTCTTCACCGTGCTCGCCCCCTCCGAGCGCTATCATCAGGAGCGAGGGCAGCCTCACAAGCGGGTCACCGATTGGGGGCGCCAGATGATCGCACAGCTGCGCCGGTGGCTGCCCGAGCGTAGTCTCGTCGTGGTTGCCGACAGCAGCTACGCCGTCCTGGCCCTGCTGGCCTATTGCGTTCGGTTGGCGAACCCGGTGACGATGATCACACGGCTGCGCCTGGATGCCGCCCTGTACGACCCCGCGCCACCCCGTGCCCCGGGCACGAAGGGACGCCCCCGCCTGAAGGGCCAGCGGCAGCCGACCCTGGCCCAGCGCTTGGCGCACCCGGGTACCGTCTGGCAGACGCTGAGTGCGCGTTGGTACGGCGGGGTAGAGCGCACCATCGAGGTGGCCACCGACACCGCGGTGTGGTACCACCCGGGGGAGCCCGTGGTGCCGCTGCGCTGGGTGCTGATCCGTGACCCGCAGGGGCGCTTCGATCCGCAGGCATTGCTGTGCACTGACCTTGATCTCGCCGTCCAGCAGATCGTGGAGTACTTCGTGTTGCGGTGGCAACTGGAGGTCACCTTTCACGAGGCGCGCACCCACTTGGGTATCGAGACCCAGCGGCAGTGGTCGGACCTGGCGATCTTGCGCACAACCCCGGCCCTGTTCGGTCTGTTCTCCTTGGTTGGCCTGTTCGCTCATGAGCTTCTCCATGGCCAGCCGCTGCCGGTTCGTCGTGCCGCCTGGTATCCCAAGGCCGCGCCAACCTTCGCGGAGACGCTCGCCTTCGTCCGAAAGCAGTTGTGGCCTGCGACCATTTCTTCCACGTCACCTGAAAATGACGACGTGGTGCAAATTCCACGAGCCCTGCTACGGCGCCTCACCGACGCGGTCGCCTTCGCGGCTTGAATGGACAAAGCCTAGCTAAG
>Ga0315298_1008650_pt1 | contig 12902 bp, 13 predicted proteins | sample WHS_1_MG_FD_203077 | JGI IMG/M metagenome (GOLD analysis project Ga0315298, IMG submission 203077) | Extremophilic microbial mat communities from Washburn Hot Springs, YNP, Wyoming, USA - WHS_1_MG | ecosystem: Environmental > Aquatic > Thermal springs > Hot (42-90C) | place: USA: Wyoming...
TTCCACTTTTCAACGAATTTATGCCTATTTATTTCCTGATATTTCTTGATACCGGAGCTTATATCAGTTCCATGAGAAACACCTTCAATATGAATAATTTCTACCTTTGGTTGATATACTACTTTATATCCACGCTTACGACATTCAAAAGCTAAATCAGAGTCTTCAAAGTATGCGGGAGCATACCTATCATCAAATCCACCAATAGCATCCCATAGTTCCTTTTTTATAACTATACACGCTCCGGAAATGTAATCAACTTCTTTTAGATAGTTGTATTCAGGGAGAGAAGGATCATCCCCTCTACCATAATTCCATCCGGTACCATCTCTCCAAATTATACCACCTGCTTCTAATAATCTGCCATCGGGTGTTAAAAATTTAGGCCCCACTATTCCTATTCTGTTATCGCGCTTAAATGTTTCTATTAATTCTTTAAGCCAACCTTTGGATACTATAGTATCATTGTTCAATAAAACTAAATATTCTCCTCTTGCTAATCTGCTGGCATTATCAATATTTTTTAAAAACCCTAAATTTCTCGGATTTCTAATAATAGTAACTCCCTTCACATATTTATGAATAAACTGTGTTTCATCGTTTGAACAATCATCAGCTATTATTATCTCATAGGAAATATCTTCATCTATATTTTCCCTAATTGATTTTAGGCAATTATATGTATATTCAAATTTATTATATACAGGAATAACAATAGAGGCTTTAACTTTTTCGAAAAAAGGAAAAGTTAAAACTTCATCAAAAAGCCCGCTTTCTTTAATTATTCTGTATTCCTCCCTTATTCTCTCATCTTCTATTTTTGCCTCCTGTTTAAATCCTCTTTTGTTTTCTTCTATCCTTCCAAAAAACTTAGGCTTCCTTCCCTTTGCGTGCCTTCCAATAATTTCTCTACCGCTCAACTTATCTATAATGGCTATGTCAAAATTATCTTCCAAGTTTATTCTACTTGGAACATCCAATTCACTCCATTTTACAAAAAATCCACAGTTAGCCTCTCTACCAATAATGGAGGCTATATCAGGTCTTGGGAGGTTAGCTATAGCTTCTCCTATTTTCTCATCATTGACATATACCTCTACAACTCTTGGTTCTGGTGAGCTTACATCTATTAACCATCCTCCGATGCCTTCAGAGTTGACAAAATCTACATGCCCATAGATGCCACTATTCTTATCTGTTATCTTTGGTCTTATAAAGTCCAAATTAACCATAGCAATCCCTTTCCTAAACTATCTCTACTCTCATATTATATTACAACTTTCTTTAAGCTGTATACCTAACTGCAATAAGCTATCAAAGACAAAATCTACTAAACCATCAGGATTCTCAGCATTAGAGCTCCTAACAATAAACACTGTCGTCATTCCAAGTGCTTTGCCAAATTCCATATCTGACAAAGAATCCCCAACCATAAAAGACCTTTGGAAATCTATCTCCGGAAAATCCGCCTTTGCTTTGTAAGCTAAACCGGGTTTGGGCTTCCTGCAGTTGCAAATTTCCTTTTCATAATCGTGAGGACAGTAATAAATACCATCTATTATTATTCCATTTTCTTTCAAAATTCTAACCATATTATCGTGAATATTCTTCAGATCTTCTTCTGTCATAAAACCTCTTCCTATGCCTCTCTGGTTTGTAACTATAATAATTCTTCCAAAAATCTGCCTAAGTATGCGAAGACCTTCAATAACACCCTCTATAAATTCAAACTGGGACCAGTTCCTCACATAATCTCCTTCAATTTTTCTATTTATTACTCCATCTCTATCCAAAAATAAAGTCCAATCTTTACCTACATTGAAACTTTTCAAGCTCTTTTTTAGCTCTTTCATAGTCCTCCGGCACTCCTATATCTATAAAATAACCATCAAAAACAAACCCATAAAACCGTAGCTTTTTATAATTTACTTCTAGGAAATCCTTTTCTAAAGAAAAATATCCCTGCGCAGAATTTTCTAAAAAGAAACGTTTATTAACAAGATATATTCCTCCATTAATCAATCCGCTTTTTGCGTTTCCTTTTTCTAAAAAACCTGTAATAGTATTGCTTTCGTCTATCTCGACAGTTCCATAGCGCGAAGCGTCTTCCACCTTCTTTAATGCAATACTAAACTTAGAATTTTTCTCGGTGTGTAGCTTATAGAATAAGCTCAAATTTATGCAGAAAAGTGTGTCTCCGTTTAAAACAAAAACATCTTCTAATTGGCTATAACTTATTGCATTCTTCAGTCCTCCTCCAGTTCCAAGCGGTTTGTGTTCAATAGCATATTCAAGTTCTAATATTTCATATTTGCTACTAAAATAGGTTTTTATGACATCCCATTTGTATCCTACAGACAATATGACCCTGTTAATTCCTTGACTTATTAAATAATCAAATAGATAGCATAAGAAAGGTTTCCCGTTTATATCCGCCATGGGTTTTGGAACATCTTTTACCACACCTCTAAGTCTTGTACCAAGTCCTCCCGCAAGAATTACTGCTTCCCTAACCATTCTTAAAAAGTTCTCTCTCAACTATTTCACAAATTATATGACCGATTGTTATGTGAGCTTCCTGAATTCTTGGCGTATCTTGGGATGGAACAGCGATTAAATACTTACAAATTCCCTTCATTTTGCCCCCACCTTTTCCTGTCATCCCGACTGTGATCATGCCTATTTCATTAGCACTTTCAATAGCCTTTATAACATTTTTTGAATTGCCTGACGTAGATATTCCTATCAAAATGTCGCCAGGCCTTCCTTTAGCTTTTACAAGACGGCTAAACACTTCATCGTAGGAATAATCATTAGCCACTGCGGTAAGGTAAGAGGTATTAACATGTAGAGCTTCTGCAAAAAGAGGCTCCCTGTCAATATAAAATTTCCCTGAAAGCTCTGCTACAATATGTTGTGCATCTGCCGCAGAGCCTCCATTACCGCATAATAAAACTTTTTTATCCATCTTGAAAGCATTTATTATTTCTTGAGCCACTTTCGATATGATAGATAAAAGCTCTTTGTTCTCTAATATATTTTCCTTAACCTTCATAGATTCTAAAAGAATACTTTTTATAGTTTCCTCATACATTTTAAACCCTCCAAGTTTTCAGCCCATATTTTGTGAACTGATATTGTCTAAATTCTCCACCAAATTTACTTAATTCCTCCATAACTTTATACTTAGTATTTTTAGGGCAGTAGAACATCATAAAACCACCCCCTCCAGCCCCTGAAATCTTCCCTCCAGTAGCACCCGCCTTCAAAGCAGTTTCATATATTTCATCTATTACTGGATTACTGATACCCTCTGCCATCTCTTTTTTATACTGCCAACCAAAGTGTAAAATCTCACCTACTTCATCAACTTTTCCTTTAAGAATAGCTTCTTTCATAAGAATAGCTTGTTCCTTAAGCTTATGCATAGCCTCAATTGATTTTTTCTTTCCCGTCTCAACACTTTTTATTTGAGCTTCTATAATTTTTGAAGATAATCTACTCGTTCCTGTATAATAAAGGATAAGATTATGCTGAAGTTCTGCAATTACTTCATGCTTTATTCTTAATGGATTAACTATTACTTTGTCATTATCATAAAATTCCATATAATTGAAACCGCCGAAAGTAGCTGCATACTGGTCTTGTTTACCCCCTGCCATCTTTAAATCAATTCTTTCTATCTCAAAGGCAAGGTGAGCTATATCATATTCTCCAAATGGTAGCCCCAACCATTCAGCAAAAGCACCTATAACAGCTACAACCAATGTTGAAGAAGTCCCAAGCCCTGATCCAGCAGGTGCATCAGCATAAGTATAGATAGTAAAAGATAAAGGTTTTCCCTTATTAAAATCTTTTACAATACGATTATAAACCCCTTTTATTAAATCAAGCCTTCCATCAATCTCAAGACAAGGAGAAGCTTTTGTCAATATTGATTCTTTTCTATCAACAGATACAATTTCAATTTTCCCATCACTTCTTGGTTCGATCGTTACATAAGCATACATAGAAATGGTTGCATTTAATACGGCTCCACCATAGATATCAGAATAAGGACTTACATCCGTTCCACCGCCAGCAAGCCCAAGCCTAAGAGGTGCCACCGAACGGATTACCATTCTTAAAACCTCTCATATATGTTGATTGCCATATTTAACAATTATACCACTTCTTCATGTTTCAGGAATAAAAAGGTAGTATATGGAATCTATTTTCATGGTTTAACCTCCGAGTTAACTATTAAATCAGTTAAGTTTTTAATTGAACTTCCTCTTCTAAAAATAATATATTCTGCAAATCCCAACTTAGACCATAATCCATATGTAAAGACTTCTTTATCACCGTACTCTATTCCATAAGTTATAAGTAAATCTTCAATATATGGATTACAAATAATACCTTCCTCTATAGGGAAAAAACCTATTTGTATAAATAAGTCTTTCAATCTCTCTCTTGTAAACAGATTTATATGTGTTCCATCATCATAGAAGTTTATCGTCGTCCTTAAACTTTCTTTAATTCCAGCTTTTAGAAACAATTCAAAAGATGGGAGAGTTATTGCCGTATATGATGGAAATTCCACATATAGCATTACATAGTCTTTTTTTAATTTTTTATCAATATTATCTAATAAATTCTTCACATCTCTTAGATGTTCTATTACATGAGATAAAAATGCTGCATCAAAAAATTCATTAGGCCATTTTAAAGTGTCTTTCTCTAAATCGCAGATTTGAAAATCTTCGTACTTTTCAAAATTTTCGCCTTTTACTATATCAACAGCAAAAAATGACAAATCAGATCTTTTATGTATCCAATCCCAATCTTTCCAAAATATCAATCCACCAGGTCCAGCTCCAATATCTAGTATTTTTGATTTAAATTTTAATGTTTTGATAAACTTAAATCTTGGATGAAACGTCCACCATAGAGAAATTAAAGTGTCTCTATTCAATATTCCCTTTATATTTACCTCCTCCTTAATAATTCTGTATTCTTTCTTTATTTTCTCATCCTCTATTTTAGGCTCCTGCTTAACCTCTTTTCTCTCCTCTTCTATCCTTCCAAAGAATTTTGGTTTTCTTACTTTTGCGTGCTTTCCAATAATTTCTCTACCGCTTAGTTTATCAATAACCACAACCTCAAAGTTATCTTCTAAACTTATTCTACTTGGAACATTTAACTGACCCCATTTTACAAAAAATCCACAGTTAGCCTCTCTACCAATAATGGAGGCTATATCAGGTCTTGGGAGGTTAGCTATAGCTTCTCCTATTTTCTCGTCATTAACATATACTTCTACAACTCTTGGTTCTGGTGAGCTTACATCTACCAACCATCCTCCAATACCTTCAGAGTTGACAAAATCTACATGCCCATAAATGCCACTATTCTTGTCTGTTATCTTTGGTCTTATAAAATCTCTATCGCTCATGTCAGACCTCCAAGGGTGCTGTATATATTGCTAAAAACCTCGTTCCACTCCTCAAACTCTTCACCCAAATCTTTTTCTATTCTACTACAACTCATGGCTGAGAAATCAGGTCTCTTGGCAGGTAGGTTGAAAATTTCCTTTTGCACCGGTATCAAAACTTTGTTTATTCCAAAGAGCTTTAAAGTTAGCTTTGTCCATTCATACCTTGAGGCATAGCCTCTCGGTACTAGGTGGTAAAGCCCTGTTAAGCCCTTTTCCAATGCCTTTAGCGTTTTCTCCACTATAAAGCCAGTGTAGGTGGGAACAGAAACTTCGTTAAAGGCTATCTGTAAAACTTCTCTATCCTTTGCCCACTGAAGGAGTTTGTATACAAAGTTTTGTTTTCCTTCTCCATAAACCCAGCTTACGCGGAAGATTAAATAGTTTTCCTCCATAACTTGTTTTATAAACTCTTCTCCAAGAAGTTTGCTTTTAGCATACTGACTTAAAGGATTGGGCTGGTCTTCTTCTGTGTATAATCCTTGCTTTGTTCCATCAAAAACATAATCTGTAGAGTAGTGAATAAGTTTTGCTCCTGTTTCTTTACATGTTAAAGCTAAATTATAGGGTCCTATGGCATTTGTGCTGTATGCTTTTGTAAAATCAGCTTCTGCACCATCAACATTGTTATAGGCTGAGCAGTTTATAACTATATCGGGAGAGATTTGTTTAATGGTGCTATAAACTTTATTAAAATTGGTGATGTCAAGTTCTTCACGAGATAAGGCAACAAATGCGATATCTCTTTTGTTGAGTTCTTTTATAAACTCTGTTGCAAGCTGTCCTTTTGCACCTGTAATCAAAATTTTCGTCATAATCTAAACATTCTTTGAAGTTTTGTGCTCATTTGTAAAACCTTTTGATATCAGAAATTGAATAGGTAATTTCATACTCAAAAATGTCTTTCATTGAAATTTCAGATAATTTCATTATTCCTTTAATCTTATCCTCCTTCTTTATATACCTTTTCCCAAAAATTTCTTAGATATTCCATCTTATTTTCAACCCAACTAAGATTGTTTATATACCAATTTACAGTCTTACTTATCCCATCTTTAAAGTTTGTTTTTGGATACCATCCCAATTTTTCTATTTTATCTGAACCCATTGAGTATCTATAGTCATGTCCTGGTCTGTCTTGAACAAATTTTATTAATTCTTTTGGCTTACCAAGAATTTCAAGAATTGTTTCTACTATCTGGATGTTTCTAAGTTCTTCACTTCCCGGAACATTGTAAATCTCTCCTTCTTTACCCTGTTCCATTATTTTAATTATCGCTTCTGCGCAATCTTCAACATAAAGCCATTGTCTTATGTTTTTTCCAGTCCCATAAACTGGTATAGACTCATCCTTAATGGCTTTGATAATGATAACAGGAATTAGTTTTTCAGGATACTGCCAATGTCCAAAGTTGTTTGATGGTCTTACTGTTATGACTGATAATCCATATGTTCTCATATAGGCTCTTCCAAGCATATCCTGACCTGCTTTACTTACTGAATATGGAGAGTTTGGATTAAGCGATGTTTCTTCTGTGAATTGACCTTCTTCTCCAAGTTCTCCGTAAACTTCATCAGTTGATATGTTTATAAATCTTTGAATGCCATATTTTCTTGAAAGCTCAAGCAGATTAAGGGTGCCTTCAATATTGGTTTTTATAAATATATTTGGTTCAAGTATGCTACGGTCAACATGAGACTCTGCTGCAAAATGAACAACAACCTCTGGCTTTTCTTTTTTGAATACTTCTTCAAGGGCTGTCTTATCTGCTATATCAATCTTATAAAATCTATAGCCACCTTCTACAGTTTTAAGCCTTTCAATGTCCCCTGCATAGGTTAAGGCATCAACCACTGCTAAATCATAGCCTGCTTCTACAGTCTGTCTTACAAATTCGCTTCCTATAAATCCTGCCCCGCCTGTTACAAGTAATTTCATATATGTTCATTCCTCTTAATTCTTTAATATTCCGTGCTTTTTTCTAATTCTAACCATCCTTTTATCGCATCTTTTATATTGCTTATAGCTTATTTTGCTTGACTCATGCATCCTGTTAATTCCGTAACATAGAAATAACCCTTCATAAGCGTATATTATTATAATCTTTTTCATAAAAATTTTGCATGCAAAATTCAATACCCGTAAATGGCGAAGGGGAAGAATCCCCTTTTTTCTGTCATTCTGAGCCGAAGGGGAAGAATCCCCATAGGAGACCCTTCGGCTTACGCCTCAGGGTGACATATGAGAAAAGAGGGTGACATATGAGAAAAGAGGGTGACATATGAGAAAAAAGGGGTGACAATGTAGGGGTCATTCTGAGCCGAAGGCGAAGAATCCCCTCCTATGTGCTTTTCTGTCATTCTGACTCTGAGCTTAAGCGAAGGGGAAGAATCTCCTCCGAATGTTGTCATTCTGATAATCAGGGAAGAATCTCATTCTTAAGCTTTGCCTTAAGATTAAAGAAACAATCAATTTTAGCTCCTGTAATAAAAGTTTATTTCAGCATCCTTTAGAGCAGGAAGTTTGGCGTCCTTAGGAGATAAAATAGGTTTTTTAATAGGCCAGGGAATGTTAATTTCAGGGTCATTCCAGATTATTCCTCTGTCAAAGGTTGGGTCATATTCTTCAGTGCATTTATAGATTATTTCAGAATCTTCAAGGGCAACAAAACCGTGTGCAAAACCTTGTGGAATCCAGAGCATATGTTTGTTTTCTTCGCTTAACTCTTCTGCTACCCATTTGCCATACCAATGGGATCCTTTTCTTATGTCAACTGCAACATCAAAGATTTTTCCTTTTATACATCTTACAAGTTTTCCCTGCGCCTTTGGATTTAGTTGGTAATGAAGCCCTCGTAAAACTCCTTTTTTTGATTTTGAATGATTATCCTGAACAAAGGGGTAGTTTATTCCAGCTTCTATAAAATCAGATGACTTGTAGGTTTCCATAAAAAATCCTCGTTCATCTTGAAAAACCTTAGGCTTAATCAGCACCACATCTGGAATTTCAAGTCTTATAAATTCAAAAGGCATTGAATATCAGCTTCCTTTGAGCATTTTATCTTCATAAATAACCAAAAATTAAATTGCTATTTTTTGTTCCACTTTATGCTTTATTTCTTCTATATATTTTAATAATTCAGGAAAGACATTTTTTCTCGCTTGCCATATTTCTATCCCGATTATGTCATCATTTTCACCAATTTCTACAAAAACATCTTCTCCAATCTCCACAGTATTTTTTACAGGACCTTTAGCTGATAAAATATATAAAATATCACTCTCTTTATCATATCTAACTTTTATTTTATTTTTATCCATCGCCCTTTCTCCTTTCTTTTATCTATAATATCAGTTTTAGATGTGTCAATTAAAGTTATAACTTTTGTCATATTTTCAGAAAGCACAACTATTAATTTATGGCCAAATTTTGACATTCGATCCCCCACAACTACTATGTTGCTTGTTTCTGTATCTAAAAAAATTTCTTCAGGATTTTGTAGAACGTGTGTAATTTCTATTTCTTTTATTTCTCTTTCATTTAATTTTAAAAGAGCGTGTTTTGTAAATTCCATTTTTATATTCAAGGCTTTGAGTTCCTAAACAAATTTTCTTAATTACTCATCAGCTAATTTTATAAGATACTTTTCATAAAGAGTTTTGCTTAAAGGCTTTGCAAGCCTTAAAAGAGCGTCTCTATCAATCCAGCCGTTTCTGTAAGCTATCTCTTCAATACAACCTATCATAAGTCCTGTTTTCTTTTCTATTGTTGCAACAAACTCTCCAGCCTCAAGAAAACTATCATGAGTTCCTGCGTCAAACCATGCAAACCCTCTACCAAGAAGTTTTATCCTGAGACTTCTTTCTTTTAAATACTCTTCATTTACTGATGTTATCTCATATTCTCCCCTATGAGATGGTTTAATCTTCTTTGACTTTTCAAACACCGTTGAATCATAAAAATAAAGTCCTACTACAGCATAGTTACTTTTTGGATTCTTTGGCTTTTCCTCAAGAGAGATGACATTCCCCTGTGAATCAAACTCTGCTATGCCAAATCTTTGAGGGTCTGGAACATAGAATCCAAATATGTATGCTCCTTTGTTTTCTTCAACATCTTTTTTAGCTTCTTTAATAATTTCTGTAAGTCCATGACCAAAAAATAAATTATCCCCAAGCACTAAACATACACTGTCTTCCTGAACAATTGCCTCCGTAGCCATAAGAGCATGGGCAAGACCTTTTGGTTTATTTTGTATTACATAGCTTATTGAAATTCCAAGATGAGAGCCATCCTGAAGAAGTCTTTTAAAACTTTCTAAATCCTCAGGATTTACAACCATCAAAATTTCCCTTATTCCTGCAAGCATAACAAGACTTAATGGATAATAAATCATTGGTTTGTTGTAAATTGGAAGTAAATGTTTATTCACGACCTGTGTTGTAGGGTAAAGCCTTGTTCCTGAGCCTCCTGCAAGTATTACTCCCTTCATATTTCAAATAAACCTCCTTTTTATATTTTTTCTCAGTATTTTAAAATGTTTATTTTGTTGATAAAGCCCTATTATTTGCTTCAAGGATACTCCTTTAATTTGGAATAAACTTTAACCGAGCCAAAAAATTATACCATAAAATAAATACTTTGTTATATAATTTAATTTTATAAATTTCAAAATAGGGAAAATATGGAGGTTGTCAGTGAAGAATAACAACAATGTTGTCTGGCATAAAGTTTTAGTTACAAGGCAGATGAGAGAGTCATTAAATGGGCATAAAAGCATTGTTTTGTGGTTTACGGGATTGCCAAGTTCAGGGAAATCCACAATAGCACATGTCCTTGAGAAAATGCTTCATGATATGGGACTAAAAACATATACTTTTGATGGTGACAATGTTCGTCATGGACTCTGCAGTGACTTAGGATTTTCACCTGAAGACAGAGCTGAAAACTTAAGAAGAATTGGAGAAATGATAAAACTTTTTTTAGATGCTGGGATAATAGCGCTGGCAGCATTTGTTTCTCCTTTAAAAGAAGACAGAGAAAAAGTGAAAAAAATTGTTGGTAAAGAAAATTTTGTAGAAATTTATTGTAGATGCCCGGTTGAAGTGTGCAAATTAAGGGACCCTAAAAGCATGTATAAAAAGGCAGAGACAGGTGAAATAAAATACTATACAGGAGTTTCTGCACCTTATGAAGAACCAGAAAATCCTGATATTGTTCTTGATACTCATTTATTTAGTATAGAGGAATGTATAGAAAAAGTTTTTAATTACATTAAAGATATGATTTTAATCAAAAGGGAATCTACCCCAAAAGCTTCCATTTAATTGGGTATTTTTTACAACAAAATTAACAAATTTTTTATAAAGCTTCCTGTCTATTTTCCCTGGATTTTTCCAGAAGTTATCCAAATTACCTTGAAAAGTTAACCCAGGCAAGTCATAAATAGCCATGCCCATTGTTTTAACAGGAATATCATGAAACAAAGACTGTAGACCCACGGTACTGTTTATGACAATAACGCCAAGACTATTTTTGATTAATGTAGGAAGATGTAAATCATGAACATAAAAAACTCTATCTTCAATACCTAAATTTTTAGCAGTAAGTCTAATGAACTTTCTATAGCAAACAAAGCCTCTGGCAACTGGATGATGTTTAAAGACAAGATAGTGCTTTTTAGAAGCATTTTTTGCGAAGGAATTCATGATTTCACTAATAAATTCCTCTATTGAACTATATTTACTATGTAAAAGAATCTGTGTATCATTATAAACTTGTAAAGGAACTAAAAAATATTTTTTCTTCAAGTCTTCTTTAAGTAAGGAAGAAATATGTTTCTGACTTATTTTGTAAATATGTTTTCTTATAACGCCCCTTAATAAATTAAGCAAATAGGGTAAATAAGGGAAGTAATTTTTGTATGGCTTGTAATTTGGGAATTTCCATCTTAAAAGTTCTAAAAAGAGGTAATGAATGAAACTATCAAAGGCTCTTTTTGAATACTTAAATTCATTCGGTTTTGGTTCATGTATTTTATAATCAGGTAAATTTAAATAAAAGTTCGGGTCATAAGGTAAGTTAGACCATCCATTTACTCCTTGTTTTTCCATTGTTATATAATGTGGACGAATATACCCTTCTTCAAAGACATACCAGTCTATTTGTTTGGTTCTGCAAACATTAATTGCAATTTTATGATAGGGTTTGTAATCTCCATAAAATAGAACGAGGTCTATATTTTTCTCTTTTATGAACTTTTCTAAAAATTTTTTGAATTTCTCAATTTTATCAGTAAAATTGTATGAATTTTTAAAATCTGGATAAGTTATTAAGTCTCCACCATTAAAGTTGATTTTGTAAACATTTTTACCGAGTTTTTTAAGATATTTGCCTAATTTATAGAAAAAAAATCCTTTTGGTCCTTGTAGTAAAAGAATGTTTTTATAGGAATTTAACTCTTCTGGTATGTTACGCAAATAACTCTCCTAATTGCATATATCCAATTTTTAATTTTTTTTATAAAATATGGAATCTTTGTCTCAGACCGTAAACTCTTTTTATTATTTTTTTCGTATATTATACGATATATAACTGTTTCACAATCAACAAATCCTTTAAGCTTCCAGTCATAATAAACTGGATAAACAAGCAAAACTCCTGCAATTAGTTCTTGTAGAGTTAATTTCTTTTTTCTTCTTGGAAAACTTAACTCATCAAAAGTTAATCCCCAACCAGCATAAAATGCTCCACCATAAGTATGAACAGGCTTTCCCCTTATTAGTGCTTCAAAACCTGAAAGAGAGCTGATAGTATGAACTTCATCTGCGATTTCAATCAAACTAAGTATGTTGCTTTCAGTTTCAATGTGGTTGCACATTTTTAAAAATTCTTTGAAGTATTTTTCTTTTCTTTTGTTTTTTGCTAATACATCAGGATGAGGTTTATAAATTACATAAGCATCTGGATTTTTTTGTCTAACTTTCTTTATAAGTTCATAATTTGTTTTTACCCCTTCACCTAAAACTACTGCTTGGTCAATTTCAACCTGCCCAGGAATAATAATTACTTTTCTGTCATAAACGGGTTTTTTCAATGATTTAAGCGTATCAACATTGTATTTCGTAATATTGTTTTTAATTATCAACTCTCTTATTTTTTCTGCTGACTCAAGTTCCTGGGTACTAAATTGATAGCTGTTTAAAATTTTCTCTAAATCACTCTCTTTGGTACTATCATAGTATATCCCAGTATTGTCTTTAACAATGCTCATCGGAGGAATAAACTCTGCTCCCAAACCTACAGACCTTATAAAACCGTCTTCTGTAGTTAAAACTTTTATATCAGTTGATTTTTTTAGGATTTCTTCTCTTCCTTTAGCACCCCATACAACGACTGTGGAATTTTTGTCTTTAATTTGTGAAA
>Ga0315298_1008652_pt1 | contig 12901 bp, 12 predicted proteins | sample WHS_1_MG_FD_203077 | JGI IMG/M metagenome (GOLD analysis project Ga0315298, IMG submission 203077) | Extremophilic microbial mat communities from Washburn Hot Springs, YNP, Wyoming, USA - WHS_1_MG | ecosystem: Environmental > Aquatic > Thermal springs > Hot (42-90C) | place: USA: Wyoming...
CTCCTACCTCTCTTAGGCTTAGGTGGGAGGAAGGATGAAATCACACACCACTCCTCATTAGTCAACTCACGAAACTCCATAAACAAAATAAGTGACAAAAAACACTTAAATATTTTGAAACTACCTCTTAGAATATTGGATTTTGACTTCCTAAGTTGCCATACATTTTGCCGTGTTTTACTTGATAGCAAGCGTAGCCATGGCTACAACACCGAGTTGTAAAGAGTCATGGATAAGATTTTCTGCAGGTAATTTTCTCAATGCACTGTCTGTCAACCCTACTGGTATAGCTGGTGATGAAACTATGGTCTTTGAGTTAACCATACTTTCATCTAAAATCCCATGGACAGGGGCTGCGATCAAGATGAGCCTTGTGTATTTTACGGCTTCTTTTAAATTATTCATGATAATAATATGATCTTTGTAGATTTTTTTCAGTTCAGCTAACTTTTCTTTGTTTATCTCTATTACAATAACTTTGGCATCTTTTTTTATGAAGTAATCTATAGCGGATGAGCCTACTCGTCCAGCACCTATGACTAATACCGTCTTACCTTCCAAGCCCCCTGCAGCTAGTTCTAACGCTGCAGCATAGGCTTTACCAGTAGCAAAAGAGTTCTCAATAATTTTCCTTTTATTAAGGTTAAACGCTGAAAAGACAGAATCATCTCCAGCGAATAATAAATCAACATTTTTTGAGAAAGCTTCAGCAAATCCTGCAACGTCAGTCTTTTGAGTAACGAAGGTATTCATGCCCATATAGTTCAATATGGAGGAAACAGCTTCCGTAAACCCCTCTATGATGCCAAGCCCAGCAGTTATAGGAACTACTGCAACTTTGCTTTTCATCATGATCTGGTCTATTTCTTGATCGTTCGCAATGTACCTTGCAAACTCTATTAATGACTTTCCTATCTTGGCTTTAAGCGTTCTGTCATAATCCTTCAAAGTATAAGGTATTAAGCGGACATCGTCACTAGTTAGTCTTGTCATTTAAACACCTCTGGGCGATGAGTCCAAGAATTTAGTTAAGTTATACTCAGCCATCAATTTTTCTAAGGCTTGCATCAATTTCATTTTCGCTTCTTGAAGAGAAGAGGCCTTTACAATAAGGGTTGCCACGCCTTCAGATTTGTTAGCACCAAGGTTTGTTATAGCTTCATCGACTCCAAAGAAATTTTTCTCGATTCTAAGATTTCTAGCTTCGCTCATTATATGCTCTCCCATAATAGTAATGCTATTATCGTCAACTTTGATGTGTTGGTATATAACGGAATTCTTTGGTTCCACCACTATATGAGGCATTTTATTACTAATGAACATCTCTACAAGAAGACTTACCATGTTTATTCCTGATGAATGATAAACCACAGTAGGTGTCTGGCTTGGTAACCTTGCATTGATCTCTATGATTAGTGGGACATCGTTACTATCAACTATGGCTTGAACATCCATCAAACCTCTTAATTTTAACCCTCTTGCTATCTTCTTACTGATTTTAAAAAGACTCTCCTTTACATTATCGTTTACTAAGTCTGGTGCAAAAACACGTTTGCATCCATATATTTCATCGAATTCTAATTGAGTTATTTGTATTGGTAACGGGTTGCCATCAAGGGCTATGACTTCAAGGGACAACGCTGGACCGTTTATGAATTCCTGAACTACAACATTCTCATCTATTGAAGATAACTCTTTTAAGGCCTCTTCCAGTTGCTCTCTGTTTTCTACCCTATGTATACCTGTACTTCCACTCTTGTTTGCTGGCTTAACTATTAACGGAAAATCAGAATTAGGCCATGGTTTTGGATAAGGAATGTTTAAAAATTTAAAGAACTCCATGGACTTAATTTTGTCAGAGGATATCCAAAAAGCTGAATTGTCTTGCATATAAGGAACTCCTATTTGTGAGGATAATCTTTCTAAGAAACTTAAGGTTCTTTTATTCTCAGTAGCTGGAAGGATAGCATCGGTTAAACTTAAGATTTTACTTATGCTATTATCTTTTAATACATCCAGAGCATAAAATTCATCAGCAAGTAACGCAGCCGGTACGTTCGGGTCCTTGTCAATTAGAACGACCTCATAACCAGCCTTCTTTGCTAAGTAAACTGCTTCAACTCCTTGCAGCCTTCCCCCAACAACACATATTTTCATGATGATTCAGTCCTGAAATTTTTGACGAAAATTGTTGCGGAAGAAAGATTTAAAAGTTTCTTTAAAGAATTTCTATCGGGCGATTTTATCGCCTGCCTCGGGAAAACCGCTCCTAGACAGATCACAAGATTAGGATGATAGGTAGTAAATGGCCCCGAGGCATACTGGAAGAAGGGTTCAAAGCATAATGGGACTCTGGCCGCTGGTGGTCAAGCAGGTCCTAGCCCTGCTCAGTCGGGTTCAACTCCCGAGGGTCCCGGTTAGTAGTCACTCAAAATACTCAGTATTTTATCGTAAATCTTGATAAATCTCCAGCCTTAATCTTACAACCTCTGCAAGGTTTCTTCATCCATTTGTTCCTGAGCCATCTTGCAGCTCTGCTCTGGCAAGAATCCCTAACGATTATGCATTGTCCACATTCCGTGTATAACTTAAGGTAATCACCATATCCTGTTATTGAAGACATTTTATGTAACCTTCCAGAGCGAGATACAAAAAAGCCTAATTCATTGACTAATATCGAGACGCTTTTCTTCCTTTCAGTAATACTCATCCGATACACCGTCAAGAATCACAACATTTTGTGAGGTGGCACTCCTCCTGTTAGCTCCTCGATTTTACGTCTGCCCTTCTGAGTTATAACAAAATCCTTAAAGGTTTCGCCCTTCTCTATGAAACCTTTCTCGATGAGCTTATTGGCATTGTTCCAAAACATTCCGAAGCACATACCACTCTCCGTCATCATATGGTCGAAAGAGGATTTCCCACCATGCTTCATAAGAATATAAAGGATCCTTACTTCAGGGTTTGTAAGTCTCTCGTGCATGTTCTAGCCCCTAAATAGATATAACTATTAATGGTTTAAAGTTTATGATTAAAACTTAGGCGTGGCTACTGATGTGTTACATGTTTTTTGTAGTAGTCTAAATTTTTTGAGTAATAGTCTAAAGTCTTAAAACGGTAAGTATTTATCATGCCCCGCCCTGACTTATATGGGTCAGTCTGGATGAGTAGAGCAATTCTAGACAAATTGAAGAATGCTGTTATACAAGGAGACTCTGAGGCCGCAAGTACTGCAGCAAAAGATGCATTAAAATCTGGTATACCTGCCACGCAAGCAGTAGACGCGCTTGCTGCGGGGATGAACGAAATAGCTCGAAGGTTTGAAGATGCAGAGATATTCCTTCCTCAAGTCATGGTAGCTGCAGATGCTATGATAGAAGGTATAAAGGTACTTGAGCCTGAACTATCGAAGAGTGGCACAACAACCAAGTTAGGAACTGTTGTTATAGGAACTGTACAAGGCGATATTCATGACATAGGAAAAACACTAGTCGCCATAATGTTAAGAGGAGCTGGATTTGAGGTTCACGATCTAGGTAGAGATGTGAAGATTCCTCTCTACTGGGAAAAAGCAAAGGAGACCGGTGCTAACATAGTTGCTGTATCAGCGCTCATGTCAACAACAACCCTATTCCAAAGAAATGTTGTAGAAGCAGGAAAGGAGGAAGGATTATATCCAAAGGTGAAGGTCCTTGTGGGAGGAGCATGCACAACACCGGAGTGGGCTGAGAAGATTGGGGCTAGTTATGGTCAAAATGCCGCAGAAGCTATAAGAGTGGCAAAAGCCATGGTTGGGAAGTGATGGTGAAAGAGGTGAATAATAAATGGTAAGAGCAAGAAGATTACAACCGATAGATGTTTACAACCGCGCAATAACAGGACCAAAGGTAGACGAGAAGACTTGGGACTTTAAGATAATACCAGAAAAAACCGCAGAAAAAGTCAAGAAGTATGGTATAAAGATCGATCCGAAGACATGGATTCCTGACGCTGATATGGCGGACCGCATCTACCATGCCGGAAGAGAGTTTCTTGCTGAGAACGGCTTCTACGTTATCGACACGGGACGCGTCATAAAAGTTACTGATGATGAGATAACCGATGGACTAAAGCACGCTCCAAGAGAGCTCACTTTAGGTGCTGGTAGAGACGCCGCTAAAATGTATGCTAGAAAGGTTGGTACTGATAGCTATGAGCGCAAGCCTGTGATACAAGGAGGACCGACCGGAGCTCCTCTATCGGAGCAATGGTTCCTACAAGTAATGACAAGCTATGCCCAAGAAGGTGTCGTTGACACAATCGTTAACGGAGTCTTGAGCACATGGCAGGGTTGGGAAGTAACCCCTGGCAGTGTGCAAGAGTTAAAGGCTGTGAAGGCTGAGCAGCAGCTCATAAGGCTTGCGTGTAGCAATGCCGGCAGACCAGGAATGGCCATTTAGGGTCCTGAGTCTGCGTTGGGCATCGTCAGAAACGATGCTGACATCTTCTGGCCAGAGTTCGGACTATGCGGTCTAAGACCTTACGACAGCCATGAGTACTCTCAGTTGAACGAGTGCAAGATAGACATAGATTTCATAAGAGAGTGCCAGCACATTAGGGACTACGGCGCTGTTGCCATGACTGAGCAGATGCCCATCGTGGGTGGCTTCCTACATAGTGTAGAGGCGGCTGCTGTATCCAATGTAGCGACCCATTTAGCATCTTTTGCAATGTTTGGAGCTAGCTACCACTTAGATGGACCTATTCATGTAAGATGGGGTACCACCACCGCTAAGGAGACATGCCAATGTGCTGGACATGCAGCACTCGCTCTTGATAGGAATACACAACTCTTACTAGCCAACCAGTACTACACTCTAGCCGGACCAGCTACTAAGATGGTCTTCTTAGAAGCTGCCTGCCAGTCCATAACTGATACAGCCAGTGGAAGGGAGCTATTATCAGGGGTTGCTTCAGCAAAGGGTGTTGCTGAAGACTACACTACTGGTATGGAAGCAAGGGCTAACGGAGAAATAGCGATGGCAACTTGCAAGCTTAATGTACCAAAGGCAAACGAAGTACTTAACGCAGTCCTTGCAACACATGTGAAGGATTACAAGGTAGCTCCAAAGGGCAAGAAGTATCACGAGTGCTACGACCCAGTCAAGATATTACCAACTGAAGAGAACCTTAAGGCCTACGAAGAAGCAATGAAGACTCTTGAAGCCTGTGGTCTACCATTATCAGGCATCTGGTAAAAAGGGTAAGAAACATTAACTTACCCTCCCACCTCTTTCTTTTTAAAAACGTTGATCAATCAGATCTTTTGCATGTATATGTACTGATTCATTAATAGCTAAACCTAATCTTATAGTCCTTAAAACCTCTTCCTTCTCCTCCGGGAATTTATATCCATTGCTATCTGGTCTAAACAGAGGGTAACGACGAGCAGGGTCTCTATACCATGAATTCATGACAGGTTGATCAAAGCAAACTCTACTCGTAACGTTCAACTCCTTAACAAGAATTTCGATTTCTCTCAAACGTTCATGAGGGGATGTTAGTTCAAACGTCCCTTTTTCATACTCTTCAAATAAAGGTGTACCTTTACGGGGTACGAAGGGTCTCATCATTATAAAATGAGGGTTTATCTCGTTTAAAACCATAGCAGTATTCTTTGCATGCTGTTCAGATCTTGCTCTGCCACCTATGCCGGGCATTATGTACTCTGAAAGTTCAAAGCCGGCCTTTATAGCTTTCTTACCGGCTAAAATACAATCTCTACTGGTAACCCCCTTGTTGATGTGTTCCAACACTTCATCATCGCCACTTTCCAACCCAATGTGTAATCTTGAGAGACCTGAGTTGCGTATCTCCATCAACTCCTCCAAAGTTTTCTCAACGAGAGTCTTGGCTCTTGTGTAGCTAGTTATTCTTTTGATGCTCGGAAATGTTTGCCTTAAGTAATTTATTACTTCAACTAAATCTGAAGTACGCATAATTAAGCTGTCTGAATCTTGAAAGAACACTGTACTTGCGCCAAAATAGAGCCAGTTGAACACGATGGCTATCCTATATAAATTTTGTAATTCATCTTTTTCTAATTCATTAGGGTTCTTATCGTATAAAAAATAACTGTTAATTACCTTTGCCACCCAGTCCATGCCTCCGAGTTTTTTTGCCAGAATAATTATCTTATCACTGATGGCTTTTACTGTGTCTATATCTTTCTTGATTTCCTTCACACTTTTAAACTCAAACTTTTTCCCTTTATAACATTCACAAAATTTACACATGTTCCAAGGACAATTACGCATCAATCTTAGTAGTAGAGAATGACTTAAAATCTCAGAAGTTGGTCTTATCCAAGACTCTGAGATTTCAAAGGAATATTCTTTTAATCTTTCAAGTTCCAGCAGGCTCATACCTATGCCCTTTCTGGAATATTTACACCTATGCTAATTAATAAATTTTAATCCAAAGTTGCCATAGGCTTGTCAAATTCGAACTCTATCTTTGAATAAATATGTTGGAAAAATTTTGGAAAATCACCCAAGGATTTTACTGTAAAGTGAACTGGAAAATAGTTATGCACATTAATGCTTCTTTGTGTGCCTACACCTATGGTAAAGATGTCATGAGAGAATGTTTTTCTAACAATTGATTTTGTATGCTCGTGAGGATTTCCAGTCTTACATGTGTTAGGCTCACCATCAGTTATCACTATGAGTACTTTTGTCTCTGAAGGGAATTTGCTTAATCGAATCATGGAAAACTCTATGCTATCACAAATGTTGGTGGTACCTCCTGAATACATTCCGCCTATGCGGCCCTTAACAATTCTATCATAACCTTCATTAAAATCCTTCACAATATAAAAGTTGTTGCTGAATGCACATACGCAAAAGTTGTTGTCGCCTAAAGCGATATGCGCCACTTCAGATAGAAGTATAGTGAGCTCAGTTACCTCTGATGCGAATACGCTGCTGCTTACATCGGTTAAGATAAGCCACCTACTGTCAACCTCTTTTTCAACATATCGTTTAAAAAGGTACCGATCCTTATTTAATATACGTTGCACAAAATCACTAGAGAGGCTTGGTCCTCTTCTATAATTTTCATCCCAATCTTGTGCCTGTTTGATAAAAAGAAAGTCGGAAGACAGTTTCCGTATCTGTGATAAAACTTTTGATCTGCACTCATGGAAAAAGTTCCAATCCTCGTTTGGGGTATGGACTTCTAAGGGTCTTTTAGAGAAGTATTGCTTTATCTTTTGGTCTCTTCTTTCTTTTGAACTCATGTACTGATCATGAATATCAACTCCAAAAAGGTCTCTTACCAGTTTTTTCTCAACTTCAGAAGGACTTAACTGGACATCGAATTTATTAGCAAATTCGGTTATAACTTGTTCTTCATATTCTTTTAAGATTTTTTCACTTAATTTCTGTTCTTCATTTGAAACTTTACCAATAATTCCTGTTTCTTTTCCCAAAGATTTTGCCTGCTCTTCGAGATCTAAATGTCTTTTTTCAGATTTTTCTATGACAATATTGTCTAGGGTTGTCTCACGAGAAGAGGGCTTTAAAAGAGATTCTGGGAATTCTGGGAAGTATTCATCAGATATCAATTTATAAATTTGCTCAGCGCAAGGAAGAAGTTCTTCATCAAAAAGATAAGACCACATAACACATTTCAAGATACTCTCCACTTTTTCTATTTTCTCAAGCTGAAGCTTACTTAAAACTGATTTTTCTCCCTTCATCCTTCCGAATGTAACATACTGAACCAAGGCTAAGAGAAATCTGAATTTCTCGGGGACTTCTTGAACGTTTTTATGATGCAGAAAACTGTAAGCCAAATAGCTCACAAAATCTCTCTTCAGTCCTGGGTAGCGATTCATGAGGAAGTTGTTGCAACGTTGATCTTCTATCAAGTGTGCTATGAAGGAGCGAATTTTATCAAAGTTATGCCACCTTTGCCATTTCTTCATCTCTGATATGTAAAAATGACTAGCTTCATGGGCAACGTTCACCCTGAAATTCCTAAGGGCTTGTAATGGATTACTGTTAAGGATTTTCATGCTAACAAATATCTTATTTTCTTCTTCAAAAAAACTAAACCTATTCCATATATTTGATAAATAAACTGCCTCATCAACTATTTCGACATTGACATTTTTTTTGCAGATCATGCTGGCAATCTCCTGCCCTTTAATCTTCAAAAGGTGTAAGTTAATGCTACCAGACTTTACTTTAAGCTCAGAAACATCTGCCATGCTTAATTATCACTCCATTAGTATAGAGCAGACTTCCTCAACGCGGCTCCTCTCTTCCTCATCTGTAAAACGATTTATAATGCAAATTTCTACAGCGTCTTTCTTGCTAATACCATTTGCTATAAGGTTACAGCAATCTATGAGGTTTCGAAGGCTTACAAAGTCATGAAGGTTACCTTGCTTATACTCGCTATTTATCTTCTCAGCAATCTCAATAAGACCTTCAGTGAACTCTTCATCATTTAGATTACTCCTCATCTTTATGATTCTCCTTTTCTCCTCAAAAGATGACTCAGGTATTGTAATGACTTGAAATCTATCAAGAAATGCGATATTAAGGTGCTGAGTACCAAGATACTCTCCCCTTGGTGGATTGAGGGTTACTATAGCGAAGGCGTGAGGGTGCCTTTCTATCCTCTCGTTCCTATGTTCTTTTACGACAAGATAACGGCGAAAGTCAAAGGTAGAGTGAATTCTTGCAAGAACGCTCGATCTTGCCAATGAAAGTTCATCGAGAATTAACAAACCTCCATACTTACACCACATTGGTAAAAGCCCATAAACCCATTTAGTCTTCCCTCCCATCATTTCATAATGTCCTAACAAATCGTATTCAGTCAAATTTCTTGAACCACTTATATCGTAAACCGGAAGAGAAAACTCTTGGGCTATGGCTAAGCATAGGTGGTTCTTACCAACACCTTTCTCACCTATTAATGCTACTTGCCCAGTAACTTGCAGAGCTATAAGGGTCTTCTGCAAGATGTTTCCAAAATCAAGGAATACCGGAGTGTTTGAAGGGATCATTGACATTAATTTCTTAGGAACATCGTAGCTTATATCAGGAACTAAAATCATGTTCTCTTCTATATCCTGAGCAGTTGAGGTAAGTTCTACCATCTTTCCATTTATGAGTGCCTTCTTTACTCCTTTCCTGATGAGATTAAGAAAAGCCTTCTGCTCCTCCAAGTTTAAGAAGCACCCTAGGGGTCGTACTCTAACCTTGACTATACTTCTCTCAATATACCTAGGTGGAAGGGTTATTCGGACTACTTGGCTCACCAAAGCCACCTGATGACAAAATAATTAAATTTTATGGAGATATAAAGTTTGACCATTATTTACTTTTGTGATATAATCGCCATTCCCTAATCATTTTAGTTCATAATGTATGATGATTTTGTTGTAAATTCCTACTTTTGAACCAGAACTAAAGTTATATAAGTTAAATATATTATTAAACAACGATGATCTATGAGCGCAAGTGAGATTGAGAAAAAAATAAGATTAGCATTGAAAGGAGTAAAAGGAGTCATTGACATAAAAGTATTGTCATCACAAGAAGAGAGGGATAAACTCCTAGAATTAGAGCAAGAAGCCGAAAAGAAGGTTTTATATGGGATAGGTAAAGGGCTTAACACAGGCTTAAGAGAAGTTCTAAAGAGGGATTTTGTAGTCGTTATAATTAATGACAATGAATTTGAATGGCCGCCTGAACCTGCAATACAAATAGTTTGTGACGGTGAAGTAATAGGAGAAGAAATAAAATTTCCAGAAAAAGCAGAGGAGTATAAAAAACAAGGACATATTGTTGCAGGAAATCTTGTTATCTTCAAAGATAAGACCAAAGCTATAATGTCGAGAAAGGATTTCACCGTAGTCTTTCCGCCCATGTCCTTCAAGCAATTAGAGGGCATAGACGAGTTTACTGATGTAATATCTGCAAGTCCCTGCCCACCATCTCATCTTTACCTGATTGAAAGGATGAATGTTAATTATGCACCTGGTACTATACTCGTAGGCTTTAACTTAAAAAGAAAGGAAGGTTGAATGTTCAATTATAGGATGATGTTAAGGTAATGATACTAGCTTTAAAAATGGGAAAGAATAAATTTTTATTACTAACCTATAAGGGTAATTGATGCTTATGTTTTTAAAGGTAAAAGATGAGGTCAAGAATCTACAAAAGGAGTTCAGGATAATAGGTCGTGACGCAGAGCTAGAGTGTGCTCTTGTTGCAGTTTCAGCTGGCAAAAATATACTCTTCGAAGGACCAGTAGGTGTTGGTAAGACGGTGATAGCTATGGCTATAGCTAGGTATTTTAAGCGTAATTTTTATAGAGTTGACGGAGACGAGCGCTATACTGAGCATAAGTTGACTGGATGGTTTGATCCTGCAACAGTCATAACGAAAGGCTACTCTTGGGAGACATTCATACCGGGTCCATTGACCCAAGCTATGATGGATGGAGCCTTCCTTTTTATAAATGAACTGAATAGGATGCCTGAAGGGACTCAGAACGTTTTACTGCCAGCAATGGATGAAAAGCAGATAATTCTCCCAAAACTTGGTACAATTAAAGCCAAGCCAGGCTTCATAATAGTTGCAACTCAAAACCCTGAAGAATTCGTTGGTACAAGCAGGCTCGGAGAGGCTCTTAAAGATAGATTTGTGTTGATCAAGCTTGATTACCAGTCTGAGGATGAGGAGAAAGATATAGTAAAGAAGGAAACCGGATGTAATGATAATATCCTAATAGAGATAGCTGTCAGGATCGTAAGGAAGACAAGAGAAGAGCCTGAAATAAGGCGTGGATCATCTATTCGCGGTGCAATAGATATAGTAGATTTGATTCAGCGCTTATCAGGAAGCCTTACTCTTGACCCAGATACATGGGTTAAGGCTGCTATCATGGCTTTGGCTACAAAGATAGAACTTCAAGATAGAGCAACTCAAAGTATGAAAGAAGTGATCCAAAAAATAGTTACTTCAGTTCTTAAAGATTATTCTAAAGGCTTTAGTGAGCAAACTAGAGATACTGGCACTAAAGGTGAGATAGATAGGTTTGATGCCTTAGTTCTGTCTAGAAATTTACCTCTTTTAAAAGATGCCATAAGCAAAGGAGAAATTACAAAAGCGCTTTTCCTGATTCAAGAGTCTCCACAATCTATCTATGAAATCCTTTGTAAAGAAGGACTCTTTGAAAACATGCTACAAGCCGCAGAACATTCAGAATCAAGATGGTCAGCAGCTCAGCTTTTAATAGCACTTCAAGCAGCAAAGCTCGACCCTATTCACAAAAAAATTGCAAGAAGGATTCTGAATAGAACCATCATAAGAATAGCAGCCCAGATAGCTGGAATAGGATTGGTCCGTAAAAAATGTATTGAAGTTCCATTCGAACCCGGTCTTGAAGACTTTAACATAGAACAGACTCTTGAGAATAAACTTGGTAAGAATTTCATCGATTATCAAGATATAGTATCTATCAAAAAACAAGAAAAAAAGAGTGCAGTCTCATTAATGCTAGATATTAGCAACTCTATGCAGCAAGAAAAGATAGCCATAGCAGCCTTAGCAGTCGGTGTATTAGCACATAAATTGCGTAAAGATCATTATTCAGTTATAACGTTTAACGATAATGCACAATTGCTCAAGCCCATCGATGATCACTTAGATATAGAGAATCTAATCGATAAGATGCTTGATCTTCAACCAGGAGGACTGACTGATATAAAGGGAGCTTTAGATAAGGGCTTGGAAGAATTAGAAAAACTAGATGTGTCTGAGAAGGTAGGAATTTTGATAACAGATGGCTGGGTCACGAAGGGAGGCAGTCCATTGAGTTCTGCTGAGAAGTACCCCATGCTTCATGTCATACAGGTTCCTTTTACTATAAGCGGTGATTTTGATATGTGCAGAAACCTTGCAAAGGCTGGAAGAGGAAAATACTCTTACGTTCAAAACTTTAATGAATTACCTCGCGCCATAATGAACATATTCAGATGAATTTTTCATATTACACTATGACGTGAATTTTAACTTCATTATTGGATAAGGCATCTTTCTGAAGCGTCTTTGAACGACCCCCACTCCTATGGCATTGGCGTGCCTAAGATTAAGGTTTATGAACCCAAAAATCTCCCCGTCATACCCTTCTCCTATTTCCAAGGATGAGAGACGAAATAGCGAAGGCGTTTAAGTTGCTCATAAAAGCCGCAGATGAGAGAGTAAAAGTCGAAGATGAATTAGATGCTATCAAGTCTAAATCTGAGAAAGAGCAAAGATTATTTGAAGATGAAAATCCGTAAAAGACACGGCTTACTAGAACTGCAAGAAATCAGAAGGCTTAGAACTTGAGTACAGAAGATAAAAATTCCTTTAGCCTTCCTTACATCTTATACCCTTCTATTTTTCGTTACTAATAACTGTGCCTATTCTTTCGCCTTTAACGGCTGATGTAATTCCTTCAGGTTTAAAGCCATTCAGTATTATGGTCTTTATGCCAGAATCTCTAAGAATTTTTATAGCCTTTGGATCCAAGATGCTATGCATCCCTGGTTTATGCTTTGCTCTTAACATATCGCTCAACTCATCAAAGCTAATAGTATCAAGCTTCTTAGCTTCAGGATAGATTTTAGGATCTTTTGTATAAACTCCTTCTTGATCTGTAGCTTTAATAAGCAGATTAGCCTTGATGGCTTTAGCGACCATGGCAGCAACAGAATCAGTGGTCATACCAGGCTTTAAACCACCCATGACAATTATGCTTGACACTTTCAACAATCGATTAAGCTGACTTATTGAAGATGGCACTATGTCTGGTGCTAAACCTTTAAGTTTTTTCGCTAGAAGCTTTGCATTCA
>Ga0315298_1008653_pt1 | contig 12900 bp, 11 predicted proteins | sample WHS_1_MG_FD_203077 | JGI IMG/M metagenome (GOLD analysis project Ga0315298, IMG submission 203077) | Extremophilic microbial mat communities from Washburn Hot Springs, YNP, Wyoming, USA - WHS_1_MG | ecosystem: Environmental > Aquatic > Thermal springs > Hot (42-90C) | place: USA: Wyoming...
GATCACCGGCGTCACCGTGATGTCGGACGGATCGCCGTCGTCATAGGTCCAGGCGCCGTAGACGGTCACGCTCCGCCCCTTCAGCTTCGCGAGGTCGAGCGGCGCGACGACCGTCTTCACCACGCGGCTGTTGAGCGCGTCGGCGACGTCGCCGTACTGGATCTGGTTGAGGAACTCGCCGAAGCTGATGAACTTCAGCGCGTCGCGCAGCGTGGTGCCGAGAATCACCGGCCCGGTCGCGACCTTCACGGCCACCGGGCTCGCTCCCGCCACGGTCACCCGCATCGTCCCGATCGGCGACGAGGTATCCACCCTGCCCACCGTGCCGGTGAAGCGCACCAGAATGTTGTAGGTGCTGGCGACCTTGTGGCCGTACCGCGCCAGGGCCGCGCCCTTGTCCTTCGCCAGCGCGGCGAGCACGGTGGCGAGACTGGCGCTTTCGCGCCGCGCGTCCGGCACCACGCGCGTTCCCCAGATCCGCGCGACATAGGCGTCCGGCTTGAAGGCCAGTCCGGCGGAGGGATGGCTGTCGCCGGCGGCGGACCCGCCGATCGGCCGGACGGTGGCGACCAGCCCGCCGGCCCAGAGGGCGGCGAAGACCACGCAGAAGCCGAGGAAACCCACGAGCCTTGGATACCGCAGGCCGGCGGCAATCGGCCTGCTCATGGGCCCGTCGCGGCGTCGCGGGGCGGAATTCGGTCTGATGTCACGAAACGTTCCTCCGTCCGCTGCCGTTATGAATGGCATTTACGGTGCCGGGAAGATGTCACATAGTCATCATACCATCAAGAGGGGCCCGGCTGCATTCCGTCCGCCGACCCGGCTGCGCCTTCGGGACGACGGGGATATGGACGGATGATGAACGGGGCCCATCTCGAAGGGCATCGTCACTCGGCGCGCGGCGCCCGGAAGCAGGTGGAATGGCTGGATCATGAAAAGGCTCGAACCAAGGCCGGTGGAACGGCGGAAACTGTCGCACGAGGTGCTCGACCGGCTGATCGCCGCGATCGAGGCGCGGCAGTTCCCGCCCGGCTCGCAGCTGCCGGCGGAGCGCGAACTGATGCAGATGCTCGGCGTCGGCCGCCCCGCGATCCGCGAGGCGATGCAGAGCCTGCAGCAGATGGGGCTGATCCGGATTTCCCACGGCGAGCGGGCGCGGGTGATCCAGCCCTCGGCGGAGACGATCATCGAGCAGATTTCCGGCGCGATGCTGCAACTCCTCGCCAACAGCCCGCGCGGTCTCGATGAGTTGAAGGAGGCGCGCCTGCTGTTCGAGGTCGGGCTCGCGCGGGTGGCGACGATGCGCGCCACCCGCGAAGGCCTCGCGGCGCTGCGCGAGGCGCTCGCCGCCTGCCACGATTCGCGCGGCGACGCGCCGCGCTTCATCGCCGCCGACATGGAATTCCACCGCCGCATCGCCGAGATGACCGGCAACTCCCTGATCACCGCGGTCTGCCAGGGCCTCGCCTCGTGGATGATGCGCTTCAAGCGCGACCTGGTCTCGGCCCGCGGCGCGGAACGCCTGACGCTCGCCGAGCACGACAGGATCTACCGCGCCATCGCCGCCGGCGACGCCGATGCCGCGGCCGTCGCGATGACCGAGCATCTCAGCCGGGCGAACGCCCTCTATTCGGCCCTGATGAACGAGGCCGCCACCCCCGAGACCGAGCAGCCTTCCCTCGCCTGATCCCCTTGCGCGACCCCGCTGACTGAACTACTCATCATACCAGTTGCGCCCGGCAAGCGGCGCGAAGGGAAGGATGTCCAGTGAGTGGCGCGGAACGCATCGAAGCCGATTACCTGATCGAGACCGCGTTCGACCCCGGCCACGCCGCCGCGGCGATGGCCGGCGAGCAGTCGAGCGGCACCTTCGTGCCGGTGCCCGGCGAAACCCCCGAACTCAAGGCGCGCGCCGCGGCACGGGTCGAGCGGCTCGATGTCCTGGAAACGGTCGGCTCGCCCTCCCTGCCCGGCGCCGGAACCCCGCGCGGCGCGGCGCCGCCGGTCTTCCGCCGCGCCGCCGTCACCCTTTCCTGGCCGGTGGACAATCTCGGCCCGTCGCTGCCCAATCTCGTCGCGACCGTGGCCGGCAATCTCTTCGAACTGCGCCAGTTCTCCGGCCTGCGCCTGCTCGACCTGCGGCTGCCCGCGAGCTTCGCCGCCGCCAATCCCGGCGTGCGCTTCGGCATCCCCGGCACGCGGCGGCTTGCCGGCGTCGAGGGGCGGCCGCTGATCGGCACCATCGTCAAGCCCAGCGTCGGCTTCGATGCCGGGCAGACCGCGGCGCTGGTCGCCACCCTCTGCGAGGCCGGCATCGACTTCATCAAGGACGACGAGTTGCAGGCCGACGGCCCCGCCTGCCCGTTCGAGGCCCGCGCCCGCGCGGTGATGCGCGTCGTCAACGATCATGCCGAGCGCACCGGAAAGAAGGTGATGTTCGCCTTCAACCTGACCGGCGAAGTCGACGAGATGCGCCGCCGGCACGACCTCGTGCGCGAGCTCGGCGGCACCTGCGTGATGGCGAGCCTCAATTCCGTGGGCGTCAGCGGCTTCCTCGCGCTGTCGCGCCACGCCGCGCTGCCGGTCCACGCGCATCGCAACGGCTGGGGCGCGCTGTCGCGGCACCCGCTGCTGGGCTGGTCCTATGTCGCCTGGCAGAAGATCTGGCGCCTCGCCGGCGCCGACCACATGCATGTGAACGGCCTGCGCAACAAGTTCTCCGAGGATGACGACAGCGTCATCGCCTCCGCGCGCGCCTGTCTCACCCCGATGTCCGACGCGGCGCCGAATGTCGTCATGCCGGTCTTCTCCTCCGGCCAGTCGGTCCGCCAGGCGGGCGACACCTACGCGGCGCTCGGCTCGGCCGACCTGATCTACGCCGCCGGCGGCGGCATCATGGGCCATCCCGGCGGGCCGGCCGAAGGCGTGGCGGCCCTGCGCGCGGCGTGGGACGCGGCGATGGCCGGCATTCCCGCCGCCGAGCACGCGAAGACGCACCCGGCGCTGGCCCGGGCGCTGGAGGGCGCGTCCTGACCCCGCGCGGCGACAGGCTGATCGGCTTCTACGGCGACGATTATACCGGTTCGTCGGCGGTGATGGAGGTGCTCGGCTTCGCCGGCGTGCCCACCGTGCTGTTCCTCGAAACGCCCGACGAGGCCGCCCTCGCCCGCTTCGCCGATTGCCGCGCCGTCGGCATCGCCGGCATCGCCCGCTCGCAGACGCCGGCCTGGATGGACGCGAACCTTCCCGGGATCTTCGACACCCTCGCCCGCATCGGCGCGCCGGTCACCCATTACAAGGTCTGCTCGACCTTCGACTCCGCGCCGCAGGTCGGCTCGATCGGCCGGGCGATCGAACTCGGCGTCCCGCGCCTCGGCGGCGCCTGGCACCCGCTGCTCGTCGCCGCCCCCGCGCTCGGCCGCTACCAGGCCTTCGGCAATCTCTTCGCCGTCGCCGGCGGCGCGGTCCACCGGCTCGACCGGCACCCGACCATGTCCCGCCATCCCGTCACCCCGATGGACGAGGCCGATCTCCGCCGTCACCTCGCCCGCCAGATCGCGGCGCCGATGGGGCTGGTCGACCTCGTCGCCCTGCAAGGCGGACGAGCCGACGCGGCGCTGGCCGCCTGCCTCGACGCCGGCGAGCGGATCGTCTCGCTCGATGCCATCGACGAGGCCACGATCGCGGAAGCCGGCCGGCTGATCTGGGAGCATCGGGGCGAGCGCCTCTTCGCGATCGGCTCGCAGGGCGTCGAATACGCCCTCGTCGCGCACTGGCGGCGGATCGGCCTGCTGACGCCGGAGGCCGAGCCCGCATCCGCCCCGCCGGTCAAGCGCATCGCCGTCGTCTCCGCCTCCTGCGCGCCGGTCACCGCCGCGCAGATCGCGCAGGCGCGGCGCGACGGCTTCACTACCTTCGCGGTCGATGCCGCCGCCGCCGCCGACCCCGCCCTCTGGGCGCGGGAACTCGACCGCGCCGAGCGGGACGGCCTCGCCGCCCTGCGCGAGGGGCGCAGCGTCGTGCTGCACACCGCCGAGGGGCCGGACGATCCGGCCATCATCCGCACCCGTGCGGCCATCGCGGCGGCGGGCGAACCCGCCGAAACCATCCATGCCCGGATCGGCGCCGGGCTCGGCCGGCTGCTCGGCCGCCTCGCCGCGCAATCGGGCCTCACCCGCGGCGTGATCGCGGGCGGCGATACGTCGGGCCACGCGGCGCAGGCGCTGGGCATCGGCGCGCTGACCGCCCTCGCCCCGCTCGCGCCGGGCGCGCCGCTCTGCCGCCTGCACGGCAGCGCGCGGGCCGGCGGCCTCGCGGAAATCGTGCTCAAGGGCGGCCAGATGGGCGGCCCCGACTTCTTTCAAACGGTCCTGCGCGGCGGTCATGCCGCGACGGGCGAGATCAGGAGACAAGACGCATGACGAGAATCGCCCTGCTCGGCGCCGGCGGCAAGATGGGGGTCCGGCTCGCCGCCAACCTGAAAGGCTCCGCCTACGACGTCGATCACGTCGAGATCTCCGCGGACGGGCGCGCCCGGCTGCGCGAGGCCGTCGGCGTCGATTGCGTGACGCGCGACGAGGCGCTGGCCCGCGCCGACGTGGTGCTGATGGCGGTGCCCGACCGGCTGATCGGCCGGATCGCGCACGAGATCGTCGCAACCCTCCGCCCCGGCACGATCGTCATCATGCTCGACGCCGCCGCCCCCCATGCCGGCGAACTGCCGGAGCGCGCCGACATCAGCTATTTCGTCACCCATCCCTGCCACCCGCCGATCTTCAACGACGAGACCGATCCCGCGGCGAAGCGCGACTTCTTCGGCGGCGTCCACGCCAGGCAGCACATCGTCTGCGCGCTGATGCAGGGGCCGGAAGAGCATTACGCGCTCGGCGAGGCCATCGCGCGGACCATCTACAAGCCGGTGATGCGCTCGCATCGCTGCACCGTCGAGCATATCGCGATCCTCGAGCCGGCGCTGTCGGAAACCGTCGGCGCCACGCTCAGCCTCGCCCTGCGCGAGGCGACCGACGAGGCCGTGCGCCGCGGCGTGCCGCGCCAGGCCGCCGAGGACTTCATCCTCGGCCATCTCACCATCGAACTCGCCATCGCCTTCGGCATCTTCCCCGAAGGGAAGTTTTCCGACGGCGCGCTGCAGGCGATCGACGAGGCGCGGCCGGTGATCTTCCGCGACAACTGGCTCGAAACCGTCTTCTCGCCCGAGGAGGTCAAGCGGTCGGTCCGCGCCATCTGCCACCCATAGCACCGCAAGCGTGCAGCGCCGGCGGCGGAACCGCCGGCCCTTAGGAAGGAGGACGTCCATGAAAACGATGCAGAAACCTGCGGGACTGAAATACGCGCTGCTCGGCCTCGCCGCCGCGGCAACCCTCGCCGCCGCGCCGGCGGCGCAGGCGAAGGGGCCGGTCATCGCGCTGTCCAACGCTTATTACGGCAATACCTGGCGCCACCAGATGGTCGAGGCCTTCCGCGCCGCCGCGACCGAGGCGCAGAAGAAGGGCGAGATCTCGAAGTTCATCATCGTCAACGGCAACGGCACGGTGAACGAGCAGATGTCGCAGGTGAGCGACCTGATCCTGCGCCATGTCAACGTCATCGCGATCGACGCCGCATCCGACACCGCGCTGAACGGCATCATCGCCAAGGCCTGCGCCGCCGGGATCAAGGTCGTCGCCTTCGATTCCATCGTCAGCGCGCCCTGCGCCTACAAGCTCGACTTCGACTTCAAGCGCTACCAGGCCGCGCAGGCGCGCTGGATCGTCCGCAAGCTGCACGGCAAGGGCAATGTCATCGTCGTCCGCGGCGTGAAGGGCTCGGCGCCGGACCATGACATGTACACGGCGCAGATGGGCGTGCTGAAGCAGCATCCGGGGATCAAGGTCGTGGCGACGGTCTATGGCCAGGCGACCGGCCCGGTCGCGCAGGCGGCGGTGAGCAACGTGCTGCCGAGCCTGCCGCATGTCGACGCCGTGCTCGACCAGGGCGGCGGCGACGATTACGGCATCGCCCAGGCGTTCGAGCAGTATGGCGGCAGCTACGCCAGGCACCCGCCGATCATCGCCGGCGGCGGCAGCGCCAATTTCATCCACTGGTGGGCCGAGCAGGCGAAGAAGACCGGCTACCAGACGATCTCGATGAACACGACGCCGGGCATCGGCGGCGCCGCGTTCTGGCTCTCGCTCGACATCGCCGGCGGCGCGAAGGCGCCGAAATTCATGACCATGCCGGTCGCGACGGTGACGCAGAAGAACCTCGCGCAGTATGCCGACCTCAAACCCGGCACGATCGTCAGCCCGAGCTATTCGCGGGACTGGGTGAAGACGCATCTGCTCAGCCAGAAGCCCTAGGCCGGGGCGCGCCGCATGACCGTGGGCGTCGCCGCGTCCCCGCCCGGGCGGGATGTGTCCGGAGCCGCCGGCGAGGCGCTTGCCTTCGCCGGCATCACCAAGCGCTACGGGCCGACCCTCGCGAACGAGGACGTCTCGTTCCGCATCGCCGCCGGCGAGGTCGTCGGGCTGATCGGCGCCAACGGCGCGGGCAAGAGCACGCTGATGCGAATTCTCGCCGGCGTCACCGAGCCCGATGCGGGCGAGCTCGCGATCGCCGGGCGGCGGATCGAGCTCGCGCGCTATACGCCGCACGGCGCGCGGGCGGCGGGCATCCGCATCGTGCACCAGGAACTCTCGCTCTGCGGCAGCCTGACCGTGGCCGAGAACTTCTTCGTCGAGCAGCCGGGAAGCGGCGGGTCCGGCCCGGCCTGGCGGCGCGCCTGCGAGCGCCTCGCGCGCGCGCATATCGACGCCATCTTCCCGGCGAGCGGCATCGATCCGCGGGCGCGGGCCGGCACGCTGCCGATCGCCCAGCGCCAGATGGTCGAGATCGCGCGGGCGGCGGCGAGCCCCGACCTCGGGGTGCTGATCCTCGACGAGCCGACCTCTTCCCTCGACTCCCGCCGCAGCGACGACCTGCAGCGCTTCATCGGCCGGCTTGCGGCGCGCGGGGTCGCGGTGATCTTCATCAGCCACAAGCTGCACGAGATCGCGGCGGTGACGCGGCGGGTTCTCGTCATGCGCAACGGGCGGCTGGTGCGCGATGAAGCAACCGGCGCGATCGGCGTGCCGCAGATGATCGAGGCGATGGCGGGCGAGGCCGCCGCGGCGCTGTCCGCCGCGCGGCCGCCGGCCCCCTCTGCCAGTGCGGCGGCGCTGGTCACGATCGGCGCGCCGTTCGGCACCGCCGGCCTCACCCTGCACGCCGGCGAGATCGTCGGGCTGGCCGGGCTCGAGGGCGGCGGGCAGCCGGAGCTGCTGCACGCGATCCGCCGGGCCGCGCGCGGCCGCCGCATCGCCGGCATCACCTGCGGCGCGAAGGCGGCGTTCGTCTCCGGCGACCGGCGCGGCGAGGGCGTGTTTCCGCTGTGGAGCGCGATCGCCAACGCGACGATCGCGCGCATCGCCGCCGGCCCCGCCACCGCCTGGCTGCGCCCGGCCGGCGAACGCGCCGAGGCGGCGCGCTGGCTCGACGCGGTGCGCCTGCCGGCCGACCGCGCCACCGCGCCGATCCTCGACCTCTCCGGCGGCAACCAGCAGAAGGTGCTGATGGCGCGCGCCCTGATGGCCGAAGCCGACATCATCCTGCTCGACGATCCGACCCGCGGCGTCGACGTCGCGGTGAAGCGGGAGTTCTACCGCCTGATCCGCGATGCGGCGGCGCAGGGCAAGCTGATCGTCTGGCACAGTTCCGAGACGATCGAGTTCCTCGAATGCGACCGGGTCTGCGTGCTGCATGACGGCGCGATCCGCCGGGTGCTCGCGGGCGACGGGATCTCGGAGGATGCGATCGTCTCCACCGCCTTCGCCGAGCAGATCGGCGGCGACGGCCGGGCCGCCGGCGGCGAGCGGCGGTTCCGGCGCGACTGGAGCGCCGCCGCGCCGGTGCTGATCCTGGCCGCGATCTTCGGGATCATCGTCGCGCTGAACCGCAGCGTGGCCTCGCTGTTCGGGATCGGCCTGCTGTCGGGCGCGGCGGTGCCGCTGGTGCTGGTCACCCTGGCGCAGATGGTCGTGATCGGCGGCAGCGAGATCGATCTCGGCGTCGGCGCCTGCGCCGGCCTCGCCAACGTGCTGAGTGCCACGATCCTGGTGCAGGCACCCTGGGCCGGCGCGCTGGCGCTGCTGCTGCTGCTCGGCGCCTACGCGCTGCTCGGCTGGCTGATCCAAGTGCGCGCGATGCCGGCGATCGTCGTCACGCTCGGCGCCTCGTTCATCTGGGCGGGGATCGGCTACGCGCTGCAGCCAACGCCGGGCGGCAGCGCGCCCGGCTGGCTTGCCGCGGCGTCGGCCTGGAGCCCGGCGGGCGTGTCGTCGTCGGTGGTGTTCATCGTCGCCGCCCTGCTCGGCGGGCTGGCGCTGAATGCGTCGCGGATCGGCGTGGTGCTGCGCGGCTTCGGCGCCAATCCGCGCGCGATGGCGCAGAGCGGCTGGCCGGCTGCGCGGATCGCCATGCTGCGCTACGCGATCGCCGGCGGGTTCGCGGTGCTGGCCGGGCTGTCGATGACGGCGATCAACACCTCGTCCGACATCAATGCCGGCGGATCGTACACGTTGCTCAGCATCGCCGCGGCGGTGATCGGCGGCTGTTCGCTGCTCGGCGGCGAGATCACGGCGCTCGGCGCGGTCTGCGGCGCGCTCAGCCTGTCGCTGATCGGCAGCCTGCTCGGGTTCCTCGGCGTCTCGACCGACTACAACGCCGCCGTGCAGGGGGGGATGCTGATCGCGATCCTCGCGGCGCGCGAGATATTGCGATGGAGGCGGGCATGACGGTGCTCCCCTGGCTGCGGCGCAACCGCTGGAGCTTCGCGGCGATCGGCGTGCTGGTGCTCTGGGCCGCGCTCGACCTCGCGACGAGCCGGTTCAGCCTGCAGAACCTCTCGGGGGTGGCGAGCTCGGCCTCGTTCCTCGCCGTGGTGGCGCTCGGGCAGATGTTCGCGGTCGCGACCGGCGGGGGCAATATCGACCTGTCGGTGCCGAGCGTGATCACGCTCTCGGCCTTCGTCACCATGATCCTCTCCGGCGGCACCGATGCCGGGCTCGCGCTGGCGCTGCCCGCCGTCGTGCTGGTCGGGCTCGCGGTCGGCGCGGTGAATGCGTTCCTGATCCTGCGGGTGCGCATCCCGGCGATCATCGCGACGCTCGCGGTCGGCTACGTTCTCGATACCGCGGTGCTGATCACCAATCGCGGCTTCACCACCTTCGGCGTCAGCCCGGCGCTGCACCTCGTCGCGGCGGGGCGGGTGTTCGGCGTGCCGTTGATCCTGGTGGCGGCCGTGCTGCTCGCCGGGGCGGCGTCGGCCGTCATTCATCGCACCGGCTACGGGCGCAGCCTGATGGCGGTCGGCCAGAACGCGGTCGCCGCGGATCTGGCCGGGGCGCGGGTGGGGCGGATCACCACCGCGGCGTTCATGATCAGCGGCGTGCTCGCCGCGCTCGACGGCGCGCTGCTCTCGGCCCATGCCGGCGGCGCCTTTCTCGGCATGGGCAAGCCATACCTGCTGGAATCGGTCGGCGCCGTCGTCGTCGGCGGCACGCTGATCTTCGGCGGCAGCGCGACGCCGCTGGGCACGCTGCTCGGCTCGGTGCTGCTGGTGCTGATCGTGACGACGATGCAGATCGCCGGCCTTGCCGGCGGGGTGCAGGACGTGATGCAGGGCGGCGTGATCATCGCCGTGCTGCTCGCCGCCGGCGCCGGGGCCAGCCGGCGGACGGCGTGACGGCCGGGCCGCTTGACCGGCCGCGACGCCGCGTTGGATAACCCCGCGCATCCGGAGGGAGAGCGGGAATGGGTTCGACGATCGATCACGATCCGGCCGGCGCGGCCACGGGCGCGGCGGAGACGTTTCCGGCGCTCGAGCGCGGGCTGCTCGCCGCCCCCGACCCCGCGCGGCTGGAGCCCGCCGCGCGGGCGACGCACCGGCCGCGGGTGCTGCTGCTCTACGGCTCGCTGCGCGAGCGCTCCTATTCGCGGTTCCTCACCGAGGAGGCGGCGCGACTGCTGGAGCTGATGGGGGCGGAGGCGCGCATCTTCGATCCGCGCGGGCTGCCGGTGGCGCAGAGCGTGCCGCCGGAGCACCCCAAGGTGCGGGAGCTGCGCGAGCTGTCGCTCTGGTCGGAGGCGCAGGTCTGGTGCAGCCCGGAGATGCACGGCGCGATCACCGGGGTGATGAAGAACCAGATCGACTGGATTCCGCTGGAGATCGGCGCGATGCGGCCGACCCAGGGACGGGTGCTGGCGGTGATGCAGGTCTCCGGCGGGTCGCAGAGTTTCAACGCGGTGAACACGCTGCGCCTGCTCGGGCGGTGGATGCGGATGTTCACCATCCCCAACCAGTCGAGTGTCGCCAAGGCCTACGAGCAGTTCGACGAGGCGGGGCGGATGCTGCCCTCGTCCTATTACGACCGGCTGGTGGACGTGATGGAGGAGCTGGTCCGCTTCACCTGGCTGCTGCGCGACCGCGCGGAGTACCTGGTCGACCGCTACAGCGAGCGGCGGCAGGCGCTGGCGAGTGTGGCGACCGACCGGCTGTAGCGGCGGCGTGATGATCCTTCTCCCCCTCGTCGCGTTCGCCTTCGCCTGGAGCATGGGGGCGCATTATACCGGCGCCTGCATGGGGATGCCCTATGCCACCGGCAGCATCAGGCTGCGGCCGGCGCTGGCGCTGATGGCGGCGATGACGTTCGTCGGCGCGCTGCTGTTCAGCCATCGCGTGCTGGTCCATGTCGGCCACGGGATCATCGGCGGCGGGCTCGGCGCCGGGGCGGCGACCGCGGTGATCGGCGTCGCCTTCCTGCTGACCACGATCTTCACGCAGCTGCGGATTCCGACCTCGACCATCCAGATCCTGGTGTTCTGCCTGATCGGCGCCGCCGCGCGGCTGGGGCTGGCGGTGAACTGGCATGCCGTCTTCGGCCTCGCGGCGCTGTGGGTCGCCGCACCGGCGATCGCCTGCGGGCTCGGCTACGCGCTGACGCGGGGGCTCGACCTGGTGCCGGCGCTGCGCGAGGGCGGCGGGCTGAAACTGGTGGCGCGGGGGCTGGTGGCGGTCGGCGCCGCGGCCTCGCTGGCGATGGGGGCGAACGACGTTTCGAACGCGACGGCGGTGTTTCTCGCCGTGCATCTGACCGGCCCGCTGCTGGCCGGCGGGCTCGGCGGGCTGGGGCTCGCGCTCGGCGTGCTGACCTGGGGGCGGCCGCTGCTCGAACGCGTCGCCTTCGACGTGGTGCGGATGGACCGGACGATGGCGACGGCGGCGCAGCTGGCGCAGGCTTGCGTGGTGCTCGCGGCGGTCGGGTTCGGCGATTTCACCTCGATGAACCAGGCGCTGATCGGCGCGATGGCCGGCGCCGGGCTGGCGCGGGGGCGGCAGACGATCCAGGCGCGGACCATCGCCGGCATCCTGCGCGGCTGGGCGATCGGCCCGGCGGCGGGGTTTCTCGCCACCTATCTCGCGGTCTGGCTGCTGGGCGGCGGATAGCGGACGCGCGCGGGCGGCCGCTGCCCGGGGCGGGCGCGGCGGCGGTGCGGCGCGGTGGCGGATCACGCGATCGCGGGCGGCGGGTGGAACAGCGGCGGCGTTGCCGGCGGCGCGGCGGCGGCGTGCGACGCGGCGGTGGCCGGCACCGCTCGATGGCGGGGCGCGGCCGGGCGCGCCGGCGCGGGCGGCGCCGGGATCGCCGGCGGGCGGCGGAACAGGGCGCGGCAGAGCGGGCGGAGCAGGCGGGCGAAGCGCGGATCGGCGGCGATCAGGGCGCGGGCCTGCGGATCGTCGAGCAAAGCGCGGAGCTGGGACGCGGCGGCGGTGGCCTCGGGCACCGGGGCGAGCAGCCAGGCGCGGCGGCGCGGCAGGTCGGGGCCGCGGACACGCTTGCGCGGGCCGGCGCGGCGGGCGCGGGGACGCGGCTTCGGCGCGCCCTCGGCGAGGATGGCGAAACGCGCGGCCATGCGGCGCAGGCGGGACCAGAGCAGGATGACGAGCGGCTGCGACGCCGGGCCGAACGCGCCCTTCGCGCCGCGCGCGGCGACGGCGCGGCAGAGCCCCTCGATGATGGCGGCGAAGCGGGCGGCGATCGTCATGAACGGAACAAGAACATGAACGGGCGGGGGTGGGCAAGACCCGCCTGCCCCGCCCCGCGCGGGTTTACAGCGGCGGACCCCGCCCCCACGTATCCCGCATCCGCGCCGCTCGAGGCGGCATCGACATCCATCCCGGCCCCGGGACGCGCCTTGGCTTCCGCCCGCCGCCGCGCGGCGCGCATGGCTGCTCCCGGAGCCCGCCCCGCCGGGCGCAACAGCGGAGGAACAAGGACGCATGCAAAAGGTTGTGGCAGGAACGGCATCGTTCTGGGCGGCGCATCTGTCGACCATCATCGGTGTCGCGACCGCGCTGCTGATCGGCATCGCCGGAACGGCGGTGGCGCGGGCGGCGCTCGGGATTCTCGTGCGCTGGTCGGACCGGCACGGCCGCACCTTCCGCGCCGCCATTCTCGGGCACCTGCTGCTGCCGGTGGTGATCGCGGTCTGGGCGCTCGCGGCGTATTTCGCGGCACTCGCCGTGGCGACGCCGCTGCACCTGGTCGGGCTGCTCGGCATCCTGCCCGCCGTGCTCAAGGTGTTCATGCTGCTGACGATCGCCTGGGCGGCGCTGCGCGTCGTCGCGGTCAGCGAGAGCGCCTATCCGGCGCATGTCTGGTCGAAGCGGGGCGAGAACCCGGACCCGATGCTGGTGGACGCCATCGGCAAGATCACGCGCATCCTCGTGGTCGCGGTGATCGGGCTGATGATCCTGCGGGTGCTGAACTTCTCGATCGCCAGCCTGCTGGCCTTCGGCGGGGT
>Ga0315298_1008655_pt1 | contig 12899 bp, 11 predicted proteins | sample WHS_1_MG_FD_203077 | JGI IMG/M metagenome (GOLD analysis project Ga0315298, IMG submission 203077) | Extremophilic microbial mat communities from Washburn Hot Springs, YNP, Wyoming, USA - WHS_1_MG | ecosystem: Environmental > Aquatic > Thermal springs > Hot (42-90C) | place: USA: Wyoming...
CCCCCCATGAGATTGGCGTAATCAAAAGGGTTTGCGGGAATGACTTTCTTGTGGTATCGCCAGGCGTTAGAGATGGTCAAGTTCCCGGGGATGACCAAAAGCGTGTCATGAATGCAAAGGGGGCCATTATGGCAGGGGCTGATTTTTTGGTAGTAGGACGCCCCATACGTTATGCCCCTGATCCCATAGCGGCTGTTAATAACATAATTGCTGAAATAGATGAAGGTATAGGGACGCTTGAATCCCTTTTCTGAAGGGAACAGGCCATGCAGGTTATTGGCGGAGTAAATCCTGTAAGGGAAGCCCTTAGCCGGGGTGAGGGCGTAAAAAAAATCCTGCTTGCTGAGGGACGGGACAAAAAAAATATCACCGACATCCTTGATATGGCCGCAGCAAAAAAAATTCCCTTGGAATTCCAAAATCGGGCTTTCTTGGATAGGATTTATCAAGGGAAACATCAAGGTATTGTAGCGTATCTCGATGAGTTCCGTTATGCCGAATTGGATAGGATTATCGTTGATTCTTCGCCAAACATGATCCTCCTTATCCTTGACGGCGTAACGGATCCTCGCAACCTGGGGGCTATTATAAGAACGGCTCATTGTTTTGGGGTAAAGGGTATCATTGTGCCCAAACGGCGTTCTGCAGACGTGACGCCCGTGGTAATGAAGGCCTCCGCAGGAGCCGCTATTTGGATGCCCGTCGTAAAAGAGGTGAACCTTGTTCGGACGGTAGCTTATTTGAAGGAAAAAGGATTCTGGATCTACGGAGCAGAAGCAGAGGGTGGCATAAATCTTGGTGAACTAAAAGTGACTGGTCCCGTTGCCCTGGTTATAGGTGGCGAAGAAAGGGGGATAAGGCCGCTTATGCGGAAAAATTGTGACTTTATCATTTCCATCCCCATGATAGGTGAAGTATCTTCTCTCAATGTAGTGGTAGCTTGTGGCATAATTCTCTACGATATGCGGAGAAAGTTAGCTGGGGAGGTGTGACCATGCCAATTTTTTTATGGGAAGGGGAAGCGAGAAAGGGTGAAATAAAGAAAGGAGAATTGGAGGCCACCGATGAGACAGCGGCGCGCAATATCCTACGCCATCAGGGATACCGTTCTGTCGTTATAAAGAGGAAGCCGAAGGATGTATCGGAATACTTCCCTTTTCTCAAACAGAAGGTTAAAGAAAAGAATGTCGTCGTTTTTGCGCGGGTTTTTGCCACCATGATAAATGCGGGCTTGCCCCTCATTCAGTGTTTGGAACTCTTAGCCTCACAAGAAGAAAACAAGACTTTTGCCAAGATGATAACGGCGATAAAGGATGATGTGGCGGGGGGGGCAACCTTGACTGATGCCTTTAAGAAGTACCCCGAGGTTTTTGATGAACTCTTCGTCAATCTGGTAGCTGCCGGTGAAAGCGGGGGAATCCTTGACGTTATTTTGGGGCGCCTTTCCAACTATATGGAAAAGGCCATGAAGTTAAAAGCGCGGGTCAAGGGGGCCATGACTTACCCCATAAGTGTATTGGTTATTTCCATCGGTGTTGTGGCGGTACTTCTCCTTAAGGTAATCCCCGTTTTCCAAAGTATGTTTGAAGGGATGGGTTCAACCTTGCCTGCCCCTACCCAGTTTTTGGTTAATGCCAGTCAGTTTACAAAACATTATTTCCTCTATATGGTAGGTGTCGTTGTCTTCATAGGATACGCTTTCAAGCGCTTTTATAAAACAGAAAAAGGCCGCCTACTCTGTGATGACTTAATCCTTAAGGCGCCTGTTTTCGGACCTTTACTAAAAAAGGTAGCTGTGGCCAAGTTTACTCGTACCATGTCGACCATGATGGCCAGTGGTGTTCCCATTTTGGAAGGTTTGGCCATTGTGAGCAAAACAGCAGGGAATCGGATAATTGAAATGGCGCTGATGAAAACACGACAGAGTATCAGTGAAGGTAAGCCCATTGCCGAACCCTTGGCCGAAACAAATATCTTTCCTCCCATGGTGGTACAGATGATTGCCGTGGGTGAAGCTACCGGGGCCTTAGATGCCATGCTTGCTAAGATTGCCGATTTTTACGATGACGAGGTCGATGCGGCAGTCGATGCTTTGACTGCTCTTTTGGAGCCCTTCATGATGGTTTTTTTAGGTGGTGTTGTGGGTGGTATGATTATTGCGATGTACCTTCCAATTTTCCAGATGGCTTCCGTTGTGGGTTAAAGAACTACCTGTTGACTGCCGAGAAAGGGAAGCGTATATTATTTTTAAAAATCGGGATGGCGCGATTCGAACGCGCGACCCCTGCGTCCCGAACGCAGTGCCCTACCAAACTGGGCCACATCCCGATAGATTATACATAAACGATTTGAGTATATTTGTCCATCATTTTTTTGCCCATTTTATGTTCGGTAAAACCTAATTTTTGGTGAGGTAAAAACGGTGATTATTTACGATTTGCGATGTGAGCAAGGACATAAATTTGAAGGCTGGTTTCAGAATCGTCTGGCGTTTGAAAAACAGAGAGAGGATAAGTTGATCAGTTGTCCCGTCTGTGGTAGTACCGAGACGGAAATCGTACCTTCCTCTTTGACCGTCGTGGGTAAGGAAGATAGAGGCGAAAAAAAGAAAGAGATAGAAATTACGCCGATGCAGGCCTTAAAGATGCTTTATGACTATGTGGAAAAGAATTTTCAAGATGTAGGTGATAAATTTGCCGAGGTTGCTATTCGTATGCACTACGGTGAGGAAGAGGAGAGAAATATTCGCGGTACGACTACAAAAGAGGAAGAGGAAGAATTAAGGGCAGAGGGTGTTGTGTTTTTCAAGATCCCCGTTCCAAAATTCGATAGTTAAATTAGGGGGAGGGTATGGAAAAGGGAAACATAAGAAAGCCGGCGATAGCCGGCTCATGGTATCCTGGAAATCCCGTGACTTTACGTTCCCATATCGAACGATATTTCCAGGGGGTGACGCTTGATTTGCCAGAAAATATATCTATTATGGGCTTGGTGGTTCCCCATGCAGGGTATGTTTATTCCGGTCAGATAGCTGCTTACGGTTATCGCTCTATCATGGGACATTCTTTCGACGGAGTTATGGTGATCGCCCCCTCTCATCGGATTCCCTTTCAGGGGGTTTCCATCTTTGCCACCGGTGGTTATGAAACACCCTTAGGAACGGTGTTTGTAGATACGAACTTGGCGGAAAAAATTTTAACACAAAGTAGCGTCATTCGAGCCCTACCCCATGTGCACGAATCGGAGCATTCCTTAGAAATACAGCTTCCCTTTTTACAGGTCGTATTGGGGAATTTTACCTTTCTCCCGATTCTGATGGGAAGCCAAGACCATTATACTTGTAAGGAATTGGCGAAAGCTATAAGTTCAATTTTGAAGGATAAAAGGATCCTTCTCGTAGGGAGTTCTGATCTCTCACACTTTCATTCCTATGAACGGGCAATAGAATTGGATAAAAGGGCCATTAATTATATGGAAAACATGGATAGTGAAGGTTTGCTCCATGCTCTCGAAAGGGGAGAAGTAGAAGCCTGTGGCGGAGGGCCTGCCGCGGTGGTTATGGAAGTGGCGAAGAATTTAGGTGCGACCCAAGCCAAACTTTTAAAGTATGCCAATTCCGGTGATGTAACAGGTGAACGGAAAAGTGTTGTAGGTTATGCATCAATGGTTTTTTTCAGGACAAATGGTATTTCTCGAAGCGAGGAAGAACTTACAGAGGAGGAAAAACAAACGCTGCTTAAGCTGGCCCGGGAAGCCATAGAGAGGACTTTTGCCGGTAGGCCCCTGGAGGAACCGCGAGATCTGACGGAGAAATTAAAGAAAAATCGCGGTGCCTTTGTTACCCTAAAGAAAAGGGGAACCCTCAGGGGATGTATCGGTTACATTGAACCGAAGAAACCACTTTACAAAGCCGTACAGGAAATGGCTCTGGCGGCTGCTTTTAATGACCCTCGTTTTCCTCCTTTGAGGAGAGAGGAATGGGCTGAGGTGGAGATGGAAATCTCTGCCCTTACACCCTTAAGACCTATCGAGAATATCGATGAAATACAGGTGGGAAAACATGGTCTTTACATGAGCAAAGGATTTAGAAGCGGGCTGCTTTTGCCACAAGTAGCCGTAGAATATGGATGGGATAAGATAACCTTCCTTAGAGAAACCTGTCGCAAGGCGGGCTTGCCCGCCCATGCCTGGCAAGACGGGGAAACAAAAATTTTTGTTTTTTCTGCTGAGGTTTTTGGAGAATCTAAAAATTTTCTTGACAATAAAAATAATAAAAATTAAATTTACACGTTTCTTTATGCTGGCGTAGCTCAATCGGTAGAGCAGCTGATTTGTAATCAGCAGGTTGCGGGTTCGAGTCCCATCGCCAGCTTTGGATATTGGTTATATACGGGAGGGGTTCCCGAGTGGTTAAAGGGAGCAGACTGTAAATCTGCCGGCGCGGCCTTCGGAGGTTCGAATCCTCCCCCCTCCACCATTTTGTTTATTTTAGGCGGGAGTAGCTCAGTGGCTAGAGCGTCAGCCTTCCAAGCTGAGGGTCGCGGGTTCGAATCCCGTTTCCCGCTCCAATTATGGATGACACCCCGAGGGGGGAGGACAGAATATAGGCCCACGTAGCTCAGTCGGCAGAGCACATCCTTGGTAAGGATGAGGTCACCAGTTCAATCCTGGTCGTGGGCTCCATTAGTAAGGAGTTAAGAAATGAGAAATATAATCACTTTGGCCTGTACCGAATGTAAACAAAGAAACTATACAACAACAAAGAATAAAAGAACGATGCAGAATCGGCTAGAATTGAAAAAGTACTGCCGTTTTTGTAGAAGTCATACATTGCATAGAGAGACGAAGTAGATTGGGAGTGAGGACAGGCCAGTAGCTCTAATGGATAGAGCGCCGGACTCCAAATCCGGATGTTGGGGGTTCAAGTCCCTCCTGGCCTGCCATTTTTTCCTTTAGTGAGAGGTAAATGATTAACAAAGTAGGAGAGTGGACGTCAAGGTTAAAGAGTTTTTTGAATGACGCCAAAGCAGAATTAAAAAAAGTTACGTGGCCTACGAGGAGGCAAACCCTTGCTTCAACTTTTGTGGTCATTATTATATCGGTAGTACTTGCAGTTTTCTTGGGAATTGTGGATTTGGGTTTGGCTAAGATTATCAAGCTTATATTGGGTTAAATAAATGGCTTTTCGGTGGTATGTAATTCATACATATTCTGGATTTGAAAACCGGGTGAAGGCTTCCCTTATGGAAAGAATAGCTGCGTCAGGGATGCAGGATTATTTTGCCGATATCTTAATCCCTGAGGAAGACGTGGTGGAATTAGTGGCCGGGGAAAAGAAAACTTCAAAAAGGAAATTTTTCCCTGGTTATATTCTTGTGCGGATGGAATTGAACGAAAAAACGTGGCATCTGGTAAAAAATACCCCAAAAGTGACGGGTTTTATCGGCAGCAAAGATAAACCTTTCCCTATTTCTGATGAAGATGTGGCCACATTGAAAACGCGCATCGATGAGGGGACCTTAAAACCGAAGCCGAAGTTCAGATTTGAAGTAGGTGACCACGTAAAGATTATCGATGGTCCCTTTACCAATTTTGACGGTGTCGTAGATGAAGTAAAACCGGAAAAAGGGAAACTGAGGGTGATCGTGAGCATCTTCGGCAGACAAACTCCTGTAGAGTTGGACTTTATCCAGGTAACACAAGTTTAAATCAACGTTAAAAGGTGAATAATTATGGCAAAAAAGGTAATCGCTAATATTCGGTTGCAACTTAAAGCGGGGAAAGCCACACCGTCACCTCCGGTGGGACCGGCGTTGGGACAGCATGGCGTAAATATCATGGAGTTCTGTAAGGCCTACAATGCCCAGACCCAGAATCAAGAAGGTACCATTATTCCGGTTGTTATAACGGTTTATGCCGATCGTTCCTTCACTTTCGTAACCAAAACGCCACCTACATCGGTTCTCTTGAAACAGGAGGCAAAGATTGCTAAGGGCGCAACCAGCCCCAAGAAAGAAAAAGTAGGTACCTTGACAAAAGAGCAGATACGGAAAATTGCAGAAATAAAGTATAATGATTTAAATGCTGTGAATATGGAGGGTGCCATTAAAATTGTAGAAGGAACGGCGCGGTCAATGGGAATCGAAATAATAGATTAGCTAATTTGAGGTTTAGATATGTCGAAAAGGAGTAAGGGTTATTTAGAAGCAGTAAGTAAGGTCGAGAGGGCACGGCGTTATACCCTCAAGGAAGCTATAGCCTTAGTGTTGAGTTTGGCCAGGGCTAAGTTCGACGAAACCGTTGATATTGCCGTGAAACTGGGTGTCAATCCGGCACACGCCGACCAGATGGTAAGGGGTAGTGTAGTTTTGCCTCACGGCCTCGGCAAATCGGTAAGGGTCCTCGTTTTTGCCAAAGGGGAAAAGGAAAAAGAGGCCATAGAGGCAGGCGCGGACTATGTGGGAGGCGAGGAACTGGTAGAAAAAATTAGAGGAGGATGGCTCGAGTTTGATAAGGCCGTTGCCACACCGGACATGATGGGTAGTGTCGGTAAATTAGGGAAGATTTTGGGACCAAGGGGATTAATGCCGAATCCCAAGGTAGGGACGGTAACCTTCGATGTGGCCACTGCCGTTCGCGAACTAAAGGCGGGCAAGGTGGAATTCAGGGTGGAAAAGGCAGGAATAGTCCATAGTCCCGTGGGAAAGGTATCGTTTGGACCGGAGAAACTCCGGGACAATATAGTGGCCCTTTTAGATGCCATTATTAAGTTAAAACCCCCTGCCAGCAAAGGTACTTACATAAGAGGCATTGCCCTTTCCAGTACCATGGGGCCGGGGGTAAAAGTGGATCCTCTCGAGGTGAGGAATATTTAAAAAACGGGTTTTAAAAGGCGCTAAGTCGAAGACAGCAGGTACGCACGTTTAAACATAGAAGGCCTGCCGAGACTTGGATAAATTGGCCTTTATGTTTCCTTCAGGATTTCAGGTTTTCTGCTTTTTTGACGGATGCGCTTTGTTGCCCGGGGAAATGCCAGTAAAAGGAAAGGAGGCTTAAGAGTTTGGATAGAAAAGCGAAAGAGCGGGTAGTAGCGGAGCTCCATGAAAAGTTACTGAGGACCCACATGGCGGTATTTGCCAATTTTCGCGGTTTAAACGTGGAGAAAATGACTGAATTGAGGAATGTCCTGCGCAAAACCGATGCAGAATTGAAGGTAGTGAAGAATACACTCCTGAGGATTGCGTCTCAAGGGACGCCCTATAGGGAAGTAGAGGAGCTTTTTAAGGGACCGCTTACCGTTACCTTAAGTTACGGCGACGTGGTGCAGACGACGAAATCTCTGGTTGAATTTGCCAAGAAAAATGCCGAGATTGAGATAAAAGGGGGTGTTTTACAGGGCAAACCTCTAACGCGGGATCAGGTGATTCAGCTTGCCGAGCTACCCAGTCGCGAAGTGCTACTGAGTAAACTTCTTGGCGTTCTCGTTGCCGTGCCGACCTCTATGGTTACAGTACTTGCCGCAGTGCCAAGGAGTTTTGTCCAGGTTTTGGAAGCTTATCGTCAGAAAAAGGAAGCAGAAAACTAAAATTTTTATATAGGAAGGGATGAAGGCCATGAGTCAAATTACGAAGGAAGATGTAGTAAAATTTATTGAAGGAATGACGGTTCTTGAACTTGCAGAGTTGGTTAAGGAACTGGAAGAGCGCTTCGGCGTGAGTGCAGCCGCCCCCGTAGCGGTGGCAGCTGTAGGTGCTGTGCCGCAAGAGCAGGCTGCACCGGCAGTAGAGGAAAAAACGGAGTTTGATGTGATTCTCACCGGTTACGGAGACCAGAAGATCCAGGTTATCAAGGTGGTGAGGGCTATTACAGGCTTGGGGCTGAAAGAGGCGAAGGATTTGGTTGAGGGCGTACCAAAACCGATAAAAGAAGGCGTAACCAAGGATGAAGCGGCGGATATCAAAAAGAAGATTGAAGAGGTGGGAGGCACTGTAGAGATAAAATAGAAAAGGGGCGGCATCGCTTCTAAATGATGCCGCCAAAAAACTAAACAAACAAAGGATTGTAACTATAAGGAAACTATGGGCGAACTAAGAAAATATTTTGGTCGAATAAAGAAAGTCTGGGACATCCCGAATCTCATTGAGATTCAGTTAAAATCCTATGAAAAGTTTCTTCAACGGGATGTGGAACCGACAAAGCGAAAAAATTACGGACTACAGGAGGCTTTCAGGAGCGTCTTTCCCATCACCGATTTTAGCAGACGGTGCTCGCTGGAATTCTTAGGTTATCGTATAGGCGAACCGCGCTATGACGAAAATGAGTGTTTGGAGAAAGGGTTAACCTATGCCGTACCCCTCAAGATACAGGTTCGTCTCGTGGTTTTCGATACGGATCGTAATGTAGAGCCGCGGCCGATCCGAGATATTAAGGAACAGGAAATCTATTTCGGTGAATTACCCTTAATGACCCGAAACGGAACCTTCATTATCAACGGAACGGAGAGGGTAATCGTAAGCCAACTCCATCGGTCTCCGGGTATCTTTTATGACCACGATAAGGGTAAAACCTTAGCCAGCGGTAAGGTCATTTATTCAGCAAGGATAATTCCAATCCGGGGTTCGTGGTTAGATTTCGAGTTTGACTCAAAGGATATCATGTATGTGCGCATCGATAGACGCCGAAAGATGCCCGTTACGATTCTCCTTAAAGCATTGGGTTACTCGAAGGAACAAATCCTCCATTACTTCTATGAGTTAGAAAAGGTGGAAAACGAGGAGGATAGATTTTACCTGGTGGTAGATGAGAGTTTGTTAGGGATGAAGGCTCCGGCCGATATCATGGCGCCGCGCTCTGCTGAGGTGTTGGTGAAAAAAGGACGGAAGTTGACAAAACCGCTCCTTAAAAAGATCACTGAAGCAGGGATAAAACGGCTGGTCATAGATGAAACAGAACTCGTCGGTAAAATTTTTGCGACTCCCATACACGACCCCGAAACGGGAGAAATCCTCTTCGATTGCAATGAAGTACTAACTATTGAGGCACTGGATATTATTAAGAAAAAAAGAATTACTTCTTTGGAATTCATCAAGATCGACGAAGAGAGAGAGAATATCTCGATCCACGAGACTTTGCTTTTGGATAATCTTGAGACTACCGAGGAAGCCTTGATTGAAATATATCGGCGCCTGCGGCCCAGCAATCCCCCTACGTTGGAAGTAGCCAAGAAATTTTTCGACAGCCTCTTTTTTGAACCGGAAACTTATGACCTATCCGACGTAGGAAGGGCAAAAATGAACTATAAATTAAGGCTCAATATCTCAACTGATGTAACGGTATTGACCAAAGAAGATATTCTGGCTGCTGTAAAGTATCTTCTCGATCTTAAGGCAGGCGCGAACGATTGTAGTATCGATGATATTGACCATTTAGGTAACAGGCGAGTTCGGTCTGTGGGCGAGCTTATTGAGAATCAATACAGGATCGGTTTGGTACGCATGGAGCGAGCCATTAAAGAAAAAATGAGTCTCCAAGATATAGAAACGATGATGCCCCATGACTTGGTGAATGCCAAACCCGTTACCGCGGTGGTTAATGAATTTTTTGGAAGTAGCCAGCTCTCCCAGTTTATGGATCAAACCAACCCCCTTTCGGAGATAACCCATAAAAGACGACTATCAGCCTTGGGTCCAGGCGGCCTTACCAGAGAGAGGGCTGGTTTTGAGGTTAGAGATGTGCATCCTACCCATTATGGTCGAATCTGCCCCGTAGAAACACCGGAAGGACCCAATATAGGCCTTATCGTTTCGCTAAGCACCTATGCCCGGGTCAACGAATTCGGTTTTATCGAGACGCCCTATCGTGTGGTCAAAGATGGTAAAGTACTTGATGAAATCCGCTATCTCACGGCCATTGAAGAGGAAAATTTGATTATTGCCCAGGCCGACCGTCCACTGGATGCGGAAAATCGCTTTATCGAGGATCTTATCCCTGCCAGGAAGGGTGGTAATTTCCTCACCGTAGAACCTTCAGAAGTGGATATGATGGATGTGTCTCCCAACCAGCTCGTGAGTGTTGCTGCAACCCTTATTCCGTTTTTAGAGCATGACGATGCCAACCGGGCATTGATGGGTTCAAACATGCAACGACAAGCGGTGCCTCTTATCAGACCTGAATCCCCTCTTGTAGGGACGGGGATGGAAAAGGTAGTTGCCCGGGATTCGGGCTCGGTAGTGATAGCCAAGAGAGATGGTGTGGTAGAGAGTGTAGATGCCAATCGGATTGTTATTAAGGCGGACAATATCGACGATGATGGCCTGGATACAGGTGTCGATATTTATAAGCTCATTAAATACAAAAGATCCAACCAGGATACCTGTTTCAACCAGAAACCCATCGTAAGTGTTGGGCAGAGGGTAAAGAAAGGTGATGTTATTGCCGATGGTCCGGCCACTGATAACGGGGAGCTGGCCTTGGGAAGAAATGTGATGGTCGCCTTCATGTCTTGGGGTGGTTATAACTACGAAGACTCCATTTTGGTAAGTGAGCGGATTGTAAAGGAGGATGTCTATACCTCGATCCATATAGAAGAGTTTGAAGTGATGGCTCGGGATACAAAGTTAGGTAAAGAGGAAATTACGAAGGACATACCCAACGTAGGGGAAGAGGCGCTGAAAAATCTCGATGAAAGCGGTATAGTTCGTATCGGAACCTCGGTAAAACCGGGTGATATTCTGGTGGGAAAGATTACACCGAAAGGAGAGACGCAATTGTCACCCGAGGAAAAGCTACTCCGTACCATTTTTGGCGAAAAGGCAAGCGATGTGCGCGATACCTCACTGAGGGTGCCACCAGGTGTTGAAGGTACGGTAATCGATGCTAAGATTTTCTCACGCAAAGGTGCCGATAAGGACCCCCGTTCTGAGGCAATAGAGAGAGAGGCAATCGAGGCTTTGGAGCGAGACAGGGATGATGAGGTAAGAATTTTACGGGAGATGGTGAAAAGCAAGGTAAAGGAGCTGCTCATTGGAAAAACGGTGGCCTCGAAGGTTGCCGATTTGAGAAAGAAAAAAACCTATCTTAAGAAAGGGGATGTTTTGACGGAGGAAGTTCTTTCTCAGGTACCCTTTGACCTTTGGAAAGAGATAGCTCTCGTTGATGCCGAAGATGTAGAGGAAAAAGTTAGGATTCTTTTGGCTAATTTGGAACGGAAGATAGAGGCGGTCAATGAGGCCTTCGAGAAGAGAGTGGAGAAGGTGAGAGCCAGTGATGAGTTACCGCCCGGTGTCATTAAGATGGTTAAGGTATACATTGCCATAAAGAGAAAGCTTTCCGTCGGTGATAAAATGGCAGGTAGACATGGGAATAAAGGAGTTCTCTCCCGCATTCTTCCTGAGGAAGATATGCCCTACTTTGCCGATGGGACACCTGTAGATATCGTTTTAAACCCCTTAGGAGTGCCTTCCCGGATGAATGTAGGTCAGATCCTCGAAACCCACTTAGGATGGGCAGCCAAGGGATTGGGCGAACAGATAGGCGAACTTTACCGTAGGTACCGATCCGGGGAAGAACTGAAGAGACGATTAAAAGAGATATACGGAGAGGCTCAACTTAACGGTTTTATTGACGGTTTAAAGGAAGAGGATTTGCTAAACATCGTGGAAAGACTGAAAAAAGGAATTCCTATGGCTTCTCCCGTTTTTGATGGTGCCCGAGAAGAGGATATTAGAAAAATGTTGGAAATGGCAGGCCTACCGCAAACGGGACAACAGATCCTTTACGACGGAAGAACCGGTGAACCTTTCGATCAGGAAATCACCGTGGGTATGATTTACATGTTGAAACTACATCACTTAGTAGACAACAAAATTCATGCCCGTTCCATAGGACCCTATTCGCTGGTAACCCAGCAACCTTTGGGCGGGAAAGCCCAATTCGGTGGGCAGAGGTTGGGTGAGATGGAGGTGTGGGCTATGGAGGCCTATGGTGCTGCGTATTCACTCCAGGAATTTCTCACGGTCAAGTCTGACGATGTAGCGGGACGGACAAGGATTTACGAGGCGATTGTGAAAGGTGAACACACCTTTGAACCCGGTTTGCCAGAGTCCTTTAACGTTTTAGTAAAAGAATTACAGAGCCTCTGTCTCAACGTGGAATTACTCGAAGAGAAGTAAGAGCAGAGGTAACCTTTTTCAGAGAATAGTCTCTGTGAAGGAGGATGATTTAAGTGGAAGATATATATAGCTATTTTGAAAAACCAAAAGACCCAATCAGGTTTGATGCGATTAGAATATCCATCGCCTCACCGGAACAGATCCTTTCGTGGTCCCATGGCGAGGTGAAGAAGCCGGAGACAATCAATTATCGAACCTTTAAACCGGAAAGGGATGGGCTCTTTTGCGCAAAGATTTTCGGTCCGGTAAAAGATTACGAGTGTCTCTGCGGTCGTTATAAAAGGATGAAGCATAGAGGGATAACCTGTGAGAAATGCGGTGTGGAAGTTATACCCTCGAAGGTGCGACGGGAAAGAATGGGGCATATTACCCTGGCTACCCCTGTAGCCCATATCTGGTTTCTAAAGAGTTTACCCAGTCGGATTGGAAATGTTCTTGATCTAACCTTGAAAGAGTTGGAAAAGGTTCTCTATTTTGAATCGTGGATTGTCATTGATCCTAAGGATACACCTTTAAAGAAAAAGGAACTCCTCTCCGAAGAGGAGGTACACGAAATCAAAGAGAAATATGGAGCCGGAGCGGTTGAAATAGGCAGCGGAGCGGAAGCCATAAGGAAACTCCTTGAGGAAGTGAATGTCGATGAACTAGTAGAGGAACTCAAAGCGGAATTGAAGAACACCAATTCTGATGCCAAGAAGAAAAAGACACTGAAACGCCTTAAAGTATTGG
>Ga0315298_1008657_pt1 | contig 12898 bp, 10 predicted proteins | sample WHS_1_MG_FD_203077 | JGI IMG/M metagenome (GOLD analysis project Ga0315298, IMG submission 203077) | Extremophilic microbial mat communities from Washburn Hot Springs, YNP, Wyoming, USA - WHS_1_MG | ecosystem: Environmental > Aquatic > Thermal springs > Hot (42-90C) | place: USA: Wyoming...
AGCCGGATTCCCGGACGGATGGAATTTGTTGAAAAGGGACAGGAATTTCGCGTGGTGGTGGATTATGCCCACACTCATGAAGCCCTTCGGCAACTTTTAATCACCATACGTCGCCTCGGACCAAAAAGAGTTATTCTTGTTTTTGGTTGTGGCGGGAATCGTGATAGGAGCAAGCGGCCCTTGATGGGTCGCATTGGTGTTCGCCTGGCAGATGTTGTTATTCTTACATCTGACAACCCGCGCAATGAGGACCCGGTAGAAATCATCAAGGACATAGAGCGCGGAATTCCATTCTGGCTGAGAAACAGATACCGCGTTATACCTGACAGGAAGGAAGCGATACATGCCGCAATCAAACAGGCGCAAAGTGGCGACTGGGTTGTTATTGCAGGAAAGGGGCACGAGACATACCAGATTGTGGGCAATGTATTCATTCCCTTTGATGACAGGAAAGTTGCTGATGATGCGCTGAATGAGATTGGCAAAAATGGATAAATTGAGAATTTCTGAAATTGCAGGGTGGTGTCGTGGGTCAGTATCCGGAAAAAACTGCAAGGTGATTGCCAGCGCAGTCAGCACAGATACAAGGACCCTTGTTCCTGGTAGTATTTTTGTTGCGCTCAAGGGCAAGAATTTTGACGGGCACGACTTTGTGGGAACCGCAATGAAAAATGGAGCAGTGGCTGCAATCGTGGAAAGGCGCCTGCAGGGGGATTTCCCACAGATTCTGGTTCAGAACACCCAGAAAGCGCTTGGCGACATAGCGAAAAATTACAGGATGAAATTTTCCTGTCCCATTATCGGGATTTCTGGCAGCGACGGAAAAACGACGGCAAAAGAGATGACTGCGCAGATTCTTTCCTGCAAATACAAGGTTTGTAAGAATGAAGGGAATTTCAACAATGAAATCGGGCTTCCCCTGAGTATTTTTTCTCTTAACCGTGAGACAGACATCGGTGTTTTTGAACTCGGGATGAACGCAGCAGGCCAGTTGAAGTATCTTGGAGGGATTCTTCAACCCGATATTGCTTTTATTACGAATGTGGGATATGCACATGTCGGGTTTTTCCAGAACAGAAACGCTCTTGCTCGCGCAAAGGGTGAACTTCTTGAGTGTGTCAGCCGCAATGGGTTTGCGCTTGTCAATCAGGACACCGGGTTTTTAGGACTTTTCAGGCGGATTTCAAATGTTCCGATTGGCACATTTGGTTTTTCAAAATATGCTGGTTTTCGTGCGAAATACCTTGAATCTGGAATTGACTTTTTTACAATGCTGGTAATTAACTGGAATGAAGAGTTCCGTCTAAATTTCTGGAACGGAGGTTTTGCTTATCCGGCGCTTGGCGCACTTTGCATCGGCGAACACTTTGGGATTCCGCGCCATGTAATGAAAAGACAACTGGCAGAATTTGAGCCGATTGAGGGGAGAGGACGCATTATCTCTATCCGCGGCATAAAACTTTTTGATGAAAGTTACAACGCAAATCCCGGCTCAATTAGAAACGCATTAAAGTACTTCTGCGTTCAGAGTGCATCACGTCGCATTGTGGTTATTGGTGCAATGGCAGAACTTGGAAGGTTCAGTTTGAGGTACCATGCCAGCATAGGCCGGCTTCTGGCGAAGTGCCCGGTGGATATGGTTTTTACTGTTGGAGACGACGCTTATGTCATCGCCAGAATACTCAAAAGCCGTGCGAAACACTTTGAAGATGTGCAGACCCTTGCATCCCATCTTATCAGGTATCTCCGCCGCGGGGATGCGGTGCTTGTCAAGGGTTCAAGGGTGAACCATCTGGAAATTGTTGTGAACGCATTGAAATCATCGGCCTGAACATGTGATGGACGGCTATTTGTGGGGTGGAAATGATTTATCTTCTCGTACCGGTTCTTACTGAATTTTTTTCTCCGTTCAATGTATTTCGCTACATAACTGTACGAACCGCCTGCGCTACGCTGACCGCGCTTTTTATCTGTCTTTTCCTTGGTCCATGGTTCATCAGGAAGATGCGCCGGTTTACACAGCCGATTCTTGTGGATTTCCACAAAGACAAGGGAAAGACCCCCACCATGGGTGGGATTCTGATTATCGGCAGCATCCTGATTGCAAATCTCCTGTGGGCAAATCTCAGCAATATCTATATGTTTATGCTGCTGCTTACGGCCTTATGGCTCGGGCTGCTTGGATTTTATGACGACTATCTGAAACTGACAAAGAAGAATCCAAAAGGACTCCGGCCTATCCTGAAGATAGTTATCCAGATTGCGCTTGGATTTATCCTTGGCATTATCCTTTATTACCATCCGGCTCTTAATTTTGATACACGGCTTTATGTCCCATTTTTCAAGACAATCTACTTCCAGTTAGGGGCCTACTACATACTCTTGACAACCTTCATCATTGTTGCGGCTTCTAATGCGGTAAATCTCACGGATGGACTTGACGGGCTTGCCATTGGCAGCGTTCTTATGGCTGCAATTGCTTATGGCGTTATCGCCTATGTCACAGGAAACGCAATTTTCTCAAGGTATCTGAATTTACCATTTGTCCCGGGTGTTGGAGAAACAAGCGTTTTCTGCGGCTCTCTGATTGGCGCAAGTTTAGGATTTCTCTGGTATAACTGCTTCCCTGCAGAAATTTTTATGGGCGATACTGGCTCACTGCCAATGGGCGGGATTATCGGCCTTCTCTCAATAATTGTGAAGCAGGAGATATCCCTTATCATCGTCGGTGGGATTTTTGTAATGGAGGCAGGTTCGGTTGTTATTCAGGTTCTTTCTTTCAAGATAAGGAAGAAGCGAGTTTTTCTTATGACGCCGATACATCACCATTTTGAGTTGATGGGCTGGAAAGAATCAAAGGTTGTCGTGCGGCTCTGGATTCTCGCTATTATTTTCACACTCTTTACCCTCATTACCCTCAAGATCAGATGAAACTGGATATATCCGGTAGCACTGTTGTTATTGTCGGGCTGGGAGAAACCGGCCTGGATACTGCGCTGGCGCTCCTACACAGGGGCGCCCGTGTGCGCGTAACTGAAAAAAGGGCAGAAAAGGATGTTGCGGATGCAGTGCGTATTTTGCGTGATAGGGGTGTAACCGTAGAGACCGGCCGGCATACGCGCAGATTTTTTGAAGGGGCATCACTTGTCATTCCAAGCCCGGCTGTTTCCCCTGGCTCACCGCCGCTTGTATGGGCAAAACAGATGAAGATTCCTATTATGAGTGAGATAGAAATAGCATACCGGCTCTCGCCATCCAGAAAGATTGTTGCGATTACAGGAACAAACGGTAAGACAACAACCACAGCCCTTGTAGATCAACTTTTTGAATGCGCAGGCATTCCGCATGTCACATGCGGCAATATCGGGAACTGTTTTATAGGAGAACTTGAAAAAATTTCCCGGGGAACATGGATTATTCTTGAGGTCAGCAGTTTCCAACTTGCGTTCATTGATGAATTCCGCCCAAGAATTGGAGTTCTTCTGAATATCGCACAGGACCATCTTGATTATTACAGTTCTTTCAATGATTATGTCTGCGATAAGAAGCGGCTTTTTGAAAATCAGGGACCGGACGACTGGGCAGTTCTCAATGCAAATGACCCATTATGTGTGGCAATCGGTGCATCCATCAGTTCAAGAAAAATATTTTTTTCAAGTTCAGGAAAACTGCGCGGCGGGATTTTTGCGCGCGGGAGTAAAATTCTGCGCGATCGTGCAAATAAAGATCCTATTGAACTGGTTGATTTTGCTTCAAGCCGGCTTTTCGGCATCCATAACCTTGAGAATGTCATGGCGGTCGCCGGAGTTTCTGAGGTACTCGGATTTCCGCGCTGCGCCCTGAAAGAAGCCGTAGCAAAATTTTCTCCGATGCCGCATCGGCTTGAAAAAATCAGGACCGTGGATGGCATCACATTTTTTGATGATTCTAAGGCAACGAACGTTGATTCAGTGAAACGCGCCCTTGAAAGTTTTCCTGAGCGCCGAACTATTATTCTCATCCTCGGGGGAAAGGATAAGCGCATATCATTTGCCCCATTGATTGATCCGTCACGAAAACGGGTGAAACTCCTTTTACTTATCGGGGAAGCAGCCGCAAGGATTGAAAAGGAACTTGCTCCGTCAGGGGTGCGCTCAATCAGAGTGAAAGACCTGCACGGCGCGGTTGGTCTTGCAAGAAAATATGGCAAAAGCGGGGACAGTGTGCTTTTATCGCCGGGGTGCTCTTCATTTGACATGTTTTCAAATTACAAGGAACGAGGAGATGTCTTCAAGAGAGCGGTTGAGGATTTATTATAAGTGCCTTATTGTGAGCATTGCGCTTCTTTTGTTCGGCAGTGCCATGGTTATGAGTGCAAGCGCTCCATATGCCCTTGAGAGAACAGGGGATGCATTCTATTTTTTCAAGCGGCATGCCATATATTTCTGCGTGGGGCTCGGCTTTTTCTTCTTTTTCCGGGCGCAACCACCCATTCGGCTGAAGCGCATCGGAAAATACCTTCTCTTGATTTCAATTGTTCTTCTTGTGCTTGTTCTTATAGTAGGGCATGAGGTGAATGGTTCCAGAAGGTCTCTTGGATACAGCGGGATTAGATTTCAGCCATCCGAACTTGCAAGATTCGCCCTGATAATTTACCTTGCGGATTACCTTTCAAGAAAGAGAGAGCGGATTAGCGGAGTGCGTCTTATCAAGCCGGCGGTGGTCTCAGGCATCATCATGCTCCTCCTGTTGCTTGAGCCGGATTTCGGGTCAACATTTCTTGTATTCCTCTACACGCTTACCTTCCTTTTTCTTGCAGGGCTCAACTGGAAATTTATTCCTGGTATTGTAGCCGCAGCGATGTCAGGCATTGTTTTCCTTATCAAGGCAGAACCGTATCGCTGGAATCGGATTCTTGCGTTTTTCCACCCTGAATCTGATCCCCAGGGGATAGGGTATCAGGTCATCCAGGCGCTTATAACGGTCGGTTCGGGCGGGTGGCATGGAGTTGGACTTGGCAGGGGCAGGCAGAAACTTGAATTCCTTCCTGAAGCACACAAGGACTATGTATTTGCGGTCGTTGGCGAAGAACTCGGGTTCATCGGAGCATGTGCAGTGCTTATACTTTTCTCGGCGCTGATTATCTCTGCATTCAAGATTAGCATGCGGCTGCGGGACCCATTTGCGCGTTATCTTTCATGCGGCATTGGCTTTTATTTTGCATACCAGGTTTTGCTTCACACCGGTGTGGTGGTAAAGATTCTTCCGCCAAAAGGAACCACCCTGCCATTTTTCAGTTATGGTGGTTCGTCACTCGTGATAGGCATGGCTGCGCTTGGGACACTTTTCGGCCTTATCAGGTCCCTTGAAGATGAGGAAACAGATTTGGAATTATGCACAGAGATTTACTAATCCGTGCTGCGGTAAATTATTTAATCCTGCTGTAAAGATGTCAGTTTTTCCAGGTAGACCAGAGTAAACGGCTGGATGTCTCCACGATCTTATATCCGGCAGAAGGCGCAAGCCGCGACATATAGTACATTGCTCCTGAATACCCGCCGCCCATCACTGCATAAAGGGTTGGGCAGTAACCGATCCATCCATTCGCAAGCTGGGCAATTGCTGTTATTTCTGCAGGACTGCGCTGCTTGATATCAATCCCGAACTGGCAATAGAGTTCGCATGGATTGGTGGAAACGGCGAAATTGCCGATTCTTGCAACATGAACAGGACAGATTTCATACGGGTTGTCTTTGAAATGTTCGTACAGTTGAACGATGCCGTACTGCAAAACGAATGCCCCGCGTCCGACCTCCTTCTCTCCTTTTGACACAATCTCCCTTGCTTGAGCCAGTTCCTTTTCTTCAGGAAGCCGCACAGAGAGTTTGATATCCTCATGTTCGCTTTTAATTGTGGCCTCGCTGTATCGCTGCGCCTTGCCTGCAAGATGCATCGTTTCTCCAGCGAGCAATTCGCCGATTTCCCACGCCCTTTGTTGTCCATCCACCCTCAATTCCGGCAGCATAAGGTTCCAGGGAGAAATATCTCCGCTTGCTCCCTGAAGGAATACCACTGGAATTTCATTTCCAACTGCCCTGCGGATTAGATAGCGCGTCACACCAGGGTAATCTGCAGAGGCAAATTCCCCGCTTTCCATACAGGTAGCGTGGCAGGCGCAGTTATAGAGAGCCAGTGCAAGTTTTCCCTTATGCCAGACAAAAAATGTTGCAAGGTCTGAATCATCGGGTCCCTCAAGCCCACAGAAATCCGGCCGTCTTGTATCCCCGTACATCGTGTGGGAGCCGTCTTTCCAGCAAACCCGCCGGTTGTATCCAATATGGGCGCTTCCTTTCGCCCAGCCGATAGTTGCCTCTTCAGCATTCCTGACAGCAGTTAGTGAAAGTTCAACAAGATTATTACGCAGTTTGTCCAGATACCTGTCATTGAGAGGCACATCTGGAAGTAGGTGCGCAGTGTAAGGCCCTTCATGTGTGTGGCTGCAGCAGATAATGATATTAGACGATGGGACACCTGTCGCTTTTTCAATTGCTGATGCAGCGCTTTGCACGAAAGGGCGCTCAAGAAACAGCAGGTCGCAACTGATGATCAACAGCGAGTTTTTGCCGTTTGAAATGAACATGCAGTTGGCTTCAAGATTATCAAGGATCTTCTGGCATTTCCTGTCATGCAACTGTCCCATGATGCCATCGCCAATCTGGCAATTAATAACACAGGACGCACCGCCAGCATAAATTGACATAATCTCTCCGTTAATGGTTGCGGGTACCTTCACCTATTATTTCTTTAGTGCTTTTCTATTCCTTAATAATTTTGTTGATATTATCAAAGACCTTCCTGAATGCGGTGCCGATAAGGCGCGCCACGCGTGCATCATTGGGCGCGCGCAGCGGTTCAGTCATACCGAAGTGAGTATCACAATGCTTCTGCGCCTGATTAAATGCGCCGGGGTCATATGTTATGTTTCTTGCTCCAGGACATGACCATGGACAGTTTTTCCCGTAAGCATTTTTTGCGAGAAAGACCGTCATGGCAGGAAGAATAAAATGCTGATAGATTCCAACCGGGACGCCTTCTGCCTGAAGTGCTTTCATTACCATATCCCTGAAAGTAACCGGAGAGCCAGAATATCCAACTGAAGGAGCGTCAAGATGGATTGTGTAATTGTACCAGTTATGCCCGTATCCCTCGGGCACGTAAGGGATTCGCACTCCTGGTATATCCTTCAGCATCTCATTGAGAACCGCAGCATTCTCCTTTTGAATCTCAAGATACCTGTCAAGTTTTGTTAACTGTGCCCGCCCGAATGCGGCTGTAAGGTCATTGTTTCTGTACATCCATCCGAGCGCATAAGCATGGTAATCCCTTTTCTCCACAGGCGTTCGTGTTTCCCCAAAAGACCAGAGCATCCGCGCTGTTTCCAGCATATCAGGATTATCTGTTACAAACATGCCGCCTTCACCTGAACAAAGGCACTTATTCTGATTGAAACTGAATGCCGCACAGTCACCCAGCAGGCCGACCTTTTTTCCTTTGTATGTTGAACCATGCGCCTGGCAGGCATCCTCTATGACCTTAAGGTTGTATTTTCGCGCTATATTGCCGATTGCGTCCATGTCTGCCGGCAGTCCGTGAAGATGGACAGCGATAATTGCTTTTGTTCGCTCTGAAATTGCGGATTCCAGTTTCAGGGGATCAAGATTCATGGTGTCATAATTGATGTCCACAAAAACAGGGATGCAATTATGGTGAAGAACGCATGTTGCGCTTGATGACCATGAGTACGCAGGCACAATGATCTCATCGCCTGCGCCGCAACCGCATGCTGCTACACACATATGAAGGGCAGCAGTGCCGCTGTTTGTGGTGACCGCATACTTGTTCCCATTCCATTCCGCAAATTCCAGCTCAAATTCAGTGCAATTCGGGCCGAATGCATGTTTTGTCCCGTGAAGTGACGCAAGCACAAATTTCTCATCAATTTCATCAATCGGCGGCCACGCCTTGATGAACCCGTCAGGAATTGTTTTTTTTCCGCCACAGATGGCAGGAATACTTTTTGATGACATTGCGCCTCCCGGCAAATTATTGGTTTAGCCAACAAAAAAACCGATGGTTTGATTGGCCAGCATCTTCGCTGTTATTATTTTTATTTTCTATCAAAGGAAAATGCGAGTTTGATTTTCAGATTCAAAGGAACAGGTATTGTTTTTTTCCCTGATTCAGGATCAGGGACAAGAAAGACGAAATATGTCTGGATATCAAGATTGCCCTTTGCCTGCGAAATGGTGCCGCGTGCAGCATCAAACAATATGCTGCCGTCTGAAGTATTCCTTCCGTTTACCTTGATGGTTGTGTCCTTTTCTGTCCTTGTTTCCCTGATTGTCTGATTTGACAGGAACCTTATTTTGTCAAGACCTCCGGATTTTCCCTCATAAACATATGTAAACACCAGTTCAGGCATCTTTGCGGCAGGAAAATTAAATGAAGGGATGGTTTGCTGCCACCTTGTTCCTGTAATCAATTTGTCAGGGAGAACCGGGAAGAAATTCAAGAACGGCACAAAATCAAATAAGGCGGTTTTCAAATAGGAACTTTTATAGATTCTACCATTCGGGCCAATCTGTAACAGCATAACAGGAATAAAGTTGGATACCTGGGTGTTAGAATTAGTTGTATCTTCCAGGACCTCCTGATTTGCCACGATTCTGCTGTTTCTTGCTGTTATTTTCAACTGGGTTATGTTGCCCTTTTCTCCAAGGTTCAGCAGCGAGAGCAGGAAATTTCCCTTTACATCAAATGTACTCGGCGATTCGTTGAGATACGCCCATTCAACCTTGCCCTGGATGGAGACATTGTAAACAAGTTCAGATGATTCAGGAAACTTATACTGAAGGGTTTCTGCTTTAGAAAGACAGACAATCATCCCTATTGCAATGGCGCAGGACCTGAGAATAATCTTCATTTTTGTCGCTCCGCGAAACGGTTCAGCCGCAGTACTGTTTCTTTTATGTTATCCATGCTGGTAGCGAATGAAATCCTGACATACCCTTCAGCGCCAAAGTCATTTCCCGGGACTGTTGCGAGTTTTTCTTCTTCAAGGAGTTTTCTCGCAAGTTCTGAAGATGGCATATTGCCAATTTTCAGAAAAAGATAGAACGCGCCGTATGGCTTTGCGTATTTTATCAGGGGCGAAAGATTGTCAAGCAGGTAATTTCTTCTGCGTTCAAATTCTGCCACCATGCGGGAGACCTCCTCAATTGGTCCTGTCAATGCCGCAAGCGCCGCCTTCTGCGCGAAGGATGTTGGATTGGATGTTGTTTGACTCTGGATATTTGCAATTGCCTTTGCAATATCCGCAGGCGCTGCAAGGTATCCAATTCTCCAGCCGGTCATTGAGTAGGTTTTGGAAACTCCATTGACAGTGATGGTTTGTTCCATAAGTTGTGGATGAAGAGAAGCAATGCTCACATGTTCGGCATCTCCATAGACAAGTTTTTCATATACTTCGTCAGAGATGCACAGAATCCCTGTTTCCAGAACGATTTTGCCAATAGCAGAAAGTTCCTCTTTTGTATATACAATGCCGGTGGGATTAGAAGGGCTATTGAGAATAAGTGCTTTTGTTTTCTTGCCAATAAGCCGTTTAAGATTTGGGGGGTCAATTTTATATGACTCGTTGAAATCGCAGATAATCGGCATCCCCCCGGCAAGACGCACCATTTCAGGGTAACTTACCCAGTAAGGGGCTGGAATTATGACTTCATCGCCATCATCACATATTGCAAGCAGTATGTTGAACAAGCAGTGTTTTGCCCCACAGGAAACAACAACCTGATCGGCTGCATATCTCAGGCCATTATCTTTGGCAAATTTATTGCAGATTGCTTCACGCAACTCCCTTATGCCGGAAGAATCCGTGTATTTGGTAAATCCCTCCTGAAGCGCGTGCATGGCTGCATTTTTTATGAACTGCGGAGTATCAAAGTCCGGTTCGCCTACAGAAAGATTGAGAACCTTTTCCCCGCGGGCTTTCATTTCATTTGCCATCCTGTTTACAGCAAGCGTGCTTGACGGCTTCAATGCTATTGCCCGTTTTGATAACATGCTTTTCATTCAGAACCACCTGTTTAATCCAGGAACGAAACTGTTGTCTGGCAGGTAGTATAACATTTTTTTGCGCCCTGTAGAATTTCTTTAAGTTAACAGGCGTTTGTTGCGTCCGTTCCTGCAACAGTGTAAACTTATTGTGGCTTGCTCAGTCCAAACTTCTTGATAGTTAGAGGGCAAGTTGTATACTTCTGATTCCTAAAAAATTTTGAAGAAGGGGGTGAGAAAATGCGAAAAACTATTTTAATATGTGCAGCGTTATTGGTTGCCGCATCTATTGGCTTTGCCCAGGATGCCGGTAAAGTTAGTCCTCCACAACCGCAGCAACAGCAACCGCCGTCAGGCCAGCAAAGGCCATCTCAAGGGATGCCCCCGATGATGATGCCTGGAATGGGTTTTGCGATGCAGACAAGAACAATGATTGCAACAAGTGACGGCGGCGTGATAGTTCTTTCAGGTAACCGGCTCCTAAAATTTGACAAAGATCTTAACCTTGTAAAGGAAGTCAAGTTTGAACCGGATATCCCGGCTTTTGGTATGCCACCGGGTCCGCCACCAGGGGGGCAAAATCCGCCTGCCGCTGGTGCTCCGCCGGCACAGCAAAAGTAAAAGAGGATAAAAGAATCGGAGAGTTCAGGGTGCTTCGGACTTCTTTGTGAACCGCTTACTTTTACTTCTTTGCCTGCTCCAAAAACTTCCTTACTCCCTGAACTCTCCGCCTGATTATTTATACCTTCTGGATATAGACACTGTCAAGAGTTCCCGAAAATTGTTTCTTTTTAGTCGGTTTTCTAAAATGCGCATATGTACTTAAACCAGAATTTCTGGCCTTCAGGCCTGTTTTCTGCAGAAATTTCCTTTTGATAAGAGAATACAAAACTGCGGCCTTTTGAATCATACTTAACCTGCGGTCCTATTGCAAAGACCATACCCTTGTTTCCATCAGGGCCAACCGTTGGTCCTTTGTCATCTGTAATCTGCGTGTAATAATATCCGCCGAGCCCGACTGTTGTATTGCCAAACTTCTTTCCAACAGCATAGTCAAGATGGAATTCCTGCCCTGATTTATAGTCCATGTCGTTATTTTCAGTGTTAATGTCATACATAAACTTGCAGGAAATTTCAAAGTTATTTCCACTGAGGAATGTGAAGCCAACAACTGGTTCAAATGTCCAGTAATTTCTTCCAGGATTCGCAAGATGGGTTTTGTCATAAGTGCCGACTGGAACATAAATGTCAAGGCCTGTTGCCCAGTGCCAGTTCTTGGAATGCCAGGACAGAATAAACGGGTCAACGATAATATCTCCCAGGCCGAATCTGCTTTCGCTTAACCCCGGTACCCTTACAGAAACATTAACCAGCGGCACAAAAACATGCATGCCCCATAATCCGCCGAGCACCTTTTTGTTTGTTACATGGACAAATCTAAAAACATTTCCAACCGCATCAACCCTGAATCCAGGGACGCTACTATGCCCACTGCTATCGTTGAATGAATCGGCTGTGTAGTAAGTGAAATAATTGATAAAATAAGTGCCTGGCGGCGGGACTGCGCCAGCAAAAAATCCTTCAGCGCCATTTGGATAAGCGCCGCCTCCCATTTCTGTCGCAAGAGCCATGCCTGCAAATCCGCACAGTACAGCGCACATAACCAGCCACATCCTTTTCCTTTTCATTCTCCTCCCCTGTACGAAAGAACCATGACAATAGAAAGAATGCCCTATTCTGAATGCAAGTCAATCAGCAGTTTTTGTTGACTTATTACCCCTTACAAACCTGATAGAGAGTTTTCAAAAAAAACAGATAGTATTATAATGAATAGGAAAAATAGAGTTCAGGACTGCTGATGTTCGTTTTTGAATTTACTAATGCGATAATCGGCTGTATAAGTATAATAATTACTATAAGCCGGGGTGGCGGATTGGCAGACGCGCCGGACTCAAAATCCGGTGGGGCTCAAACCCCGTGAGGGTTCAACTCCCTCCTCCGGCACGAAATTACTTACAAAGAGGGAGTTGAATAGAGCGGTGCTGGCGCGATGAATAAAGAGCGCCGAATAGCACGCCCGGCGAGATGTGAGCCGGGTGACCGACAGCGCGAGAAGTATTCGCGCAAGAAGTAAGACATTGCGAGCTGGCGCAGCAATGTCAGCGAATGGTTGCCGATGCGAAGAATAATGAGCATCGTAAGGCAAGGGCGCCGAGTTATGTAGGGGTCGGATTCATCCGACCCGAGGCAGTTAGCATTGGGAGGTGGGATATTAGGGAGGAGGTATCACTCCTCCCTAAAGAAGCTGTGAGGCGCCCCGGACGACCCCGAGTCGTATTGGGAGACGAGGGCGCCAACTCCCCTGCTAATGCGAAGAATAATGAGCATTGTATAGCAGGCCTGTCGAGTCGGTGAGACAGGCCCTCCGGCACGAAATTACTTACAAAGAGGGAGTTGAATAGAGCGGTGCTGGCGCGATGAATAAAGAGCGCCGAATAGCACGCCCGGCGAGATGTGAGCCGGGTGACCGACAGCGCGAGAAGTATTCGCGCAAGAAGTAAGACATTGCGAGCTGGCGCAGCAATGTCAGCGAATGGTTGCCGATGCGAAGAATAATGAGCATCGTAAGGCAAGGGCGCCGAGATGTGTAGGGGTCGGATTCATCCGACCCGAGGCAGTTAGCAGTGGGAGGTGGGATATTAGGGAGGAGGTATCACTCCTCCCTAAAGAAACTGTGAGGCGCCCCGGACGACCCTGAGCGTATTGGGAGCGAGGGGCGCCAACTCCCCTGCTAATGCGAAGA
>Ga0315298_1008658_pt1 | contig 12897 bp, 12 predicted proteins | sample WHS_1_MG_FD_203077 | JGI IMG/M metagenome (GOLD analysis project Ga0315298, IMG submission 203077) | Extremophilic microbial mat communities from Washburn Hot Springs, YNP, Wyoming, USA - WHS_1_MG | ecosystem: Environmental > Aquatic > Thermal springs > Hot (42-90C) | place: USA: Wyoming...
ACCGGACTGGGGCAGATACCAGCTCTCCTTCGCCTACGACGTTTATCGACCCACCCTGATTAGAATTTCCCTTGGGGACGATTTTCTCGCCCTTCCGGGGGATCCCCTTTCCCTCCTCGGCTCCGGCCTCTACTTTGTTCAGGATGGGGCCATACCCCCTGAAAACGTCACGCCTGCCTCGGGAAAGGTGACCTACTACCTCTACGGTGAGTCGAGCGGGGTCGAGTTTCCGCCCGTCAAAGGAGAAAGGCGGGGTCTGCTCATCGTGCAGATGCTATCTGAGGACAGAATCAAGGTGGAGGCCTTCGGTGACACCAACTCCACCACCAGAGAGTTCACCTCTAGGGCCAGAATTTACGTGCGGTGAGCCCGGGTTCTACTCGAAGGAGGCCACGGAGTAGCAGTGGAGGCTCGGGACGGTGAAAGTGACCCTCCCGTTCTCGAAGGTGTACTCGAGCGTGATCTCGGACGCGTCCGGGCTCACCAGCTTCAGCGTTTTACCCTCCAGCCGCACCCCCTCAGGAATGGTCACGGTGAGCCGGATGTTGGTTAGGTCGCGGAAGTCGCGCGTTCCCCGGTCGTAGGCGTAGTTCAGGAGGTGCAGTAGCAGGGTGTCCCCCCTCCGGTACACGACCACCCCGAGATCCCCCGTGGCGTCCGTCTCCAGCCCTAGGTCCACCCCCAGCCCCTTCAGGGTCGGGATCAGGAGTTCGTCCGCGGAGAGGTCATCGCAGCTCACCACCTTGCCCCCCAGGGAGGAGTACTGTGAGAGGAGTTCCTGGAGATCGGGGTCTAGGTCGTAGTACCTCGGGACGATTATCACGCTGTAGTTCCTCATCTTCTCCAGCGTCAGGGATTTCTGCACGAAGACCCCGTCGCCCCGGTAGAGGACCTCGAAAGGCACGTGGGCCTCTTGCAGGAGCACCCCCAGCTTCTCAAAGCTCTCCCAGGACAGGTTCGCCCGCCACGTCTCCCGGTTGGTCAGGGTGGAGTGCAGATCGTGGAGCAGGGCCACGGTGGCCACCCTCTCCAGGTTCTCGTAGTACTGCGGGTGCCCGGCGAAGAACTTGGTGTAGGGTGAAATCTTTTCCGCGCTGATGGTGTAGGATCCCCCTCCGTAGACGTAGGCCTGGTGGGGGGTCATGAAGGAGGCACCGCAGGACCTGGCCTCCGCCAGCCAGTGCCGCCATAACCACCACTCGTCCTCGGAGAGGTTCTGCAGCTCAAAGACGTCGGGAAAGGCCGAGAAGGGTTTCTCCAGGTCGAGGGCCCCGGCTAGGAGGTAGGTGGTGAGGTTCTTTCCCGGGAGGGGCCTGAGGTAGGGCCGGTAAGTTCCATTGACCTCCGCGGTTATGGGCATCTCGAAGATCACGAAGTCCAGGAATGGGATTAAGATCTGCTGGTTCGGCTCCAGCCCGTAGGTGTTCGCCGTCACCGGAATGTCCCACCCGGCGGCCTGCTTGGCGTGCTGGATGAGCTCCCTGAGGAACTCCCTCCTGCCCCAGTACCTGGCCTGCAGATATGCGACCTGAAGCTGCGGGTTGGGATCATCCCAATAGTTCGTGCCCCCGTGCGCCAGCAGGTAGTCCCGGTAGTTGAAGGTGGAGAGGTCGGTTATCCCGAAGAGCTGCTGCAGTTCCTCGGGAGAATAGTGTTCGGCCAAGTAATTGTTGAAGGCCTGCATGCAGTAGTCGCAGAAGCAGTTCGCGGGTTCTCCCGGTTCATCGATGAGGATCCCGTCCACGTCACCTTTGGCCTGCTCCGCGATCCTGTTCCTGAGAAAATCCCTCCAGAGCGGGTGGTTGCCGCACATCTCCGGCTCCTCCAGCCCCAGGAACTGTATGGGGTTGCCGTAAACGTCCCTCTTCGCGGCCTCCCTCCTGAGCTCCAGGTTCTCGGTGGTCCCGGATTGCACCGTGGGCAAATTGGCGGTCACCTTGAAGCCGTGGCGGTGCAGCGTTTCCACATAGTTCCTGTCATACTCGTTAAACCCAATGTAGTAGACGGAGAAGGCGGAACCGGTGGCGCCTATCTCCTCCAGGTACTCGGGCGGGGGCTGGTCGAAAACCCAGAGGTTGCTCTTCTTTAGCCAGTCACGGCCAAAGCTGTAATGGTATTCCTCCTCGGCTGGAGTTCCTTCAGTTGTGGTCTCCTGTGGTGAGGTTTCCCCCCCTTGCGGCTTTTTACCGAGGTTTATCGTGAAGCCGACGAACAGGACGACCACTATTAAAATTACCGCCACAGTGATGAAGGACTTTTTCAAGGTTCACCGTGATGATTTCTCCCTTTACTCTTAATAAACAGGCTCCTTTTACCAGCGTTGGTCTCGGCGGCATACGCAGCTCGCTAAAATTATCACCACCAGTGCCTTTAGGCTGTCAAGGCCGGTTGCCACCGCGGCAAACCCTCCTGGAATCTAGATTTTTTCGTACAGATTTAGCGAGAACTTTCAGCTCAGGTCTTTTCGGCATTTCTGCTTCGGCAGCCACCGGGCGAGGTATTTTTATTCCTCCATCGCCAACAGGACTATTGAGGGCTGGAAAAGGAGGTGGATGTTTTGCCGCGAAAGAAAAAGGTTGTGCACAAAGTGAAGACAGAGGCAAAGGTCACGCCAGAGGTAAAGCACGAGGTGAAAGCGGAGCCGGAGAAAAAAGTCGAGGAAAAGAGCAAGGGCGACAACATGCCGGTGTTCATGATCTTGATTGCGTTAATACTGATCGTGGTTCTGCTGATGTTGATTGTTCCCTTGATATAGGTCGGAGCAGCGTTAGGGATGTAGGCTTCAGCGGTGAACTCCAGCTGATCAAATGGTTTGCTGCTCGCGCTGTGGCGCCAAAAAGAGGCCGTGGCGGGCCGTGCAGCATCTTCCCCCCGTGCCTGAATGAGAAGCTCTTTGTTCAAGGGAGGATTTCTTTTCAAATGCTTTAACGATAAGGCCTCCCCAACCTCGCCGCGGACGATGACATCGATTTCTGGATAGTTTTTCAGGCTCCCGTCCGCCGTGGCGGTAAAGTGCTGACCGCCGGTGACGGTGGGGACGTCTGGTTTGGCCTTCTTTGCCAGCTCCATCGCCCTTATGCCAAGATAGGCGTTGCAGGTGGCAAGGTCGCTGGGCGAAGATATCCGGTTGAATTGATTCATTGCACTTTTCAAGGTCATCTCAGTCCCGCCTTGGGCTTGGCGTCCAGAACCTCGATTTCGGTGTTACCGGCCTTCCTCCAGGTAGCCTGCCAGCTACAGTAGTCCAAATGGTGGCGGGAGATATTCCCCATCACAAACCACATCTTCCCGGGTGGCAGGACTAACGGGACTTTCAGGTTTCGGCTCCGAAAAGATTTCGAACTATTATAATAGGCCTTGGCGAGTATATCTAAATAATGTGATACTATGGTAAAAATTATCAAACTCAACAAGAGATCTCCTAAAATCGGCGCGATAGCTGAAGCTGCGGCCTTGATCAGGGGGGGCGGTTTAGTGGTCTACTCGACGGAGACCGTCTACGGGCTGGGGGCGGACGCGACCTCCGATGAAGCCGTGGCGAGGGTCTTTGCAGTAAAGGCGAGGCCGATTGAGAACCCCCTGCCGATTGCGGTCGATTCCCTCGAAATGGCAAGGCGAGTAATAGAGCTCAACAGCGCGGCCGAATTGCTCTTTCAAAAATTCACGCCGGGGCCCCTGACCATAGTCGGGAAAGCGAGACCGAGCAGCGTGTCAAAATTGATTACGGCAGGCACCGGCAACTTGGGGGTCAGGGTCCCGGACAACGCTGTGGCCCTGAAGCTGGTGGAACTCGTCGGCGGACCCATCACCGCCACATCGGCCAACCTGTCTGGTAGAGCTGCACCCGTCACGGCAAAAGAGGCGGTCGAACAGCTTGGCGACAAAATTGAGCTTGTACTGGATTCCGGAAAATGCGACATAGGAAAGCCGTCAACGGTCGTGGACGTCAGCTCTGGAACGCCGAGAATTATAAGGGGCGGGCCAATATCTGGTTCCGACATAGAAAAAATGCTGAAACAATTGGGAGATTAATCTCGTCTCACGCGCCTGGCTATCAGTGCTGCGAAGACCCCCCCTCCGAACCCGTTGTCGATGTTCATCACAGCTAATTTTGGCGAACACGTTTGGAGCATGGTGATCAGGGCACCTATTCCCTTAAGCCCCACCCCGTAACCGATTGAGGTTGGGACACCGATCACCGGGACGTCAACTAAGCTCGAAACAATTGACGGGAGAGTTCCTTCCATGCCAGCCACCACGACGATGGCTGACACACCGTCTTCAATCATGCGGCTCAAGGGTTCGAACAGCCTGTGAATACCCGCGACACCGATATCGTAGGATTTCACCACTTTGCACCCCATGACTTTGGCCGCCATAGCTGCTTCCTCGGCAACTGGCACGTCCGCGGTGCCTGCTGCCAGTATCCCCACTTTACCCGCCTCCGGAATAATGCACCCCCTTTTTTTGACCAATATAGCCCGTGCTTGAGCGTTTATTTCCAATTCAAATTTTCTACCCAGTTCTTTCTTGATTTCAGCAATCTGGGCAGGGTTCAAGCGAGTGACCAGGGCGTAACCATTCACCTTGGTCAAAGCCGCCGCAGCTTCCACAACAGTTTTAGGATCTTTTCCCTCGGCAAACACCACCTCAGGTGCCCCTGTTCTATAGACCCTGCCCAGGTCGAGCTTGGCCAGATCTCCGATCCTCCTGACGTTAAGGGCCGCCAGCCTGCGCTCAGCCTCCTCCAGCGTGATTTCACCGCACATCAGCTTCTTTAGCACAGTTTCCACGCTTACCGGTAGCTCGGCGGAAGTTTTCTTTGCCATTTCTCTCAATAAGATAACTTTTGCCCCTCTCTAAATAATTGTCCCAAATTTATTTTGTTGGGACTTTATCTTGAGATCTCCTCCGCCCTTTTAGCCGCTGCCTTGACCGCCTCTCGGATGGCGTCTGCAACCCTTCTGCTCTCCAGTATCTTTATGCCTTCTATAGTGGTTCCTCTCGGTGTGCAGACCCTTCGGATAAGTTCGTCGATTTTTTCCTCCGAGGTGAGGACTATTTCGCTTGCTCCTCTAGCCGTCTGTGCGGCCAGCTTGAGGGCGATATTCTCTGGAAGCCCGAGTTCAACGCCGGCGTCACGAACAGCCCTGATCAGATAATAAAAGAATGCCGGCCCGCTACCGCTAAGGCCGGTGACCGCGCTCATTAGTTTTTCGTCCACGACAAAAGTCACCCCCAGCCTGCCCAGCAGGTGCTCGACTAACCTTTCGTCTTTTTTTGTGGACCTGGAGCCCAGGGAAAAAGCCGAGGCCATCTCGAGCACCGAACCGCAAATGTTTGGCATGGTTCTGATGACTCTGGCCTTTGTCCTCGCCTCGATAAACTTGGTGGAAACACCGGCAGCCACGGAGATGAAAAGCTTTCCCTCAGACAGGTCCTCGACTTCCTTGAGCACCGGCTCGACCATGTCTGGCTTGACGGCTATGAACACCACATCTGAATTCTTGACTAGACTCCTGTTGTCGGTTGTCACCTGAATGGAGAGCCTGGCCAGCTTCCTGATCTTCTCTTCCTCTGGATCGCTGACGATGATTTCCCCTGCCCTGAGAACCCCTGACTTCAGGAATCCCTCCACCAGCGAGGAGCCCAAGTTGCCACCACCGATGATCCCCACCTTCACGCTTCTCCCAGCGTTTTCTAGGTGAGGCTGGCTATTAAATGGTCCTCCTAGCTTCTAGAAAGGTTTAAACAAAACAGGTTTAACTCAGAATGGAGCCCCGGTAGCTCAGTCGGTAGATTGAAACGGCAGGGTTTCAAACCGAAAGCGCCACCTTGGTATCTCAGGCCGAAGAGGTGGAGGTCGCGGGTTCGATTCCCATCGCGAAAATCCCGCTCGGGGCTCTACAATTCACCTGATTTCTCCCTTCCCCGGAGGAAGCGCCCGCTCTATTTCCTCCACAGGGACCTCGATCCCCTCGGTCCTGAACTTTACCTGTATCTCGCGGGCGAGTTCAGATTTCTTCCTTGAGCCAGGATAGATCTCGACAACGACCTTTGAATGTTTTTCCACGGCGCTCCTGGGTCCGCAGACGACCACCTGGTCGCCGTCGATGCTCATCACTCCGACCGCCGCCCTCACCGGAACCTTCAGCAGATTTTTCTTCCCCTGGATGATATAGCTGCCCTTGGGGAGGTAGGTTCCCGAGGGCGCCTTCTTTGAGACCTGCTCCGGCAGCGCCCAGTAGACATCCAGGCTGCCCAGACCCTCCCGCCAGGCCCTCGAGTGCATGGCCGCGAACTCAGCGGCCTCGATGAGGGTGATCTCCGGGATTTCCCTCCCGGCTGATTTGATGACCACGTGAGGGGCACCGATTATCTCCGCGTGGAGGTAGCGGTCGTTGGGCTCCATGTGCTTCTCCACTATCTCCGCGTTTCCGCTGGCGTCCCTCCCGCCGATGACCAGAAATCCATCTGAGGATACAAACCACCGGTAGCGCTCGAACCACTTTGGTTTTCTGCGCTTTGGTGGCGATACCTCATGCTGCGGCGCCCCGGCTTTCAACAACTCAAGCTCGTGCTCCGTCTGCTCGAGGGCCCTTCTGGCCCCGGCCGCTTTCTCAGCGAGGTCCCGGTATTCCTTATAATATCTGGTCGCGTTCTCAAAGGCCGAGGCTCTCAGATCCAACTCCATTGTCTGGCCCGCGAGTTCGACCTCTATTTTTCTCTCCTTGAAATTCACGTTCTTTATCGGCAGGGCCCAGCTTTCTCCCCTTTCCTTCGCCTTCTGAAGCGCCTCGAGAGCGCCTTGCCAGCCCCTCTCCCGCCTGAGCCGGTCAAGCGTTTGACGGGCCTCATCAATCTGGAGGTGGTGGATCGCTATCAGATCGGCCTTTCTTTTTGACTCCGACGATTTCTTGTAAAGGCTCCCAAACTGTAACTGTTGATCCGACTGGCGTCTGAGGAGCTTCTCCATTTTTTTCTCATAGGCTTTTCTCTGCCTTTCGCTTTCAGCCATCACGGCTATGGTGCTGAAATATTCATCGAGGGCCTCGTTAAACGAGCAGAATCGCTTGACCTCCTTGCCAAGGTGCGTCTTGAAGTCAAACGGAGTTACATCCACCGGCTTGCCCTCCTCAAAAACGATGGAAGGTGCCAGCTCTAAAGAGAAAAAGCCTCTGACAGCGCCAAGGACGGAGTCCAGTTCCTTTCCCGTTATCTCGTCGAGCCTGAGCCCCTTGGGCACCGAGGCCCGGGCACATATCTCCTCAGCCAGTGGACCGCCCAGCCCCAAGTTTACGGCCAGTCCGCGGACAATGTCTTGAGCGCTACCCAATTTTTCTTTGAGCCCGGCGGCATCGAGCCCCAGCAGATCAGCACCAATCCCGGGCGGGTAAAGATAGGGCTCTCCGGCCTTCAGGGCTCGATGTTTCCAAACAGCAGTTCTGTAGGGCTGAATGATGATTTTTTTTGAGTCACAGAGAATTATGTTTCCCTCACCAAAGATTTCGGCAATTAAAATCCGCTCTTCTGCGCCAGAGAACTTGATTTCAACAATACGCTCAAGGTCGGGCTGGCTTACGCCTGAAATCTCGGCATTTTCAAGGTGTTTCCTCAGCAGCATCGCGAAAGAGCTGGGCTGCTTAGGGGCCCGGTAAGCCATGGCCGTGAGGTGAATCCTGCACCCCGGCTGAATCAACAGGTCTTGGCGCTCCCGCTCTTTGGATCGCAGGCGCAAGATCACCGCACCGTCAACTTCATAGATATTTTCCACCCTGTGACCAATAGCGTTTTTAAGCTCACGAACGCAAACCATAATGTCAAAGCTCGACATTGATAGTTTCATGATCTCACCAGGTGCATGATATGGACATAACGGCAAAGCTCACCTTAGTGTTCTCAGGAGCGGGAGCGATAGCCGGCTTCATTTCAGGTTTCCTGCCGAACCCTTGGCTGGCCTTGCTCGTTGCTTTAATTTTACTCTACGCGTCTTATAAGTTGACCACATTCTACCTGAAAAAATCGACAGCTCAGCCAGCCCCACCAGCACTGGCTCCGGGACAACCTCCAGCGCAAACTCCTGTCCAGCCGCAGCTTGGCAAGAAAAAGATAACCCTGAGGGGCTTCATGATTTTCTTCGCCACCTTGGTCACGAAGGGAGAGCCGGAGGGGAGGGAAAACGAGGTAAAATTCTGGTTCTGGCCTTACTACATAATGTGGCTCATCCTGTGGATCATGGTCTATACGCTGATGCTGTTGTGATTATCTCTGGCCAGGTTAAAACTCTAAATGCGTTTTTATCGCCCGCAAAACCAGTGTAATAGGGTTGTAACGGGATGCAGAAGAAAATCGACGCTTTGGCCGAGAAAAGGCTGAGGATCATCGCCGACCACCGGGAGGAGGCATCCGGCGTCATCGATGAGTTGAGGGAGCTGGGCGTGGATCTGGAAATATGCCAGCTTGGGGTCGGAGATTTCATCCTCAGCGACCGCGTCGGCGTCGAGAGGAAGTCCGTCAGCGATTTCTTGCAGTCGATTGTCGACAAACGCCTCATGCCTCAGGCCAAATTACTTTGTGAAACCTTCGAGCGACCAGTGTTGATAATCGAGGGCAAAGGGCTTTACACGCGCAGGGCAATCCACCCCAACGCAATCCGCGGCACCCTCGCCGCCCTCGCCACCGATATTGGAATACCCATGATCCCCACCGTTGATGAGAAAGAAACCGCCCTGATCTTGGTCGCGATAGCTAGACGTGAACAGATGGTTGAGAGCAGGGAAGTTGCCGTCAGGGGGGAACCTAAGAAGTTCAGTTTGCCGGAGTGTCAACGCTTCATCGTTGAGGGACTTCCCGGGGTTTCTGCCGTGCTTGCCAAGAGGCTGCTCGCGCACTTCGGCACGGTGGAGAAAATCATGAGTGCTTCTGAACAGGAGCTGCAGCAGGTCGACGGCATCGGAAGGGAGAAGGCCAGGGAGATCAGAAAGGTCCTTACAGCTATCTATGAGGCCGATGCTCCTCGACAAACTCCTTGATCAGCCTGATTGCCTGCCTGATATTTTCAATTGAAGTCGCGTAACTCAGCCGCACGTGCCCCTCGCCGCCCGGACCGAAGCCGCTTCCCGGAACCGCGGCCACCCCCTTGCTTTTGAGCAACGACTCGCAGAACTCGAGAGATGTTAGTCCAAGCTTCTTGATGCCCGGAAAGACGTAGAAGGCTCCCTGCGGCTTCAGGCATTCAATGCCTTCTATGGCGTTCAGGCTGTGGACTATCTCATCCCTGCGCCGGCGATATTCGGCGCGCATCTCGGCGACAGACTCCTGAGGGCCGCGCAGCGCCGCTATCGCGGCCGCCTGCACGAAGCTGGCGGTGCAGGTGGTCGACGCCTCCTGGATCTTCGCCATCTCAACGATAAAGTCGGCCGGCGCCACAGCGTAGCCCACGCGCCAGCCAGTCATGGCGTAGGTCTTGGAGAACCCGTTTACACTGATTGTCCGCTCGGCCATTCCCGGAAACGTCAATGGGTTTGCCTGCTCTCCTTCGTACACGAGGGCATTATAAATATCGTCCGAAAGCACCCAGAGGTCGCGATCAATGGCTATGTCCAAGATCGGCTTCAGCTCCTCGGCGTTCATGACCGCTCCGGTAGGGTTGTTGGGATAGTTCAACAAAAGCAACCTCGACTTTGGGGTGATGGAAGCCTCCAGCTTGTCGACCTCCAGCTTGAACCCGCTCTCCGCTGATTCCTCGATGAAGACAGGTTGGCCGCCAACTATCTTCACCATGGCCTCGTACGTCCAGCAGGGGCTTGGGATCAGGACCTCGTCGCCGGGGTCAAGCGCGGCTGCAAGCGCGCAGAATATGGAGTGTTTGGCACCGGGTGTGACGATAATGTTCTTTGCCGTGACCTCTATCTTCTGCTTAACCAGGTGCTCCGCAATCGCCTCCCTGAGCTCGGGAAGACCGGCGCTTGGTGTGTATCTCGTCATGCCCTTATCTAAAGCCTGCTTTGCGGCCTCCTTGATGTGGGTAGGTGTGTTGAAATCCGGCTCCCCGACTTCCATGTGGACTATCTTTTTCCCCCCGCGCTCGAGTTCCTTGGCGAGGGCCAAAACCTTGAGGGTGCTTGAGGGCGGTATTGAAGTCATTCGTTTAGCAGCCTTCATAAACTACCCGCTAACATTTTAGGTTGGTATATAAAATCCTTTACTCGGTCCCTATGCACTGGATAGACAGCGTTGCAAATGAAATAGTAAAGCGGGGTGGAAAACAGGTGATCGCCAGCGGGATCTCGATATCCGGTCATATCCACATAGGCCACTCGAACGACGTCTTCATCGCAGATGCCGTCCGCAGGGCCGTTGAGGAGTTGGGTCACGAGGCTGAGAGCATTTGGTATGCGGACGACTATGATCCCATGAGACGCGTGCCCTGGCCGTTGAATGAGGGTGAGCTGGCGGAAAAATACAAGCAGTATCTGGGGGTGCCCTACGCCAACATACCTTCACCAGACCCAGATTACAGAAGTTTCGTGGATTACTTCTCAAGACCCTTCATAGAATCGCTGGATGATTTCGGGATCAAGGTCAAAATTTACTCCGGGGCCGAGGCCTATAGAAGCGGACGAATGGCTGATGTCATAAGGGCGTCGCTTGAGAACGTTGAGGTTATAAGATCTATTTTGAACAAATATCGCGAAAAGCCGCTACCGGACGGCTGGCTGCCCCTCGACATCATCTGCGAGTGCTGCGGCAGGGTATCGACGACCAGGGCCATCTCCTGGAGCGGGGATTATGTCAGGTACAGGTGCGAGGGCACTGACTACGTCGGCGGTTGCGGGCACGAGGGAGAGGTTGACTACACGACCGGCGGCGGCAAGCTCACCTGGCGGGTGGAGTGGCCCGCCCGCTGGAAGCTCCTGGGCGTCACCTGCGAGCCCTTTGGCAAGGACCACGCGGTACGCGGCGGGAGCTACGACACCGGCAGGCTCATAGCTAAGAAAGTTTTCAACTACGAGGCGCCTTACCCGATACCGTACGAGTGGGTGAGCATGAAGGGAAAAAGGCTGTCCTCCTCAAAAGGCGTGGTCTTCACCCTGAAGCAGTGGCTGAAAATCGCGGAGCCGGAGATACTGCGCTACTTTATCTTCCGTAGCAAGCCCATGAAGGCAAAGGAGTTTGATCCCGGGCTCGCGCTTCTTGACCTGATTGACGAGTACGATCTTGTCGAGAATGCCTACTACAATGCGGTGGATGTGGGGAGAAGGGAGGAACAGCAAAAGCGCATTTACGAGCTGTCCCAGGTCGGGGAGGTCTCGAAGACCCCGATAAGGCGCGTCCCGTTTAGGTTTGCCGCCGTGCTCGCTCAGGTCACTACGGATGAAAAAAAGGCCATTGATATTCTGACCTCGAGGAAAATGTTGGCCAATCCTAGCGAGCGGGAGATTAAGCTGGCCTTGCATCGCCTGGAGCTGGCCAGGAACTGGGTCTCGGAATACGCTCCTGAAAACCTGAGATTCAAGATTGCAAAACAGATGCCGGAGGGAGTTCCCAATCGCCTCACCCAGAAGCAGAAGCAGTGTTTGAAACAATTGGCGGAGGACCTCATGGCCCGTGAGTTCACCCCGGTAGAACTGCATAACCATGTATACGCGGTTGCTGAAAAGAACGAACAAAGCCCCGCCGACCTTTTCAGGGCGATATATCTGGTGTTGCTGGACAGGGACTCAGGGCCGCGCGTCGGTAATTTCATCTCAGCACTGGATAGAGATTTCGTCGTTACAAGGTTCAGGGAAGCCTCCCTTTGAGCCCGACTTTCATATCAGGATTGTCCCGCACCAGTTGTTTGAAAACTTCCTCAAAATTTTCCTCAGGCGCAAGCTCACGTCGGACGAAGATACCGGTGTGGCCCACCTCGACCCTCCTGGTCAGCACCTGGACCCTCTCCCGGACAATTCCCAGCCCCACGCCCACCGTTTTCGCCACGCTGGCTTCGTTGCCCACCACGGGACTTTCCAAATGGCCGCGTGGCGTCGGCTCTATCAGCATGAGTCTTTTGTCAACTCCCGGGACTCGGACATCTTTCTTCAACTCGTCAACGCCTGCGGCTCCTCCAAAGTAGTAGAACTCCAGCTCGCTTTGTCTGGGTTTGACCAGCGGAAAGGTAACAGATCTATCATGCTCAATGTAGATGTGGCCCTTGGGAAGCTGCCAAGGAGTGGCCATAACGATCTCCCTCCTCGCCGGGCCCAGGCCAGCTCCTTGCAGGGCCAGTTCCACCTTATAGGAGGGCACAACGTAGGGTATCACCACGTCGACATCGCTGTCTTTGTCGACATCTCCACGAGCAACGCTGCCATGGACGATTGGTCCGAACCCGGAGGACTCCAGAGCTAGCATCAATTCGATGGCGCGTTTTCTGAGGCCGCTTAAAACCCGCCAGTGTTCTTCATCGTAGATTATCTCCCGGACATCGGCTGCGCGCACGGGCCTAACCATGGGATCAAAGCCCTATCTCGTGCTCTCCGATTACAAAATTTTTATCAGACACGTGGAGCAGTGGCCTGACAAAATCGACGTTTAACCGTCCGGCTTTCAACACATCTTTATGGGCGTGTGCGGCCAGCACTTTACCCCCAACAACAACGTATTCAGGCCCCTCATGGGTCCAGTCCAGCCTGCACTCCAGGTTTGCGGGGCACTCGACAATCCTGGGAGGTTTTACCTTGACGGAGGGTTCCCAAGTTAAACAGGCCTTCTCAAGCTCGTTAACTCCTCTCGGGAAATTCTTGCTGCAGAGGTACATTTGCTTTTTAATTTTCTCAGGCACCAGATTGAGCACAAATTCTTCCGTCTCGCGGATGTTCCGATAGGTGTCGCTCTCATAGCTGGTGGAGAAAG
>Ga0315298_1008661_pt1 | contig 12894 bp, 10 predicted proteins | sample WHS_1_MG_FD_203077 | JGI IMG/M metagenome (GOLD analysis project Ga0315298, IMG submission 203077) | Extremophilic microbial mat communities from Washburn Hot Springs, YNP, Wyoming, USA - WHS_1_MG | ecosystem: Environmental > Aquatic > Thermal springs > Hot (42-90C) | place: USA: Wyoming...
CGGGCTTGCGGCAAGCAGTGACACACGGGTACGGCTAAGGTGCGGTGTGCCACGGCTTCGCAGAAGCCGTGCTTCGGCTGCTATGTCCTGCACTGCTTGCCTTGCGGCAAGCAGTGGCACACGGGCTTGCGGCAAGCAGTGACACACGGGTACGGCTAAGGTGCGGTGTGCCACGGCTTCGCAGAAGCCGTGCTTCGGCTGCTATGTCCTGCACTGCTTGCCTTGCGGCAAGCAGTGGCACACGGGCCTGCGGCAAGCAGTGACAGACGGGCACAGTATCCATGCGTTTTTTGGCATATGCTATTACTGGGCGGCTTGACCGCGCCGGGGTGTTACACGCCTTTCTATCCCCCACGGCTGGTGGACGGCGTTGCGCGGTCCAGCTTCCCCGTCCGGGGGATTAGGTTTCGCCAATCAATCCTCGGAGAACGGCCGCCATGTCTCTGGCAACAGGCCACGCGCCGGCAAAGGCCTTGGCCACGGTGCTGTCGGAAGAGGGGTTTCACCCCCCGGTGCCCGCTTCACTGGAAGAAACGGGATTGCCTGTTTCGCTGGTCGAGTCGCTGGTGCTGAAGCTGCTGGCGGTGGTGGGCACTTTGAGCGGCCGGGGGGTGGCAGAACGCATCTGTCTGCCCTTTGGCGTGCTGGAGGGGCTGTTCCAGTCGCTTCGCACCCGGCAGCTCGTAGTGCACGTGGGTGCCGCCCCGCTGAATGATTACTGCTATGCCTTGACCGAGTTGGGGCGCGAGCGGGCTCAGACCTATTCCAAGGCGTGCGCGTATCTGGGCCCGGCGCCGGTGCCCCTGGAGGATTATGTGATCTCGGTGGAGGCGCAGACGGTGCGGGCCGAGGCCCCCCGCCGCCAACAACTCGAAAAAGCCTTTGCCGACATCTGTGTCGATCCGGCTCTGTACGACAGCCTGGGACCGGCCGTCAATTCCGGCGCCGGCCTGTTCTTGTACGGGGCACCCGGCAACGGCAAATCGACGCTGGCCCGACGAATCACCAGTTGTTTTGGCCAACACATTTGGATTCCTCATGCGGTCATCGAGGATGGGCAGATCATCAAATTGTTCGATGCCGCCTACCACGAGGCGGTCAAGCCCGACAAGAAAGGGCTGCTGTCCTCGGCGGAGCACGATCGGCGCTGGATCCGCATTCGCCGGCCCACCGTGGTCGTGGGTGGCGAGATGACCATGGACAATCTGGAAATACGCCATGACCCGGTCAGCAACGTGTGCGAGGCGCCGCTTCAAATGAAAAGCAACTGCGGGTGCCTATTGATCGACGACTTCGGACGCCAGCGCGTCGACCCCACCGCCCTGTTGAACCGGTGGATCATCCCCCTGGAAAACCGCCACGATTTCCTCACCCTGCCCACTGGCAAGAAGTTCCAGGTGCCCTTCGAACAGCTCATCATCTTTTCGACCAATCTGGAGCCTTCGGACTTGGTGGACGAAGCGTTCTTGCGCCGCATCCCTTACAAAATACAAATCGGTGATGCTACGGAGGAGGAGTTCCATCGCCTCTTCCGCCTTTACGCGGAGCACTTTGGCTGCGAGTACCGGCCAGAGGCGGTCGAGTATCTATTGGACCGGCACTACCGCCCTCAGCGGCGTCCCATGCGCCGCTGCCACCCACGCGATCTCCTGAATCAGATTCAGAACTATTGCCGCTATCACGATCTGCCCATGGAAATGAAGCCTGCATATTTCGACCTCGTCGTCAACAGCTATTTCACCACTGTGATCGGGAGGTAGCCGAACTTCAGACTCTGGCGTCCAGCGCTATCGACCGGAGCCATGGGCCTGCCGGCTGGCACCGCGGTTAGCCGCGGAGTTGTGCGGCGGCGCAAAACCTCGTGCGGTCGCAGAGGTGAACCGCCTGGCGGCCGCGTGCCATGGCGCCCCGGCAGCGGCGGCCGGGGCGCGGCCCAGGCTTCAGTTCGATGCCGATTCGCCGGACAGCCGGACCCGCCCCCGCAGGCCGCCCGGGGCGTCGGCCAGCGTGGCCACGTAGCCCAATAGCAGTTCGGCGCGGCGGTGTGCATTACATTCGGCCAGCAAGGCGTCTTTCTGCCACGGCGGCAGATCCAGGCTGTGTGCCACCATATCGGCTAGCACCCCCAGAGGCACGCGGTCTCCCATAAGCGAAAGAGAGGCCTGCGTCAGGCCTATACCACCCATACTGGCGGCAAGGATGCGATACAATCGCTGGTGCAACATGGCTCGCTGGACATCGTCGGCCGGATAGCAATCCTCGCACAATTCCACCTGGGCCTGGCGTACTGCGCTACGCCCGGGCACGTGCCGAACGATGCGTACTCGGGCGATTCCCCAGAATAGCACGTTGTACGCCGCAGGTCCGCTGTCGCTCCACGCGGCGATGCGCGCCAAACAGGCCATGGACGGCACGGGGAGCCAATGCGGCGCCTTTGGGTCCCAACCGGGTGGCCCGGGTAGAAGCGCCACCAGCCGGTCGCCCGCCAGGGCATCTTCTACCAGGGCCCGCTCGGCCGGCTCGGTTACATGGAGCGCTTCACTGGTATGCGGAAACACGACGACCCCCGGTACGGGGTAAAGGCGGACTACCCCCAGTTCGGGCTGGTTCGGGAGTTGTCTGGCTGACGCCATGAGTTGCTTCGAAGCTGGGCTGGGCGATATCGGGCCGCGGCCCTGGCGCAGAGGCCTTTGGCTAATGGCTATGGGCAGGGCTTTTCCGGCGGGAGGAATGGGGCGCCAAAGAGCCCCCCTGGGCAAACATAGCTTTTCGCGGGAGCGTACCACGCATCGGGTCCCCTCGCTGCGGTTTACACTGCCTCTGGTGAGGCCGGCAAGCGCTTTTTGGCTGGGGTCGGGTTGTTGAACCACTGCGTGGCTCTTGATTTCTGGCGGCGGGCCGAGTACATTCAGCACCGGTTGTCAATAATCCTGCCTTACCGGTGGAGGACGAGGTTATGGCGGCACAAGCCTCCAAGCCGTTGGTTGGACGACGGGAGTTCCTGGCCCAGACGGCTGCTGCCTCGGGGCTGGCGCTGGCTGGCTTGGCCCAAGCGGCCGAGTCGGCGCCCACGCCGCTCCCATCGATTCAGCTCGGCCCGCACCGAATCAGTCGGCTGGTAGCGGGGTGGAATCCGATTGGCGGGCATTCGCACTCCACGATCGACATGGCCCGAGCCATGCGCGAATACTTCACCGTGGAAAAAGTAGTGGAATTCCTGAATCGCTGCCAGCAAAACGGCATCACCGCCTGGCAGTTCGATCATACGGACAAGGCGGTCGAGGCCCTGAGGATTCTCCGGCAGCAAGGTTCTTCGCTGAAGGTCATCTGCTTGCACGCCGAACGGGCTTTCGATGCCCCGATTGCCAAAGTGATCGCCGACACCGCGCCTATTGCCATCGTGCACCACGGCGGCGTTACCGACGCCAAGTTCCGGGCTGGCAAGCATCAGGAGGTCCACGATTTCGTCAAGAAAGTCAAAGACCGGGGGCTCCTGGCCGGGGTGTCCACCCACTGCCCCGATCATGCCAAACGCGTGGCCGACGAGGATTGGGAAAACGATTTCTTCATGTGCTGCTTCTACTACGTCAACCGGCCGGAAGAAGAACAGCGCCGGCTGATGGGCCGGGTTGCGGTGGGCGAACCCTTCTTCGATACCGACCCGGTGGAGATGACTCAGGTCATGCGTCAGATACGGAAGCCTTGCCTGGGGTTCAAGATTCTGGCTGCCGGTCGTGCCTGCTGGACGCGCCAGTCCACGGAACAGGCCTTCAAGTTCGCCTTCTCGCACATCAAGCCTACCGATGGGGTCATTGTCGGCATGTTTCCCCGGTACTCGGACCAGGTCAGCGAGAATGCCGAGTACACGCGGCGCCACGGAGCAATCGGATGAAGTGGCGGGCGGGGTGGGGATTGCGCTGGGTTGGGGCCATCGCAGCGGCCGCCATCGCTTCGGCGTCCTGCGTCGGTGTCTTGTGGTGCGACGAGCGACTTCCCAGTCCTTCGCCCCCGGCCGATGTAAAGATCATCTTTCCCCCACCCAATGCGGTGCTGCTGGTGGGAACATTTTATGTCATCGTGAAGGGGGAAGGAGAGCTTTTCGTTGACGGGCAGCGCCAGCCCTGGGAGCCGTTTGCCCCTCCACTGCGGGTGGCCAAGGTGGGCCTGTACCCCGGCTTGCATGAGATCCGAGTGGGGCGGCGGACTATTTCGTTTTCTGTGGCCCTGAACGAAGAGGAGTTCGAAGGTCCCCGCAACTGGCCCCTCTATCGGCTGCATACCATCAGCGCCCACCAACAGTGCGAAGCGTGCCACGTGGTTTCTCGATCGGCCGGGGGGCTGGCCTCTATCGAAGGCCTTAAAGGGCCAAGCGCGTGCTTCGCATGCCACCGCCGAACCGATTTCGAAGCTCGCCACTCCCATCCCTTCCCTCCCCTGGAACATTGCCAGAACTGCCACGCCCTGCACGGTTCACCGCGCAAGTCGCTTTTGAAAGCGGAGCCGAAAACCCTCTGCGCCGAGTGCCACGATACCTGAGCGCGAAGGAATTCGCCCAGAGGTTTGGCCAATAGGAAGCCGTCGCCGCCCGCTTGCCCCAAGCCGGGCGGTTGGCCAATTGAGGGACTGCTTCCCACGAAGCAGCGGCCCAGGCGTTGTGTCGTCAACCGCAGTACAATGGCGGCTGCTGAGAGGCTCCGACTTGTGCGGAGGCACCCGGAACCAGACGGTCTGCTGTTCGTCGGTGGAGGCATGCAATGCGAGCGGTTTTATCATTAGTTGCGGCGGCGACGGTGTTTTCGGCATCGCTGGCTGCGGAACCGCCGATCGACATCGGGTCGCGGTGGGAGCTGTTGGTGGACGATTATTTGATTGCCCGGTTGGGTGGCGGCGCGCGGCAGGTGCTACACCATCCGGTCCCCCGGGAGGTGGTGCTGGTTTTCGACGCCCCCTGGGAGGGGAGCGGGTGCAACTACGTCAGCGTCTTCCAGGATGGCCACCGTTACCGGATGTATTACCATGGCTGGCAACTGACCGTCACCCCTGGCAAGCTCATCCACCCGCATCAGCTTGTTACCTGCTACGCCGAGAGTCGCGACGGCATCCAGTGGACCAAACCGGACCTGGGCCTGGTCGAGTTCAGAGGGTCGAAGAAAAACAACATCGTGCTCGATACGGGCAGGCTGGGGCCGTTGGACATCGACGCAGGGCACATCGCCGTCTTCAGGGACGAGAACCCGGCCTGCCCGGCCGATGCTAGGATCAAAGCGGTCGTGCTCACGCGCAAGCCGCACGGCTTGGCGGTGTTGGCCTCGCCCGATGGGCTCCGCTTTCGGCCTATGACCGATAAACCGGTGATTACCCAGGGGGCCTTCGATTCGCAGAACCTGGCGTTCTGGGACCCCACATTGGGCGCGTATCGGGCGTATTGGAGGATCTTCACGGCGGGGGTGACGACCGGCGAGGTCTGGAAGCCGCAGGGCGTGCGGGCCATCCGCACAGCCACCTCTAAGGACCTTTTCACATGGAGCGATCCCGTGGACTTGACCTACGCCGATTCGCCGCCCGAGCACCTTTATACCAATGCCATCAAGCCTTACTATCGGGCACCGCATCTGCTTTTGGGCTTTCCTACCCGGTACGTGGAGCGGCCGTGGTCGCCTTCGATGGAGGCGCTGCCGGAGCGCGAACACCGCAAGCTCCGCTGGAGCGTGCAGCCGCGCTTCGGAACAGCGCTGACCGAGGGTCTCTTCATGACCAGCCGCGATGGCCGCCACTTTCGCCGCTGGGGCGAAGCCTTTTTGCGCCCTGGACCGGAGCGCCCCGGCACATGGCAATACGGCCAACAGTACCTCGCCTGGCACCTGGTGGAGACAGCGGCCTTCGAAGGCACGGGCCGCGAACTCTCCCTGTACGCCACCGAGAGTTACTGGATCGGCCACGCCACCAAGCTGCGGCGCTACACGCTGCGGATCGACGGCTTCGTCTCAATCCAGGCCCCCTGGAGCGGCGGAGCGTTGGTAACCAGGCCGCTCTTGTTTCGCGGCAACAAGCTCCTGCTGAACTTCTCCACCTCGGCGGCCGGCGGGATCCGTGTGGAGATTCAAAATCCCCAGGGCCAGCCCCTCCCGGGATTCGCCTTGGAAGACTGCCCGGAAATCTTTGGCGATAGTCTGGAGCGGCCGGTCGTCTGGAAGTCGGGCGAGAACGTGGGGAAGCTGGCCGGACAGCCAGTGCGGCTGCGCTTCGAGCTTCGCGACGCCGACCTGTATGCTTTGCGCTTCGCTGAGTAAAGAGGCCGCGCCCAGTTATCCCGGCGTTCGATAGCTGGCAAGGGAGAACCTGCCCTCCGAAGGGAGCCAGGTTCCCGCCGGCCGAAAAACAAAGGACCGCTACAGAGTACGGAAACCGACGCGCTAGAGAGGCTTTTCCGTCCAGCAAGGCACCGAAAACGCTGGGGTGCGGCGAGGAATGCGGCTACTAGGCGGCCACGCTGGTCCCCAGCGCGGGTAGGGTACTTCGCCTGCGCCGATCGTATTTTTCAGCGCCTTGCTTGGTGACGCGGAAACTTGTTGACCTCCCGTATCGCCCGGCCGGCGAGCGCGACCCGCAGCGCAGATTCTGAGATTGCCGGCTCACGAAAACAGGCGGAGGAGCTTTCAATCGGCAATGGCATCGGCAGGGTCCGAGATGACTTCTTCGATGCGAATGGCCTTGTGGCCTTTGAACACGCCGGGAGATGCCCGGAACTTAGGAGTATTGGCCACAAATACCAACAGGGGGCTGTGGATGTCTTTCTCGGTAGTGATGATGTCGCCAACGCGCAACCCGATGAGTTCTCCGGCGGTGATATGCGTTCGAGCGAGGCGAACGGCCACTGGCACCAGCGACCCACGCAAGGTCTGACGCAGTTGCTCCATATGCTCGGGGCTGGGCGAGCGCCGGCCGTAGGCGATCCAGCTATTGGACGAGAGCTTGGCCCCGATCCGCTCGATAGCGTTGTACGGGATGCAGAGATTGACCATGCCGCGGATTTCGCCCAGAGCCAATTCGAAGCTGATGACAACGACGACCTCGTTGGGCGGCACGATTTGTGCCAGTTGCGGGTTGCTTTCGACGCGGACCACCTCGAAATGCAGTTCGAGGACGTTCTGCCAAGCGCGCCGGAGTTCATCGAGAAACAGGGTGGTGATGCGCGAGACGATGCGGAGTTCGATTTCGGTGAGAGGCCGGCGGGCGAGTTGCGTGGGCTCGCGTCCGCCGCCGAGCAGGCGGTCGATGATAGGGTAAAGGATGGAGGGGTTGATATCGAGGATCAGGTGTCCTTCCAGGGGCTCCGCCTTGAGGAGATTGAAGCAGGTGGGGTTTTCCAGGCTGAAGACGAACTCGCTATAGGTAAGCTGGTCGACGCTCGTGAGTTTGACTTCGACCATGGCACGGAGCATGGCCGAAAGGCCGGCGGCAAAATTCCGGCCAAAGCCCTCGTGAAGCGTCTGCAAGGCCCGCATCTGCTCTTTGCCGACGCGTTCGGGGCGTTTGAAGTCGTAGGGGGTGATTTTTTCGCGCGGCCGGGAAGGGTGCGGTTCCGCGAATGGGGTCGACTCGGGCGGGGCGGCGGCACTGGCTTCGGCCGCGGCCCCCCGCGCCATGGCGCTAAGCAGACTTTCCACTTCCGCCTGGGTGAGTACGTCGCCGCTCATCGAGACATCCTTGCCCTTGGGCGCCGTTCAAGAGTTATTCACGGAGGTGGCCTTCGCCGTAGACCACATATTTGTAGCTGGTCAGTTCGTACAATCCGCACGGACCCCGCGCGTGGAATTTGTCCGTGCTGATGCCGATTTCCGCCCCCAGCCCGAACACCCCGCCATCGTTCAACCGGGTGCTGGCGTTGACCATCACGGCCGAGCTATCCACCCGCGCGGTAAAGGTCCGGGCTGCGCGGAGATCGTTGGTGATAATCGAATCGGTATGCTGCGATCCGTAACGGTTGATGTGGTCGATGGCTTCCTCCAGGCTGCGCACCACCTTGACCGAGATGATGGGGCCGAGGTACTCGGCCGACCAATCCTCTTCAGTAGCGAGTTTGGCTTGGGGAACCCGCTGGCAGGTCAGCTCGTCCCCCCGGATCTCGATGCCGCGGTCCAAAAGCGCCTGGGCCAGCCGGGGCAGCAAGGTATCGGCCAGGTCGGTGTGGACCAAAAGGGACTCGGCCGCGTTGCACACCCCCATGCGCTGGCACTTGGCGTTGATTACGATGCGTTCGGCCATGTCCGGATCGGCGGCGCGGTCCACATACACATGACAGTTGCCCGTATAGTGCTTGATCACCGGCATGCGGGCTTCGGCCGCCACCCGGCGGATAAGCCCCTCCCCGCCCCGGGGAATGGTGAGGTTGATGTATTCGGGCAACTGGAGAAAGTAGCTGATGGCTTGGCGATCCGGGGTGGCTACCAGTTGCACGGCATCGGCCGGAAGGCCGGCATCTGCCGCGGCTTCGGCCAGGATTTCCACGATGGCCGCGTTGGAATTGGCAGCCTCCTTCCCCCCCCGGAGAATCACGGCGTTGCCGCTCTTAAGGCACAAAGCGGCTGCATCGGCCGTCACGTTGGGTCGCGACTCGTAAATGAAGAAGATCACCCCCAGCGGCACGCGCACTTTATGCACGACCAGGCCGCTGGGCCGGACCGAGGACCACATGACCTCGCCCACCGGGTCAGGCAACATGGCGATTTCTTCCAACGCCTGGGCCATGCTTTGAATGCGATCCGAGGTCAGCTTCAACCGATCGACTTGGGCCGGTGTGAGCCCATAACCGGGGGCCGCAGCCAAGTCGCGACGATTAGCCTCGGCCAAGGCCACCGACCTTTCGGCCAACAGCCGGGCACTGCGGCGGAGCCAGTCGTTCTTCTGCGCGCCGGTGGCCTGAGCCAATTCGGCCGCGGCAGCTTTCGCTCGGCGCGCCACCTCGATGCAATAGGCCCTTAGATCATTGGTGTCGTTCAGTGCCATGGGCAAAGCAACACGCTAAGGTGCGGAACGCCAAACACCTACCGGGCAGCGACCGCTACTGGCCACATGGGGCGGTTCGGATGCCACGGAGCGCCCCCGGCGATTCCGACACGCGACCAGTCGGCATGCAGCGCCCTCGGGGCCACCAGTCCCGGCCCTCCGTGCTGGGGCTGTGCCAAAGTATCGCTAAACTGGGGGTGGAAGTCAACGCAGACCCCGTCCTGCGAATTTGAGAAACCGCCGTTTTTGGGGGAAGCCACTGCCTTTCGGGTGCCAGCGTTCCGGGTGACAGCACGAAGCCCACTCCGCCAAATTAGTGGAGCGCGACAGGGCATCCCCACGGCGGCCCCCACACAGGTGGGTCGACCAAATGCTGCTTTGAGTGCCAGCCGCCAGTATGACAATTGCGCACTAAGTCGTATGGCCACAATAAGTTGCTCAAGATAACCTCCGTGCCACCCGGTGGAAAGGCCCGTGTTCTTGTGCGTTGGTACGGTGCTTATGGGGCCCCGATGTTCGAGCCCAGCATCCCCCCGAAGGGCGGTACTAAACGCGGCGTCGCCTTGGCCGTTCCCAATTCAGCACCGCAAATCGTCGCGCACATGCACACGGGTCGACTGCAAACGGAGTAATACCCGGCAGCCAAAGTCCCGCGGAACTTGCCACCTGTCACCCGTCACCCGTCCCCTGCCACTCGGTGGCTGCCACAACCAGGGCATCCAGGTTCTCGCTGGGCACGCCGGGCGGAGTCCCCCCGCCTGCCGAAAGGATCACCCATCGGCGGTCGCTCAGAGTGGCCAGCGCCGCCTTGGCGCTTTGCCGGACGTCTGCCGGGGTACCCCTTGCTAGCACGTCGCGCGGGGGAATGTTGCCCAGAAGAGTAACCCCATCGCCCGCCAACTGGCGGATCTGCCCCAGGCTGTGCTCGAATGAGAAGTTGAAGAGGTTCACGCCCAGACTGCGGAGTTCGCGCGCGCAAATCAAGCCGTGTGCATCATTGTGGAACGCCTTGACCGACACCTCCACCGCCGCCAACACGCGCCGAAGGTACGGCAGGGCGAACTCCCGAAAGTCGGCCGGGCCCAGAAAACCTACCAGGTCGTCGAGTACGAGAACTCCGTCAATGGTATCGAAACACTGTACTTGATAGGTAAGCCATTCGACCAGGAAATCGCTCACCAGGGCCAGCAATCGGTGCGTGGCTGCCGGTTCGGTCTTGATCCCCTCCAGAAACTCGGTATGCCCCAAAAGGTATGAAGCGACATTGAGCGGCCCCCGGCAGATGGCGAAGCGAATGCGATGCCCCGCCGCCCCGATGCGGTCGCGAGTCCGCTGAAGCCGGCGGATGACAAACGGCAACAGCCCGTCCGTGCGGCAGTTGGGCTTCTTGAGCGTGTCGATCTGGCGGTGGTCGGCCAGCATCTTCTCAGCGAAGGGAAACTCGCTGGCTGGAAACACGCACTTCGATCCAAACGCCGAGGGCTCGGTGCACATGCCGAACTCGGCCCAAAAACCCGGAAGAAACCAAATTTCAGGGAACCGCTGGCACAAGCGGAGGTTGGCTTCCAGCCAACAGGCATCGTCGCTGAGGTAATCCAGCATCGGCACGCCGGCCCAGGGGGGGACAAAAGGACTATCGACGATAAGGCCCACGGGCACGGTCGGAAGCGCGTGGCCCGCCAATACACGCAGCAGTTGGTTCCATTGGGGGTCGGTCATGGCCCATATCATAGCAGACTTCGGACCGCGGTGTCTGGGCCGGCGCGTTGGTCGCCTGTGGCGGTTGCCATGGGTTGCCGGCGCCAGGTGCGGACATCCTTTGCAGGCCCGCCGGGTTGTCCCCCACGATTTGCTTGGGTACAGAGGACCTGCCAGGCAATGGTTTATCCCCTGGGCAGGGTGGCAAGCAGCAGGGCCAGCAGCAAGGCGGGCAAATAGAGCACCGAGGCTCGCAGCAGGTGCCGCGCCGATCGCTGGGTGGGGTGCCGCTGAAAAGCGATGGCCAGAATCAGATAAGCCCCACCCAGCAAGACCGCTGCCGCGGCGTAGCCAGCGCTGGCCCGGCCTGAGACAGCCGGAAGCAGGCTGATGGGTAGCAAGGCCAGCGACCCCAAGGTGGCAAGCCATCCGGCGGCGCGGCCTGAGGGGTCGGTTACGGTGGCCACCTTCAGCCCGGCGGCGGCGAATTCCTCGCGGTACAGCCAGGCAATGGCCATGGCGTGGGGAAACTGCCAGAAGTAAAGGATGCCGAAGAGCGTCAGTCCCATGCCGGTGGTCGCACTGTGGGCCAGCGCCGCCCCGATGAGCGTCGGCATGGCACCGGCGACCGCTCCCACGGGGGTCTGCCATGCCGAAAGGACCTTCATAGGCGTGTAGACCCACACATAAAGCATCCAGCTCACCAGTGCCAGGGCGACCACTGCGGCGGGCGTGGTGGCGGACAGCCAGGCCAACCCCGCCATGGTGGCCAGAATGCCGAAGCGGGTAGCCGCCCCGGGGGTCATCCGTCCCGAGGGCACCGGCCGGGTTGTGGTGCGCGGCATGCGCGCGTCGGTTGTGTGTTCTAGTCGCTGGTTGAGGGCTACGGCTCCGGCCATCACCGCGGCCGAGCCCACGACCCCCAACAACACAGTGCTCCAAGGCGGCGTTTGGGAGCCCGCCAGCAGAGCCGACATTGCCAACGTGAACAGGGCCATGCCCAAAATGCGCGGGCGGACCAGTCCCCAGTAGTCGCCAAGAGGTACCCGTTTTGCTGGCCTACGAGGCCTTTCGGTCGGCGGCGGGCCAGGGATGTGATGGTCCGGTAATGTGGTCGTCATGGGCTCTTTCTCAATTGTGCTGGGTCCCAGCTCGGCCCGACCAAAGGCATAGCGTCACTGCGGTGGCCAGAGCCAGCGAGCCTACGGCCACGTGAGCGGTAACCACGATAGCCTGCAGCGGACTTTGGGCCTGAACCGTATACGGAAGCTCCCCTGTCCAGTCCGCAAACCAGGCGGGTATGCCATATCGCACGACCCAAGCAGCGATTCCCAGGCACACCTGCAAAACCAGCAAGCCGACCAGCAGACCCGCGCGGCGGACCACCACAGGTTGGCCGGCACGGGAGGACGCCCACACGCGCATCGCCACCGTGGCCGCCACCACCACGCCAGCAACGATCACGTGCAGCCACACCCATAGCCGGAACCAGCCGGCCCCACCCTCCGGGTCTTGATGGCGGAGATTGGCTCCCAGGACGATCTGCGTATAGATGGCAGCGGCCAATAACCATGCGGCTCGGCGAAATCCCGGAGTGCTGCCCGCTGGACCGCCATAGGCCGGCCAGGCGGGCGACGTCAGTGTAACCAGTGCCGCGGCCAGAGCAAAAAACGCCGGCCCCGTGCACCCGTGTACCTTGGCCAGGAAGATTTCGTTGCCCAACACCCGCAGTCCCCCCAGCACTCCCTGGAGTACCACCCCTGCCAAAGCGGCCAGCCCCAGCCATTTCATGCCCCTTCGGCGATCCGTCAGCCACAGCGCCACAGCCAGGGCGATACTCAACAGGCCCACCGAGGCTCCCAGCAGCCGGTGGCTGTGTTCCAGAAATACATCCCAGACGGCCAGCCAACTCTCCAGGGGATAAAGGAACAAGTTGTAGCCAAAGGTGCTGGGCCAGTCGGGAACCGCCATTCCCGCCCCATAGGTGGTTACCAGACCGCCCATCCAAATCAGCGGAAAAGTAGCACCGGCGGCCGCCCACGCCAAAGCATGGGTCCAGCGCAGGGCGCAGGCTGGGCGTGCTTGGCTGCCCGCCGACCGATCAACCCTCGTTGGAACTTCCGCACCGGGCATTTGGTCTGTGTCCGCCTGTGTGCCTTAAGGGTTCCTCCGCGAAAGCGAGAGCACATA
>Ga0315298_1008664_pt1 | contig 12891 bp, 13 predicted proteins | sample WHS_1_MG_FD_203077 | JGI IMG/M metagenome (GOLD analysis project Ga0315298, IMG submission 203077) | Extremophilic microbial mat communities from Washburn Hot Springs, YNP, Wyoming, USA - WHS_1_MG | ecosystem: Environmental > Aquatic > Thermal springs > Hot (42-90C) | place: USA: Wyoming...
CGTCGTCGCGGAAACGCACCGGCACCTCCCGCAACTTGCCGTCCCGCTCCACGTACACCTGGTTGGGGCCGTTCACCATCACCTCGGTCAAGCTGCCGTCGTCCAGCAGGGGCTGGATCGGCCCGTAGCCGCGCACCTCGTTATACACCGCGGTAATCAGTCGGTTCTTCACCCGTGCGGGCAGCATCAGGTTGCGCTCGGTCACCAGGCGCTGCGTGATCTCCTTGATGCGCTCGAGCATGTCGGCGTCAGAGAGCCCTGCCAACAGCCGGGCGTCGGTTTCAGTGACCAGCATGGAGTGGATATCGAAAACCAGGCCCAACTCACTCTCGTTGCCCAGGCCCTCGGTCTCCTCGTTCGTCGTGAGAACTTCGCTCACCTTATCCTCCCGCTTGCGCTAATGCTTGCCGCGCCCGTTGAAACTTACCAGGCTCCCTGCCAAGGCCCGGATGCTCGTCGCCACCGTGGCCCGGGGATGCGCCATCACCAGCGGAATGCCCGCATTCACCGCGCTCACCGCCACGCGCGCGTCGTTGGGAATCTGTGCCGCCACCGGATGGCCAAAGGTGCGCTCCACGTCAGAGACCTGCAGCCGGTTCCCCCTGGCCACCCGGTTCAGCACCACCCGCAGCCGTTCCGCCGCAACATACTCGTGCGCCAGCGTCTGATACAGGGTGCGGGTGTCATTGAGCGTGGTCAGGTCGTACAGGTTGGCCACCAGCACCACCACCGAGGCGTGGGTCACCAGATACAGGCTCGCCTCGTCAAAGACCGGCGGCACGTCCATGATCACCAGCCGGAAGGCTCGCTTGAGCGCCCCCAATACCTGCCCCAACTTCTTTACGTCTATCCGCCCCAGCCGTGGCTTGGTCGAGCCGGGCAGCACCCGTAAGCCCGACTCGTGCCGGGCCAGGTGCTCCTGCAGCATGTCGGGATCCAGGTCGTCGGCCATGCCCACCAGGTCCAGCATGGTGCGCTTGGGCTTCAGGTTTAGCATGAGGGCCACGTCCCCGAATTGCTGGTACATGTCCACCAGCACCACCTGGTCGGGGTAGTCCTGGGCCAGGGCCACGGCCATGTTTACCGCGATGGTGCTCTTGCCCACCCCACCCTTGGCCCCGGTGACCGCGATCGCTCGCGGCACGCGCGTGGGATCCACCAGTTCCGCGAACTGCTGGGTCTCGCGTAGGCTGTTGAGCGCAAAAGTCTCCACCAGCGCCTTGAGCAGGTCCTCTCGCTTTAGCGGCCGGGGCAGTATCCCCTTGATCCCGGAACGCATGGCCTCCCGCAGCAGGCCGTTGTCCTGCTTATGGCTGGTCAGCAGCGTGAGTGTCTCCGGACGCGCCAGCCAGATCATGCGGGCCGCCTCCAGCCCATCCATCTGCTCCAGTTGCTCGTCGAGCAGGGCAACGTCGGGGTGCAACTGCACCGCCAGCTGGGCCGCCTCGTGCCCATCCTGCGCCACCCCCACTACGTCTATGGATTCCTCACCGGCCAGGTACTCGAGAATCTCCTCGGTACTCTCGGCATCCGGTTGTGCTATCAGGACCCGCATCTTGGGCTCCGATTCTTAGAACTTGCGCCGGGCCTCAAAGCCGTCGCCCTCACCCTCCTTGGTGCAGGCGGCCGACTCCGGTCCCTGGGCCATGGCGGTGGGCGCCGGCGGAGCGGGCGGGGTCAGCCGCACCAGATCCGCCGCCGACCGCTCGGCCAACTGGGGAGCAGTCACAATCTCCGGGGTCACGAAGATGATTAACTCCCGCGCGTTGTGCCGCTTGTCCGTGCGCTTGAAGAACTCGCCGATGATCGGAATCTCGGAGAGCAGCGGAATCCGCCGCACCACCTTGGTATCCTCGTTCTGCAGCAGCCCGCCGATCACCAGCGTCTGCCCCGCAGTCAGGCTCACCTGGGTGGTCGCCGAGCGGTTACGCAGCGCGGGGATGGAGATCCCGGAGGCCACTACGGCATTGCCGTAGTCCAGTTCGCTCACCTCCGGGCTTACCCGCAGGTCTACCGTCTTCCCATCCGGTCCGATGCGACCCTCGATGTCCAGGTCCACCCCGAAGCGCTTCCACTGGATGGTCACCACCGGCGCCTGGCCGGGAGTGATGCCCTGCACCACCGGCACCGGGATCTCCCCGCCCAGGTGAATGTTCCCCCGCTGCCCCTCCATCACCAGCAGGTTGGGCTCGGAAAGAATGCGGGCCTTGTTGTTGGTTATCAGCGCGGTCAGGCTGGCGCCCAGCAGGTCCAGCCGCCGGAAGGGGCCGCCCTCGTTCACCGGCAGCGGCAGCAGGCGTGCCTCGCCGAAGATAATGGGCTGCTCCACGATCACGTTGCCCTTCTCGTCCACCCGTTGCGAGCCCCACTCCACGCCCAACTGGTCCAGAGCCGCCTTATCCACGTCTATCACCCGCGCCTTCACCAGCAACTGGCGCGGGGTGTAGGCGGTGGTGGTGACCAGATTGATCACCGTCACCGCATCCTCCGAGGAAAAGCCTGCCGTGGTAGCGGCAAACGAACTGCTGCCGCCGCTGCTGCCGCTTACCACCTGGATGCGGCTGATGCCCGAAAGAATCCGCGACAACTTCTCCGCGTCGGCCGGGCTTACCGTACCCTGCAGCACCAGCAACTTGTCCTTGCCGGTGATCTGCAACTCCGTGGGCGCCATCGCCTGGCGGATCACCTCCGCGATGTCCTGCGCCTGGGGCACCTTGTCGCTAGCCACCACCACCAGGTTGCGCACCTCGGGCACGTACGAGGCAGCGATCAACTCCGCCCGCTTGGAAACCGCGGGGTCGGTTACCTGGCCCTCCAGCAGTACGGTGCCGTTCAACTCCCGGGCCGCGATGCCGGTGGTCGCCAATTCCTTATTGATGGCGGTCACCATCTCTGCCATCGACAGCCCCGGCTTGTTCACCGTCAGCACCAGCCGGCTCTGCCCGCGCTTGTCCCAGGCATCCAGGGTGGCGCTGCCAGGACTCTTGGCATTGAGCAGGAGTTGGGTGGTGCTGAGCACCGCCACGTCCACGACCTTGGGGTCGGAGATGGCGGCCCGGCTCAGGCCCTGGAAATCCAGGGTGAGGGTCTGCCCCACCTGCATCACCTTCTCCTCGGTGACCACGGGCGCCGCCAGCAGCCCCGAGCCAACGCACAAGGTGAGCATGATCAGGATAACTGCGCTCATTCTCTTCATTGTTGTATCTCCCGCACGGCTCTGGCCGCGCTGTTCCAGGTGCAAGTACACGCCTATTGGGTGACCGGGACGACCTCTTTGTCGGTGCCCCGATAGACCTCAACCGTGCGCTGCGGCAGGGGCTGCACCGGCTGCACTTGCGCCGGGCTGAGCGAGAACTGGGTATGCGGCTGCGCGAAACTGGACATCGGCTCCGGCCGATACACCACCTCCCGCACCACGGGCGCCGGGCGGCTGCCCCCGGCCGCCCCAACTTGCTTGGCCGGCTGCGGGATCGCTCCCACCAGAGCCACACTGGAGACCCCCCGCAGTGCCACCTGATCGGTGTCATCTATCGGCCGCAGGGTCAGCCGCAACTTGCCCATGGATTCCGCCAGGATCAACTTCTCGGCATCGCCCGGGGAAACCGCCAGGGTCGCGTTGGGTGCCTCCTGGGGCTGGCCCGCCTGCTCACCGCTGATCCGCTGTATCCCGCTCTGCGGCTGCGGCGACTCCTCCACGATCTGCTTGCCCTTGGCCAGCAACTCCACGTCCTGCAGTACGGTCTTGGTCACCGCGGCCTTGCCTTCCATGAAGGTCGCCACCACGTCCACGTGGTCCCCCGGCTGCAGGAAGCCGGCCACCCCGATGATGGGGTCGATCGCTACCGTCACCGCCCGCATGAACTTGGGCACCTGGATGGCCAGCCCAAACACCCCCGGGTCCTTGGCTGCCAACTGGGCCTGGACAATCGGCCCCCTGGGGATATCAACCCGGGCCACCTTACCCACCACCTCATCCAGGCGGGTGGCCACCCCGGGCGGCAGAGTCCCGATGGCGCGGGTCTCGATTGCCACCATCCCTTCCTTCACCTCCGTACGCGCCGGGATCTGGTCATACGCGACCACCACCGGGACCTGCCGGCTCTTCTGCTGCACGCTCCGCTGGGTACCCGCAATCAGCACGTACACCAGCAGCGTGCACAGGGCCCCGGCCAACAACCCCATCAGGATGATCGCTCTGCGCGACATGCCGTTCATACGCTCCTCCTGCCTACTCGATCAGCTTCAGGACGGAAAGCCCGAAATCCGGGCCCCCACCCTCGCCGGTCGAGGTGCAATACTCGATGAATGCCCCCTGCACTTGGTAAGTCTGGGCCTTGTCCTTGGCAAACGCGGTGACGAAGAACGCGGCGAAGCCCAGGATCTGCACGGCCTCCCGGCCGGAGTCGAAAGGTGTCACCACCGGCACCAGGATGACCCGGGGGTTACCGTAGGTATAGTTGTCGTAGGTCTCTCCATACCACGGAGAGTCCGGATCCTCGGTGGCGCTGACCAGGGTGTCCACCGCCGAGACCGTGGGCCCCGCCATGCCGCCGGGCTCGGTCTTGATCCAGTCCCCCACCTCCAGCGTGCCCTGGTAGCCGTAGAGGATGTTGTCCCGGTACTCATTGGCGCCGGGGGCGCCCAGCGCCACCGCCAGGAAGTCCCCTGGCCGGGCGCCCAGCGCATCCGGGTCCTTCTGGCAGTGCCGCAGCATCAGCGTGCGCAGGTCGCCGAATTGGAGGTCGGGGAACTCGTACTCGCCATTCACCGTCTTGGCCACCAGCCCCCAGGGCCGCAGCCCCATGGTGCTCGACAGTCCCTGGATGCGCTCGACCACGGCGTAGGCGGTAACCATGCGGTCGGTAAAGCCCAGCACTTTAGCAAAGGCGAACTCCACCGGTGCCTGCCCATCCACCCGCAGCCGATCCGTGGTGGGGAAAGACACCGCATAGTCAGGCATGTTGTTGGCGAGTGCTGCCTCGCCCGCCTTGAGTGTCGCCGGCGCCTGCCGCGGCAGTTCCAGGCCCCCCGCCAGCGCCGCCGCATCACAGGCGTTCACCAGATGCTGCCGCTCCACGTATAGCCGCCCCACGTCCACGCACAGGGCCGCCGCTCCCACCAGCGCCACGATCAGCAGCGCCACCAGGACGATGGTTACCCCCTTCTCGTCTTTCATCAGCCGCTTCATCTGTTGCCCCCTTTGGCCCGCGGCGCTTAGCCGGCTTGCTTGCCTCTCACAGCCACCACTTCAGCATCACTCACGCCTCATCACCACTACCGTCCCGATCGGTCGCTTGCCGTCAACCACGCCCGACCACCAGGCGAAGAAGTCCCCGGTTACCATGGTATGGGGGTAGGCGCACTGGATCTTGATCAGGCTCCCAGCCGGGGCGTTGTTGGCCGTGCCGGCCGCGTTATCCCCCAGCGTGTACGGCCAGGTGGCCCCATCGTCGGTGCTGTAGGTCATGGCGATGGTGATGTCATCTTCGTTCAGGGTGGCGGCCGCGCTGCGGATACGCTCCTCTATATTGTCCACCGTCCGCCCCAGCGAGGCGGCGCGTGCCCCCTCCCGGGCGCCCTGGGTCAGCGTGAGTTTGTCCATCGCCAGCGTGCCAAACTCGATGATCCCCAGCACCAGTGTCATCAGCAAGACCACGACCAGGGCAAACTCCACCAGAGCCGCCCCGCGTCGCTCCCCCAGCCAATGTCGACCGGCTCTCATCACCCGCCTCCCAGCAGCAAAGCAGTGATACAGCCGATGGCAATCGGGATGCTGTAGGGCATCTTGCCCGCGTCCAGCATCCCGGCCAGCGCCCCCTTGTTGCCCATGTTCACGGTCAGGGCCCAGGCCAGGGTGCCCGCGCTCGGCATGCGCTTGCGCCGTATCAGTAACGCCACCGCCAGCACGCCCCCAGCGAGCGCGGTAGCCAGCCCGGCCGGCCACAAAAAAGCGGCGCCCTTCAGCGCGCCGACTGCCATCAACAACTTGATATCACCGGGCCCAAACTGCCCCAGGTTGATTACTGTCAGCCCCAGCCCGGCGACGATCCCCATCCCCAACAGCGACCCGCGTACCCCGGGCCAGCCTGCCAGCCAGGCGTTAAGCGCCACGCCCAGAAGAAGGGCGGGCAGAATATAGCGGTTGTAAATCTTGCCCTCACGCAGATCCGTCCAGGTGCAGACGGCGAGCAATGCGACCAGGGCAATGGTGGTCACCATCGTGCAGTCCCTCGCTGCCCCGGCCCGCCGCGTGCTGCGATTAGGCTGCTATCGGTGCCGTCCCCAGGACGGCCGGCGGGGGGTCATCTCAATCATGTTTCGCTTGCCATCCAGCCGGGCTAACAGGCCCATCACCAGAATGGCCGCTACCAGAATCGGTCCTACTGCGATCAGTTCTGCCACGCATGCATACTCGATCATCAGGACACCCCTTTCCCAGCAGAAGGAGCCGGGTGCGGTTGAGTAGCAGTGCGACGTGCGGTGCTGGGAGAAGGGGGCCGGCAGAGGCCGGCCCCCGGCGGCAGACAGTTCAGTGATTAGGCAGTGGGAGTGCGCGGCTCAGGAGCACCCATGTTCTTCTGGGTCTGGTCGAACGCATCGGCGACCTTCCCGCCCAGCGCAGCCACGATCAGGACCGCCACCACGGCGATCAGCGCAACCATGAGGCCGTACTCCACCATGGTCGCCCCCTCTTCCTCACGAACCAGACGCTTGATCCTCTCCAGCATTCCTTTCTACCTCCTTGCCCCTTGGGGCAGTTTATTGGCCCTCCACCTTGTGCCAGCCCCCAGGCGGTGGCCCCCAGCCCGCTCCTGCACGAAGCGTGCCTGTATCCTAAGGGCTGGCGCAGGCCCGGACAATTGCACCGCCGGCTAATATTTTGTGTTCCCTAAGATTAGGAGCGGTGCTACTAAAGGATTAGTACTAAAGGACAAGAGGGAGCCGCAAAACCAGGGACTGGCAGTCTGGTTTCCCAGAGTTTTGCCAGGGAAACCGGTGCCTGTCCCGCTTTGGCCAGGCGGTTTCGGAGGCTTGCGGGACCGGTTGTCTCTGCAGGGGTGCGCCACCTGCCCGCCCCAGCCTGCCGAGATACGGCAGTGCTGGCTTGCAGGTGGGGCTGTTCCGGTCGCTGTCGGAAACCGATCGAGGGGGCTCCGGGTATAGAACGGGGGGGCACCGCCAAAGCCCCCTCCCCTGCAGGGAAAGGGCAGGGTTTTCCTCACGATGCCGCGCGGAGCGAATAGCCACCCCTCCCCGTGCACGGGAGGTAGGGTGGGGGGAGTGTGGGACCCTGAGCCGGCTCCGGCAGTTCTCCGCCCGGTTCGGCCCCCTCTCCTATTTCCTATCTACTGTTTTCTCACTCACCTCACCCACGCGACGCTCCCCTCCCGCCGCGGGAAGGGTGGGCGGGGTTCCTCGGCGGGGACGCCGATGGGCACCAGGCAAAGCAGGCGCCAGGGAGGCTCCACCCCCAAAATCTGGTGCAGCCTCTGGCGGGCGGCCACCGGGCCCGTCATCCAGCACCCGCCGTAGCCCATATCCACCGCCGCCAGCAGCAGGTGCTCCACGGCCGCCCCAATGCTCTGGATGTCGGGCCACCCCCGCGCCTCACCCAGGGCCGGCTCCGCCAGCCCCAACTCTGCAAAAACGGGCTCCAGCCCGGAGGTGTACGGCTCACCCAGCACCGCGATTACCACCGGGGCATTGGTGAAGAAACTGCTGTAGCCCCGGGCCCGGCGCAGGGCCGCCTTGCGCTCGTCGTCGGGCATCAACTCCGCCATGCGCTCGTACTGCTCCTGCACCGCCTGCCGCATACGCTCCAGCACCTCGCGGTTGCTGATTGCCACGAAGCGCCACATCTGCTGGTTGCTGGCACTGGGCGCCAGGCATGCCAGCTCAAGCATCCGCGCCACGTCCGCCTCCGGCACCGGGTCCGGCTTGAAACGCCGCACGCTCCGCCGCCGCCGTATCACCTGCTCGAGGTCCATGTCGTTTCTCCTCCCCCTCTCCTGCGAGAGTGGGTCACGCCCACCCCCACTTGTCCCTCAGCCCCAGCATGAACTCATAGTTCTCCAGGGGCACGCCCTTGAAGATGCAGTTGCTGGTGGCGTAGATATAACCCCCGCTCTTCACCCCGCCGTGCTCCAGGCAATAGCGGGCGCTCTGCTCGATCTGCTCCTTGGTCCCCGCTTGCACCCAGGCCAGGTTGACGTTGCCAATCAGGGTCACCCGGTCGCCAATGCGCCGCTTCACCTCGGCGATATCCACCCCCGCCATGGGGTCGAGCGAATGCAGGGCGTCGATCCCGGTGGAGGCCAGTTGGTCGAGGATGGGCATGATATTCCCGTCGGTATGCTTGCAGGCAAAGGCCCCTGCCTGCTGATAGGCGGCCACTAACTGCGCGAGGTACGGCGTCACGTGCTTGGCGAACATGCTCGGCGAGAGGAAGGGCCCGTCGTTGAAGCAGTAGTCCGCGCACATGAAAATGATCTCAGCCCCTGCCTGGATCAACTCCACCCCTACCGCGATCCCCCGCTCGCAGTTCTTCTGGGCGTCCTCCAGGGCCTGCTCCTCCCGCTCGGTCAGGTACACCACGTGCTCGACCATGTTCTGACCGTTGGGGATGGACCAGGTGCCGTCCACGAAAGCCGAGAGCATGTAGGTGTCGCCCGACTGCTCGCGCACGTACTGGAATGACTTGATCTGGTCCTCCCGGTGCAGCCAGTGCAGACCGGTGATCACGTTCCAGTCAAAGCGCGCGGCCACCTTGATCCAGTGCTCGACGTTCCGCTTGAGCATGTCCTCCCGGCGAACCCCGGTCACCCCCTCCAGGTGTTCGTGGCGCAGGGCGGGGAAGCCAAAGATCTCCTCCGACAGTTGGAACTCCAATTCCAGGTGGGGCACCTTGCCCTGCGGTGGCTGGCGCTTCAGGGCGGCGATGGCGCGCTCGCGAGGGGTCATCTTATTCTCCATGTGTAAGAGCCGCACAGGACCGTCCCTTCCCTGTGGCGAAATAGACCACATGGATGGGCCGATGCGCGTTGACATTGGTGACCAGGTGCGCATGAAAAAGACCCACCCCTGTGGGGGGCAGGTCTGGGAGGTCATCCGCACCGGCATGGATATCCGGGTCCGCTGCCTCAAGTGCGGCCGCTCGGTAATGCTGCCGCGCAGCCAGTTCGAGCGTCAGGTGGTCGAGTTCGTGCACAGCACCCATATTCTCGGCTAAGCGGGCAACTCCCCCTCCCGCGCCAGGCGGGCCCGCGTGTACTCGATCAACCCCCCCGCCCTGATAATCTCCCGGATGAACTCGGGGAAGGGCTCCGAGTGCCACTCCCGCCCCTGCGTGAGATCGCAGATCATCCCCGTCGCCAGGTCCACCTCCACCTCGTCGCCGCTCTTGATCTCGCGCGCCGCCTCCGGTGCCACCAGCAGGGGCAGGCCAATGTTGATGGCATTGCGGTAGAAAATCCGGGCAAACGACTCCGCCAGTACGCACCCCACCCCCGCGGTCTTGATGGCGATCGGCGCCTGCTCCCGGGAGGAGCCGCAGCCGAAGTTCTTTCCACCCACAAGCAGATCGCCCGGTTGCACCCGCCGCACGAAGTCCGCGTCGATGTCCTCCATGCAGTGCGCCGCCAATTCCCGCGCCTCGGTGGTAACCAGGTAACGTGCGGGGATTATCACATCCGTATCCACGTTGTCGCCGTACTTGTGCGCCTTGCCCTTGATGTCCATGGTAACTCCTAACAACCGGGTCTCGGGTTTCGGGATCGGGTGTGGGCAGGGGCAGCCTGCCTCCCTCTCCCCCCTCTCCCTGGAGGGAGAGGGCTGGGGTGAGGGGGGTGTGCGCAGCCGCGTCCCTCTCCCGTTTCGTGCTCCCGTTGCCTGCTGCCTTCCCCTGTGCCCTATAGCCCCAACTCTTCCGGCCCCGCGATCCGCCCCAGCACTGCCGAGGCTGCAGCCACCGCGGGGCTGGCCAGGTAAACCTCGCTCTTGGTGTGCCCCATCCGCCCCACAAAGTTGCGGTTGGTGGTGGCCACCGCCCGCTCCCCCTCCGCCAGGATGCCCATGTACCCGCCCAGGCAGGGCCCACAGGTGGGTGTGCTCACCGCCGCCTCCGCCGCCAGGAAGATTTCAAACAGCCCCTCCCGCATCGCCTGCCGGTAGATCTCCTGGGTGGCGGGAATGATGATCAGCCGCACGTCCCGGTGCGCCTTGCGCCCCTTCAGCACCTCCGCTGCCAGCCGCAGGTCTTCCAGCCGGCCGTTGGTGCACGAGCCGACCACTACCTGGTCAATGGGGACGTTGCCCACCTGACTGATGGGCCGCGCGTTCTCCGGCAGGTGCGGGAAGGATACCTGCGGCTCGATCGCCGCCGCGTCCCATTCGTACTCGGTCACGTACCGGGCGTCCGGGTCGCTCTCATAGTACATCGGCGCGCGCTTGGCCCGGGCCGCGACATATTCTCGGGTAATCGCGTCAGGCTCGATGATCCCACTCTTGCCCCCCGCCTCGATGGCCATGTTGCACATGGTGAGCCGGTCGCTCATCGGCAGTGCCCGGATCGCCTCCCCCGTGAACTCCATCGCCTGGTACAGGGCGCCGTCCACCCCGATCTGTCCGATGGTGTAGAGGATCAGGTCCTTGCCCGTTACCCACCGCCCACGCTTGCCGTAGAAGGTAAAGCGGATGGATTCCGGCACCCGCAGCCACACCTCCCCCAGGGCCATCGCGGCCGCAAAATCGGTGCTCCCCACCCCCGTGGAGAAGGCGCCCAGCGCCCCATAGGTACAGGTGTGGCTGTCCGCACCGATGACGCAGTCCCCCGGTACCACCAGCCCCTGTTCGGGTAGCAGCGCGTGCTCCACCCCCATCCGTCCCACGTCGAAGTAGTTCGTCAACTTCTGCCCGCGGGCAAAGCGGCGCATGATCTGGCACTGCATTGCCGACTTGATGTCCTTGTTGGGCACGTAGTGGTCGGCCACCAGGGCGATGCGGTCCCGGTCAAACACCTGCCCCACTCCGATCTTGGCAAACTCCAGGCTGGCGATGGGGGCGGTAATGTCGTTGCCCACCATGAAATCGAGGCGGGCGCTGATGAACTCGCCCGGGTGCACCTCGCGCTTGCCGCAATGCGCGGCCAGGATCTTCTCGGTGATGGTCTGGGGCATCGCTGACTCCCTGCCGGAACTGATGCCATTATAGCCGCTCCCCGCCGCCCCCGGCAACCCGGACCTCGCCCCTCCCTCCCCCTCTCCCCGCGGGAGAGGGCCGGATGAGGGGATGCCAGGATTGCGGCGTAGCCTCCTCTCTCTCCCTGCCCCCTTGCCTGTTGCCTGTTACCCGTTGCCTGTTGCCCCTATCCCCCGATCATCCCGTGCACTCTCCCCATCCAATACGCCAGCAGAAAGTGCCCCCCATGCGGCACCACCCGGCCCTCCCCGGCATGCTCGAGCAGGTAGGGGGTGCTCTCCCACTCCAGCGGGCGCTCGTTCCAGGGCAGGGGGCGCCAGAACAACTCTCCCCGGATCCCCCGCACCTGCTGCAGGTCGGCCCGGTGCAGGTTGTGCACGGGCCGGTCGGTGAGGTCCAGCGGCAGGTCCCTCAGCGCCTGCATGGTCGCCTCGCTCTCGAAATCCCCCTGGGCCACCGCCCCATAGGCGTAGTTGTAGAACGGGTTGGCCTCCACCCGCGACTTCTCCCAGTCCGCCCGCACTGCTTCCCGGTAGACTGCCCCCAATGCCGGATCCTCCTCCAACTGTAGCAGCGGGTACCAGGCCAGGAAGGCCAGGAAATCGTCGGCCTGCGGGTCTGCCCCCAGTTCCAGGCACACCCCTCCCCGCACGTTTTCCAGGTAACGGAGTCGATAGAGCATGTCCAGGTAGGCCTCGTGAAAGCGCTGCTCCCCGGTGACGTAGTGCGCCACCTTCATCAGTGATAGCCCCTCTATGGAGTTGAGCCGGGTCTGCTCGGCCCCCTCCTCGGAGTACAGGTAGCCCGGGTCCCAATGCCCCCAGTAGGTGGGCTTGCCGTCGTAGTCCGGCAGCACGTAGCCCGCGTCCAGGATGCGGTCAGCGACGCGCCCCACCAGCGCCCGCAGCGCCTCCTGGTCCTCCGCCGGGCCCCAGCGACGCAGGGCGTAGTAGCCCAGGAAATGCCCGGCAATCTCGTCCGAGGAGGTGTCGCCCTTCCACAGCCACTCGGGATCGGGGGATTCGTGCCATTCCCCGTTCAGATGGAGCACCCGTTCGTCTCTCTTCACCACCGCCCGGGCCGGGAAGCCCGGCAGGCCCGTCTTCGCCTCGAGCAGCACGATCGCGGCAAAGGCCTCCCGTGCCCGCCGCTTGGCCTCCGCGGTGCCCAGCACCCCATAGCGCATGGCCGCGGCCGCCAGGTAGACGCCGCTCTGCACCCCGTCGTTGTCCGTCGCCTGCGGCACGCCCCCGCGCTCCGGGTGCTCGGGGTCCAGCAGCACGAGCGGGCACACAAAGTGGTGACGCTGGTGCTGCCGCTGGATCACCTCCTCGAAGTGCGCCTCCTTGCGGGCCAGCGTCCATTCCTCGAACCGCAGGTGCGCCACCCCCCGCCCGGCCGCCACCCAGAGCCCGCCCTCTCCGTCCGGGACCATGGCCGCGGGCGCCCCGGGCAGCCAGCGCCCCATCGAGTAGTACCGCCATTTCCCCTGGTGCCGGCGCGCTATCCCTTTCCCATCGGCCACCCACCAGGCGCCATCCGGCCCGATGGCCACCGCGGTGATGCTCTCCACCGGCAGTCCCTCGGCGCCGCGCACTAGTGTTCAGTCCCATTAATACTTAGTTGTGTAGAATGCCGTTGTGTGGTATCCTGGCGGCAGGAGGACAACAGCTATGCCTCGGCCGCCTGAAGTGG
>Ga0315298_1008668_pt1 | contig 12882 bp, 11 predicted proteins | sample WHS_1_MG_FD_203077 | JGI IMG/M metagenome (GOLD analysis project Ga0315298, IMG submission 203077) | Extremophilic microbial mat communities from Washburn Hot Springs, YNP, Wyoming, USA - WHS_1_MG | ecosystem: Environmental > Aquatic > Thermal springs > Hot (42-90C) | place: USA: Wyoming...
GGGCCTTTGGCCTGAGCCTCTAGGCTATCGGCTCGTCCGTCCCAGAACTGCACGGTGTTGAAGGCGGCATTAAACACCGATGGTGCGTGACGAGGGGTGTCCACCCGGCCAAGCACCCCAAACGAAAGTGGCAGGCCGTCACTGCCGTTGCCCATGACGTTATGACAGGTTTCACAGGACACATCGCCGGTAAGGGATAGTCGTGGATCAAAAAACAACTGCTTACCCAGAGAGATTTTTGGGGGCGTCATGGGGTTGTTTGCTGGTACCGGAACCTTCGAGGGGAACTCGCCACCGAAGGCGAAGGCTACAGCGATTCCACCAAAACCAACGGCTGTCGCCAAAACAGTACGGGCGGCGGCCAACCTGTGCCGCTTTCGCGCATGTAGACTACCTGTTTTTTTCATTGTGTCACTCTGTACCGCCTACGCTCGTAGAGAAATATAACACGGAAAACCGATCGTGAGCAACCCATTGGTTTTCTGTTGCCTAATGGGTAGTGGCAAGGGCAAAGTCAGCCGTACCACTTTTCTAAACTGCCGTTTTGGTCGCTTCTATATTGCTCCATCCATCTGTCGATAACGCCCATCCAGGTCTGTCTCACCCGGAAAACCCAGCGCATTCCTGCTTTAAATGAATAGTCAGGCCCGCTAAGACGTTTATTGGGACCATCGAATGTGTTTATGACACTTGCAAATTTGTTCAATTTTTATAGACAACGACACTGTAAGTACATTCCGTGAGAGCGTTTTAGTCTCGTTTAGCGATTGGTCGGGAAATGACGGGCTTGGCCGTGTGGGATGGTGACCCTGATCGCCATCCCTGCAGGGCCTTTCTTGTTCCGCCTTCAACGCAGGCTTTGATGCGCGGTTTAGGCAGTATCTTCAATAATCAACGAAGGGGTTGACCATAATCAGTTTTTATAGTCATATAGGGTCATTATGTGGTTATAGATTAATTAGATGATAAGTATATGCTAACGCGGGGGTAGAGATAGATGGTCCAACTTAGCTACACAAAAAAATCCGGCAAGATGGTAGCCATGGTATCTGTCGTATTTATCGGTATGGGCACGATGCTTTTTGACACCATTGCCTATGGAGCGGCAAGCGCACCGAACAGCAAGGTTGTTGCTGCCACCGCTTCTTCGGCTGCGGCCGTCACGGTTCCAACACAGTCCGTGGCGAGTGGACAGAAAACGACGGATACCAACGCGACCGGCATTCCGCAACCGGTAAGCACCACCTGTATGGCATGTCACGGAATGACTGGAATATCCCCCAGTGGATCAATGTTTCCAGACTTGGCTGGTCAGTGGGCCCCCTATCTGGTTAAGCAACTCAATAACTTTAGAAGTCATACGCGTGCGGATCCCATGGCAACGGCTATTATGTGGGGTATGGCCGCGTCGCTGACGCCGGCACAGGTGCAACAGGTCGCAAATTACTTCTCTACCCAGACTCCACCGAAAGCAAAAATGGTAAACGCTAAATTAGCAGCAGAAGGAAAGAAGATATATGAAGGTGGAATATCTAACCTTCATGTGCCCGCATGTATGGCATGCCATGGTCCAACCGGTATAGGTGACCCGCCTTACTTTCCTCGCTTGGCAGGTCAACGGCGAGCCTACGTAGAATTGCAGCTGCATTATTTCAAAAAAGGTCTTAGAACCAATGATCCACATGCCATAATGCGGTATGTTGCCTCCCGGCTAACGGCGCCGCAGATTACAGAATTAGCAACCTATGTACGCAGTTTGCCCGGAGGTGCTAATGAATAATTATGTACCAGTTGATGGCTTGCTGAACGGGCGTGTAATCATTGTTACAGGAGCCGGAGAAGGGATTGGGCGCTGTGCCGCCGTAGAATTTGCCCGTTTGGGCGCTGAAGTAGTGTTATTGGGCCGAACGCAGCGGAAGCTAGAGGGTGTATACGACGAAATCGTTGATTCAGGTTATAAAGAGCCGGTTATACATCCGATGGATTTGCTGACTGCCAAGGGGCGCGATTATCAGGATTTTGCACAACGCCTGAAAGAGAATTTAGGTCGCCTGGATGGGGTCCTGCATAATGCTGCGGAACTCGATATATTGACACCGATCCAGTATTACGACGAGGAGTTGTGGGAAAGCGCGATGAAGGTGAATGTGACCGCGCCATACTTGTTGACGCAAGCCTGTTTGCCACTGCTGCTAGCATCCGAGGATGCCTCCATCGTTTTTATTACTGATGACTGCGCTCGTGAGGCAAAAGGTTATTGGGGAGCCTATGCTGTAAGTAAAGCGGCAGTACAGCACCTTGGACTTACGCTTGCAATTGAATTGCAAAACACCAACGTTCGCGTGAACGTGATAAATCCTGGGCCGTGCCGTACGGGAATGCGGGTGAGGACACATCCAGGAGCATCAATAATGTCCGTTCCACCACCGATAGCGATAATGCCACTTTATGAATATTTGTTAGGGCCCGATAGCAAAAATACACGTGGGCAAATAATGAATGCCAGAGAGTGGCTGGACGCGGAACACGATGATCGCCAGGTTTTCGCTGTTCTTGAGTAATAAATCGATCGAAGTTGGATGGTGTCGCAAATACCCCTACGGAACAAGGCAAACTCTGGTGGTTACGTTGTTTGTATCAGAGCACTAGCGAGGTTATAGAAATGACAATAGTTACAGATTCGGAACATGGCCACAAAAATATTACACGCCGGCGATTTTTGGCGGCGGCCACATCCGCAGTTGGCGCGGTGGTGGCCGGAATGGTTGCTGTGCCGCTCGTCGATTCATTGGAGCCAACGGCAGCGGCCGAAGCGGCATCGTCAACCACTGTAGATCTGACTCCCATTGAACCAGGGATGCAGGTGACGGTGCCGTGGCAGAAGAAACCAGTAATAATAATAAATCGGACTCCGGAAATGTTGGCTACATTAAAAGAAACGATGCAAAAAGGGATTTTAAAAGATCCGCTATGCAAAGTGCCGCAGCAGCCTCCATACTGTACCAACATGTATCGTTCCAGAGTTCCTGAGTGGTATGTCGGGATACGTATCTGTAATCATCTATGTTGTATTCCACATTATAGGCCGAAGAAAGGAAGTGTTGCACCATGGTGGCTTGGCGGATTTCACTGCCCGTGCCATGGTTCAATGTACGATCTGTCTGCACGGGTGATACAGGGTTCCCCAGCCCCGCATAATATGGCAGTACCGGAGTACGAGCTCTCCACAGAGAAGATGAGTGCCACGATAACCCATATGTATCCCAAAGCTCACTTGTGTTGACAGATTGATAATTGAGGAGTGGATCCGATGAGTAGATTTTCGGCATGGGTTAACAAGAGGCTCCCGGTAGATGAGACCATAAGGGAGCATATGACGGAATATTTTGCGCCAAGAAACTTCAATATTCTATACTATGCAGGATCGTTACTGTTGTTGATGATTGTGCTTCAGCTGATTAGTGGGTTTTTTCTGATGGCGCATTATGTTCCTACATCTCAAGATGCCTTTGCTTCAGTGCAAGGCATTATGTACGACACAAAATGGGGTTGGTTGATACGCTATATGCATGTTGATGGCGTATCTTTAATTTTTATATTGCTTTATACCCATATGTTTCGCGGGCTACTGTATGGATCGCATCGTGCCCCTAGGGAGCTTGTTTGGGTTATCGGGTATGTTATTTATTTGTTAATGATGGCAGAGGCCTTTGTCGGATATGTGCTGCCATTTGGAAATTTATCTTATTGGGCTGGCGAGGTTATTACGTCCATTATGCACGCACTGCCGGTAGTTGGGCCATCTCTTACTACCCTGACGCGTGGCGGTCCCGGAATCGGGTCTGCGACACTGCAACGCTTTCTAGCGCTGCATGTGGTTCTGTTCTTCCTTATTATTCTCGCAGCCATCGCGCTCCATATCGTAGCATTGCATCGGGTAGGTTCGAACAACCCCGACGGTATTGACATCAAGAAACACAAGGGGGCAGATGGCAAGCCGTTAGATGGTGTACCGTTTCACCCATATTATACCGTGAAAGATTTGTTTGGTGTTGGGGTTTGGCTGACCATATTTGTTTCTGTTATATTTTATGCTCCAACCATGCATGGGGTATTCATGGAACGTACGACGTTCCTTGCCGCAAACCCGATGGTCAGTTTACCGGATGTAACCCCACCTTGGTACCTGTCGCCTTATTACGCAATGCTCCGTGCAGTACCTAACAAGTATTACGGAATCGCAATAATGATTACATCCGTATTGCTGCCGTTGCTGTTGCCTTGGCTGGATCGTAACCCCGTTCGGTCCAGCAGATACCGTCCGGTGTACAGGATAATGCTTATTGTTGCGGGGATTTCCTTCATTATTTTAGCATGGATAGGTCAGGAACCGCCGTTACCTAAATATTTTCTGATCGAGCGGGTGGCGACTGCGTTATACCTTGGGTTTTACCTATTGCTGCCGTTCGTTAGCATGATAGAACCTACACGGCCCGTACCGGAGAGGGTTACAGGATGAGCACGTACAGATATCTATGTTTTTTGTTGGTGTCCATGTTGATTCCAGGGATAGCATGGGGGGCGGAAAATACGGTGCACTGGATGACGCCGCATTACACGTTCAACCGGACCACTGTAATAGCTGGGGCGCGTTATTTCGCAGATCACTGTATGGCGTGTCATTCAGTTAGTTCCTTGCGTTACGAGTACCTCCGTGCAGATCTTGGCATGACGAAAAAAGAGGTGGAGGAGGACATCATGCTTCCGAATGGTGCGGCCTGGAAGGGACAAATAGTCTCCCCAATGCCCCCTGACATGGCAGCCAAGTGGTTAGGAAAGCCTCCTCCAAATTTGAGCCATATGGACCGGTATCTTGGCTCCAAATTTATTTATACGTACCTGCTGTCATTCTATTGGGATCCTGCGCGGCCATCAGGTTGGAATAATTATGTTTTCCCAATGGTTGCGATGCCAAATATATTAGCTCCATGGGGCGGTACGGTTGGACCCAAAGGGCAGGTAATTTTTCCGGGAAGACTTTCTCCTGCCGAATATCATAAAAACGTCGCAGATGTTGTGGCGTTCCTTCGGTACGCCTCGGATCCATCTTATTTTACACGAATGGCTATCGGGCCGTATGTCATTGGTATAATGGTACTATTCACCATCCTTGCGTATTTTCTCAAGGCGGCATATTGGATTGACCTGAAGAAAAAACGTAAGTAATACCCATACAACGGGTTAGCGGTTCCATGCCTGTTGTATGCTGGGCATGAAAACGGCCCGCCTGACCGGTGCGTTTACGGGTCTGGCGGGTTTTTCGATGTGCAACGCGCCGGTGTGTGGTCGTTATGCTCCGTCGCCAACAGCGCTGCGCTGTGGGGAGATATAATTTATTAATGAGCGCTAACATTATGATATAATGATGACTGCTGATGGCGATGTGGAGGCAGCTGCTTTCTCGCCAAAGCGGAACCATCCGGCGCCTGGCAGGGTCCCATTCTACGGGTCCATAGGGCGGCCCGAGGAGGTCGCGATGTAGGGCTTGATTGCCCCATGCGCATATGGTATCAAGCTAATTATATGGTTTATGCTTAGGATAGTGCGATAGTGCATGGTTCGTCCCATAGATACGGGGTCTTCAGGTTGTTTGTCATTGCCGGTGTGTGACACGCAATGAGTTGGCTTTGGGCATAAATATGCATTGTTATCTTATTGTAGAACTGTTTACAGGTATATTAATAGCCTGCCACTAATCATGTAGTTATCAGAGGGGTCAGATTTGGCTAAGCAGATTTCGGGAGATGCAAGTTATTCGAGAGCGCGCTTAGCAATAAATTTTTTGGGTTCCATGCGATTGGCGGTTAGTCTGCTGGTATTGCTGGCCATCGCCTCTGTTATTGGTACGGTTCTCAACCAACAACAACCATATGAGGATTACGTTTTAAAGTTTGGCTCATTCTGGTTTGCTGTCTTTCGTGATGTTGGCTTGTACAATGTTTACCGGACTAATTGGTATCTGGCGATTGTTGGTTTTCTCGTGCTGTCTACTAGCACGTGTTTGATTCGTAATACACCGCGCATGTTGAGGGAAATGCTCGAGCCGGATTTGGTGGTTGGATCGGCGTACGATCCGCGATGGATGGTGAATAATGTAAAAATTACCTCGCCATTAGCCATCCAGTCCGCAAGTAACATGGTAGTAGCCGTTATGCGGGGGCGTGGATATCGACCGAAACTGCACGAAAGCAATGGTGGAGTGGTAGTTACTGGTCGTAAAGGTCGTTATAACCGACTTGGGTATATACTAACGCATGCGGCGATCATAGTATTTTGTGCGGCCGCTCTTTATAACGCCGATATTCCGGTGAAGCTAGATATGCTGCTGGGCGCAGTACGGCCGGAGAATAACTTTCATATTCCGCTGTCGGAAGTTACCAAAAAGGCGTGGCTTTCGGATAATAATCCTGCATACCGTGGCACCGTTACTGTACCGGAAGGCCAGTCAACGCAAGTCGTCTACGAGTTGGTGGGGAATGGTTATCTTGTACAACCACTTCCGTTCCGGATCATGTTGAAGCGGTTTCATGTCGCTTACTACTCTACGGGCATGCCTAAGGATTTTATTTCTAAAATTGTCCTTTACAACAATGAAGGTACAGTACTGAAAGAGGCTAATGTTCGAGTTAATCACCCACTTACCTATCATGGCGTTCAGATATTTCAGGCGAGCTTTGTAGACGGGGGATCCCTTCTGAAAATGAAGCGCTACATGTTTAATGATCCGGGTGCAGGTGCGGTTGATGAGCAAGCGCGCGTCGGGCAGTCAATAAATTTGTCCGGTACGACATATAAGTTAAAATTAAAAGGATTCTCACTGGATAATGTTGTCCCTGCGGACGCCATAGAATCCCAGCCGGGCGCAGCACACAAACACATCAACCTCGGGCCGAGTTTTACATATATTGCGCAAAGTAAATCTGCGTCTAGCGCCGAGTTTAAGACCTACATGCAGCCTATCACGAGAGATGGACAATCCTATTTTGTGCAAGGGGTTAGGACAGCGTTCGGTACTCCATACCAATATCTTTTTATTCCAACTGGACCAAATGGTTCCATTGGGCTATTTATGAAATACTTATCCGCGCTACAAAGTCAGGTAGGCGTGAATAGCGGTGAGAGCACCAAACGCTACGTTTTACATACATTTAAGCTGGTGGTCAACAAATATGCGCCATCTATGACGACGGAAGCCGAGGCATTATATTTCCAGTCAGCGATCAGCGCAATATTGCAGCTTAAAGCATATCCAGTACCCTTCGTGGTTACTCTTACCGGATTTGATCACCGCTGGGCGGCTGGGCTGGAGGTTACGAAGTGGCCTGCCACAGTGGTCATTTACTGGGGCTGTGCTGTATTGGTTCTTGGCATATTTATACTATTCTATCTGCCACAGCGCCGGATGTCGGTAGCGTTGCGCGCATTGGCGGATGGCACAGAAGTAATAGTCGGTGGCGCGAGCAGCCGAAATCCGTATGAGTTCACCAAGGAGTTTGAAGGATTGGTGGCACGTCTCAAGAGTGTCCTGCAGAGTCAGGATGACAGGAAGGAGAATAATGATGGCTAGCTCACAAGCAGACGAGTCGCTCTCGCTCACGAAAATTGAATCCGAGGGGCGCTGGGTTAATCGCATCAGCAAGCTGGACCTGCTGTGGTTCGCAGGACTCACGGTTACCGTTGGTGTTTTGGTAGACGTTTTTAACAGTCAGTTTTGGTTTTGGCAATACGTTGTTCTTGGTACATGGTATGTCACGCTGGTTGCAGTCGGCATTCACTGGCGTGCCTTCCAGGCGGCATTCCTGACGGTGGTCAGCGCCGCGCTTCTGGGTATTTGGTTGTATAGCATTGGTCAAACGCCGGCTAACGATGTCATCTTGTGTTACGTGTTACAGGGCTATGCCGGTGTTATGTGGATGATCGGGTTTCTTTTGGCCGCCACCGGTGCTTATCTTATCTACCTGCTTACCCTCTCGGAAGAAGTGGGGCGCGTGGCAACGGGGTTGACATGGGCCGGTGTTCTTATGGGCTTCATCGGCCTTGGTGTCCGTTGGCGCGAAACCTATATCGGGCATCCTGACTGGGGACATGTTCCCGTGACCAATCTTTGGGAGGTGCTGGTGGTATTTTGCGCAGCCACCGCCCTCTTTTACCTTTATTATGAGTCCCGCTTCAAATCCAGATCATTGGGAGCTTTTGTCATGCCACTGGTTGCAGCGGCTGCAGGGTTTCTTATCTGGCTGACCTTTGTCCAGCATATGGATCGTATCGCACCGATAATTCCTGCGCTACAAAGCTTCTGGATGAAATTGCACGTACCAATGATGTTTGTGGCATATGCCAACTTTACTATCGCCAGCCTGGTTGGTCTCGCCTATATTCTCGGCGACCGCTCGCGTAGAAGTGGTGGCGGCGGAATTCTCGCGCACGCTCTTCCCAGCGGGGAGGTTATGGATAACATGATGTCCAAGGCTATTGCCTTGGGATTTCTGTTGTTTACGATCGCCACCATCCTCGGTGCCGTATGGGCCGCGAAAGCGTGGGGCGGGTTCTGGTCGTGGGATCCCAAGGAGACGTGGGCACTTATAGTTTGGTTGAATTATGCCGGATACCTTCATGCTCGTACAAGTAAAGGATGGCGGGGCAAGCAGATGGCGTGGTGGTCCTTCATGAGTCTGTGGGTTGTGACATTCTGCTTTCTGGGCGTTAACCTCTTTCTATCCGGGTTGCATTCTTACGGAAAGCTCTGATTGCCATTGGCGTTAAGGATATTTCGTGCGGGGCGACAAAAGTTGGCGGGCGCCGGCAGATAATGAAGGGCGATAGTATCATGGAAATGGAATTGGATCGGCATGCTGGCGCCCCTGTTATCCTTCGGCGGATGATAAATATGGATAGATGTCGGTCGTTATCGGTATTGCAGGCGTGTGTATGAGGTATCTGATGATTGTCGTTACAACCCTGGATATGGAAAAGAGCGCCGCCATAGAGGCTGTTTTTAACCGGGCCAAAGCAGCCACGGCTGAGTATGACGTAGAAGTTATTTTGACTGGAGAATCTGGGGTTATTGCAACCATACAGGCGGTAAAAAGTGGTTTCGACGAAGAATATCTGCGCCCGCTATATGACTCTATGCGGTCTGCGAAATCAGCCGGAGTGAAAATTAGTATTTGTGAACGATCTATAGAGTGGTGCAGTTTAAATAATAATGAGCTTATCCCGGAGATAGATGACGTAGTCAGCAGTCAATATATTATAGAGCGGGCGTCACCGGATACATATGTTGCTTATCTCTGAGATTGGAATTGTGAAATAGAAGCGTTGTGACGCAATTCTGTTTGTCGTTCATCAATGTCCATTGCGGGCGCACATGGTGACGGTTATGTGGTTGTTCTAATTCTTATCAGGTAGTCGGGTATACTTTAACGGTCTTGTGCCCGCAAAAAGAGGGTGATCCAATGCAACTGATGTCCGAGGTGGTTTTTCGTGCGGCGCTGGCGTGAGCATCTTTCCTGGCGCATGCCGACGAAACACACATGATGCCGCCCATTAGCAATACCCGAATGAGCGTGGAATATTTTGGCGACGCTAAAGGCATAATTAAAGGTCCTTTTATAAAAAATAATGTTTATCAATGTGCCAGCACGCTACCCCCTTCCAGGGGGGCATAAAGCGGCGCTTGACTCTTGCGGTGTGGCAGCCCCGTCCTTCCCGTTCCTGAGAGCGGCAGCCGCAGGCTGATGGCGGGGAGGGCGTCGACGCTACCGTGGTAGTACTGCTAGTAACGAAGGGTACCATGCTGTTCCTGCCAGATTCCATTAATCTGTTATGCATTTAGGCCCACAAGGGAGAACCTGATTGTCGGATCCTGTTCTCCTCGTAGTTGTTTGGCGGGGGATAACATGGATTCATTTCGCCAATAAATGCAAATATCTGCTGGTTGTCCCGATGTTTGAATGCCCCAAATTCTCCTGCACCTGTTTCAGCTCAACACCATTGGCCAGCCATATGCTGGCCGCAGTATGTCGTAGCAGGTGCGGACCCTGTTGTGCTTTTTTGATCCCTGTGCGTTCCAGAAGGCGTTTCACGATCATGTAGAGCACGCCGATGGTGAGCGGATTACCCTGGTCGGTCACAAAGAGTCGTTCATTGGGCGCGCGTATCCGGTGCCGCATTCTGAACCAACTCTGCATCCGGGAGGCATGACTTGGTTCGAAGCGCACCAGACGCTCTTTGTTGCCTTTGCCGATCACCCGCAGGCGTCCCGTGAGATAGCTTTCTCCGTTGGCTGTTGTCAACGCACAGACTTCGCTGGCCCGTAAGCCGGTGTCAAGAATCAACCCGACCAGTGCTGCATCACGAATCCCTGCGATGCTCTCCAAGCGGCCCGCCTCAAAGGCTAAGCGATCTATTTCATCCCATTCAAGCACCGGTTTGAGACGTGTTGCTGGCTTCCCGCCTTGCCCCCCCCGTTTGCGCTTTTGGTCATCCAGAAAGATTCTGGCCTGGTTCATCAAAACCGCGCCCTCAGATTCCAGATAATCAAAAAACAAGACTATAGCGGATATTCTCACTGTTTGCGTACTTTTTGGAGAAATGGTTCCATCAATACCGTTAGTGACGAATTTTCGCACTATGTGAATACCTGCTTCTGATATGTCTAGAACCCCGTCTGATCCACTATATTCGAGAAAGCGGCGCACAGTGTGTCCGTAGATGCGTATGGTGGCTGGTGAATAGGGGTTTTGGAAGTTTTGGCCCGCCATCCAGGTGGCAAAACCGCTGCTGAGCCTGTCTATGTCGATCATACCCCTAATTTTCCCCTAGCAGCGTCTATGTAGTTAGTATAATGTATATTATATTAACTATAATAACGTAGTTTGGTCCCCAATGCCAGCCCGGGCGTTGGAGTATTATCATAACGTTATGCGTCGTGGCGCTCGCCAAGTGGTTTTATACGGAATATAATCTGTCTGATGGTTAACTTATGGACGGTCCCAATAATGGCGAATAACGTGGCAGGAATACCCGTTCGGCGGGTATCAGCGGAGTATTTCGGGGATGACGCGATTGATCTTCAGATTATCGAAGTGACTCTGGGCCTGAACCGTATTGCGCGCAATAAAGGCGATCGTGATGCCAAATTGATGAAAGTGGCATTATCGGCCTTACGCAAAGCTGTCGAGCAATATAGAGAAGAAAGTGGCGAACGATACCCGGATTTTGAGACCTTCGCCTCCTGGTTGGAGGTTAAGCCGGAAAGTGCGTAGAACGGAGTGCGCAGGGTTTGGTGGTGAATCTGGCGCAAAACTTGTGGTTGATCACGCCAAAGAACGCCTTATTTTTCAGGATGTTGGCGAGCGATAGCTGGGTTTTGAGGATGAGGCTGGTGATGCACTCGGCTAAGAGTTCATGAATGGGACGTGTTGAGATCACCACACCGTTCAATGCAGCAAAAACAGGGTATACACTGAGCTTACCGGGGTTTATCTTCCGTCTTCTCGGCGGACTCCAACCAGACGTTATAAAAGCTATGTTTCGTTGTGGCGGGGTGGAAATTGAACCGCGGCAACACGTGCGGCCACCAGGACGGCTAAAAGCGCTGCGATGGCCAGAAGCTCAGTTGAATCCATGCGATGGGCGTAAAGGCCGATAAACATCTCACGCAAAACAAAAACGATGCCTACTTCGGCCAGTACCCGCAAGCGAAGGCGATGAAACTCTAAATAATCTGTGAAGGTGCGGAAAAGTTCAATTAGGACGAAGGTTGAGAGAACATCAATGACGAGCCCCTGCCCGAGGTCTTCAACGAGACTGTGGATGTGTGTGAGGCCTTGGGCAGCAGCCGCCTCGTGCAGAGTGCTCACTGCAACTGCAAAATCATAAGCCAAGCCAACCAATGCTCCCAGCAGAGTAAGCAGCATAACAAAGATCAGCGCTATGACAATGAGGTCCAGAAGCTTGCCATAAAAACTCAGAGTCCTACCTCGAGCCCCAGCTCCTATCTCTTGTGACACGATCCGATTCCTTTCCTGCTGCTCTGGCATGGGTTAGTCCGTAGTCGTGGTGGGGTGGTGCAAGCGGAGCCGAAAAACCATGTTGTGTCGATAATGTTTCAAGTATGCACCTGTTGTTATCGGCCGGCAAGATTGGTTCCGTTACCGCATCTGAAGGCTAAGCGTTAGCATTCCACGGATATTCATCCGCGCCACATTTCTGTAGTGAAAATCCATCATATGTCGTAAATATATTTAATGACCAGGAGAAGTAAAAAGTTATGATAACCTGGATGTGTCGTGTTCCGTTGGTGATGTCTGTCAATCAATAGTTATAGTTCGTTTTGTTTTTATGTGTGATATACTGTACTGTATTTAGTCCAATAAATTATTATACGGTTTGCCTCGTGGTGGTGTCGTCCAGTCCGGAGATATTGGCAACGTACCACAACATGATTATCTTTCTATAAAATAATATTGCGATTATCGATTACTATAAACATCAAACAATACGCTATAATCATCCTGTCTGAGCAATCTACAGTGGCAATCTCCTGCCGAGGAGCAGGCATATATCTGGCAGAGGAGGTTTTCATGTCGGGATTATATATTATCTGTTTAAGTGGGGTGAGAGAGAAGTTGCAGTTTGCGGCGATGGCGGCGTCGGTTGCGGCTGTTTCGGGGTCGGAGGTGCATGTTTTTCTGTCCATGAATGCCTTTCCCTATTTTGTGAAAGGACACGGCAAGGAGGCTCCGGCGGAAGGCGAGATGGGGCATTGGATGGCCGGGCGCAATGTGCCGCCATTCTACCAGATTTTTGAGCAGGCCG
>Ga0315298_1008669_pt1 | contig 12881 bp, 12 predicted proteins | sample WHS_1_MG_FD_203077 | JGI IMG/M metagenome (GOLD analysis project Ga0315298, IMG submission 203077) | Extremophilic microbial mat communities from Washburn Hot Springs, YNP, Wyoming, USA - WHS_1_MG | ecosystem: Environmental > Aquatic > Thermal springs > Hot (42-90C) | place: USA: Wyoming...
CATTGCCAGAGCCTGTCCGGATGGTCACAGGGGCTCCGTCAAGGGCAACCGGGCAAGCCCACCACTGGCGTGGCCTTGTCGGCCGGCCGCCCGGCGCTCCTAATCGTCTCCAAGGCTCTCGCCAACCGGCGGGCGCACCTTGGGTGCGCGCCGCCGGGCCACACGCAAACGGGTCAGCGAGCGCCGCAGCGCTGCTTCGGCCCGGACGTAGTCAATCCGTTCCAGCCGCTGCCGCATGAGCTGGGCTGCGCGCTGGCGAGCCGCCTCGGCGCGTTGCACGTCGATCTCGGCAGCACCCTCGGCGCTATCGGCCAGCACCACGACCCGGTCCGGCAGGACTTCCATGAAGCCTCCGCCGATGGCAAAGGCTTCCTCATGGCCACCTTTGCGGGTGACGAGCTCACCACAGCTCAGCCGGGTGATGAGCGGCGCATGCTTGGGCAGGATGCCCAGTTGCCCCATTACGCCCGGCGCCAGGACGATGTCGACATCGTCGGCATAGACCAGGCGTTCCATGGTCACAATCTCCACCCGAATCTGAGCCATGTAATGATACTCCAGTTTGCGTCATGCGTAAAACGAGAGGCGTGAAACGCAAAAAGCGAAACGCAAAACGTAAAACGCGTTGCGTGCTGCGTATTGCGTACTGCGCATTGCGTACGCCTCGGGCAATGCGCGATCCCCGTGCGCGCCAGGCCCTATGCAGTACGCATTACGCAGCACGTGCTACGCCGCCATCTGGTGCCCAGCCTCGATCACTTCGTCGATGGTGCCCCGCATGTAGAAGGCCTGCTCTGGGATGTCATCGAGCTGGCCCTCGAGGATCATCTTAAAGCCGCGCACCGTCTCGCGCACGGGCACGTAGCGGCCCGGCCGGCCGGTGAATTGCTCAGCGACGAACATGGGCTGCGACAGGAAACGTTGAATGCGCCGAGCGCGGGCCACGGTGCGCCGGTCTTCCTCGCTGAGCTCCTCGATGCCCAGGATGGCGATGATATCCTGCAGCTCCTTGTAGCGCTGCAGCACCTGCTGCACACCGCGTGCCACCAGGTAATGCTCCTGGCCCACAATCCGTGGGTCCAGAATGCGCGAGGTGGAGGCCAGGGGGTCCACAGCCGGGTAGAGGCCTTGCTCGACGATGGCGCGGTCGAGGGCGACGGTAGCGTCGAGGTGGGCGAAGGTGGTGGCTGGGGCCGGGTCGGTATAGTCGTCGGCGGGGACGTACACTGCCTGCACCGAGGTGATCGAGCCGCGCCGGGTGGAGGTGATGCGTTCCTGCAGGGCGCCCATCTCGGTGGCCAGGGTGGGCTGGTAGCCCACGGCCGAGGGCATGCGGCCCAGGAGCGCCGATACCTCCATGCCGGCCATGACGAAACGGTAGATGTTGTCGATGAAGAGGAGGACGTCCTTGCCCTGGTCGCGGAAATACTCGGCCATGGTCAGGCCGGTCAGGCCCACCCGCAGGCGCACGCCCGAGGGCTCGTTCATCTGGCCGAAGACGAGGGCCGTCTTGTCGAGGACGCCAGCCTCGCGGATTTCGTTCCACAGGTCGTTGCCCTCGCGGCTGCGCTCGCCGACACCGGCGAATACAGAGAACCCGCCGTGCTCATAGGCGATGTTGCGGATGAGTTCGTAGATGATGACCGTCTTGCCTGTGCCGGCGCCACCAAAGACGCCCGTCTTGCCGCCCTTGGTGAAGGGGGCGATGAGGTCGATGACCTTGAGGCCGGTCTCGAACATCTGCGTCTCGGTGGCCTGTTCCTCAAAGGAGGGCGCCGGCCGGTGGATGGGATAGTACTCCTGGGCCTCGACCGGGCCCAGTCCGTCGCGCGGTTGGCCGAGGACGTTGAACAGGCGGCCCAGGGTGGCTGCACCCACGGGTACTTTGATGGGTTCCCCAGTATCAATGGCCTCCATGCCCCGGCGCAGGCCGTCGGTGGTATCCATGGCCACACAGCGGACCCAGCCGTTCTCGAGCTGCTGTTCTACCTCTACGACCAATGGCTCGGCGCCTGGCCGCGGGATCTCCACGGCGTTGTAGATGGCCGGCAGTTCCTCGGGTGGGAAGGCGAGGTCGACTACCGGTCCGATGATCTGTTTGATGCTACCGCGTGTTCCCTTGGCCATCCGTTTTCCTCCGAAGGTCACAGCGTCCGCGGCAAGATGCCGCGCCTACGAGATGAAGCAGGGTAGCCGCAGCATCGTGCCGCGCCGTCTCTCGCAGCAACACGCGCCTGCGGCCTGTGCCGCGCCTGCGCCTACCGTCTCGTCTGGGCCAGGGCAGCGGCGCCGCCGACGATGTCGATCAGCTCCTTGGTTATGGCTTCCTGGCGTGCCTTGTTGTAGCTCAGTGTCAACTCGTCGATCAGGCGCAGGGCGTTGTCGGTGGCGCTGCGCATGGCTACCATGCGCGCTGAGTGTTCGCTAGCCAGCGCCTCGAGCAGGGCCCGGTACACCTGCAGGTCCACGAAGCGGCGCAGCATTGGTTCGAGGATCGATTCCGCGTCGGGCTCAAAGATGTAGGGGACCCCAGAGGCCGGCGTCTCTGCGGCTGCAACGGCCCGGATGGGCAACAGGAGCTGGACTTGGGGGCGCTGGGTCAGCGTGCTCACGAACTGGGTACTGGCCAACCACACCTGGTCGGCGGTGCCGCGCTCCAGGTCGTCGCGCAGCAGTTGGGCGATGGGGCGGGCATCGTCGGCGCTGGGCGGATCGGGCAGGTCGAAATCGGCCGCAATCTGGCGGCCGTAGCGGGCCAGGTACTCGCGCGCTTTGCGCCCCACGGTGACAAAGCGCACGGGCACCGTCTGTTGGTCAGCAAAGTCGAGGGCGGCATCGACGACATTGTGGTTGTAGCCGCCACAGAGGCCACGGCTGCCGGCGATGACCAGCACTTCGATAGCGCGCACGGGCCGGGGCGCCAGGAGCGGCAGCGCCCGCCGCTGTTCGGGCGAGAGGCGAGCGGCCAGGTGCCCCAACACCTCCCACGACTTGTCGGCGTAGGGCCGCGTGGCCAGTGTCATGACCTGGGCCCGGCGCATGCGCGAGGCCGAGACCGTCTGCATGGCCCTGGTCACCTTGGAGATGTTTTGGACGCTCCGGATGCGTTTTCGGATCTCGCGCAGCGTGGCCAAAGGCTAGCTCCCAATCGCCTTGAACTCTTTGATCGCCTCCTGCAGCGCGGCCTCCACCTCCGGGGTCATGGCCTGGCCGGTGGCGATGGTCCGCAGCAGGTCGGCTTGCTGGCTATCCAGGTAACGGTGGAAGGCGGCCTCAAAGTCGCGTACCTTCTCCACTGGCACGTCGTCGAGGAAGCCGTGGGTCACGGCGTAGACGATCGCCACCTGGTGTTCCATGGGCATCGGCTCGTACTGCGGCTGCTTGAGCACTTCGGTGGTGCGCAGGCCGCGGTCGAGCTGGGCGCGGGTGGCCTTGTCGAGGTCCGAGCCGAACTGAGCAAAGGCGGCGACGTTGCGGTACTGAGCCAGGTCGAGGCGCAGGCGGCCAGCGCACTGGCGCATGACCTTGGTTTGCGCGCTCCCGCCCACACGCGACACCGAGAGGCCCACGTTGACGGCCGGGCGCACGCCCGAGTAGAAGAGGTCGCTCTCCAGGTAAATCTGCCCATCGGTGATCGAGATCACATTGGTGGGGACATAGGCGGTCAGGTCGCCCAGCTGGGTCTCGATGATGGGCAGGGCAGTGAGCGATCCGCCGCCGTGCTCGCGGTTGAGCTTGGCCGCGCGTTCGAGCAGGCGCGAGTGCAGGTAAAAGATGTCGCCGGGGTACGCCTCGCGCCCGGGCGGGCGCCGCAGGAGCAGCGAAATCTGCCGGTAGGCCCAGGCGTGCTTGGAGAGGTCATCGTAGATGATGAGGGCATCGCCGCCCGACTCCATGACCTCCTCGCCCATGGCGCAGCCGGCGTAGGGGGCTAGGTATTGGAGCGACGCCGGGTCCGACGCCGAAGCGGCCACGACGATGGTGTGGTCCATGGCGCCGTAGCGTTCCAGGGTCGAGACGACTTGGGCGATGCTCGAGAGTTTCTGCCCGATGGCGACATAGATGCAAACCATGTCGCCCTTGCGCTGGTTGATGATGGTATCGATGGCGATGGCCGTCTTGCCGGTCTGGCGGTCGCCGATGATGAGCTCGCGCTGCCCGCGGCCGATGGGGATCATTGTATCGATGGCCTTGAGGCCCGTCTGCACCGGCCGGTTCACAGGCTCGCGAACGATGACGCCTGGGGCAATGCGCTCGACCGGGCGCCTGCGGTCGGTGAGGATGGGGCCTTTGCCATCGAGAGGCTGGCCGAGGGCGTTGACCACCCGGCCCACCAGAGGCTCACCCACTGGCACCGAGACAATCTGCCCCGTGCCGTGCACCAACGTGCCCTCGCGCAGGCCGGTATAGTCGCCCAGGATCATGGCGCCGATGCAATCCTCTTCGAGGTTCAGGGCCACGCCCATCACGCCGTTCTCGAAGACGACGATTTCGCTGGCCATGACGCTGGGCAGGCCGTCGATGCGGGCGATGCCGTCGCCCACCTCGAGCACCGTGCCTACTTCGAGCGTACGGACGGTGGGTTCAAACGCAGCGATCTGTTGTCGCAATGCCGCGGCGATTTGGTCCGCGCCTAGTACCACGCCTCGCACCCTCCGTTTCGCCTTGATACGCGTGCCGTACTGCGCAAAACGTAAAACGTAATGGGCGTACTCCGCAGGTGACCCCCTCTGGAGCCAGACCTTACGTTTTGCGTTTCACGCCTTACGTGCCCATCTGCTTGCGCAGCGCCTCCAGGCGGCCGCGCAGGCTGCCATCGATGATACGGTCGCCCGCGCGCAGCCAGACGCCGCCCAGCACCTGGGGATCCTCTTCGAACACCACCCTGTACCCGGGGCCAAAGCGCCGGGCCAGGACCTTCTCGAACTCGGCGCGTTCATCGGGGGTGAGGGGCACGGCGGTGCGCACCACAATCTCACGCTCGCGGCGGCGGCCCCGCTCGCCCACCAGCGCTCCCACCTCGGCGGCCAGGCGCTTGAGCAGGTCAGCCTGGGCCGGGTTGATGGTGCCACCCTGGCCGAGCTTGTCAGCCAGGCTGGCCAGCTCGCGGTCCCAGCTCTCGGCACTCATGACGACTGCTCCAACTGGCTCAAAAAGTCGCGCACCAGGCGGCGGTGGGTGGCGCTATCGACTGCCTGCCCCAGTACGCGCCCAGCTGCGTCGATGGCCAGGTCGGCCACCTGCTCTTGCAGGGCCTGCAGGGCCTCGCGTCGCTCGCGCTCCAGCTCTTGCTCGGTGCGAGCCCGGAGCTCCTCAGCCTCGCTTTGGGCGCGGGCCAGGATGGCCTGGCGCTCCTTCTCGGCAGCCTCCCTGGCCTGAGCCACGATGGCCTGGGCCTCGCGCCGGGCCTCCTCGATCCGCTTCTGGTACTCGGCCTCGGCCTGAGCGGCCCGCTTCTCGGCGAGCTCGGCCTGGAGCAGGCCCTTGGCGATGCGCTCACTGCGCTCGCGGAGCATTCTGGTCACCGGGCGGTAGAGGACCAGGGTCAACAGGGCCAGGAGGAGGAAGAAATTGATCACCTGTGCGATCAATACGCCTGCGTCGATGCCTAGTTTCTCCAATGCTCGCTCCTCTTCTTGTAGACAGCTGCCCCAGCCCGTGCCGGCCTCTCATGCCCATCTCGATCGGGACGACCTGGCGGGGCGGGCGCCAACGCAGGCACCTCTACACGAACTTGATGGCCAGGGCGACCACGAGGGCGTAGATCGCGATGGCTTCGGCAAAGGCGATGGTCACAATCAGGTTCGAGGAGATCGAGCCAGCACTCTCGGGGTTGCGCCCCAGCGAGCGCATGGCCTCGGCGCCAAAGCGGCCGATGGCCCAGGCCGGCAACATGCCGCCAATGGCGATGGTCAGACCTGCTGCAACGTTCTTGATGACTTCAGGGCTCATTCCAGGCTCCTTTTCTCGTCTCGCGGATCACTGCCTACGATATGCTCGATGCAGCCTGAGGCTGAGGCGCCGGGTGCTCTCCTGGCGCGTGGGCCTCGGCTTCCTCACCGTGATGGGCCGTCGCCTGGGCGATGAAAGCGGTCGAGAGGACGGCAAAGACAAAGGCCTGGATAAAGCCAACGAACAGCTCCAGGCCCAGGAAGGGCAGGGAGGCCACAAAGGGCAGCAGGAAGACCATCACACCCAGGAGCACCTCGCCGGCAAAGATGTTGCCGAACAACCGGAAGCCAAACGACATGATCTTGGTGAACTCGTCGAACAGCTCCAGGATGCCGATAAAGAGGTCGATGAAGCCCATGAACAGGCTGCCGACCCCCTGGCGGGGGCCACGGCCGCCCAAGCCCTTGAAGAAGGCCACGTACCGGCGAATGTTGAAGAAGCGCAGGAAATAGCGAGGGAAGCCGACCACGATGATGCCGTACACCTGGCTCATTACCACCGAACTGATGGCCAGGGCCAGGGTGGTGTTCAGGTCGGTGTTGGCCGAGCGCAGGAGCGAGACCTTTTCCAGCTCATGCCCGCCCTCCACCGCCTTGTAGACCACGATGCTCAGGTAGCCGGGGAGGAGCCCCATCCAGTTCGATACGATGATGAAGAGGAAGAGGGTGGCAATGGTGGGAAACACGAGCGCCGCATGCGCCCCCACCGTGCCCTGCACCAGGTTGTACAGGGTCTCGACCACGAACTCGACGGCATTCTGCAGGCCGCGCGGCACCATCTCCATGCGACGGGTGCCTAGGTAGGCGACGACCAGCAGCACGAGCATGGTGACCCAGGAGGCAATGAGGGTGTTGGTGATCTTCAGGGGGCCCACATGGGTCACTTCCTCGGCAGCCAGGGAGATGGCAGGCACATCGATCTTGATACCAAACGGGTGGGCCACCATGTACACCAGATCGAGCGCCAGGGCCGCAACGACTGCCACCGCAAGCCAGAACCCGGGTTTCCTGAACAAAGCGGCCTCCTAGGATTTGGGGCCGGCGCGCCGGCTGGCGCGCCCGGTAACGAAGAAAACCGCCACCAGAGAAACGGTAGCGCCCACGAGGGCCAGCACAATGGTGAAGGCCGGCCGCGCACCGGCGGTCCGGTCGAGCCAGATGCCCAACGCCAGGCCCAGCCCGATGGGAACGAGGGTCACAAGGGCCAGCTGGGCCACCAGGAGGAGGGCGCGCCCCAGGTCGCGCGCCGAAAAGGCGGCACGAGGAGCTTGCCGACGCGCGGCGGCCGAGTTGAGCTCTCTGAGCGTCGACTGCGCGAGGTTGATCGTGCCCAACATGCCGACGAGCACGCCGATCAGGACGAAGATGAGGGTCACGAGGGGGCGGGTCCCAAGCTGCCGATCGACCCAGGACCCGAGAAGGAGGCTGGCCAACACTGTGGCGACCGTCAACAACCCCATCGTTACGCCCAGCTGCGAGGCCAGCGCTAATGGACGGATCATTCCCCTCATGCCGGGGTTCTTCTCGTCGCCTTCAGCGCCCGTCTTACGGTCGGACAACGTTGACTCCCCTCAAGTCATCCTGCAGTCTGAGGTGGCTGAAGTATACAGGGGCCGACGCAGTCTGTCAAACTCTCGCCTTGTGCATAATGGAACACATCCTTATGTCGTGCCTGAAGGAAGGAATCCGGCAAAGGTGTGTGGTTTGCTGATGGGGTGCCGGGCCGACGCCCGGCACCCCGCTTGGCACCCGCGTCTGCCTGCCGTCGAGCGATGCACTCCCTGCCGGGCTGCCCTCTCTTTGTCTTAAGGGGCACTTGTAACACCCCTCTGAGTAGGGTATAATCCGGGAAGTCGTCGGTGGTTGTGCTGCGGCAGAACCACAGGGAAAAGGCTTGGCTCCCCAAGAAGGCCGCGCGGCCCTCGCCGCGCATCCGTCTCCCAACCCGCTAGCTGCAGGGGCCAAAGGGGCGTGACCAGGGTGGGGGAACCGGAGAGCCGAGCCGAACCGCATCTTGGTACCTATTGTAATGCAGCAGGGGGCGCCCTGCTCAGGAGCAGCCAAGGGAGGTCTTGACCGGTTATGCGGGAGCTACGCGAGCGGATTCTGGCTGAGGGCCGCAACCTCGGCCGCGGCATTCTGAAGGTCGATACCTTTATCAACCACCAGGTCGATGCGCGCCTGATGATGGCCGCCGGCGAGGAGCTGGCGCGCCGCTTCCGTGCGCAGGGCGCCACCAAGGTCCTCACCGCCGAGATCTCGGGCATCGCGCCAGCGCTGGCAACTGCCCTCGCCCTGGGCGTACCAGTGGTCTATGCGCGCAAAGTGAGGCCCGTGACCATGCCGAGCGATGCCTTCTGCGAGACGGCCCCCTCGCACACCAAAGGCCGCCTGGTGGAACTCTTTGTGTCGCCCGAGACCCTCTCCTCGGCCGACCGCGTGCTGGTGGTCGACGACTTTTTGGCCACCGGCCAGACTATTGCTGGCCTGATCCGCATCGTCGAGCGGGCAGGGGCCACGCTGGTTGGCATTGGGGCGGTCATCGAAAAGTCGTTCGAGGGCGGCCGCCAGGCTTTGGAGCCCTACGGTGTGCCCATCGAGGCCCTGGTGACCATCACCAGCATGGACGACGGCCGGATCGTGTTCGCCGATTAGGCAAGGGCCGGAGTGCGGGCGCCTCGCCAGCATGCCGCATCGCAGAGGTGAGAGGCCCCTTGTCGGCCCCGCGCACGCAATTGGGGCGTGCGGCCGGCGCCCGCCTGGTGCGCGATGGAGGGATGGTGCCTGAGGCCCGTGCCTCGGCGAACGCCCACCGACAGCCGACCGCTACCGGATTGGAGCAAGCCCTGTGACCGAGCGTCCACCTGATACCATCGTCGTGCTAGACTTTGGCTCGCAGTACTCCCAGCTCATTGCCCGGCGGGTGCGCGAATGCCAGGTGTATTCGGAGCTGGTGCCCTACGACACCCCTCTCGACGAACTCCGGCGGATGAACCCCCGCGGGCTCATCCTTTCCGGGGGGCCGGCCAGCGTCTACGAGGCGGGGGCGCCACGGCTGCAGCCGGGCGTCCTCGAAGCCGGCTGGCCTGTGCTCGGCATCTGCTATGGCATGCAGCTCATGGCCCACGAGTTGGGCGGGCAGGTGACTGCGGCCAGCGAGCGGGAGTACGGGCCCGCTCGGCTGCAGGTCGATGCGCCCGGCGAGCCGCTCTTCGCCGGCCTCGGCAGCGAGCTGGATGTGTGGATGAGCCATGGCGACCGTATCGTGGCGCTGCCCCCGGGCTTTCGGGCCCTGGCGCACACGGCCAATACCCCGGTGGCCGCCATGGGCGACCCTGCCCGCCGCCTCTACGGCCTCCAGTTCCACCCCGAGGTGGTGCACACTCCGCGGGGCAAGGAGATCATCCGCAACTTTTGCCGCCTCGCTGGCTGCGCGTTCACATGGACGCCGGCCTCGTTCATCGAACAGGCCGTGGCCCGCGTGCGCGAGCAAGTGGGCTGCGGCCAGGTGATCTGCGCTCTCTCAGGCGGAGTGGATTCGGCGGTCACAGCGACTCTATTACAGCGGGCGGTCGGCAGCCAGCTCACGGCAGTGTTTGTCAACAACGGCCTGTTGCGCGAGGGCGAGGCCGAGCAGGTGCAGCAGGCCTGCGCCTCGCTGGGCGTGAACCTGCGCTACGTCGATGCCAGCGCCCAGTTCCTGGCAGCTCTGAAGGGCGTTGAGGACCCGGAGGAGAAACGCAGGCGCATCGGCGCGACCTTTATCCAAGTCTTCGAGCAGGAGGCGCGCCGCTTGGGGCAGGTCGACTTTTTGGCGCAGGGCACCCTCTACCCGGATGTCATCGAGAGCGCTGCGCCAGGCCACAAGGCTGCGGCGCGTATCAAGAGCCACCACAATGTGGGCGGGCTGCCCGAACGGCTCCGCTTCCGGCTGGTGGAGCCGCTGCGCAATCTCTTCAAGGACGAGGTGCGCCAGGTGGGGTTGGCGCTGGGGCTGAGCGAAGAGATGGTGTGGCGGCAGCCCTTCCCGGGGCCGGGGCTTGCCGTGCGTGTCATCGGCGAGGTGACCAGCGAACGGCTGGCCGTGGTGCGCCGCGCCGACGCCATTGTGCGCGAAGAGATCGCCCGGGCCGGGCTGGCGCGCGACGTGTGGCAATACTTTGCGGTGTTGACCCCGCTGAAGAGCGTGGGGGTCATGGGCGACCAGCGGACTTATGCGCATGTGGTGGCCGTGCGGGCCGTGGTGGCCGAGGATGCGATGACAGCCGACTGGGCGCGACTGCCCTACGACGTCCTGGCGCGGATTTCGAACCGCATCGTCAACGAGGTGCCGGCGGTCAACCGCGTGGTGTACGATGTTTCCAGCAAGCCCCCGGCGACGATCGAATGGGAGTAGGTGAGGCAGGCTTTCTAGCCTGCCTGGCGGGCTGCAGAGCCCGCTCCAGGGGTGGGGTTGGCCGAGGAGCGTCAGCATGGAAGCCAGCTTCAAGACGGCGGTGCACCGCTTCGGAGTGCACAAGGGGCTCGTGCAGGACCATCCGCCCAACGTGACGGTGGTGGAAGGGGCCGCAGTGCCAGGGGGTCGCCAGCAGCGCGGCTCGATGTACATCTACATCGAGGTGCTGGGTGGGTTGCCCGACCCGGCCTACACCATGCAGCGCCTGGCCAGGATCATTCAAGAGGAGTACTACCAGGCCTCGGGCTCGGTGACGGGCGGCCTTGGCCAGGCACTGCGGGCCGCCAACGACTGGCTGTTCGAAGAGAACCTCAACTCGCCGCGCGAGCAGCGCGGCGTGGCCGGGGTGAGCTGCGCAATCCTGCGCGATGGCGACTTGTACGTCGGGCAGATTGGCCCGGCCCTGGCCTACCTGGCACAGGCCGATGGGCTGCGCCGCTTTCCTGAGAACTCGCCGTGGCTGCGCCAGGCCATCCCCTCGGATGCGGAACGCGCTGCGTCGCCGCCGCTGGGCGTGCGCCGGGTGATCGAGCCCCAGTTCTTTCACGCAACGCCCGAGAGTGGCGATGTGCTGGTGCTGGCCTCGCCAGCGCTGGCCCGCCTGGCCTCGAGCCAGGAGATCGCCGAGGCCATCGGCACCGGAGGCGAGGCGGCCCGGCGCAGGCTACAATCGCTGGCCTTGGGCGAGGACGCCGGGGCGGTGGTCGTCACGCTGACGGGCCGGGTTGTCGCTTCGGCAGAGGCTGAGGGCGGCGAGCCCGCAACTGGGCGGGCGACCTCGACGCGCGAGGAGGGGGAACCGTTGGTGCCCCCGACGACGCGGCCGCACGCGACGGAGCCGGCAGCTCGCACTCGTCGGGCGGCAGCAGGGCCAGGGGCTGGGCTCTTGGCGGCGCTCAGGCGCCCCCCGCCCGAACGCCAGGTGCCGCCGGCGGACCAGCCCTCTCGCCCCGCTGCCCAGCCGGCCCACGGGCCGAGCAGCAAGCGCCTGGCGGTGGCACTGGCGGTGATCTTGCCCGTACTGGTCGTCGTGGTGGTGCTCGGCACGCGCTTCCAATACGAGTACAGCCAGCGGCAGAGGGCCGCTGGTTTCCTGCGCCAGGCCAACGAGGCCCACGCTGCCGCCCTGGCCAGTACCGATAAGGACGCACAGCGCCAGGGGCTGCGGCGCACCCTCAACCTACTCGATGAGGCGCTCAAGGTCATCCCCGATGAGCCCCAGGCGCTGGCCCTGCGCCAAGAGGCGACGAAGGAGCTCGATGCAGCTGCCAACGTGCGCCGGCTCTATACTCTTTGGCCGCTGGGCGAGCTGCCTGCCGGAGGGGCGGGGCCAGCGCGGGTGACGCGCCTCTTGGTGCGTGGCTCGGACCTGTTCATCCTCGACCGGGGAGGGGGGCGGGTCTATCGCCGCATGCTGAACCCCACGGGCGATGCCCTCGAGCCGGCCTCTGGCAACCCGGTGCTCATTCAGCAGGGCCAGAGCCAGGGGGCGGTTGTCGTGGGCCAACTGCTCGACATGCAGTGGATGCCCGCCGGCGGCGAGCGCGCCAACGCCGGCCTGGTGTTCCTCGACCGCAACGGCTCGCTCTTCGAACTCGACCCGGCGGGCGCTGTGCGCGCCCTGCCCGTGGCCGACAGCGCCGCCTGGAGGAAGCCGGTAGCTGCAGGTGCCTATGCGGGGAACCTGTACCTGCTCGACGCGCAGCAGAACCGCATCCTCAAGTACGTGGCGGCGGCGGGGGGCTACACCAACCCACCATTGGATTACCTGGCCGCCCCGGTGCCGGATCTCAGTGGCGCCGTCGACATGGGCATCGACGGACGCATCTATGTGCTCATGGCCGACGGGAAGGTGCTCAAGTTCATGTTGGGCAAGCCCCAGGCCTTCGACATCAGCGGCCTCGACCAGCCACTGGCCAACCCGGTGGCGATGTTCGTGACCGGCGAAGACGAGTCGCAGGGCTCCATCTACATCGCCGACGCGGGGCTGGCACGGGTCGTGCAGCTCAACAAGCGGGGCGAGTTCGTCGGCCAGTTCAAGGCCGGCGAGGGCGCAGGCGATCTGGCGCAGCTCAGCGGCCTGTTCGTCGATGAGGCCCAGCAGCGCATCTACCTGGCCAGCGGGGCCAGGCTCTACGCGGCGCCAATGAACCAGGGGAACTGAGGGAAGCGAGGGTATGCCCCTCGTTTCCCTCGCAAGCAGGGCTTGTGCCAAGTCATCTGTGTGTCACCTGAGCGGCTTTTGCGGACTCGGCGGTGGCCGCTGTGCATCGGCGGAGGGTCCTTCCCGAGCAAGTAGGATGCCTCGCCACGCACGGCTCGCCCCATCGGAGCGCCCGAAGAGTCGCCCAGCGTGACAGGCCGTGACTTGGGGAGAGCTCTGCCTCGCAAGAGGTGTGCTTTGACTCGGATTCTGGGCATTGAGACATCCTGCGACGAGACGGCGGTGGCCGTGGTAGAGGACGGGCGGCTGA
>Ga0315298_1008670_pt1 | contig 12878 bp, 13 predicted proteins | sample WHS_1_MG_FD_203077 | JGI IMG/M metagenome (GOLD analysis project Ga0315298, IMG submission 203077) | Extremophilic microbial mat communities from Washburn Hot Springs, YNP, Wyoming, USA - WHS_1_MG | ecosystem: Environmental > Aquatic > Thermal springs > Hot (42-90C) | place: USA: Wyoming...
TCCACCCCCTGAGCTCCTCCCCGACGTCGGCCCGCATCCCCCTGACGAGCTTGAGCTCCCTGAACACGCCAGCACCAGCGGGGAGGAATTTAAACCTATGTATAATTATTTGTAAACAGACAGAAAACGGAATTATATAAATGTAAAGAGGCGGGCGGCGCGCCGTGCCCCCTATACAAAGGCAAATTCGCGCAGGCCGCGCCCTGGCGAAAGCCGCCGAAGCACCGCGCCCTTCGCCACAAGCGGTTTCGATCACTCCTGAGGTTCCATTATGCTTTCTACCCCCGCCCTATCGCGTTATATAGAGTTATGTATGTTTCAACCCTTCCTGAGATTCTACCCGAGGCCAGCTTCCCCAGCTTGGGGTCGTTGGGATTGGGGCAGTTTCAACCCTTCTTGAGATTCTACCACCATATCTCGGCCGCCTGGGCGGCGTCGCCCTTCACGTTCTCGTTTCAACCCTTCCTGAGATTCTACGGTTCATCGCCCCCGTATCGCCCCCGTGCACCTGTCGCCCCGTTTCAACCCTTCCTGAGATTCTACTACAGCAGGGCTTACCACAAAATCGTGAGGGACATATTGGTTTCAACCCTTCCTGAGATTCTACTCTCGATATGCATGCCGAAGCCCGTGTGGGTCAACGTGATGAGTTTCAACCCTTCCTGAGATTCTACCCCGACTTGAGCAAGTCGATGAAGGCGTTCCCCACCCCCTGGAAGTTTCAACCCTTCCTGAGATTCTACAAGTTCAGGAAGAAGTACAGGAGCGCCGTGAGGAGCTTGAGTTTCAACCCTTCCTGAGATTCTACGGTGCACTTGCCGAGGGCGATGCTTATCGCACTCGACGGGTTTCAACCCTTCCTGAGATTCTACGGGAGGGAGGGGCATAATACACACGATCGAGATGATGGAGGGTTTCAACCCTTCTTGAGATTCTACAAACGTGGGGTTTGTATATATCCGACGCCGGGCTCAGCTTCAGTTTCAACCCTTCTTGAGATTCTACCTCCGACAAGGGGTGCAACATCACGTTTCCCTACGACGACGTGTTTCAACCCTTCTTGAGATTCTACAGTTTCCTCCCTCGGCTTGGCGGCGGCAGTGGAAGTAGGTTTCAACCCTTCTTGAGATTCTACAGTCCAAGCTCTGCTGACCGAGCTGAAGGCGCTTATGGCTAAGTTTCAACCCTTCTTGAGATTCTACCAAGACATGGTGGATGGAGTGGCGGGCAGAAGAGGACATATATGTTTCAACCCTTCTTGAGATTCTACTACCGCTCCGTCGAGGGCAGGGCCGAGGGCGGCGACATTGTCTATGTTTCAACCCTTCTTGAGATTCTACGACACAAAACTCGCAGATGTGGCCAGATCGCTTGGCCTAGACGGCGGGTTTCAACCCTTCTTGAGATTCTACTCGAGGGCTGGGCGCCGTGTCCGGTAAGCCTTATGAAGGTTTCAACCCTTCTTGAGATTCTACAATTGACGCCATAGAGGGCCTAGTGATGACGGAGATATGCTTGAAGTTTCAACCCTTCTTGAGATTCTACACGGCAAGACCCGCGCCACCGCCATAGAGCTGGAGGACGTTTCAACCCTTCTTGAGATTCTACCCGAGCTAATGCGGCGGCTAGAGGCCTTCTGGAGCAGGGCATACGAGTTTCAACCCTTCTTGAGATTCTACCCCCAGCTCCTCCCTAAGCATCACGTGCGCCAGGAGGGAGTCGTTTCAACCCTTCTTGAGATTCTACGTCGGCGCTCTACCAAGCCATAGGAAGGGGCTTCAGCAGGGAGGAGTTTCAACCCTTCTTGAGATTCTACCCTCCACTTTTCCGGCCATGGCCCAAAACCAAAACCCCCAAACTCAGTTTCAACCCTTCTTGAGATTCTACGTCACGTTGCGCGAGGCGCATCTGACGGGGCTCGCCGTGGTCGAGTTTCAACCCTTCTTGAGATTCTACTTGACCGCACCCGATAGCAATCTGTGCCTCTCCAGCCAGCCGTATAGTTTCAACCCTTCTTGAGATTCTACCCCAGGCCATAGTGACCATGATACAGCAGGCCGCGGGGCAGCAGTTTCAACCCTTCTTGAGATTCTACCTGGCGGGCCGTACAACAGGAGCTTGCAGCCCCGCGCCGTAGAGTTTCAACCCTTCTTGAGATTCTACCTCGCTATGTATACAGCTAGCGCCGCGCCGAACAGGATCCCGGAGACCACCGCCATGGCCTGCCCGATGGAATAGAATAGTTTCAACCCTTCTTGAGATTCTACCGCGGCAATCACGTTGCTTGAGTACATTGCGCTTCAGCACGGCATGTTTCAACCCTTCTTGAGATTCTACAGAGCTACGTCGCGGCGGTGTGGCCCATCGAGGGCTTTATCGAGTTTCAACCCTTCTTGAGATTCTACGAACACGTTTATGAGGTGATCAAGCGATGAGCCAAAAGGTGTTTCAACCCTTCTTGAGATTCTACGCCGCAAGTATATACGCACTACCCGGACAAGCATCGGCATGTTTCAACCCTTCTTGAGATTCTACATCCCGTCCGTCAGGGAAGTGTATACAATTATCAGCCCGTGTCTCGTTTCAACCCTTCTTGAGATTCTACTGCTCCTGGCGTTCGAAGCGGGCGCGCATCAGGCTCAAGATGATGTTTCAACCCTTCTTGAGATTCTACCGCTCGTGTTGGGCGGTTTTCTGGGTTTTTAAGTTTTTCGGGTCTTTCCTTGAGCCTCGGCGGCCGCCTTCAGACCCCGCTTTACATTCAAGAATGACGGCGTTGGGTAGAGCCGGAGCGCCGTTCTTCGCAGCCGCGCAGAGGCCCGGCGGATAAAGAAGGCGGAAAAGGGCGCGCCGTTCTTCGCCGCGCCTGGGCCGGGCCTCAGGTCGGGGCGTGGTCCGGGCTTGGCCGCTTGGAAAATCGGGGTTCCCGCGCTCGTGGACGCCGGCTTTTAGGCGTCATTGCGGGCGTCGGTGGAATGGAGGGCCGTCTACCTCTCCCGGACTGATGGCGCCGGCCTGCGCGCCACGGCGACGTCGCCGTCCACCTCCGTGGGGCACATCTGTTGAAGTTGCTGGAGGAGGGCTCTCGTACTTTCTAGAGCGCATTCCTGGCCCTGTAGGCACTGGGCCAGCTGGGGCAACGTCCCTATTTCGACTTCGCGGAATATCTCTGTAGTTGCGGCGTCGGTTTTCTGCGCATGTATCCAGATAAGTTTCGCGATTAGGTGGGCAAGTAGGGAGGGCTGATCGCGTATAAGTAACATATCTATAACGCAGGGCGACTCCAGGAATTTGTAGAAGAGCGTGTTGATGAAGTCCAGCGTGAAGATGTGGTAGGGATACGGCGTGACTGCGGCGAAGGTTGCGCTGAGTCTCTCGCCTAGTAGCCTCAGAAGAGACTTAACCTTCTCTTTGTTCTCTGTGGTGTATCTCTCCACTTTTTCCACCATTTAGAGGGGGTCTGAAAGCAGTCGGCGACAACGCCGCATCTCATGCTAACTCCGCCATGGTCTGTACCTCTCTCCAGAAGAGCTCGAGCGCCTTTAGATCCCTTGTGACAGTACCCTTGGTAAATACATAGTAATCTAGCCGTTTAAGAACGGCGGCTCTAAGCACAAGCCCGCTGTGGGTCTCCACTGCCGTGGGGATCTCCGAACTTGTCAAGAACCCGAGGACGGATGCGACGTAATCAAGATGGAGCGCCGTCTCGAGATTTTCTATGAACAACAAAGGCGGGACGCCTCGACTCTTCGACAACCTCTTTGCTAGAGCATAGGCCGCGGCTATGAGGGCCGCTCTCTGGATACCAGCCGCAGTATTTTCTTCGTCGAAATGTATGCCGTTAGATCTATAGTAGAGTTTATCTTCCACCGCGGCCAGCTCGTGATCGGTGATTCCCGATAGAATGTCGTTTACCTCCCCCATATACTCAGCATATTCGTCCATGCCCACAGCGCTCTTCCCCTCAACGCCCCACTGGGTTACTATACTTGGCGATGCCAGCTCAATAGGCGGTAACGCCTTGGTCTCTCCATCCACAACAACCACATCTCCTAAGCGGACGCGGAGCAGGATGCCTACAGATGGCTGCTCGCCCAAGCCGGTCGCAATAATTCCCGAGACCTCACGCTGATACAACACCTCGCCAGTTTTCATAATCTTCACAGCTACGGCGCTCCGCGGTCTCCGCGTAAGTTCTACCTCGTAGCCGTCCAGGGAGATCCTCCCGGTCTCCGCTCCCCGCGAGATTAACGCAAGCGCCTCAGCCGAAGTAGCCTCCCCGCCTCTCAGGAGCTTGATCGCAAGCCCCAGCGCTCGCGCCACAGTCGTTTTCCCCGACCCGTTAGGCCCATAAAGAATGGTCGACTTCTGCAGTATTAGTTGCGCCTCGTCTAAGGGGCCGATGCGTTGAAGGAACAGTCTCATGTATTTTATTCAGTGGATTTAAATACGCCGTAGCCCAGCGAGGTCTTTGCGCCGATTCCTCTCCTGAGGGCTTCCGACACCAGGCGGCTCAGCGCCTCCTCCGTGCAGGCTGGCCTCCTCCTTGTGGCCAGTATGGCTATGCGAAACGCGGTGCCGCTGGTCACCGTGAGCATGGCTAGCGGCGTGGGGCTGGACTCGACCTCGCTCACCTCCCCCTCCACCTCTCTGTAGTGCGGGTTTATGATGTCTACTGTGACCAGGGAGCGGCCACGCGGGCAGAGGATGGGGTACGCGTCCAGTACGACGACGGACGACGCCTCCCCCAGCGTGCCCAAATCCCTGAGGCAGGCGGTGCGGGCCAGCTCCGCCGCGGATCTTATGGCGCCTTTAAGCGAGGTTGCCGGTATGTAGGGCAGATTCCAGTAGGGGTCCCAGGAGGTGCCCAGCTCGAGCGGCGAGGTGTAGGGGCTACGGAGGTGTATGGCGAGTCTGGTCATAAGGCCTAGCTTTTTATCATATATCGCCGCGTAGCCCAGCTCCTCGAGGGCCTTTACCGCCCGCTCCACGTGGCCGTCGACGGCCCGAAACAGCGGCGTAAGGGCCTCGCAGCTAAACGCCCTTTCTATCTCCAGCATGACCTCTCTGCTCAGTCTGTTCAAGTCGTCCTTCGTCGCCTCCCCGCGCCGCTCGTAGGCGAACTCGAGCAGTTTGAGGCGGAGGTAGCTCACGACGTTCACCCCAGGCGAGAGCTCTAGGGCCATGCCTCAGCCTCGCCCCCCAGTCTCTTGACGTAGTCGAGGAACTCCCCAAGCGCAAGCGCCATGGCGGCCAACACGTCCGCCTCGGCGACGGCTATCCTCTGCCTCCCGCCCCCTCTCCACTCCAGCTCCCGCGGCCAGTCGGCAGAGGTAAAAACGCTGAGATACGCGGCGTTGCTGGCGATTGCAAGCATAAGCGGAGAGGCCCTCCTAGAGGCGCCGCCTATTATCCGGTAGCCCGTCCCCTTCTGCTCCCTTGGGAGGCCCAGTATCCACGCCTTGAGCGTTTCTCTAAGCGCATCCTGGGCGGAGTAGCCGCCGTGGAGGACTCTGGTCCTCGCCGGCCGCAGGAAGAAGTTGTGCAGGTCCTCCCGACGTACCCCCTTTACTGCGACGAGCGTGTACGGCGTCAGGGCGGCGGAGTCCTTAATGCAGGCGTCGTAGCGGCGCGCCGTGCTTAGCGCAGGCATGGGCGGAAGCTCGCAGGGGGAGGCCTCCCCGCGCCGGAGTCTGCATCTGGCGACGGCGCGGTCCACCACGGCGCCGGCCGCGGCCACGGCGCGTTTTATGAGCGCCTTGGGCTCCTCGGTGAACAGCGACGAGTACCTCCCGTGCGCCCTCACCGAGAAACACCCCAGCCCCCTCCTCCCGCCCTTGCCGAAGCAGGACAGCCTAAGGGCGAGGGCCAGAGCCCCCAGCGCCGCCTCCACGGCCCTGCCGTCTAGAGGACAGGGGACGTGCTCCTCCACAACGAGCGTCGCGGAGCCCCTGTCTATATACTGCAACCTCCTGCCTCCGAGAGTCAGTAGCCGCACCCGCTGGAGCTGGGCCGCAAGGTTCCGGGAGACATCCCTGGGCGGGGCGAAGTCTATCCGTTCAAACCTTATGCGGAAGCAGGAGGCCTGCGCCTCCCGCTCCCCCGCGTAGCCCAGCCCCATGTCCAGCCCGACGATCTGCGAGACGCAGTCCGCCTCCTCCCAGGTCGGCGCCTTCACCGCGTCCCTCCTCCCAGCGCCGTGCAGAAGCCCCCGCTCGAACAACGCGCCGGCGGCCAAGGCCCTGGCCCACCACCGCCAGAGCCCCTTCACCTCGCTCGGCCTCAGCGGCAGGTCCGGGTCGGGCGCGGCGGGGTCCACCGAGCCGGGGAGGAAGGGGGTCTCCAGCCTCAGCTCAAGAGTTGCGTACTCCATATCACGGAACCGCCGCCTCTGCCAGCCTCTTCAGCCACTCCGCGAACTCGGAAACCGTTGCCCCTGCAACCGCCTGGGTCTCCGGGCTGTTCAACTTATCTACAAGCGCGAGGAAGTCCGCGGCGTCGAGATTGGCAAGCTCCCGCAGAGCCCTCATGATGCATGCGCCGTAGAGCTCGTACGCAGTATCCTTCACAACGCCCTCACCCTTCCACCTCTCAAATAGTGCCTCCAAATCGGCCTCGCGGAGCGCTTGCACCATCAACGCACTGCCGCTCACCCACCCTCCGCCTTTCGCCCTCTCCTTGCTCGCCTTGGCGGCCATGTAGGTCACCGCATATGGGAGCCCGCTGTAGTACAGCTGAGCCGCCGCCTCCCTAGCCCTCGACCTGAAGCCCTCAAGCACGTCCGACTGGTCGCCGAAGACCGCCTTAAGCGCCTCCACGCACCTCACCGCGAGATCCAGCGATCTGCTCCGCATCATGTCTCCCAAATTACTACGCTGGCAAGGCCCTTGCCCACAGTCTCCTTCCCGCCAAACACCAAGCTCCTGATCTGTGACCCATCGCCGGCTTTAAAAACCTCCCCACATACCGCATCAGGTCTCTCCAGCGTAGATATCATTTCTATATATTTCTTTTGAAGTTCCTCCTTCATTTTGGTCTCCTCATCGGGGGCAACTTGAAGCTTTATTTTCTTCACGTCGTTTTTGGCGAACGTCTCTGCCCTCTCTTTCGTAGCTTTTATGCCGGTACAGAAGAGGACTGTTGCAAAGGTTGTGAACTGGGGGACGTACTCCTCTTCCCACAAGCCGCCGCTCGCCACGGTCTTCCTCCGGTAGTCCAGCCTAACCCTAGTCTGGACCAGCAGGCTCCTCCTCACGACCTCCCCAATGACGTCGTCGCCGACGACCACAAGCCCCTGCTCCCCAACCAGCTTGCCCACCTCCCCGGGGAAGAGCGACGCCAGGCGGACAGCCGCGTCGTGCGTCTTCGCCGGGAGGGCCATTTCGTTGAGGACGGCGTTGCCCCCCACCAAGACCCTGTCGGTGCTCGCGACAGCGCCACCGCCAGCCACGGCCTGCTTTACCTCCTCCAGGAGCTTTCCCAGCTCCCCCGCTGTGGAGCGCCCCGCCGCCTCTAGGTAACGCAGGAGGTATTGGAGGAGGTGCGGCGAGGTGACGTATGCCCAGACGCCCCGCAGAGACCTGGCAGGTATCGCCACCAGACGCGCGTCTAGGAACGAAACCGCGGAGGCGTATTCATGGGCCTCGTCGGTCTCCGGCCCGAAGACCAGCAACACCCTCCTCCGGCACGCAACCCTATCTAGCTCGCTACTAAGCGCGTCGCAGGAGAGGAGGAGCGTCGACTTGAGAGCGCCCTTCAGGCTGGTGGCCCACACGGCGGGGAAGTCGAACTCGTCCCTCTGCACCGGCAAATCGACGTGGCCAGCCCCGCGGCCGGCGCCGGGGTGGAGCGGCGTCAAGGCCTGGAGGAGGATGACCCTCCCCTCACGTTTCAACGCCATAATTTGAAGATATTCATCTTTTAAAACAGTTCACATTGACCTATATGGAGAAGATGGAGGAGAAGTTTTTCAAGGCTAAGGCGTGGGCCCTCCTCCATGATCCTCCCCACAAGATGTGGGCAATCCTCAACCTCGCGAAATACGGAGATGAGAGGCAACCGCCCGGAGAGGATCCTGAGAAGCTTAAGAAACTGCAACAACATGTGAAGGAGGCAGTCTATCTATGGCATGACGTCGGTTTGGCCCAACATTTTGGCCCTATAACAACAGATAAGCAGATTAGTGACTTAGTCGATGAGGCAGACCAGACTTCTTCGACGATGGACCGTTGGTTTTTTGAACAAGTTAGAATTGCTATTTCTCAAAAGGAACGTGTTCCGATATCTAAATATATGTCGCTTCATAGCATCTTTGACCCCTTGCTGAAAATAAAACTTCCTGAGAAAATCGATAGAGATAAAATCCATGAATTTGGGCAAGAAATAAAGAAAATTCTGGACAATTTAGAAAAGGGGGATGAGAGCTACAGGCTTGCGTATCACCTGTTCTACTCGCTGCATGAGCTGACGTGGATACAGAAGGGGCTTCCGCCGAGTTTAGCCGAGACGCGGATGCCCACGCATACTGTGTTTGACCACCTCTATGCAACCGCCTCGGTGATCAACATGCTGTGGCCCAAGGGCGATGAGGTGGGCGGATACCTCGTGGAGATCGATATTCCGCAGATCCAGAGGGTCGTTAACGCGGCTAGGAAAGCCGGCGACTTCTGGGCTGGGAGCTGGCTCGTCTCCATGCTCACCTGGCTCACCGCATGGCCCTTCGTCTGGAAGTACGGGCCCGACGTAGTGATTAAGCCCACCCTGAGGCTGAACCCGACCTATCTCTACACGCTGAGCAACAAGCTTCCACGACAGAAGGCGGCGTACCAACCGTTCAGATCCGCCGTGGAGAGCTTCTTCTCTTTCTGGGGTGCAGAAAGCTTAGAGGAACTCATGACGGTGGCGTTTATCCCCGGCACGGCGCTTCTCCTTCTCCCACCCGACGCGGAGAAAGAGGTGCAGAATGTGGAAAACGCGTTCGGGGAGGTGCAGAGGGTGGTTCTCGACTGGGCTTTAACAGGGGCGGTGGACTGCGGCGGGATAAAGGACGAGCTGGCGCGCGAGAGCTGTCTAGCCTTCAGAGACATGTTCGGCGATGCGGAGCCCACGGAGGAGACGTTTTTAAAGGTGGCCAGTAAGATTAGGGAGAGCTTGGGTCAGGAGCTATTTGCCGACTTGCTTTCCGTGCGGGTGACTACAGTGAACCTAGGACAAGTCTATAGTTGCGTCAAAGAGTTCGTCGTCAACGGCAGGCTGTCGAAGGAGTGCGAAGGGGAGGGCGTAATAGAGAAGGGGCTGAGGCGCGCGGAGAAGTTCGTGAACTTACTAAAGCAACTACTACAAAAGAAGCACGAAAAAGAAATAAAGAAGTTGGAGCGTACCCCTAGACACTTGGCCTTTGACGTTGCGCTTGAGGCTCTTGCGTATAGGAAGCGGAGTGAGGGAAGAAGGAAGCTTGTTCTTGGTAAGAGCTGGTTTAGCTACGGCTCTGCGATGCCTCTGAGGCAGGAGTACAGCCGCTATGTCTTCTACAGAAGGGCCGACTCCGGCTTTATCTACTGTTCTGCATGCGGCGCGGAGCCTGCCATAATCCACCTGCCGAGACATGCCGATGACCCACATGCATACAGCTCCGAGGCCAAAGACATGCTAAGTAAGGAGTTTAATCTCAACGACGAAGAGGTCAAGGGCCTTGTAGTGCAGATGCGGCCCGGCGAGGCGCTCGGACCGCTTTGCCTTGCAAAGAGGGCGCTTTACTACCGTTTCGCCTCGTGGTACGCAAAGCGACAGGGGAAGTTTAGGCTGTTCGACAGCACGGAAGACGTGGCATTTGCGTGGTATATAGACCGCCTTTATACTAAAACCGACCTTACAGGAAAACCAGGCGATGATGAGCTCAAAGCCGTCGCGGAGTACTTAAACGCGAAACCTAAAGATATTGCGATTATCTGCAGAGAGGTCGGGCTGGAGAAGTGCACTGCAGAGCAGGCGAGGCAGATATTCAACAGAGTGGTAAGCAGGCACCTGGCAGACGCCGCGGAAACGGCCTACGCCAGGTTGTGCGAGGATTTGGAGAGCTGTAGTGAGGCGGTGCGGATAGGCGACGATATTCTCCACTTCAGGTCGTACTTCGCTGTGGTGAGGGGCGACGGCGATAACGTGGGGAGGCTGAACAGAGGGCTGATAGACCTAACGAATTACATCGCATTCTTAAAAGAGCTAAAAGAGGCGAAGGAGGTGCCAGAGGCGCTACGGGCGGTATACGACGAGCTCCTCAAAATCCTTACGAAGCTTCAGCAGGAGGGACTTGGCGTGTTGGTAACGCCGACTTACTACGCGACGCTTTCTATGTCTTTAATGATCACAGCGCTGAAAGACGTCAGGGAGGTGGCAAAATATAGGGGCCAGGTCATATATGCAGGCGGAGACGACATGCTCGCCCTCTTGCCCGCGGAGACCGCGTTGATCGCAACGAGAAACCTGCGGAGCAACTATTGGGGCTACGAGATGGGGTTCCACAATGTAGGGGGCTATCCCTTCGCGGCGCCGCGCCTGCCGGGGTTCGGCCGTAGCTTCTCCGTTAGATACGTCAACATCATGGACATAATGAGCGCGGAGATTAAGGAGGCGACGAAGCTTTTAGAGGAGGAGGCCAAGAAGATCCGGTGGAACTTTTCGGGGTTCAGGGTTGAGAAAGACGCGGTGGTGGTGTCTGAGTCGCGGACTGGGAAGTTCGCGGTCCTCCCGCTGACCACCCCCAAACAGCTATGCGCGCCGCAGACGCCGCATAAGGCCTTCAGCGTGTTAAATGCGCTCAACCAGCTGTTCGTCATGAGGCTTGGGGGCGCTCTCAGCGGCAACTTGCCCGAGGACTACGAGAGATACAGGGAGGTTGTGGAACGTGTGGACTGCAGAAGCGGGGTGGTGGAGGACGCTTGGAGCTACGTGGTGGGGAGAAACGCGGCGGTGGAGGACGCCAAGAGGCTCCTCTCTCTAGACGTGTTAGAAAATTACGGCATTGACCGTTGCGCCAAGGCGTCTCCGGAGGGGGGCTCCCTGCTGACGCAGATCGTCAAGGCCTACAAGATCTTGAGGGGGTACCCATGATTCAGCTGGCCTTCAGACCTCTGGAGCCGCTTCGTTTCGGCCTCAGGAACTTGGGGGGCGTGGACGTCTTCGGCGTGGACGAGGTGGCGTACATCCCCCCTCCGACGGCGGTGCTAGGCGCCCTAGGCGCCCTCCTCGGCCTCGGAGCAGATGTGGACTGCGCTTGGCGCGACGGATATGATTTCTCAGACCTGAAGTCGCTGGCTAAGAAGGTGGCTGGCGTGGACCTCGCCTTGGCAACGCGTAGCAACGAGCCTGTGCTGTGGGGCCCCCTGCTGAGCATCCGCGGGGAACACCTTCTGCCGGTGGGCGAATACGCCCTTCCGGTCTCGCTCGCCGAGGAGTACGTCGAAAAGGCGGTGAGGTACTACAAGGGAGAGGAAAATGCGGCCAAGGAGGCGGCGAAGCTACTGCGCCGTATGGCCGCGGCCTCGGAGAGAATCGGCGTACAGCTCGACGTCGGCAAGACCGTGAGGTACATGTACCGCGCCAAATATGTGGCCTACGTCGACGACGTGGAGATGCTCTTCTGGGCTAGGCTTGTGAGAAAGCTGGATAGGGCCGTGGTCAGGCTCGGCGGCGAGGGGAGGCTCGCCGCTGTGGAGGCAAGGGAGGAAGGCGCGCTCCCCGCCGGGTCGCAGAGGGACCAATACGCGATTGCCCTCCAGCCGGTCCTGATATACTCCGACAAGCCTGTGGCCAGTGTGGAGGAGGTGACGAGGCTTGACTGCGTGGAGGAGGTCTACGGCACGTTGGAGGAGGACAGATTTAAGGTTAGGGTGGTGGACTTCGGCCTTGGGTTCAGCGAGGTCTGCAGGCGCAGGAGGCCTATGCTAAAGGCGCTTCCCCAAGGCACCGTCCTGCGGCTCAAGAGCTCGTGCGGAGACGCGGCCGCGATCGGCATACTCTCCGAAATCGGCTTCGGCTCACTCTACAAGGTTTATAAAGCCGGGGGTTCTGCACAACCGTGATCTTGACCCTCGTAAACATAGGCCCCCTGAAAGAGGCGAGGGGCTCGTGAAGCTCCTAGACTTCGACTACGAGCAACTCAGAAGGTTCCAGATGCAGGTCAAATGTATAGGGGGACAGCCCGGCTGTGTGGCGGCTACAGAGGCGCAACTTGCTGAGGAACTCGCAAAGACGTGTGATGGACGGATAAAAGTCATAACCTAGGCCCGTAGCCGAAGCGACCGACGTCTAGACACGTCGCCGAGTAAACGTCGTTGTGGTTCATACGAGACATCTCTTCCCTGGGCCGGACCCCCACCACCGCGGTTGGACTTGAACGCCTGATCCCTCGACGTGGGCAAGCGGTCGCAATGCTCGTCAAAGCGCCAGCGGCCCATGTTGTCGCCAGGCTGCAGAGACGGCCCCGGACGGGAGACGCATAACTACCAGGGTATGCTTTGCGGCACTTATCGGGGCTGAGACATGGAGGGGGTGCCGCCGAGGGTGAGTCCAGGCTTAGACCGGGGGTTGAAGGCTGATGCGAGCAAGGAATGGAGCGCGTCTCCGTCGCGCCTGCCCAAAAGGTCGGCGCGTAGACGGACGGAGGGCGGTCTGCCCGACGGGCTGAGATACGTCGCGCCTTCCGGGGGGCTGTCGTCGGCTGGCTGGGGTGTCGGTGGCTGTCGACGCGGCTCAACGCCGTATCTCGAGGAGGGCGGCCACCAGGTCGTCCAGCGCCAGGCCCCCCTCCCCCTTCTTGAGGAGGCCTACGCCCTCCAGGTGGTGCACGTCCAGGCCCAGCCTGCGCGCCAGGGAGTACTCGT
>Ga0315298_1008671_pt1 | contig 12878 bp, 15 predicted proteins | sample WHS_1_MG_FD_203077 | JGI IMG/M metagenome (GOLD analysis project Ga0315298, IMG submission 203077) | Extremophilic microbial mat communities from Washburn Hot Springs, YNP, Wyoming, USA - WHS_1_MG | ecosystem: Environmental > Aquatic > Thermal springs > Hot (42-90C) | place: USA: Wyoming...
GTAAAAATTTTCCCTTATTATGTCAGGAGGCGATTTTTATTATTGAGTAAAAGTTATAAGAATATGGGTTGGACTATAGATAAGCTATTGTTTCTTATCGTAGATGAAAATCCATGTATATCGTATAGCGATGCGTTTAAAAAAGCTAAATTTTTTTATAAAGAATTAAATAACTTAAATAAAAATATGTATAATAACAATAAAAAATATTTTAAATATAATCTTCCTCTTTCATTGTTCCAAAATAATGATGACGTATAAGGTCGGTGATGAATTGTATACAGGTATTAAAGAAATTGTTATAGCAAATGATGAAGAATTAGCTGCTTTTTATCAAACAATGAAAATTGGAGAAAAATTACTAATAAATGAATATTTAATAATTAAAGATAAAGACGAAAAAGTAATTGATAAATTTAGGATGTCTCAGAATGGATTAGTAAAATTGAGATATGATAGAATTAAAGGATTAAAACCTCTCAATGCGGAGCAGGAATGCGCTATAGATTTATTAAGTAATAAAGATATTAAAATAAAGTGTATTATTGGAAATTATGGTTCTGGTAAGACATTCTTAAATTTAAGATATGGAATTTTCTATGTGAAAGAGAAAGAATTTTTTAAGCAAATTCTTTACATAAGACATAATGTAAATAGTGCTGGTATGGAACCTATAGGATATCTACCTGGTGATAAATGGGATAAATTTAGGGATTACACAAAAGCAATTTCAGATAATCTTGAAAAAGGTGAAGAAGAATTAGAAACATTGATGAAGTTTGATCATTTTAGATTTGAGATTCCACAGTTTATTAAGGGACAAACATGGAATGATGCTTGGGTACTTTGTGATGAGTGTGAAGATTATAATATAAAACAATTAAAATTAATTGGCACAAGAGTGGGTGAAAAATCTTGTATAGTTCTTTCTGGTGATTATGAACAAACTGAAAAGAAGTTCCAGAAAGAGAATGGTTTATTAACTATGATTGAAGCATTTAAAGGTAATCCTCTTTTTGGATTGGTAACTCTTAAAGAGGATGTACGTTCAGAAGTTAGTAAATTATTTGCTACATTATAGAATAAAAGGAGTGTGTTTTTGATGAAAATCAGTGAGTTGGTTAGAGAAGTTGCTAAAGAAGCGAAAGATTTTTCTCAGAAAGAAATTAGCATGGTTTTTCAAGCACTAACAAAAGTAATTGAAAGGTGTATTGAAGAAGAAAAAGAAATTCCTATTCCTCACATTGGCAAACTCAAAATGAAACATAAGAATGCTCGTGTGGTACGTAAAATTAAAACTGGTGAATTAGTACATATTCCTGCAAAGAAAGTTCCTACATTTGTGATAAGCAAAAAATTTAAAAACGGACATAGCAAGGTGGTTGAATAATGGCAAGTAAAATTAAAGAAACTCATACAAAAGTTGTAACTGGTATTTTAAATCTTGATAATTTCACTATAGAAGTTGAAGATGTAGGAACATTAACTATAAAAGAATTGTTTATGAAATTCAATGGTGAAGAAGTTTCTATTACCGTAAAGAAAGTAGAAAATGAAGAATAATTAACTTTTCACAAGATAAATATATTTTCAAACTAATCAAATTAGCAAAGGATAATAAGTCTGTGAGTAATCCACAGAGATAAGCCATTAAACTCTTCTGGAAGTTTCCTAGTTTCCTAGTTTCCTAGTTTCCCAGTTTACTTGGCAGAGATCTATATAAATACCTCTTATTGCACTTACACCATCTTGGAAAGCGTTTTTTAATTTGCTGCAGGGAGGGTTATCATTTGTAATATTATCCCTCCCCTATTTTATTTTTTAGAAAGGATTGAGTTATGACAAGGGAAGAATTAATTAAAATTGGTCTAAAGAAACGCAATGGCGAGATTAATGTTAGCTGGCAGCAATTAGCTGATATATATAATCTTCCTAGCGGTGAATATTTTAGAGACATGGTTAAAAAATATGTATATAGAAATAAAAATGATAATTTAACTAAAGTTTTGGTTATTTCTGATTTACATATCCCTTTCCATTTGGAAAATATTTTAGAAATTTTAAATACATATCAGAATAAAGTTGATATCCTTCTATTAAACGGAGATATCGCTGATTCCCAAAGTATTTCTAAATATATAAAAAAATATCGCGTTCCATTTGTAGATGAATTGATACAAACTAGAGAAATGCTTTTGAAAATAATTAATGTAGTTAAACCTAAAGAAGTTATTTTAAATGCAGGAAATCATGAATATCGCATGATTAGATATTTTTCAGAAAATTTACATGATGATTTGCTTTCCCTTATGCCCGAAACATCATTAGAACTACTTATAGAAGATGGTTTTTATAAAAAGGATAGACAAAATGGAACAAAGATATTTTATGAACCATTAAAAAATATTATAAATAATATAAAATATACTCATAATTGGTATAACCAAATTAAAGATGTAGTTTTTTGCCATCCTTCGGCATATAAAGGTTCGATATTAAAGACAGCACAAGATGCTTATTTGTATTTTATTCAGAGAAAGTTTAATTTTAACTGTCTTGTGTGTAGTCATACACATGCTGCGGGAATATACAAATATGGAGATTGTTTTATAATTGAGAATGGATCATTATGCAAGGAACCAGATTATGCAAGAGAAGGAAAACTTTTACGTCCACAAGTAAATGGAATGTTTTATTGTGTTCTTGAAGATGATAAGTTTAATTATGATAAATCAAAGTTAATAATTCTTAGTTAAATTTAAATCAGCATTAATTTGCTGATTTTTATTTTTGTTTAAAGAAATATAAGAAGGGATGATAAATAATCAGGTGAACCGATGTACTAAATGTAACTATAAAGATTCTTGTGATATGACTGAATGTCTATTAGAAATTAGCAAGATTAAAGATAAAGGCCGTAAAACTAAAAGAGAAAGAAAAGTGAAGAAGATACGAAAAGTGTGGTAATTAATTTGAAAAATTTAATAAAAACTGTTTAAAACTGAAAAAAGATTGAAGGGTTGAGGAAAAAGTGTGAGGTGTTATAGGTGTCTGTAGCACAAAAATGCTTGTGGTGTGGTAAAAATAAGTTGTTAGAAAAAGATTTTGATAAAAATAGATTCACTAATAATGGTTATAATCCAATTTGTAAAGAATGTAAAAATAATATTACTGATTTAGACAAGTTTAAATTGTATTTAGAGGATAGTAATATTAAATTTGATAAACATTTGTGGGAAGAAGCTGAAAAAAATATTAAAATAAAAACGATTAAAAAATATAAAGATAATTTGCCAGATAACTTTAATGAAATTATTTTTAAAAAAACAATGAGTAAATATTTTTCTTTGGCTAATTTAAGTAATGGCAGAGATTTTTCTCCTATTATTAATAAAAATAAAATAAAAAAAGAAAAGATTAATAAAGAGCAATTGGAAATGTTAAAAGAAAAATTTGGTGAAGGGTATCCTGATGAAGAGTATATTCTTTTTGAAAAAAAATATCAGCAATTAAGACCAAGTTTTCAATTATTAACTACTATGCATGATGAATGTTTAAGAGAATATTGTATTAATAAAGTTAAAGAAAATCTTGCAAAAGCTAAAGGCGATTTTAAAGAAGCAAAAGAATGGGCGCAAATGGCCCAATCTGTTGCTACATCTGGAAAATTAAACCCGTCTCAAATGTCTAAGGCAGATTTGAGCGGGGGTTTAGATACATTTGGTCAATTAGTTAAAGCAGTTGAACAGGAAGAAGATATTATTCCTTTACTTCCTAAATTTATAGAAAAACCAAAAGATAAAGTTGATGTTGTTTTATGGCATTTAATAAATTATGTTCGTGATTTGAAGGGTCTACCCTTTTGTGAATATAAAGATATATATGCATTTTACGAAAAACGCAAAGAAGAATATGAAAATCATATATTAGATAAAGAACTAAATGAAGGTGTTGTAGATGCCTAGCTATAGTAACTACCAATCCGATAATTTTAAATATGATGGAAAATATTCAAGAACTGATATATATAATCCTGATTTTGTAAGTAGTGTGAAGATTGAAGATAGTAAAATCAGTATGCTTCATGATAATTTAGATAAATGGATTTTATTTGTACAATGGGCTAGATGGTTTCCAGACCTTTTTTATGATCTTATTACACCTCAGAAAGGTGGTATCAGATTAGACCTAGACCAACGGGTGTTCCTACGTTGTATGAGTAGATTTTTATCTACTTATTTAGTAGCGCCCCGTGGGTTTGGTTGAATTAAGGTAAAACAATGTTAGAGATAATGTCAATTTATCATACATGTATCTTTTTCCCCGGCATCACCATTTCAATGTCTGCTCAAACTCGCGAAAATGCTGCTAGTATTTCCGAAGAAAAGCATGGTGAATTAATGAAGTTTTATCCTCTTTTGAAAAATGAAATAACTAAAGCTAGTTTTACAAAAGATTCAGTAGAAGTGATATTTACTAATGATAGTATGTATACTGTTTTAGCAAATTCACAAAGTACAAAAGGACAACGACGAAGAAGATTAAATATTGAAGAATCTGCATTGCTTAATAATGAATTGTTTAAAGATGTATTGGAACCTATTGTTAATGTGCCTCGAAGAACAGCAGGAAAATCTTTAGTTAATCCATATGAATTAAATGGTATGATTAACTTTTTAACTACATCTGGTTTCCGTGGTAGCGATGAGTTTATTAGAAGTTTAAATATGCTGGATGATATGGCAGAATTAAAAGGTAAAATAGTTATTGGCGCAGGGTGGGAATTACCCTGTCATTTTGGACGTGGCGAAACTAGATCTCAAATACTTGCTAAAAAAGACGATCCCACTACTTCTGCTATTTCATTTGCACAGAACTATGAATCAAGATGGGTCGGTGCTACAGATGGAGCTTTGGTTAATATTAATAAACTTTTAGATTTAAGAACTGTTCCTTTTGCTACATTACAACCCAAGAAAAACAGAGAATATTATATAGGCGGTGACATAGCAAGAAGTCAATCGCAAAATAATAATAAATCTGCTTTTGTAGTTGGAGAAGTTGAGAGAAATAGAAATGGGACAATTAGATATGTTACTATTTGTAATATATTTGTTCCTCCAAATGGAACTAATTTTCATGATCAGGCAATGTATATTAAACGATTAGATAAAGCATATGGAGCATATTTAGCAGTAATTGATAGTAACGGTATTGGACAAGGTGTAGTTGAAGAATTAATGAGAGAAACGAATGATCCTTTATCTAATGAAGTGTATGAAAGTTGGGATACAATAAATACCGATGAATTGCCACAAAATGACAATTCTCCACAGAAAATATTTAGTTTAAAAGCGCAAGGAATACAAACCGATATTCTTACTAATTTTATTGATTTTGTTGAAAGTGGAAGGTTAAGATTATTAGTTTCAAGTAAAATGTTAATTATTCCAGATAAAATTAAAAATGAAAAAGATCAAGCATTAATAAAAGCAGCTCATTTTCAAACCGATCAATTTATTGAACAAGTTGCTAATTTAAAATTAGTACAAAAAACTGGTGGAAAATTATCTGTAGAACAGGTTGCTAAAAAAACAGATAAAGATATTTTTTCTGCTGTTGCTTATTTACTTTATTATCTTAAACAATATGAAGATAAAAAACGTGAGAATGACAACATTAATCCACTTGACTTTTTATTTATTAATTAAAGAAAGAAGGTGAGTATAATTCCTAGAAAAAGCAATTTTAGTAGACGTAAATCATCATCTACTATTTCTTCTTCATCTGTCAATACTACTGCATTTGACATAAATGAGTTTACTAAATATGCTAAGGGACAAATTTTTAATCCCCTGTATGGAACTGGTTTTTGGGCTAATCCCTTATGGATGAATGCAATTATCAAAGATTTAACCATGTCTCCTCATAAATATGATAGAGATACGGTATTAAAACTTATAGAAAACCCACAAAATAATGAAAAAGCATTAAAAGATTTACACCAATATCTTCTTAATACAAGTCAACATTATAAGCGTGTTTTTTACTATTTTGCTACAATATTAACATTTGATTATATTCTTGTTCCCACTAATGCAGATGAAGAAGATGTAAAAACACCTTCTTTCAAGCGCAGTTTAAAGAAAGTTTTGAATTGGTTGGAAAAATTTAATTTAAAAGAAGAATTTTTAAAGATTATGCCAGTAGTTATAGGCGAAGATGTTGGCTTTTATTATTTACGCGAATCTGAAACTGCTATTACTTTACAGCGTATGCCTACTGATTACTGTAAAATAGTTGCAAAAACAGATTTGGGGTATCAATACGCTTTTAACATGGTTTATTTTATGCGCCCTGGTGTTAATATTGATGATTTTGCACCAGAATTTAAGATATATTGGGAAGAATTTATAAATGGAGATTCTTCAGTGCCTTTCTTCTGGAAAATTCTTGAACCAGAGAAGGCATATGTCTTTAAGTGGGATGAAAATGATGCTGGCATTCTTCTTCCCCTTTTAGGATTATTTCTTGATGCACTTGAAATATCAGAATTTAAATCATTGATTAAAAGTAAAATGCAATTAGAAAATTGGAAAATTCTATTTCAGAGAATACCCATGAAGGATTCTAAGGATGCTAAACAAAATGAATTTTTGATTGATGGTAAATTTGCCGGTATGTATCATGCAAATGTGAAAAGTGAGTTGCCTCCTGGAGTAAGTGTAGTAACTTCTCCTATGGAAATCACCGGCATTAGCTTAGATCATGCCGAAAATCGCGATACTATTGTTGGTCTTGGTGAACATAATTTTTATTCTTCTGCTGGTGCTTCTCCCCTACTCTTTGGTGGAGCGGTTAAATCAGCAGTTGGGGTAAATATGGGTATTAAAGTAGATGAGGCATTTGTATTACATATGTATAGGCAATTTGAAAGATTTATCAATTATCAGTTGAAACAAATATCTGGGAAATATAGATTTAAAATTATTTTTCCCGATATTACCATTTTTAATAGAGAGGATAAACTTAAATCATATTTAAATGCAGCACAATTTGGCTATTCAAAGAGTTTGGTTGCCGCTGCATCTGGTTTGACACCTAATGAATTTTATAATCTACTAAATTATGAGAATGGGTTAGGATTATTAGATAAACTTCAACCTCTTATTTCTGCACATACTACTACACTTACCGATAAAGGCAGGCCACAATTACCTGATAGTCAGATAGGTGATAAAGCAGATGAATCAAGAACTTTAAAAACATGAAAAAGAAGTGTTTTTAAATCTTATAGAAATAGAAGTTGTAAAATTGATAAATAAAAAATCTTCTAAATTTAGTTAGGAGAGGTTTGATTTAAAATTAATATTTTAAAGGATGGTGGTAATATGTGAAAAACAAATTAATTATAGAATTTAACTATATAAACAAAGACAATATTGAGATTATATATGAAGATGGGACAAAAGAAATTGTTTCAAGGGATAAATTTAGCAGTATATCAAAAACATTAAAAATGGCATTTATAAGACCAAAGGGTTAGGAGGTGATTATTATTGATTGCAAAAGTTGATAATAGAATAGCCCTGAAAGGTTATTTTGAAGGCATAGAAGATTATAATGAATCATTTAAAAAAGTAAAAATAAAGGTACATGCTCTAGGAAAAAATAAAAATTATTCTAATATACTTCCTTCAGCATTTGAGAAGGCGAAAGAATCTATTTACAACATACCTATTGTTGCAAAATATAATTCTGGCAAAGATAAATATGGGTTAAATGGTGATTTAGAAAGTCATAATACAATTTTAGAAGCAGATAGAAATGGTAATTTGATTATAAAACAAGATACATACCCTATAGGAGTTGTAAGTTCCAATGCGAATATTACATTTGAAGATATAAATGAGGGTTCTGAGGAAAATCCTGACATTAAAAGATATATAGTTGTTGACAATGTATTTCTTTGGAAAAGATATGATGCAACTCAAAAAATTGAAGAATGGTTAGAAAATGGAATTGTACCCCATGTATCAATGGAGATAGGATCAATAGTAGGAGATATGGATTCAGATGGTTATTTTACTATTATTGATTACAAATATGAGGCTATTTGTGCTTTAGGAAGTGAAATAGAACCTTGTTTTCCTATGGCTCAAATAGAAAATTATAATAAACAATCATTTTCTGAGCAATTTTATGAAATGATAAATGAACTTAAAAAATCAGTAAATATAAATGGAAGAGGTGAAATAAATTTGACTTTTGAGAATGAAGAAAAGAAAAAATATGAAATTGACAATAGTAAGGAATCTGCTGTAAGTGGAAAATGGTCGGACGTAGATTTAAGTGATGAAAAAGAAAAGGTACAAAATGCATCTAATGCAGAATCTTTAGCAAAAGAATTTTGTCTTATTTTAGAAGATGGATGGGAAACAAATAAATCAAAAATGAAATATCCTCATCATGTAATTAAAGGTGATAAGCTGGTTCTTCATGAAGAAGGAGTAAAAGCTGCTTATGCTAGATTAATGCAGCAAGATCCTAATAATGAAGATGCAAAGAAACATATTGAACGTCACAGAAAAACATTAGGTTTTGATGATGAAAATGATAAAGAAAATAATTATGAAGCTAATAATAAATTAGATAAAGATAAAAACAACAATAAAGAAAATGATGATAAAAACTTCTCCCTTACTAGCCAGCAGTTAGCAGAAGAAATTAGAAATGAATTAGAAGAGGTAACCTTTTTAGATGAAGATTGGTGGGGAGATCCGGTAGTAAATCAAAGATATTATTATATAGATCATGATGATCAATTTGTTTATGTTTATGATGATGCCGAGGATGCCTATTTCAAGATTCCATACTCTCTAAATGGCGATGAAGTAGAAATTGATTATGAAAAGGCGTCTCGTATTAAATGGTCTCCCGTGGATTGGGAGGGTCAGGATGATGAACAATCTAATTTTGTTAAGAATTATAAAAAATGTTTTATGAATAAATTTGAAAAAATGCACAAACAAGAATTGGACAAATCAAATGAAGAACATCAGAAAATGATGGATAAAATGGAAGAAATGATGAAAGAGATGAAAGGTCAAATGGCTGATTTAATGCAATTTAAAGAAAATAAACTTAAAGCAGAAAAAGAAACTGAAATTAATAAAGTTTTTGAACAATTTTCTAAACAATTAACTGCCGAAGAAATTGCTCCTTTGCGTGAAAAAGCAATGGAAATGGATATTGAAGTTTTACGTAAAGAGCTTTTTGCTATGGTTGGTATGAAATTAGCGTCATTTAATGCTAATGAAAAACCTAAATTTAATGTTATGGGTATTAATCTTAAACCGAGTAATCAAAGTGGTGAAACGGTTTGGGATAAGTATAAAAGCAATATATAATATTTAATTTTAAAGGAGGAATTTTATTATGCCTGCTAATGGTATGCCTACTGGTACTATTCACACTATGGTAAGGTTGGATAAGGTTGCATCAAGTTATCATGGTAATATGGAAACTGTTGTTAATGCTAATGCTGATATGGATAATGGATGTATTGTTATGTTGGGTGATTTAGTCCCCGGAGAAATTAATGCTTATCAGGTTAGGATTCCTGATGCTAATAGTATTTTGACTGATGAGGTTTTGCTGGTTAAAAGTCCTGAATTTAATGGGCCGAATTACTATCCCAATACCACTCTAAAGGATTTCTATAATCCCCAGGGGTCTTATGCTCGTGCTTATCATTTAACTGTGGGTGATGAATTTACTATTACTACTAATGGTATTACTGGTACTCCAGCAGTAGATCAGTATCTGATTCCGCAAGCTGGTAGTTTGCAGCTAACTGTTGCTCCTAACCTATCTGGTGGAACTCGTTTTGCTGCTAAAATTACCAATACCAACGTTTCTTTTGGTTATGTTGGTAGTGGTTTGACAAAGCAAAGCGCCATTACTGTAAAAGTAGTCAAAGCTTAATTAAATAATATAAATATAATAAAGGGGGATATAATAATGAGTGTTATGTTGCAGAATATGTCTGATATTGCTAAATTAGGATATAATTTGTATTTTTCTCGTAAGAATCCTGATTTGTTGAAGTATTCCGAAGGTACAATATCACGTGAAAATGCTCAGTATATTTTTGTGAAAGCATTGTGCGAAGAGGCGGCTAGATTGTCTGGTATTCCTCTTAAATATGAAGGTAAGTTGGATTTTAAATTGTATAATAACCCTACATTCAAATATAATTTCTTTAATTTAATTGCTGAAAACTTGGAAGCTATTATTCCTAAAGTAATTACCGATTCTTTTGATCAATTTTCTGAAGTGCGTAATTTGAATTTTGGTGATAAACCTATTTTCCGTATTACTAGCCCTGATCTATTTGTTGTAAGTAAAGTTGCATATGGTACTACCAATGTAACTCGTCAGCGATTGGATAAAAGGGTGCTCGAACTTAATCCTACTATGAGGATTGTTAAAATTGCTGACGATATGTACAACGTTCTTTCTGGCAGAGCAGAATGGGATGTATGGGTCAATAAAGTTGCCGCCTCTATGGTTGCTCAAATTAAAATTGATATGTATACTGCTATTTCTAATTCTTATGATGCTACTAATACTAACTTTATGGCAAGCGGTAGTTTTACTGCTACTACTTTTAACCAGATTGTTGAACGTGTAAGGGCTGCTTGTGGTGGGGCACAACCTGTATGCTTCGGTACAAAACTTGCTTTGGCTAAAGTGCTTCCTTTGCAGGGATGGTCTCCTCCTAATGGTTATCCTGGATTTATGTCTCCTAATATGATGGATGAGTACAACAATGGTGGCTATCTTGGCCGCTTTATGGGTACTCCCCTTATCCAGCTTGATCAGGTAGTTAAACTTGATGGTAGTTATAATTTTGCTATTAGTGATAACTTCTTGTATATTACCTGCACGATTGATAAACCAGTAAAAATTGCCTTTGGTGGTGAAACTTTTATTTTCGATAATTTGAATAATCTTCCACAGGATCAGGAATATGAACTTTCCTTCCAGAAGGCATGGGATATGGGTATTCTCAGTAGTGCCCAGTATGGTATCTATCAGGTTTCGTAGTTTGAAAAATTTAATAAATATCTAGAGAGAAAAGGGATATGATTTATCCCTTTTCTCTTATATTGAGAATACAAGGAGGAAATTAAATGACTCGTTCTAAAAAACAACAAAAAAAAGGACAAATTGATTTTTCTGATTCTTGTTTAATAATGAGTAATGTAATTGGTACTTTAGTTATAGTTGATTCTACAACTGGTCGTAAATGGGAAATATCAGAATATGGCAAAACTCGCCCTATGATGATAGGTGATATTATGAATATTAATGCAGATCAGCCTGCTATTTTTGAACAAGGGTGGGCGATTATTCTTGATGAGGATATAGTTGAATATCTTGGTTATTCCGAACTATATAAAAGCATTATTAAACCTAAAGATATGGATAACTTTTTGAAATTGCCAGAAAATGAAATTAAAGATATTTTACGTAATGCTCCTAATGGTATGAAGCAAACTATTGCAAAAGTGGTTAAAGAAAAAATTGCTAATAAAGATCCTAATTTTGATTCATATGCTAAAATTAAATTTTTTGAGGATAATCTTAAAATAAAATTAACTTCTGATAGTGCTTAGGAGGTGGCAAAATATAATGCCCACCCCTTATTCTTCTATTTATAGTGTTTTTTCAGAAAAAATTAATGATTACCAACTAGCAAATTTATCATTATCTAATCCTACACAGGCAGAAAGTATTATGCATGGGTATTTAATGAATGCTGCTACTAAATTTATTCAATGTAATACTGATTTAACAAGTTATGACGATACATTAAAACAATTTAATAATACTTTAACTTCATTGGAAATTTTAATTTTGGCCTACTTTATGATAATTGAGTGGCTTGATCCTCAAATAAATAATATTTTATTGTTAAAACAAATTTTAAGTGATGTTGATTATAAAATTTATTCACAAGCACAACATTTACATGAATTAAGAGCACTTAAAAAAGATGCTCAAGAAGAAGTAAATTATCTGATTAATTTATATACTTATAACAATGTTATTTCAATTTTGAATTAATGGTTGTGATGACAAATGATAAATGTATATGGTGGTGACATAAGCAACGATGATTTAAAATTGTATTTTAAACGATTAATAAATAAGATATTTAAACTTTTGCCATTAAAAGAAGAAGGTTGTGGAACATTAGAACAATATTTTGATTCTCTGATGTTAGAACTTTGTGGCGGAGAAGAATTGTTCTATCACCATGAAATGTTTTTAGAGTTGATTTTTAACCTTTATTCATTAAAAGATTTAGAAGAAATAAAATTATATCGCTCCCAAGTTTTTAAATGTATCAACATATGTCAAAACATTTGTAATAAGTTGGAGGTGAACCATTAATGTCCTATTTTAATAATGCTCTTTTTAGAAATAGCATTGATGGTTCAACTTTCACAGACCAGTATAAGACATTTATGCAACAGAAGGTAAACGATGTATTTTCTTTTGCATCTGATGTTTATACTGTGATTTATAATGGAAGTCCTTTGACAGCCAGGGTAATGTCTAAAGGTGGTACTGGAACTAAAGAGATTATGGATAATTTTAGAAAAATAGTACCACAAAATATTAGCCAAACTTTTAATTTAGGTGATATGTTTAATTTTAGTAATTATGATTGGATGGTTATTAATACTAGATATATCGATAGAGTTACAAGTTCTTGCATTGTGCAAAGATGTAATAATATATTAAAATGGATAGATAAAAATGGTAATATTCAATCGTTTCCCTGCATTGCTGAAACATTAACT
>Ga0315298_1008672_pt1 | contig 12877 bp, 9 predicted proteins | sample WHS_1_MG_FD_203077 | JGI IMG/M metagenome (GOLD analysis project Ga0315298, IMG submission 203077) | Extremophilic microbial mat communities from Washburn Hot Springs, YNP, Wyoming, USA - WHS_1_MG | ecosystem: Environmental > Aquatic > Thermal springs > Hot (42-90C) | place: USA: Wyoming...
CCCTACACCTGCGGAGGAACAGTAATATTCGAATTGAAACGTGAGAAAATAGAACAAAAATAAGGCCTGCTAGGTTCCGAGACGAAACAAAACAGAGTCAACTATCCTGACAGCCGCCCTCCCGTCACCAAAAGGAGAAACTCCAGGCAACTTCAAGCCACTACACAGAGTCTCCTTGAGCTCAGCGCAAACTCCTTAAAGACTCGTGAATTGTGAGGAGGGACTTAATTATTCAAGACCTAATGCCAGATACGAGGCCAGAATCTCCGCTACACGCACAGCCCACTATTTTTAAAGCTTTAATAGCATGCACTTTAAATATAAACGAGAAAATAGTCTAAACATTTCCACTCTCTAGATATCCCTTTAAGATTTCAGCAATTTTCTCAGGAGCATGCTCGTCCCCCAATAGACCTTCCACATAGCTAGATGGACGCCAATCCAGAATCCTCTCCGGATCCAGGCCAGACTCCACATCGACCAATAGCGCAAGCCCAGACTCCACCAGCTCGACCCACTCCGTGACCCCACGCAAAACAACTACGGGCTTCCTTAAGAGGTATGCCTCCCTCTGAACACCACCAGAATCAGTAACCACAAGCCGACTATTACTCAGCAACTTTAGAAAGTCCAAATAGCCCAAAGGCTCCGACAAAACAATACCGCTACCGCTAAGACCCTCCCAGAGACCCAAATCGACAAGCCTCTTCCTGGTCCTCGGATGAACAGGAAAAACCACACGCTCCCGCCTAGCAAGACCAACCAGCAGACCAACAATCTTGGAAAGGCGTGCTGGGTCATCGGTATTCTCAGCCCGGTGAAGCGTTACAACCACATAGCCAGGATCCAGCCCAAGCCTCTCCAAAATACGAGACCTCTCCTCCGCTATAGGAAGCCACCTCTTCAAAGCACGAACATGAACATCACCCGTAACAAAGACCCTGCCAGGAACCCGCTCAGCCAACAAGTTCCTATATGCATTCCAAGTAGGCGCAAAAAGCAAATGCGACACATGATCCACAACCCTCCTATTCACCTCCTCCGGCATCGACATATCAAAACTCCTCAACCCAGCCTCCACATGCCCAACCCTAAACCCCGCCTTCACAGCCGCAAGCGCGCCACCCAACGTCGAGTTAGTATCACCATAAACAACCACAAAGTCAGGCTGCTCCCTCTGCAAAACCTCCTCCACCCGCTTAACAATCTCCCCCACCTGATACCCATGAGAGCCACTCCCCACCCCGAGGAAATAATCCGGCTCCGGAACCTCCAACTGCTCAAAAAACACCCTATTCATCTCATAATCATAATGCTGACCAGTATCCACCACAACGTGATCGAAAAACTTTGAAAAAACATCGCCAACCGCTACTATTTTAACATAATTGGGCCTTGCGCCGACCACAGATAATACTTTCATACCACATACCTATTTTTAACCCTAATAAATGTTCCTTAAATTTAATGTTATCATTTTCAGAAGCTATTAACGTTTCACCATTTTTAGTCATTCATTTGAGCCTGCGCAGTTTAACTAAGTAATTTTTATAGTCGACTATTATAAGCAATACTCCATAACACGAGCCCAACTTAATGATCATACTTATGCCTATCTTTAATCTTTATAAAAGAAATTTCATAGAGATAAAGTGATGAAGGTAATCCATCTGAACTCTTAAGCGCAACGAAAAGATAGCCATTGAGGATTTTTCCAGTATACGGTCTCAAATCAAAAGGAGCAGTCATAAGAGTATAGGGATCTTGCCAATAAGCAACGTCAAAACCGCTTCCATCATTCATGAAAAAACGTACTAATATACGGGCATTGTTACTACCTTTAAGTCTTACAATAACATAGTCATAGTCAGACAAATTTAACTTTGGTATAGTCTTGGTGAAAATCGTCACTCGACTGTTAATATCAGTTGGATAAAGCACTAAAAATATACCAGTTTCATTAGTATTAAAGACATATCGTGCATTAGTTAATGTTGACCTTGAATCTACTGACCAGCCACCAAGTGGAAGTCTAATCTTATCAACTTCATAAGGTCCTAAATTGTATAACTTCCAATCACCAAAGCTTTTAGATTGAAGAACAAGCTCAGGATTTCCAATCAATCTAGAAATACCAAAATTTAAGGATTCATCAAGAGTTTTAAAGTCCTTACCAGACGGATTAATTAATATATAGTTAATACCTAAACTTTTTAATTTTACTATAATTTCATAGGAATTATTAGATAACAAACAATCTTTAAGAAAAGCTAAATTTGCTGGATATTGTAAATCTATTACTTTACTATCAGGCATATAATATGGTAAACCCATGGGTGATTCAAAAGTTAAGATTCCACCTTTTAAATCTTTTGGATCTACAAGTAACATATAAAGGCTTCCATAACTATTTTTAAGTTGATTTTTTCGAAGTTCGTTTAGACCTCCGTAAACCATTATTATCTCTATCCTGGGGATTAAAATAGTTGAAAGTAATAAGGAAAGAATTAAACCAGTTTCGATAAGTCTTGAATATTTTAATAGATGAGCCTTAAAAAATATCTTTTCTAATTTAAATCTTATATTGAAATACTTAAACCTGAGAATACGCGCACTTGATATCATAAAGCTAAAACTCAATAGTATAATTAAAGGAAGCCCAGTTATAACTGACAGTAAAAATATTTTCTGAAAATTCTCACTAATAAAAACTATCCTTTCATAATACGGGAGTTGGAAGCTTGTTTGCTTCAAATTTAAACCAACCATATTTGCAAGAGAGGACATAAGAGTACCAGTTACAGTTCTGTAATTATCACTAGCATAGTAAACAAGAACGCTATGAATATAGGCTAAAAAGCCAAAATAGATAATCAAAAGGAGGGATATAAATATCTCTGCAGTATTATTACTTCTTTCGCGATAAGTTAGAGAGACAAATGCAATGCCAGTTGCAACAGAGCTTGTTAACAGAGGGGTTAAAGGAAATATATCCCTAGGATTATGGGCTGCCGACTGAGTAACAATGACTGAAGAGAATATTATCGAAGAAGAAATAATTTCGAACAGGAAAAGTAAATTAAAGCTTTTAAACTTATTCTTTAAACTAAGTATAGAAGCCATTCCAATCAATAGTGGAATAAGCATAGCATAACCCATTACAGCAGGATCAATAAACATGAACAAATATAACAGGATATAATGCCACGGACTTGAATGCGGTTGAACTCTACTTAGGTTTTGCAAAATTTTAAGTGCCCAATCGTAATTGGGTAAGTTGAGTGAAGAAGTATAAAGTAGCGTACCAAATCTAAAGAGATTAGCAACGTACCATAAACTTGTCAATAGTATAAAGGGAAGAAACAAAAACATGCTTTCTTTGATTATCTCCTTAAGCGAAGGCTTACCAACCTTTGTATTCTCACGAATTCGAAACAATATCACATAGTAACTAATTATACAAAGAAATGATAGAAATAATAATACTACTAGTTGCGTTTCAGTAAGACTCGGAACAGAAATACGTATACCTCCGCGCTGGACAGAACTAGCCAAAAAAGCTGGTATTAGAAGTAGAAAGGGTGCAATTGCGCAAAACATTATTGATAATTTTTTAAAAGTTTTTAATTGTAGTATAAAAAACATCACTAGAATGGTTATGACGAAATAAACAGTTTGAGCCTTTAATAGGGCGGCACATCCAAGTGACATACCTATCCAGATGAGAAGCTCACTGCGCCTTGAATAAGAATACTTGATGAAAAAGTAAATAACACTAAATATTAATGGGTAATAAAATATATCAGGATAAAATGAATTATAGAAAAGGAAACGATCATGAAAAGGAAAGACCAAATAGAGTAGAGTAGAGAGCAAACCTATTTTTTCAGAATTTGTAGCTGAAGTTGCTATTGCATAGTTTAATATGATTAGTATAAGAAGTGGAACCAAAGGCATTAATCTAAAATCTTCAGCCAATATTGACCCACTAACTATATATGTCCATGCATAAATCACAGATGCACCAATTGGTTTTAGCAAAATATTGTAATCGTATCCAGTTCTATAAGTAAATCCGTTTTGTCTAACAATTTCTCTAGCTATAGGAAGATAATATTGAACCACGTCTGAGTCAAGTATTGCTTTTTTATATAAATAAATTGCATAAAACAAAAGCATTGCAGCAGTTGATATGATAAGTATAAGTTTTTCTATTGAAATAATAGAGTTAGTGCGCAAGAACTGACGAAAAGATATATATAATTTTTTGTAAATGAAGGCTATAATTAAATAGAAGAAAGATACTATAAGTGATATCAAATATATAAACGATGCAAGTTTAAAGGAATAGGATAATGCCCCTAAATAAAGCAGACCAAACATTATAACTAAGCTGAAAATATAAGAAAGAGTTATTTGTTCAATCACACTATCTAATCTTATTTTCATTAATTGTAATATCGAAAGACCTGGTAGTATTAAGCCTAAGGATAAGATAAAGTCAATAATCATACTTTATTCAGCTCTGTCCATATAACGCATACAACATTTTGACTCAAAACCTATATTAGCATGCCCTAAAGTTAGGGGATTAAAAAGAATGATATCTTTTTGCGGATAAGAGGGGGCGCGCGACGAACCCTTACTAAAGTAAGCAATTTTGGTCATAGTAAAAGCTTTCCCCGAGTTTTTACAGCAAAGCTCGCAATAGCGTATTATAGAAAAGCTCATCATTAAAATTATATATGCTATGATTAACTTAAAGTCATTCACATGCATGTAGAAATTGTTGAGCTATAACTTTCCAATCAATATCTTTAGTATATGCATATGCCCGTTGACGCATACTTTTCCTTAACTCATCATTATTCAGTAGCAAGGACATTTTATTTTCTAGATCAGTTACGTCGCCTTCTTTATATGTTAGGCCGTTACCTTTACTTATGCGCTCTAGAGCTCCACTCTTATCAGAAATGATAACTGGCAAACCACAAGATGCAGCTTCAAGCATGCTGATGGAACATTGTAACGGCCACACTCCCACATCTGCCGCGCTATAGTATTGATAAAGTTCCGAATTCGGGACTGAATCAACAAATATAAATCGATCACGCATTCCAGCCTTATCTATTATTTTTAGTAAGTTATTAAAGTATTGCTTATCTTTTCCACCTACAATTAAGAAAAAGACATTATCATTCTTTTTACATAAACTGATACCTGCCCTTATCAGAAGGTGTACGCCTTTTTCCGGGATCACTTTGCCAGCATAAATAAAAACTACAGAAGTTTCTGGAATTCCATATTTTCTTCTAATATTTTTGCGAGCATTAGGATCATAACGAAATCGGTTTGTGTCAACACCAAGGGGAATCACAACTATTCTTTCACCAGGTATCCCGTAGATTTCTTGCATAAACTTCTTTGTTTCATAAGTAACTGCCACAAAGCAGTCTACAGAATTTAATAATAAAGGTGTAAATATTCTCTTGAACAGGCTATATAATGGAAGAACTAAGTCGCCACGCGTAGCATTAAAAGTCATGTGATCATCCACAATTAGTTTTGTTTTATAAAGTTTTTTCTTAAGTTTTGCAATTCTTATAGATGAAAAGTTCACTACCCCATGAATTATGAGTATGTCTGGCTTAAAATTTATTACAGCATGCTCTAAACCGATAAGCCACGGCTTGTGAAATGGAGGATTATCAAATAAAGCAGGTAGTCTTAAAACCTTAATACCTTCTTCGTTGTAGAAACCAGGTTTCAAAACTCTCCTTTTCAAAAGAGCTTTGTTAGGTTCGAAAATGTGATTCTCAAATTTATTTGATGTTATAATTAAAGTATTGTATTGATAGCTATGCTCTTTAGCTAGAAAAGTTTCTTGATAACCAAGCTTTGGATAAAAGTGATCCGAAATATGAAGGATATTCAAATTCACATTACCCTGATCTTACTTCTACTTGAATAGCATTTTAAAGAAAATAATTGCATCATTTGTCAATTTTATGCTTTTACTATTTATAACGCTTAATATTTGAGAAAAATGAACCCATAAAACCGCGCAAGCATAGAACCTTAATTTATCAGTAACTATAGACTTCATAGCGTTCTATATTTCAACTACTTCTTCATAGACTTTCTCCAATCTTTCCACAACTTTCTCTATTGAAAACTCTGACTTTACAATTTCTAAACAATTTCTGGAAAACCTTCTACGAAGTTCATCATCAGAAATAATCCTATAAATTGCTTCAGCAATATCCCTAGCTATAGGTTGAGCTATAAAGCCTATGTTTCCATCTATCCATTCCAGCTTATCCCCCAAGCTCGTCGTTACTATCGGTGTTCCTACGGCGCAGGCTTCGAGAAATGTCATTGGAAAACCATAAAATGAAGGGGTTATGAACACATCTGCATCTACTAAAGCTCTAATCTTGTCTTCTCTGCTTATGAAGCCAGTAAACATCACTGAATTGTAAAGTCCTAGTGAATTTGCTAAATTTCTAGCTTCACTTAGGTATCCATCATCGGGACCTGCTATAACTAAAATGGTATCTCTATCCTTCATCTCATTTTTAAGATACAAATATGCTTTAATGAGTAAGTCTATGCCTTTAGTCTTATGAATCCTGCCTAGGTAAAGTATGATTTTTTTGTCTTCGGGTATGTTGAACTTCTTCTTAAATGTACCTTTGGGCGGTAGGTTGGAGTACTCCGAGAGGCCTATCCCGTTCGGGATGATCGTTATTTTCTCCTCGTGCACGCCCATCCGCTTGTACTGTCTCGCCTCGGCCTTCGTGAGCGCTATGGCGCGCGAGGCGCCTCGCAGGAGCTCGTAGCCGTACACCGCGTCGTAGAGCAGCTTCAGCGTCTTCCAGGACCCCACTCTGGGTACAGAGCCGTGCGCCTGCAGCACGTAGGGTACGCCGTGCTCCCGCGCCGCCCGCGCAACAACAGCGTTCTGGAGCGTCCTGAACTCGTGGAGGTGCACGATGTCGAACTCCTTCACTTCTTTTTGAGCGCGGGCGGGCAGCGCGGGCGTCACGAAGAGCTTGAACATCTTCACGGTGAGCATGGTCAGGTTCCTGAAGTAGACGGCTCTGACGCCGTCCACTTCCCTCTCAACCCACGGCGCCTTCCCATCCCAGATCCTCGTGCGCAGGTCCTTGGCGTCCGTCGTGTACACCGTGACTTCGTGCCCTCTTCTGGCGAGCTCCCTCGCTACCAAGTACGTTGCCTTCGGGGAGCCTCCGAAAGCGGAGGCGGGTGGGAAGTAGGGTATTACGTGCAGTATCCTCACTTCCTTCCGGCCTCGGTGAGCGCGTTCAGCAGCTCTGCACCGATCTTGTTTAGGCTGGCTTCGCGCTCTACGAAGCTCTTGCCGTTGGCGCCCATCTCCTCTGCTTTCCGGGGGTTGCGGGCGAGCTCGAGCGTGTTCTTCGCGAGCGCTTCGTGGTCGCCGGGCCTTGACACGAGGCCGGAGCGGGTTTCGAGGACGTGGAGCGCGGGCGCGCCTCTCGCCGCGCAGAGTATCGGCTTCCCCGCTGCCTGGTACTCGTAGAGCTTGGAGGAGATGCCGAGGTAGGGTCTGCCGAAGTCTTTCAGCGGCAGCAGGAGGGCGTCGGCCTGGCAGAGGAGCTTGGCGACCTCCTCTCTCGGCAGTATCTTGTCTATGACCTTCACGTTGGTGAGGCCGAGCTCTTTGACCCTCTTCTTCACGAGGGGCGCCACCTCGCCGCCGCCTTGGAGCACGAACTCCACGTTCTCGCCCTGGAGGAGCTTGGCGGCTTGCAGCACCTGCTCGAAGTCGTAGGCTACGGAGAAGGCCCCGCTGTAGAGCACGGTGAACTTGTCGCCGCGCTGGCGGGGTGGGCAGGGTTTGAACTTGCTCGTGTCGACGCCGGCTCTTACGGTTTTCACTTTGGAGGGGTCGGCCCGGTACCTGCCGCAGATGACGAGCTTGTAGTAGGGGCTGATCGGCGTGATCACCCTCGCCTTGTGGTAGGCGATCCTCGCGATCGCCTCCGCAACCTTCGCGAAAAAGCTGTTGGGCTTAAGGAGGTTGAGGCTATACATGTCTTCTGGCCATAGGTCGTCGACGTTGAGGGCTACTGGGACTCTCTTTATCCAGGCGTAGATTTGGGCTGGGTAGAAGGATATTATGTTGGGGTTTGCCGCCCATACTACGTCTATTTTTGCCACTGCTGGGAGGGCGAAGAGGGATGATATTGCGAACGAGAGGAATAGGACTAGTCTGTAGGCTAGGCCTTTCGAGGGTAGTGGTGGGACAAATGTTCTTATGATTTTTATTCCTTCTTGCCACTCGATTTTGAGTGGCTTCCACCTGTATTGTTTTGGTATGTTTCCGTGGGGGTAGTGTGGGAAGGCGGCTATGACTGTGACTTTTGCTCCGTTGAGGATCATTCCTTTTACTGCGTTGTAGGCTCTGGTTGCTCCTCCGCCCATGTCGGGCGGGTAGTATTGGGCTATTACTAGTACTCTTGGTTGTTTTTGTTGTTTCACTGGAATCTTGCTGAGGCTTTTATGTTGTCCCAGTTTTCTTTGAACCAGCTATAGACGTGCTGTAGGCCGGTTTTGATATCTGTTTTTGGCTGGTAGCCTAGGATTTTTCTGGCTTTGTCTATTGATGCTTTTCTTCTTGTTGAGCGGTCCCAGCTTCTTTTGGGCTTGAAGACTATTCCGGCGGTGTTGCCTGTTATCTCGTTTATCATTTTTGCTAGGTCTATTATTTTTGTCTCTGTGCTTGAGGCTAGGTTGAAAGTTTCTCCTACTGCTTCCTCTAGTGCTCCTAGTCTTAGTGTGCCGTCAATTATGTCTCCTACGTAAGTGAAGTCTCTTGTTTCTTCGCCTGTGCCGGTTATTGGGAGTGGCTGGCCGTGGATTGCCCACCACATGAAGTTTGGTATTACGTTTCTGTATCTTCCTGGGACTTCTCCTGGACCATAGACATTGAAGTATCTTGCTATTGCTACGGGTAGCTTGTAGTAGTCATGGAAATAGTTGCAGTAAAGCTCGCCCAGAAGCTTGTGTATCTGATAAGGAGTATCGAGGTGTAGAGAGGGGGGCAACGATTCTTCGAAGGGTAAGGGCGCCTCGCTTCCATAAACGGAGCACCCCGAAGAGGCGAAGACAAGTCGTTGTACTCCCGCCATGTGTGAGTATTGTAGAATCCGAAGTGTTCCTAGGCCGTTGACCAATAGGTCTGTCTCTGGGTGTTCGACACTGTTTTGGTTTGCGAAGTGTGCTGCAAGGTGGAAGACTATGTGTGGCTTGAAGCTGAAGGCGTACCTGAGCTTTTCCTCGTCTAGGATGCTTCCTTGTACGAATACTAGTCTTGGGTCGTCGGGTAGGAGCCACTTGAAGCCTGAGGATAGGTCGTCTATGACTATTACGCGTTCTGGTTCAGAAGCTAGGAGAGCTCTTACAAGGTTGCTTCCAATGGCTCCTGAGCCTCCTGTTACTAGGATTCTTTTGTTGTGGTAGTGTTGGAGTAGTTCTTCGCTTATGCCGAAATATGGTGAAACCTGTTTAGTTGTCATTTTTTATCCCCGTATATTTTTTTGAACCACTCGACTGTCTTATATATGCCTTGTTCTGGCTTGACTGTTTGTTTCCATCCTAGATCTCTCTTTGCCTTGGTCGAGTCTGGGACTTTTACTTTTGTGGTGAAGGGTTCTGCCTCTTTGTAGGTTACAATTGAGTCGTCTCGGCCAACATATTTGAGTACGAGGTCTGAGATGTATTTGACTTCGTAGGTTTCGTCTCCCCCGATGTTGTATATTTCGCCTGGCTTAAAGTTGTCGACTATGTTGGCTACGGCTTTGACGAAGTCTTCTACGTATTCGAGTGTTCTCTTGTGTCCGATGTAGACTGTGTAGGGTATGTTGTGTAGGGCGTGGTAGATGAATTTTGGCACGAAGCCCCTGTATGGGTGGTAGTGCTCGCCGGGACCATACACGTTAAATGGTCTAATTATTACTGTCTCTGTTCCGTACTGCATGGCTGAGTTTTTGATCATCATTTCTGCTACCCATTTTGTCATGGCGTAGTCGTTCAGGAGGTGTATGTGTATTTTTTCGGGGATGTCTTCCCGCATTACTCCCTCGTAGTCTCCATAGACCTCGGCGCTACTGAAGAAGATCATTTTGAATTTTTTCTTTTCTTGTAATCGGATGATGTGTTTTGTTCCGACAGCGTTTGTCATCCAGAGGTTCTCGTAGTAGTGTTCGCCGTTCCATCTTCCATATTCTGCGGCCAGGTGATATACGTAGTCGAAGTCTCCAGCTGTTTCGAATACTCTTTCGATTTGCCTGTATTCCCTCACGTCGCAACGTATGGACTTGGGATACGGAGAGTGAGTTATGTCGCAGAACCAGACGTCGTGACCTCTGGATCTCAGCTCACTTACAAGGTGGCTACCGATGAAGCCTGCGCCACCTGTTACGAGTATTTTCGCCATCAGTCTGCTTCTTCTTGAACTATATTTATGATTTTCTCTGAGGTTTTTCCATCTCCTAGAGGGTTATTCCAGTTCCTTGGGTTTTCCAGCATTTTCTGTGTTTGTTCTATTATTCTTTGAGGAGAGAAACCTACTACTACATTGGCTCCTACGTGAACCGTTTCTGGTCTCTCTGTGTTGTATCTGAGGGTTATGCAGGGGACTTTGAGGATGCAGGCTTCTTCTTGGACTCCGCCGGAGTCTGTGTAGACTATTTTTGCGTTTTTTAGTAGTTTGAGGAACTCGAAGTAGCCGAGTGGCTCAATTATTTTGATTGATGGGGGGATAGTTATGCCGTATTGGCTTATCCGGTTGCGTGTTCTTGGGTGGACTGGGAATATAACTGGTATGCCGATTTGTTCGGCCGCCATTCCTACGCCTTTTATGGCGTTTGCCAGCCTTTGTGGGTTGTCTACGTTTTCTTGTCTGTGTAGTGTTAGGAGCGCGTATTCGTTTGGAGGATTAATGGGTAGTGTAGCTTTTTCTGTGAGTGGTAGGTAGCGGTATATTGCGTCGACGATGGTGTTTCCTGTGACGTATACTCCTTCGGTTATTGCTTCTCGTTCAAGGTTTTTTCTTGATATTTCTGTGGGGGCAAAGAGGAGGGTTGAGATGTGGTCTACGAGTACCCTGTTGATTTCTTCCGGCATTGACATGTCGAAGCTTCTTAGGCCGGCTTCCACGTGTCCAACTGGTATTTGTAACTTGGCTGCTGCGAGGGCTCCTGCTAGGGTTGTGTTTGTGTCTCCTTGTACAAGGACGATGTCTGGTTTTTCTTTGAGGAGGACTTGCTCGATGCCGGTGAGCATTTTTGCCGTCTGTTCTGCATGAGTGCCGGAGCCGGCTTCTAGGTTGTATTTGGGGTCTGGTAGCTGTAGTTGTTGGAAGAATATGCGGTCCATGTTGTAGGAGTAGTGCTGGCCAGTGTGTAGGATGAAGAATTCTAGGTTTCGTTGTTCAAGTTCTTTGACTATTGGTGCAAGTTTTATGATTTCTGGGCGGGTTCCAAGAACTATTGCTAGTTTCATTGTTCTGCGCGGAAGAGGTGTGCTGTTAGTGCTGTTGCGGCTGTTTGGGCGCCTAGGACGATTAGTGTGAGGGCTAAAGCGTTTTCACCCCGTAGGGGTAGATATCTGAATCCTGATTGTATCCATATGGTGAATAGGTAGAGTGTGTAGAGTAGCCCCAACGTGGTGAGGATAGCGGCTATTGCTAGGGTTTTTTCGACTGTGAGTTTTGCGAGTATATTGGTGATTCTGCTAGTGGGTTTTCCGGTTGTTTTGGCTAAGTAGAGGTCTGCTATTAGTCCGAGTCCTGTGAGTGTGTTTCCTAGTATTGTTAGCATGCTTCCTAGTATGGCTGAGTGTATTCCTGGGGAGTATCCGAGGTTGGCACGTAGGAGTGAGGCTAGCATTAGTATGGTGCCTGTAAGGAGCATGGTTGCGCCGGGTATGTAGTAGAGGAACTTGGGGGCTAGTATGAGTAGGTATTTTAGGTGGCGCCAGCCGTCGCGGAGGCTGTTTAGTTTTGACTGTGTTCCTTCTCTGCGTGGGTGGTAGGTTATTGGGACTTCTGTGATGCGGAGTTTTAGGTAGGCGGCTTTTGCTAGGAGTTCTGAGGCGAACTCCATGCCTGGGGTGTTTAGGTTTAGTTTTTGTATTGCTTCTCTCTTGGCGGCCCTGAAGCCTGTGTGGGCGTCGGAGACGTTTGTTCCGTAGAACTTGTTGAGGATGAATGTTAGGAGGGGGTTTCCTATGTATCTGTGTAGCCATGGCATTGCGCCTGGCAGTATTTTGCCTTTTAGGCGTGTTCCTAGGACTATGTCTGCCTTGTCTTGGAGGAGTGGCTGTAGGAGTTTTGGTGCTTCTTCTAGGTCGTATGTGCCGTCTGCGTCTGCCATGACTATGTATTTGCCCCTTGCGTGCCTGAGGGCGTATATGTAGGCGTAGCCGTATCCGTGCTTGTCTGGTGTTACTACTTTGGCTCCGAGGCTTCTGGCTATTTGTGGGGTGGCGTCTGTGGAGTTGTCTGGGACTATGATTTCGTATGTTAGGCCGAGTTGCTGGGCGGCTTTTTGGGCTTTTTGTATGACTTCTGCTATTGTTTTTTCCTCGTTTTTTGAGGGAAAAATAAATGTTACGTCTGGCTCCTCGCTACTCATATTTTACTTAATAGACCATTTCACAAGTATCTTGCTGGTTGCCTTGAGGCCCCATGCAGGTATTTTCTATGATTATAGTGTGGTTAGGATTTCTACTTTTAGGCCGAGCTCTCTTTCTAACTTGTCCTTTATTTTTTTGAAGTCTTCCACGTCGGCTGTCAGGATGCGGTTCACGCCGTGCTTTTTCATGAGGG
>Ga0315298_1008673_pt1 | contig 12876 bp, 10 predicted proteins | sample WHS_1_MG_FD_203077 | JGI IMG/M metagenome (GOLD analysis project Ga0315298, IMG submission 203077) | Extremophilic microbial mat communities from Washburn Hot Springs, YNP, Wyoming, USA - WHS_1_MG | ecosystem: Environmental > Aquatic > Thermal springs > Hot (42-90C) | place: USA: Wyoming...
AGGTTATTCCCACACCAGGGCATACACCTGGCTCTATATCTATTTTTGACGCAACGGCAAGTGTGCTGTTTTGCGGGGATGCAATTGATAACAGGTCTGGTAAGATTACAGGTCCAAACAAGTATTTTACCGTTAATATGAGGCAGGCATGGCAATCTGTGGCAAAGATAGGTGGATTAAGCTTTGATACTCTGTGCCCTGGACATGGTATATGGATTGCAGATGGTGGACAAAAAAGGGTGCAAGACCTGCTTTTGGTAAGTAAGCCTGATTAAGGTTGGATATGGGTTGTGTTCTGTGCAAGAAGACCCCGAAGGTAACATACAGGGGGTAGTAGCCTATGAAAAATCCCAGCTATTGAAAATTTGAGAAATCCTATATGTGGATCTCGCTTTGCTACACGGCAAGAAACCTGAAAAGGTAGGAACCTACAAAGGCTAAGAGCAACTGTTATATAGCATTATCAGGAAGCCCTCGCTCAAGCCTCGCAAGCCTATCAAGCCTATCAAGCATTGTAAGCTTCATAAGCCTCGTAGGTCTCATAAGCCTCGCAAGCCTTGTAAGCCTTGTAGGCCTCGCCCCCGAAGGGGGCGAGGAAAAAAAGCAAACTTTTCTCTGCATCGGCTAACGAAGACAGACTACTTACATCAAAGCTTAAGAACGCCTGCGAACTTGTGGGGATCAACCTGAAAAATGCATTTGAATAACTTTCTTCCCTTTTTTATTATTCTATTCGTGAAAAAAATCTGCCCCGCACTGGTGCGGGGCAGATAAGGTTATAGCATGTTATCTTTACCAGTTTCCTCCACCTGCAAATTGAGGACCTGTGTACGGGAAGTACTAAGGACCAGTGGTTGCACTTACAAACTCAGCTACATAGTTCATAGATGGTATTGTTTCCCATACATTGCCAGTTGCATCTATGGCTATGCCGGGATAATATCCCCACCAGCTCCACCCACTTGTTGAGTATTGTCCTACAACTGTGCCTGATGGGGTTAGCTCTACTACACCGGCATTACCGCCAAAGCTTCCAGCCACCCAGATATTGCCTGACGCATCAATGGCTATGCCTCCAACACCAGATACATTTGAGCCAAAAGAATATGACCCTATGAGATTACCTGTGGAAGAAAGTTCCGTTACGACACCAACCTCATTATAAGTATAATAATCTACCCACACATTGCCTGATGCATCAATGGCAATACCTCCAACACCAGATATGCCCCACCACACATTTGAGCCAAAAGAATATGACCCTATGAGATTACCTGTGGAAGAAAGTTTCACAACTTGGTAATTTGAGTTTACCCACACATTGCCTGATGCATCTATTGCTATGCTAGAAGCATACTGGCAGTAGTTATAATTTGTCGTTAGCAATGAATACGTCCCAATCGGATAACCGCTTGAGTTGAGTTCGGTAACGCTACAGCTGCCACTATTCGCAATCCAGATATTGCCATTTTTATCTATGGCTATACCCTGTGGTGATGCACCTGCTGTATATACTGGATAGGTGCCAATGGTTATGCCTGAAGAGCTTAACTCAGTTACAGTTCCGCTGCCACTATTCGTAACCCAGGCATTCCCAGAGCTATCTATCGCTATACCTACAGGACTTGTACCTACAGACGGGGTGAATAGGGCTGCCCCTGAGGAATTTAGCACTGTAACATTGTTGCTACCGTTATTCACCACCCATACATTACCGGACGCATCTATTGCAATACCTTCTGGATTGCTGCCTACTGGATAGGTATTCATGGGTAATGTTTTCTGTGCTGTTACAAGTGGTATTGTTGCTGTTACAGACTCTCCGTATGCATCATAAACAATAACCGTAGCTGTACCGGTAATACTGTATGCACCTGGAGATGTTATTGTTACTGTAGGTGTACTGCCTCCGGTTGTTATTGTCCAGTTCGCTGATGTTGTCCATGTGTAATATAGTGTGTAACCAGCCGGGCTATATGCTGATACTGTTGCGGTAAAGCTTGTACTTGGTGTAATAGGCATACCCCATGCAGTTATATTACTGATAACCGGGGCGGTTGAAATTGTACTTAAGGGTATTGAGCCTGATACAGACCTGCCAAGAGAATCCATAACAGTTACCGTAGCAGTACCGCTTGAATTATAAGTACCAGGTGCTGTTATCGTTACCACTGATGTGTTGCCGCCGGTACTTATTGTCCAACCATTTGATACTGTCCAATTATAACTAAGTGTAAGACCAGGTGATGATTGCGCTACAACATTTGCTATCACACTTCCACTCGGGCTCACCGGCAATCCCCATGCAGTCATACTCTGAATTGCAGGTGGTGGTGGAGGATTAACTGTTTGAACACTGAATTGACTTTGAGCCAATCCTCCCTGTGTATCGCTTACAGTTACCATAAGTACCCCCAGCGTGGCATAAGTATTTGGAGCTGTTACTGTTACAACAGATGAGTTGGCTCCGCTGGTTATTACCCAACCACCTGAGGTTGTCCATGTGTAATTCAAAGCAAGCCCCTTTGGACTATATGCTGAAACTACAGCCGTGAAGCTTGTACCAGTAGGAAGAATACCCCACGAATCCGGTTCATCAGGTGGATAATAAACAGTGATACCATACACGATTGGATCACCTGAAATTGTGCTTAGTGAAACAGTGTCTACTGTAGATAAGCCATTCGTGTCGGTAACCGTGATAGTAGCAGTGCCGGTTGCACCGTAGGTAGCAGGTGCTGTAATAGTTACAGCAGGAGAGTTACCACCGCTTGCTATTGTCCAACCACTTGATGTTGTCCATGTGTAAGTTAAAGCAAGTCCAATGGGACTGTATGCAATAGCTGTTGCAATCACGCTTCCATTAGGATTTGCAGGACTCCCTGTAACATTAGTGCTTTGTATAATAGGGGCTGAGGTGATTGTGCTTAATGGGTATTTCCATGTTGTGGAACCTCCATAGGTATCTGTAACCGTGATAGTAGCAGTGCCGGTTGCACCGTAGGTATTTGGTGCTTGAATTGTTACAACAGGTGTATTCCCGCCACTGATGATTGTCCAACCAGATGAAACAGTCCAGTTGTAGGTTAGAGTAAGACCTTGAGGGCTAAATGCAGTTACAGAACCTATAATATTTGCACCTGGCAACGCTGGTACTGTCCGAAAAGACAGTTGATTGATTACAGGATTTGATGAAGAAGACTGAATGGCTGACATTGTATTTAGTGCCGCTATCCCTACAGCAGACCTACCCTGTGAATCTGTAACAGTTATTGTAGCTGTACCTGCTGCACCATAAGTACTTGGAGCTGTTATAGTAGCAGTTGGGGTATTCCCACCGCTTGCTATTGTCCAACCACTTGATGTTGTCCATGTGTAAGTTAAAGCAAGTCCAGAAGGGCTCTGCGCAACTACCATTGCTGTAACATTGCTGGTGGGCTCTGCAGGCAAACCCTGTACCGTTATACTCTGAATTATAGGCATAATAGAACCTGCTGCCGCTGGTCCCTGTGGACCTGCTGGTCCCTGTGGACCTGCTGGTCCCTGTGCGCCTGCTGGACCTGGTGCTCCATTAGTACCATTCTTCCCGGCACAACTTGCAATTACAAATATGGTAATCAAACCAAAGACTATTAAATTAAAAACCTTTTTATATCTATTATACATTTTATCCTCCTTACCTTTTTATCTGTTAAGATGCTGAAACGAGTTCAGCATGACAAATTATTGTTCTTCTCCTTAGCGTGCAAGATTGCTTCGGCTTTGCCTCGCAATTACACAGCACTACCTCTTTTTAGGGGAAATTTGAAATTTATTTTGGAGGAATGAAGATATCCGAAAGGTTATTTGAAGATAATCTAAGTGTTTGAATTGAAATAGTACCAACGCAGTTGAGGGTTACTGCTGGTGGATTTGTGATTATAATTGCTTGGGTTGGGGGAGAAAGGCTTCTTATGTAATGGATAGATTTGATCTCGTGAATTCGTGTTTGTACAGGGATGGCAGAATAATTATAACTCCCTTTTGTCCCTCTTATCATAAGAGAGATACTATGAATATTGGATAGATGAAGACACCCAATTCCAGTTTTCAGGGGGATGGCAAGAAACTGGATTCCCACTTTCGTGGGAATGACAGAGTTCTGGGAATGGAAAGAAAACAACAAAGGACTTCGTCTTGCAGTAGAAGCAAGAACTGGTGTGTTGGTTGTAAGCGCAAAGATGAGAAAACCCCCTACAATTTTCATCACCCTCACTTTCATCATACGAAGGAACCCCATTGAATGTATTAACTAACACTATTAATTTTTAAGTGTCAAGAAATTTTAGAACTCCATAACATATTGCACTGAGCAGGATGTTTGGTAAACTCATTCGCAAAACATCTCAGTAGTATTTAAAGGTATCAATAATTGATTTTAGGGTTTGAGGAATAAACTTCTTTTCTTAACAGGCACACTTTTAAATGGGTGACCCCGTTTCTCCCTCTCGCTATTTTGTGATTTCAAACTGAATAGGTTTTGCCGATGGAAGAATTGGTGGTGAACATTTCGGGCAACAACTTACACCTTGGGAAAATGGATACCCTGAAAAACCTAAAAAAGATCCAGTAGCGATATAATAACCTGGTTGTAATTGTTGCGTCCCTTCGAGGAAGATCCCCTTTACAGAGTAAGTACCCCCCGCTGGTATAGAGAAACTCAACGGATTCGTCGGATTCCATGTAGGAGGCTCGCAGCAAGGTGATATATCTGAATTTACATCAGTTACCGTATTGCCCAATGTATTGGTAATGTTTATAGTAACAGGGAAAGGAGCACACATCGTTAACCATACCCATTGTGGCTGTTGCGAAACATTTGTTAGGGCAGCAGTAAAACTTATCGGTTCCCCTTGTGTAAATGTTGTAGTGGGAATACCCATTTGATTTGCTGTAGAAAGTGTTACGGTGAACGGCATACCTTGATTTGTAGTAGGTGGCGTTGATGTTTTTGTTTCTTTGCATCCCCCAATTGTCACCAGTAAAAAGAAAGTTAAAAGGGAGACAATTATAATGTTAACCTGTTTCATAATACACCCTCCCTTTATTTTTTGTATTACATAATGTAATAGGAATGTCAATCAAATGTAGGCGTCTACAACGTATTAAAGTGAGCGAGGGTGTTTAGTAAACTCATTCGCACAACATTTCAGCGGTATTTTTAAAGGTATCAATAATTGACTTACTGTCTATTCACCAAAATAATCTGTATAAACTGCATAATCTGGATAAATCCGAGCCACAGCTTACTTTATTTTAAGCGGACAGTAGTGATTTTAGTCAATAGTATGTAGGAGTAATTACTATAGGTTTACACTCTGTAGCTGTAGAGTACAGAAATATTTACATCATTTCTCTCTACTTAAATTGTAAATTTTCTTAAGCCTTTCAAAATAAGACTGCGTTGCCTTTGTCGATGAATATGGTTTACAAGAGTCATCATAGAAATAGAAAGATATTTCCTCATTTTTTTTATCTTCATTTATTGTTTTACAAATCTTTTTGAGTTTTTCAGTAGGATCGCGTCGAAACTTAAAAGCGGACGGATGTTTAAGATAATCTATCCAATCGGAAGAGGCGTAACCTATTGGTTTATACTCCCTGTTAAGGAATATCCAATAACCATTGTTAAGTTTTTTTAAGCAATAAGGTAAATCAATTCTCCACAATTTAATCATTTTTTGCCTCCTTTGGAAGATCTCTATAAGCGTAAGGTAACGATTTAAAAACTAAATTATACCGGTATAATTGAACTGTCAACATTTTGTAGGCGTCCATAACATATTTCACTAAGGCAACTGTTTGGTAAACCCATTCACACAACTCCCCTAACATAATAATCGTTATGCGAAATACTTGTAATGATTCACTCAATGATACTCTGCTTTAAACATCTTTTAAAACACAATATGGTTAAAACCCAAGCCTCGCCCCCGCAGGGGGCGAGGGAGATAAACAGAAACAACCACCACACAAATTCCGAGCTATGGAATTTGCCACAATCATGTTTTAAAATTCGGCTTTACCAAACTTTGGGAAAACTGATGTTTCTATTTAAGTCTGGGGGTATGTTTCTCTCTGTTTAATTATGACAAGAGGGGTTTTTGCCTTTTACAAAAGGCTAAATCGGATTTAGGGAGCTTTAGCTGGTGGCTTGCAATTCTAAAAGAAAGCTTAAAAACATGTATTTATACAAGGAGGCATTATGATTAGGGATGTAGAAAAAATTAAGAAACTGCCACCACGAGCTGGGCAGTCTATCATGGTTAAGTGGTTAGAAACTGGGAAAATTGGAGGTCCAGCTCAAGCTATACAGGCACTTTGTTATGAGTGTATGGGATACTATCAAGATAAGGAATTATTGGAAGGTGATTGTGGTGATCCCCAATGCCCATTGTTTACGTTCAATTACTATAATAGGCGTACTCATCCCGAGCTCAAGAAAAAGCTTACACTTGATCAGAAACAGGAACTCAGGGAACGGCTCAAAAAGGCTAGAGAACTCAAAAAGGTAGCCAAGAAGCCTTAAATTTTGTTCCTATTGGCTCAGACTTGCTAAGACAAATTGACCTAAAAAACGACGATCTCAACCTGATACATGGTTCCCTATGTATAAATGCTAAAAGCCTTTTAAAAGTGGCTTTCAGCCTCATGTTCTTGTAATTATTTCCAACCCCACCAGCGAAGCAGTCAAGAAGCCTTAATTTTTGTTCGTACGATAAAGCCGGTAAAGACAATACAGCTAAAAAAACGACGATCTCAGCCTGGTTCATAGGTTTATATGTATAAATGCTAAAAACGCTTAAAAAGTGGCATGATGTGATGCAAGGCCCCACCCTTGCAGATGCCATCCTCGACCGTCTTGTGCATAATGCCTACAAGATTGAACTGACGGCCATAGCAATCTATTAAATCCTTCTTCGCAGCGGTTTGATTTATCAAACGAAATACTGTTTGAGTTAAGGAGTTTAGTAGTTTAAAGAAAACACACTTTGTCTCACCCTTCTTAATTGGACCTGAATTCCGTATCTTTAAAATAGTCCAATATGTTTCTGAACTTTTGCATCCCAAATCCCGATTTAGAAAATTAGTAGATACTAACTCATGGTAATTTTTAGGTATTCCAGCATCTTACAGGTCTAACCTATATTAATAGATACTAACTCATGGTAATTTTTAGGTATTCCAGCATCTTACAGGTCTAACCTATATTAATAGATACTAACTCATGGTAATTTTTAGGTATTTTAGCATCTTACAGGTCTAACCACATTACGAAGTTTCCTTTTCTGTTTGGATATGAATATCTCACCAAACCAAGTGGGTATAGGACCGCTAAATTTAGAGAAATTAACACACTTTATAAGCTTAACTGATCAACCATTTATTTCGGATTTTTGGGCTAACTTGTTGAAAAATAAAGCTTTATTATTTTCGCACACCTCAGAGAGGTTTCCAAAATGGTGTTTTCTTACCCAATATATTCGCGATGTCTTTAGTGTTACTGGTATACTGGTTTGCATCAACTCTTTAACCGTGTTTATGGGTTACCAAGCTACAAATGCCTATCCAGCCTTGACTGGTAGGGATGGCTATATGGGTCATAAAAAACTATACACCTCTCATATATCTTATGTTCTCAGTACAGATAATTTATTGACGGGATAGCTCCATTGGTTTACAATTAAATCTATGAAGCAGATAAAACCAAACATATATCTGCTTGAGTCTGGCAAGTTTGTAAACATCTATGCAATAGTACGGGTAAACGGTGTTTTGCTTGTAGATACAGGTACACCTGGCAAGGCTGATAACATTCTTACTGAGCTTTCAGAGATAAATGTCAAACCATCCGATGTAAAAGCCATTGTAATAACCCATGCACATCCTGACCATGCAGGTTCAAGTGCTGCACTTGTAGATAAAACACATGCAGGTCTTTATATCCATAAGTATGACCTGGATATGCTACTGGGTAAAGCCATGTTACCCAAGCCACGCTATTTAGCTGGTAAGATTTTTACATTTATAACAAAGCATTTCTGGGAATATATACCTCCAAAGGATGCAATAGCTCTGGATGAGGATGTTGTCATACCGGGATTTGAGGATCTCAAGGTTATTCCCACACCAGGGCATACACCTGGCTCTATATCTATTTTTGACGCAACTGCAAGTGTGCTGTTTTGCGGGGATGCAATTGATAACAGGTCTGGTAAGATTACAGGTCCAAACAAGTATTTCACCGTTAATATGAGGCAGGCATGGCAATCTGTGGGAAAGATAGGTGGATTAAGCTTTGATACTCTGTGCCCTGGACATGGTACATGGATTGCAGATGGTGCACTTTAAATGGGTAACACCTTTTTATTTTATTTTGCAAATGCATTTTTCGGGTTAACCAAAAAAAATCTTACATTCCCCTTTTGTCAATATGGTGGCATTTTCTATTCGGATATCGGAAGCGCGTTTAGAATCTATAGATTAAGACTCATTATTATGAATACATAGCTAAACACAATACTACGGGCATCAAAATGCCCGCCACAATTCCTTTTGCTTGAAGCCAACGTTTATCGTTGAGTGATCGATATTTAACAACATAAAAAATAAAAAGCCCGGAAAAAAATACTCCCATAAAGGACAATGTTGAGATAGGATTTAACTGTTTTAATAATGGATATGAAGACAATACAATCATTCTATATGGAATTACAATGGTTAAAAAATAAACAACAACAAAAGTTAATTCTATTATTAAAAATCGCCAAATATTTTTAGCACCAACTGAAGTCTTTGCTATTTTTGCTCTTAACCCTGTGAAGAATTTTGGATCTGTGCCATACATAATTAAGTGACCCAACATTCCCAAAAATATAATTATAATTCCACCGATAAGATGCCGGGGGGGAACTAAATGTATACCTATAAGCCATTGGAAGCCAAGGGGAACAAAGATTAATGGAATAGTTAAAGTAAAAGACAGCAAAATTGCTGATAGCCCCTGTGGTGATTTTTCACCACCGCCAGCACCATAATCCCATTTGCATATAAATTCAATTAATGACCAAAAAATGCCGTAAAAAATCGCAGTGAGTAATCCTATATCAAGCATTATATTAAGTTTGCAAATACCACCAGGCAAGGAAGGAAAAACTAAAGAGGGGTTTATAAGAGATTTACCTCCACCCAATGCACTTCCTACAGCAAAAACAGTCGAAATTATACTACGCCACTGTTCTATAAAAGAATTAATACCATGCCACCCTTTTACAAATTTGATAAATTTTTCCTTCATCTGAGATGCAAGAGGTTTTTTATTTTTACCGTCCTGTGAGATTGTTTCAGCTTCACCTTGCAATGGCGCTGACTCCGGAGATGCAACAGGTGATGTAACTTGTTTATGTTCTAACGAACCAGAGCCCTGGGGTATTAGCTTTTTAAAATCCGCCCCACAGTTGTAGCAGAACACGGCATCATCAACATTCTTTGTACCACATCTAGGACAATACATAAAAGGTCCTCTTTTTCTAAAAGGAACTTACCTTCAATTATTAGTATGGCATTCATATAAGAGGGCGGGCGAAGCCCGCCCCTTGCTTATTGATTTTCAGATTGAAGAAATTCCATTTTCGGTGAACATTTCCAATACACACATACGTATGTTAATATCCGTAGGAAATTGGAATACCAGCGTCATTGAATAACCGCGGATTCCACTGTATTCACAGTGGGCCCCCATCCACCACCTCCAATTAAATAAGCTACACCGTTTACAACTGCGAAACCTGCACTACCATCAGAACTATGATTTGAACTAATATAGCTCCAATTATTAGACGATATATCATAGATAAGAGCTAACTTATTACCGCCCAATGCATAAATTTTATTGTTTATACCAGTGCCAACCAAACCTGAAGCAGGTGTAGGCATTGAAGTTCCAGCAGTCCAAATATTGGTTTGTGGATTGTAAATTTGAAGATCATTAAATACAACATCTGAACCTGTTGCCCAACTGTCCCCACCAATTAGATAGATCTCACCATTATATGCTACAGCTTCAGGCATATATCTTCCATTAATAAAAGGGGCTTTAGTAGTCCATGAAGATGTAGATGGATCAAACATTTCAACAGTGGTATCATAACCGCCATCAACACCACCTAAAACATATATTTGATTATTCACCACGGCAACCGCTGCCCAAGACCTTCCTGTTGGCATTGATGGACCCGTAGACCATGTGTTGGTAGCAATATCATATATTTGAACAGTGGAATTTGCTGTCCATGTGCTTGGATTCCATCCACCAAAAACATATATATGTCCATTAACAGCGGCTGCGGGTGCACCAACAACAGGCATTGGGAGTGGAGCTAACACTGTCCACGCATTACTAGACGGATCATAGACTTCAAAAGCACTACTCGCATTTGCAAATTGTTGATTTAAAGGTGAAGAACAGCCACCACCAACATATATTTTTCCATTCCAAACAGCAACCGATGGCCAACCAGACGATGTTGGTAAAGGTGCTAATTGTGCCCAATTCAAAGTTGTAACGGGTACACCATCACTAAGACTTACCGTATTAGTACGATCTACTACTCCATCGTTAAAATCAAATGCAATCGTTCCTGCTCCACTAATTATTTTGGTAATTTGATATAAATAACTGCCATATCCAATATTTGCTATATTGTTTGGATTTAGAATATATGAAAATCTTCCGCTATTATAATCGGCAGGGCCTCTCTTTTGATTAAAGTATGTATAACTTGCCATAACAGAGACATTCTGAGTAGATGGAATTGTAATGAATGTGAGTGCCATTGGGGTAATAGAAAGGCTATCGGGTTCGATAGGTAGTATAACTTTTGACTTGCCACCCGGTACATGAATAACATAACTTGCTAAATCCCCGGCAAGATCATTTGCTTGCAGATCAGCTATAGTATATCTTTGATCAACAGGCTCGTTTGCAAACAGTGATGCTATCCCACTTCCTATTGTAACAATATCCATAGGTCCAGCTTGTTGACCGCCGAAAATACCAGTCAACGCTGATACTATTGATGCACCTGCAAGACATCCAGGAGCTGCTCCAACACCCAAATTCCATCCACCACCTATTACTGCGCCTGCAGCACATCCTCCTACAAATACAATCGCTGTTGTAACACTCCTGTTGACCAGATCAACTCCAAGTGCATTTGAAGCATCAGTATTGGTATCATAAAATTGTTTTGGCGAAAAAGAAGGCAGTTCATTCATCAAAAGTTGAACATCTTGAGGTCTAAGATTATACTGAGGAGAGATATCAAACCCTTGTGATATTGCTGTCTTACCAATGTTGAAAAGAGTACCAACAACTTTAACAGGTGTCGCTATTGTTGTTAAATCTTCCGGCAATAAGCTTAAACCACTTAATGAAGTTGTTGAAACAGAACTTCCAAGCTGATCGGTTACAGTTGTAATATACGGTTGGTATGTAAATGTGGGATCAATAAAGATAGCAAAGGCTGCATTACTTCCTGAAAAGATTTGAACATGAATATTGGGTAATGGTGTACCCTGCTGGTTTACTGCCTCAACATCAAAGTCTCTGTTGTATTCGGAGTCATGCCATGTCAATTTACCATTAGAGTCTGTATAACCATTTACAGTAGCTGATGTTTTATTAGGCGAATACGCAACCGACACGCCATTCCCTCCTTTACTGCTACTACAACTGTTTTGGAAGACTATTATACCAAACAACAATAAGAACAGTCCGAGCCATTTTAAGTTTGAGCTTTTCATTACATTTGTTACTTTCATTTTATCCTCCTTTTTTTTAATTTCTAACCGAACCTTTTTATCTGTTAAGATGCTGAAACGAGTTCAGCATGACAAATTATTGTTCTTCTCTTTAGCGTGCAAGATTGCTTCGGCTTTGCCTCGCAATTACACAGCACTACCTCTTTTTAGAAGGGAAATTTGGAATTTATCTCGGTGGAATGAAGATATCCGAAAGGTTATTTGAAGATAATCTAAGTGTTTGAATTGAAATAGTACCAACGCAGTTGAGGGTTACTGGTGGTGGATTTGTGATTATAATTGCTTGGGTTGGGGGAGAAAGGCTTCTTATGCAATGGATAGATTTGATCTCTTTAATTCGTTCTTGTACAGGGATGGCAGAATAATTATAACTCCCTTTTGTCCCTTTTATCTTAATAGAAATACTTTGAATATTGGATAGATGAAGACACCCAATTCCAGTTTTCAAGGGGATGGCAAGAAACTGGATTCCCACTTTCGTGGGAATGACAGAGTTCTGGGAATGGAAAGAAAACAACAAAGGACTTTGTCTTGCAGTAGAAGCAAGAACTGGTGTGTTGGTTGTCATCGCAAAGATGAGAAAACCCCCTACAATTTTCATCACCCTCACTTTCATCATACGAAGGAATCCTATTGAATGTATTACTAACACTATTGATTTTTAAGTGTCAAGAAATTGTAGAAGTCCATAACATATTGCACCGAGCCGTTTGTTTGCTAAAATCATTCATATAACATTTCAGTAGTTTTTGAATTGTAGAAGGCTTAGCAGATTTTTATCTAAGGTTTATAGTGGCTTCCACTATTATTTTTTGTCTTTTATACCTTGTTTGATAGGTGTTTTCTTATTTTATCCTTCCAGCCCAGTTTACAGAATAGCCACTATCCCCAATTTCAGCTAACCTTGTATATCCTCTTTGCTTGCATACCCCCTCAAGATACAAAAATTCCTGCAAACACATCGGATTTTTATTGCTTGCAATAAAAATCCTGCCTTTTATATGGAATGTTTCT
>Ga0315298_1008674_pt1 | contig 12875 bp, 10 predicted proteins | sample WHS_1_MG_FD_203077 | JGI IMG/M metagenome (GOLD analysis project Ga0315298, IMG submission 203077) | Extremophilic microbial mat communities from Washburn Hot Springs, YNP, Wyoming, USA - WHS_1_MG | ecosystem: Environmental > Aquatic > Thermal springs > Hot (42-90C) | place: USA: Wyoming...
TTGCCGGTGGCACCGCCGGGGACAAAAGCATACAATACAGAGATGGAAATAACAGGCGGTTTTGGACAATGAGGTATTCAAGGGGAGTTGAGCCGGTGTCCGAACTCTGGAAGGGAAAGTATGTCTGGATCTGGCAGCTGGAACAATGTGGCAGCGTGCCCGATGTGATCGCCCGGGCGCGGGAAATGGGGCTCGCCGGGCTTTTGGTCAAAGGCTGGGACGGCGGTCGCTACTGGCCCCAGATTGAAAGCATCGTCGGCCCGGCGCACCGGGCCGGCCTGCTGGTGGCCGCGTGGGGGTACAGCTACGGAACGGATCCCGCGGGCGAGGCGGCAGCGGCAAAACGGGCGCTGGCTGCCGGTGCGGACTGGCTGGTGGTGGACGCCGAAGCGGAATACGAAAACGCCGATGGCAAAAGTGCGGCCGTCCGCCTGGGTAAGGCTTTCCGAAACGCGGTCGGGGGTGTGCCGGTCGGTTTGACTTCCTTCGGTCTGCCCGATCTGCATGCTGGTTTTCCCTGGCAGGAATTCTGCGCCTGGTGCGCTGTGGTATTGCCCCAGGTGTACTGGGGATTGTTCGGGATGTCCGTACAGGCGGCGCTTGCGCGCTCACTGAACGGTTTGAACCGTTTTCAGAAACCGGTTATGCCGGCGGGGCAGTGTTACGACCGGGTAACCGCGGATGAAATCATCCTTTTCGGACGCCTGGCGGAAAATGCCGCCCTGCCCGGAATCAGTTATTACGACTGGCAGCATGCCAGCGCGGAGCAGTTGCAGGCCGTGGGTGCTGCCCCGTATACAAGGCGGGTGAACGAGGTGGACGATTGGGCGAAAAAATCCTGGGAAAGAGCGCAAAAGGCCGGCGCTTATGACGGCACTGAGCCGCTCGGTCTGGTGACCCGGGAGATGGACGCGGTGGTGCTCGATCGGCTGGGTCTTTTTGATGCCGCGCATATTCCGCAGTCCACCGTTGATGAACTGGTGAAAATAGGTCTGCTTATGGAAAGTCATCCGGCCGGAGCCAGGGTGACCTGGGGGGAACTGGCCACTGTGCTCATCCGGCTGGTGAATATGCTCAAACAGAATCATTGAAAGACCGCGGAACAGCCTCCGGACGGAGGTTGTTCCGCGGTCTTTGGTCTTTCCGGCGGGGGGCTATTTAAGTTTGAATAACCCGAGCATAATCAGGATGCATCCGGGCAGGGCGGTTAACTGCCGGCCCAGCGGGGTGTAGCCCAGTCCGCGGCCGGTGAGAAGTCCCGCAGTGGTGAGGGTGAACTGCCCCAGCCCGACCACCAGCGCGGTGAGTACCGGGTTTAATCCCAGCATGGGTACGGCGAACCCGGCGGCCAGGGAATCCATGGCCAGGGCGGTGCCAAGCAGCAGAGCCTCCCGGGGGGAGATGGCGCCGGAACTGTCCAGGTCGGCCCGGTGAGGTTCCCGCAGCACCTGAATGACCAGTCCCAGTGAGCGCAGGTGGATTTCCAGCACGGTCGGGTTGTGCGCGGCGCTTTTGCGGCTGCGCTGCCGGAGGCATTGAAACAGAATGCGCAAGCCGATGAGCAAAAGAATAATACCGCCCAGCCGCCGGGCCAGTGTGATCGAGAAAAGCCTGGACAGGCCCTGTCCGGCCAGCATGGACAGGCTGATCGCGGCTACGGAAAGCGCACTGATGATGAGCAGTGAGCACAGGGGAAGTTTGATCTGCCGCACTCCGTAGGAAACGCCCGTGCCGAAAGCGTCCATGCTCAGAGCCAGAGCGAAGGTTATAACGGTGAACAATTCCACCCCGCAGTTCCCTCCCGACATTCTTTTATTGTCTTTTATCAGGTTATGGGAGGGGGAGTGGAATTGTGCCCGGGCGGGCAATGATTACTGTTTTTGGCAGAAGGGGCAGAAGTAGGCACTGCGGCCGTTGATGCGGATGCGCTCTACGGTCCGGCCGCACCGTCGGCAGGGCCGTCCTTCCCGGCCGTAAACCTGCAGCTTTTCCTGGAAACCTCCCCGCCGTCCGTTGCCGTCCACATAGTCGCGGAAAGTGGTGCCCCGTTCGGCGATGCCTTCCAGCAACACCTCCCGGATGGCCCGGTGCAGGGCGGCTGTTTCCCGCGCGCTAAGAGTGTGGGCCGGCCGCTGGGGGTGCAGCCTGGCGCGGTGAAGCGCCTCATCGGCGTAAATATTGCCCAGCCCGGCGATGAAAGTCTGGTCCAGCAGCAGGGGCTTTAAGCGTGTACGCCGCCGGCGCAGCTCGCGCTGCAGAAATTCCCGGGTGAATTCCGGAGCCAGCGGTTCCACGCCGAGATCTTTCAGACCGGGAAAATGAGCCACCGCCTCGTTTTCCACCAGGGCAAGCCGGCCGAACTGGCGCATGTCGGCAAAACGCAGTTGATCCCCGTTATCGAGATGAAAAATTACGTGCGTGTACCTGGCCGGGGGTTCGTCGGCGGCGGTATAAACCAGCCTTCCGGTCATGCGCAGGTGGACGATCATGGTCAGCCCCCCGGAGAGATGGAATAAGAGATACTTTCCCCGACGGGCCAGGGTACGTATGGTTTTGCCGCCGGCCAGCCGGCGGAACTCCTCTGCGACGGGCACACGGATTACCTTGGGCAGCAGCACATCCACATCCGTGATGGCCAGGCCGGCAATTCTGTCAGCCAGGGTGTTTTTCACTGTTTCCACTTCCGGAAGTTCCGGCATGGCAGGTTCCAACCTTTCCGCGATCAGATTTTTTGCACCTCGTACCAGTTCGGACCCGCTTTCATGTCCACCACCAGCGGAACGCTCAAGGCAATGGCGTTTTCCATGCCGTTCCTGACCAGCGTGATCATTTCCTCCCGCTCTTTTTCCGGCACTTCAAAGATCAATTCGTCGTGCACCTGTAAAATCATCCGGGAGGCCAGCCCGCGCTTTTTAATCTCTTGCTCGATGCGCACCATGGCCAGTTTAATGATATCGGCGGCGCTGCCCTGAATGGGGGTGTTGATCGCCGTGCGCTCCCCGAAGCTGCGCACCGTGCGGTTGGGACTGAATAAATCGGGCAGGTAACGTCGCCGGTTGAGAATGGTGGTGACATAGCCTTTTTCCCGGGCCTCGTGTATTGTGCGGTCGATATACTCTTTAACTCCGGCGTAGCGGGCGAAGTAGTTTTTTATATACCGTCTGGCCTCCTCCCGGGAGACGCTGATATCCCGGGACAGTCCGAAGTCGCTGATGCCATAGACGATGCCGAAATTCACCGCCTTGGCCCGGCTGCGCATTTCCCGGGTTACTTCGGACATGGCCACGCCGAAGACCTCCGAGGCCGTGCGAGTGTGGATGTCTTCCCCCCGCCGGAAGGCCTCGATCAGATTGGCGTCGCCGGCCATATGGGCCAGCACGCGCAACTCGATCTGGGAGTAGTCGGCGCTCAGAATCAGACTGTCCGATCGGCGGGGGACGAAAACCTGCCGTATGCGCCGTCCTTCTTCCATGCGGACGGGAATGTTCTGAAGATTGGGTTCCGCGCTGCTCAGGCGGCCGGTGGCCGTTACCGTCTGATGGAAGGTGGTGTGCAGACGGCCGGTCAGCGGGTCAATCAGGGCGGACAGCCCGTCCACGTAAGTTGATTTCAGCTTGACCAGCTGCCGGTACTCCAGGATGCGGGCCACCGCGGGATGCGCCGGGGCCAGTTCCTCCAGCACGGAGGCGTCGGTGGAGTAACCGGTTTTGGTCTTTTTTCCCGCGGGCAGCTGCAGCTTTTCAAAGAGAATGTGCCCCAGCTGGCGGGTGGAATTGATGTTGAATTTTTCGCCCGCCAGGCGGTAAATCTCGCCGGCCAGCGCCTCGATGCGGGCTCCCAGCTCACGGGAGAGGGCGTCCAGACGGTTTTTGTCCACCGCCACCCCGGCCATTTCCATGCCGGCCAGAATCTTAACCAGGGGCAGTTCCACTTCATAGAACAGTTGTTCCATTTCGGCCTGTTTTATTTTTTCGGCCAGCAGGTCGGCCAGGCGCCCGACGGCCTCCGCCCGGGCGGCCAGGGCTTCTTCCCCCCGGGTGGGAAGGACCGCATTTAAGTGTTCCAGGGCCGGATCGGACAGATCCTGGTTGGGTGCGGCCGGGTTCAGCAGATAGGCCGCCACCATGGTGTCGAAAACCGGCCCGTTCAGGGTCAGTCCGTGCCGGGCCAGCAGCCAGAAGGCATTTTTGGCGTTGTGAAACAGTTTTTCCACCGCTTCGTCCGCGCAGATGCGTCCCAGTATTTCCAGGGCGGCGGGCGGCAGGTTCGGGCCGTCGGGGGGAAGGTAGTACACGGAAAAGCTTTCCCCGGCCGGGGGGGACTCCGCGTATACCGCCAGGGCGGCGGCCGCAATGCCCTCCCGGCGGTCGCCGGAAAGGGCCAGGGCCACCCGGGCGGAGCGGCGGCAGAGATCCACCAGAGAGCTTATCTCCTCCTCCCGGCGCAGTGTGCGGTAGGGTATCCGGCAGCTCTGCGCTTCATCCGCCGGCGCCGTGTCCGTGTTTTCGGACCGCGCCCTGTCCGGCGGCATTTTTTCCCGCAGGGAGCGGAGCAGGGATTTGAATTCCAGTCTGCTGAACAGGGCCAGCAGGCTGTTGTAGTGCGGGCCGGACCAGCGCAGATCCTCCTGCGCGATGTCCAGCGGAACGGTGCACCTGATCGTGGCCAGATTTTTGGAGAGCCTGGCCTGGTCGGCGTAAGTGCGGATTTTCTCCTGCAGGCGCGGCGGCAGTTCATCGCTGTGCGCAATTATCTCCTCAATGCTGCCGAAGTCCTTGAGCAGCGCGGCGGCCGTTTTCGGACCGATGCCGGGTACGCCGGGGATATTGTCCGAGGTGTCCCCCACCAGACCTTTGTAGTCGGTGAACCGGGCCGGTGTAACGCCGAAGCGTTCGCACACCCGCCCTTCGTCATATTCCTCCAGCTCGGAAATGCCTTTGCGGGTGAGCATGACCTTTGTATGCGGGGAAACCAGCTGCAGCGCGTCCTGATCGCCGGTGAGGATGATGCTTTTCAGGCCGGCTTCCCCGGCCCGGGTGACCACGGTGCCGATTAAATCGTCGGCTTCGTATCCTTCGCATTCCAGGGTGGTAATGCGCATGGCCGCCAGGACTTCCTTGATCAGGGGGAACTGGGCGCGCAGTTCCTCCGGAGTGGCGGCCCGGTTGGCTTTGTACTCCCGGTATGCTTCGTGGCGGAAGGTGATTTTGCTTTTGTCAAAACAAACCGCCACCATTTCCGGCTGTAGCAGGGAAAGTACTTTGAGCAGCATGTTGGTAAAACCGAATACGGCGTTGGTGGCCACCCCCCGGCTGGTGGCCAGCGGGGGAACGGCGTGAAAAGCCCGGTGGGCCAGACTGTTGCCGTCGATCACCAGAAGTCGCAAAACAAGCACCTGCCTTTACTAAATTATTTCACCGCCGACAGGCAAAAAACCTTCCCGTTGTCCCGGATATTTCGCGCCCGGGCAGGAAACGGCCGGCCTTAAAGCGAATTGGATGACAGGGCTGGATATGGCGACCAATAAGTTGAGGTGATTCGTTTTGCACAAAAGACTTACCTTTTTAATTCTGGCTCTGTTTTTCCTGGTGCTTGTTCCGCGGGCCGCCTGTGCCGACGGGGGCGGCGCGGTGGGGGCCATGAACCGGGTGGACGAAGTGATGCAGTACCTGCTTCAGCAGCATATCAGCGCGCCCGACGCGGATCAACTGGCCGACGGGGCCATTCAGGGAATGCTCGACGTGCTGGGCGATCCCTATACGGAATATTTTTCCCCCCGGCAGCTGGCCGATTTCACCGGCGCCCTGGACGGGGAATTCATCGGCATCGGGGTGGAGGTGGAAGCTACCTCTTCATATCCCCGGGTGAGCGGAATAATCGACGGGTCGCCGGCGCAGCGGGCGGGAGTGGAAAAAGGCGATCTGATCATCGCCGTCGACGGACAGAGCACGCAGGGCATGCCGCTGGCCGATGTCGTGGATAAAATCCGCGGCCCGGAAGGGAGCGTGGTGACGATCACCCTGCGCCGGGGAGGAAGCAAAGATTTCGCTTTGACCGTACAGCGGGAGGAACTGAACGTTCCCACCGTCCAGGGGCAGGTTATTCAGGGTAAAACTGGTTATATTATTGTGCATAGCTTCGGTACCCGTACGGCCGACGAATTCGGCGCCGCCCTGGACGGGCTGAAGGCGCGGGGGATTACCGGCCTGGTGGTGGATCTGCGGGATAATCCCGGCGGATACCTGCAGGCGGCCGTGGATGTCGCCGGGTACTTTCTGCCGCCCGGAAAGACGGTGGTAACTCTTGTGGATCATGCCGGCAAAAAGGAAGTATACCGGGCCTCCGGCGACGGAGCAGCTTCCGGCATACCCGTCGTTTTGCTGGTCAACGGGATGAGCGCCAGTTCGGCGGAAGTGCTGGCCGGAGCGCTCCAGGATTACCGCGCGGCGAAGCTGGTGGGGGAACAGACCTACGGCAAAGGTGTGGTGCAGGACATCATCCCCCTGGAAAGCGGCGGGGCTTTGAAACTCACCGTAGCCCGTTATTATACCCCCGCCGGCAGGTGTATTGACGGGACGGGGCTGACCCCCGATCGCGCGGTGTCCATCCCCCAGCTGCAGCTTGCCGCCGCCTGCCAGGAACTGCAACCGGGCGTTCCGGTGCGCATAATATTTAACAATAACGGTGTGCAGGTGGACGGGGAAAAAATCGACGGTTCCTTTGCACCCATTTACCGGGCGGGCGGCTTGTGGCTTCCCCTGCGCTTTACCCTGGAGGCGCTGGGCTATCAGGTGGCCTGGGAACCGATGGAGCGGAACATCGTTGCTGCCGGGCCCGCCGGACGGCTCGTCCTGCCGCTGGGAGCGGGTAAGGCCGCTTTGAACGATCATCCCCTGGGGCCGGCGGGACCGGTGATTACCGCACCGGGAAGCGGCGGCACCTATCTTTCGGTTTCCCTGCTGCAGGCGGCGGGCGTCCGGGTTGCTGAACACGGTAAAGAAATAATCGTTCAGGGGAGCAGGAAAATGGTGAACTGATGTGGAATTGAAATTACCCAGTGCTTTTAGTCGGAGTGACCGGTAAGGGGGTGTGCCAGTTGAAAAACAACCAGCGGGATATTCCCTGCCCCTGCGGCAGCGGCAAATCCTACAGCCAGTGTTGCGGGGCACCGGCCCGGGTGATCAGCCTTGAGCAGTACAGGTGGCGTCGGGCGGGCCGGCTGTTGCGGCGCAGACTGGGTGAATTTGCCGACCGGCCTTCTTTTGCCGAAGAAGCCGTGCAGGCCCAGCAGATGTATCTGGACTGCCTGGATCCGGAACTGACCGACCGCGAAGACGAGTTTACCATGGAACGTTGCTTCGAATGGTTTATCTTTGATTACCGGCTTTCCGACGGCAGCACGGTGATTGATACATTCCGGCGTGAGCCGGATTTATCGGATGAGGAGCATGCTCTGCTGGCCGACTGGTCCCGGTCCCGCGCCTCCCTGTATGAAGTGCTCGAGGTCTTTCCGGGAAAGGGTGTGCTGGTCCGGGATTTGCTGAAGAAAAGCAGAGTTGTCGTTCACGACGCCAGTGCGGCGGCTGAAATACAGCCGGGAACGCTGTTATACATGCGCGTGCTCAAAGTGGGCGGTGAATATGAATTTTCCACCAGCGGTCTGGCTCTGCCCGCTTTCTTAAAGGACGTTTTGCTGCGGCTGGTGAAAAAGGACCTTCAGACCTATTGCCGGCGGCGGCATGTGGGCGTCCGGGAAGGGCTGGATGATTACTTGCAGGAACGGGCCAGTTTTTTAAATGCCCTGGTGGTGCAGATCGGGCTTGACTCCTCCGCCCCCCATCTGGTTGAGGACGATTTCCCGGATTTTAACGAAACCGGTCCGGTGCTGGATAAGCTGCTTTCGGCGCAGCTCGCCCAGCGTATCACCGATGCTTTTCTGGATGAATTCTACGATCGCTGGGTGGATCGCCCGGTTCCCGCTTTGAGCGGAAAAACACCCCGTCAGGCCTGCGGCACGGAGGAAGGGAGCGCCCGGGTGGAAGAACTGCTGCGGGAGCTGGAGCGGGTGGAGGCCGTTCGGGAGAGAAAAGGCGAGCCGCATTACGACGTGCGGAAAGTGCGGCGCAAGCTGGGCCTTTTGCGGGATGAGCAGGAAAGCCGCCCCGCACCGCCCGAAGGTGCGGATGAACCCGGCCCGCTGCCGGAGGATTTCAGCTGGCCGGACCAGAAATGTGCCGATGTGGCCCGCCGGGTGATGGAGGATTTAAACCGGCGCGGCTTTGACGATCGTCAGGTGGCCGGGGCGGTGCGTCTATGGGCCGATTACTGCCGGCAGGCACAGCCCGCTCTGCGTAAAACGGATGTTTGGGCCGCGGCGGTGATCTATGCCATGGCCCGCCTGGAAGCGGAGCAGCAGATCAGCCAGCATGAACTGGCCGTGCAGTACAAAGTGGCTGCGTCCAGTATTTCGTCCAATTTCCGGTCCATCTGCCGTACGCTGAATCTGGTGGCCTTCGACCGCCGTTATTCTACCCGCAAATCTCCCCTGGCCGGGTTGAAAGAAGCGGATCCGGTGCTGGCGCAGATTCTGGAAAACTTGAAGCTCTGACTTTAAGTGGAACGGCGGCGCACGAGTCGCGCGCTCAAAATGCCGGATTCCCCGGCCCTGGAGCGGTAAACGGACGGCATGGAGAAAAAACCGGAACCGCGCGCATCACGGAGTGCTGCCCGGTTTGTTCCGCAGGCCGCTGTTGTGTCGGGCCGGAGCACCGGTGCGCCGGGATGCGACGGGCCTTTTGGGGGCCCCGGTTGCTTTTAAAATCTATGGATGTTAGTGCGGCTGATTACAGGAGTGTAATTTCAGCGGTGTGCGCAGGGGGCGGGTGAACACCCGCCCCCTGCAGACTGTTTTTATTTCGAGCGGGGGGTTTGGGATTGTCTCATCTGCTGGATACGGTGATTACCGGTATGATCGCCTTTATTTCCACCCTGGGCTACTGGGGCATAGCCGTCGGCATGGCCATTGAAAGCGCCAATGTCCCCCTGCCCAGCGAGGTCATTCTGCCTTTCGGTGGTTACCTTGTGTCCATCGGGCGCCTGGATTACCTGGGAGTGGTTCTGGCCGGCACCGTCGGGGGCACCGTCGGTTCCATCGCTTCTTACTGCCTGGGCCTGTGGGGGGGGCGGCCCCTGGTTCTGCGTTACGGCCGCTATGTCGGTATTTCCCGCCGCCATTTCGAACTGGCCGAGCGCTGGTTTTATCGTTACGGGGAGGCCACTGTGTTTTTCACCCGCCTGCTTCCCGTGGTGCGCACTTTTATTTCCCTGCCGGCCGGTATTTCCGGCATGAATTTCCCCCGTTTCGTGCTTTACACTTTCCTCGGTTCGTTGCCCTGGAGCTTTTTGCTGGTTTATCTGGGGGTTAAACTGGGCCGGCACTGGGAGGCGTTGAAACCCTGGTTTCACCGGCTCGACGCGCTGGTGGTCCTCCTGCTGGCGGGTGTGCTCGTTTTTCTCTGGCGGCGCAAGAAAAGGTTTTAAAACCGTACTCCCAATCCACGTCCGATGGCGTGGATTCAACTTCTCATGACAATCCCTTCCAGGACATCGGCCACATCCTCACAGGCATCGAGGATTGATTCCATGGTTTCGTAAACTTCTTTGAGCTGGATGATTTTGATTACATCCCTGTTTTCTTTGAACAGGATTTTAATACTTTCCCGGTAGAGCTGGTCGGCTTCGTTTTCCAGATCATTGATGCGGAAAGTGTGCTTTTGAATGCTGGGCAGTTTCTTTTTAACCAGTTGCTGGATGGCCGCACCGATTTCGTCGATACAGTTTTCCGTCAGGCGGGCGAAGAGCTGCATATAGGCGTCGGGCTCCCGGATGCCGTAGAGGTCAAGAAGATCGGCGGAGGCCTCCATGCCGTCCAGCACATCATCCAGCTTCACGGTCAACTGCAGGATGTCTTCTCTTTCCAGCGGGGTGACGAAAGTCTTGTTCAGGGCCTTGAAAATGCTGTGGGTGTACTGATCGCCCTGATCCTCCAGCAGCTTGATGTTTTCGGCGTAGCTTTCTGTATTTTGCAGGTCCTGCACGTCTTCCCGGAGAAGCTGGACCGCCTTCTTCAGGTTCTCCACGATGAGCTGGAAATGTTCGAAAAAGAAATCCTCTTTGCGCTGAAACATACGCTCTCTTCCTTTGCTGGTATAATGAATGTTGATCAAAGACCATTATAAAGGTCAACTTCCGCAAAGTGCAATCGGTTTGCCGGCAAAAAAACAACTTTTTGCGGTGAAAGTGAAAAAATTAACATATCCTTAACAATTTCCTCGTCAAAGCATGATAAGATACCATTTGGGAATAAAGGAAAGGGGAATTTTCTTTGGCGGAATCAAGCATTTTCATCATTCTCATCGTGATCATATTCGCCCTGTGCTTTGATTTCATCAACGGCTTTCACGACACGGCCAACGCCATTGCCACTTCCATTTCCACCAAAGCTCTGACGCCCCGCGTGGCCATTGTGTTGTCCGCGGTGATGAATCTGATCGGCGCGCTCACTTTTACCGGGGTGGCGCAGACCATCGGGGGTAAAATCGCCGACCCGGTGAAACTGGGGAACGGGATGATCGTCGTGCTGTCCGCGCTCATTGCCGCCATCATCTGGAATTTAATCACCTGGTACCTGGGCATGCCCAGCAGTTCATCACACGCCCTGATTGGTTCGCTGACCGGTGCGGTGATTACCGCCGCCGGCATTCGGGCCGTAAATTTCACCGGTTTTATCAGCATCCTGGAAGGCCTTGTTTTTTCTCCCCTGGCTGCCTTTGCGGTCGGATTTCTGGTTATGTCCCTGATTCGCTTGTTTTTCCGCAACGCCACTCCGTACAAGCTGAACCGGCGTTTTCGTTTTCTGCAGATTTTTACCGCCGCCTTTCAATCTTTTTCCCACGGCACGAACGATGCGCAGAAAACAATGGGCATCATCACCTTCGCCCTGGTGGCGGGCGGCTTTCAGAGCACTTTGCACGTTCCTTTGTGGGTCAAGCTGTTGGCGGCGCTTTCCATGGCTCTGGGCACATCCGTGGGCGGATGGAAGATCATCAAAACGGTGGGCACGCGCATCATCAAGCTGGACCCGGGCAGCGGCTTTTCTGCCGATATGGGTTCCGCGCTGGTTATTTTGAGCTTCACCCTGCTCAAACTGCCCGTGAGCACCACGCACGTGATTTCATCATCCATTATGGGGGTCGGTTCGGCGCGCAGGTTTTCCGCCGTGCGGTGGGGGACCGTTCAGGCCATCGTCACCGCCTGGCTGCTCACTCTGCCGGTGTCGGCCCTGCTGGCCGGAATATCCTATACGATCTGCCATTTAATCAGCCGCATCTGAACGTCCGGTGATGTGAAAGGCAGTTCCCCGCAGCCGTGCGCCTGAAAAAACTTCCTATCATAAACTCCCCGGCTAAAGAGGCAAGCTAGGTGGGAAAGGTGGGAATTTGAAGGTGCGCGGGTTTATTTTTTGGCCCGGCCGGTTTACCGCATTCTTCGCTTTTAAGCCGGTCGCTTGCCTGCTCCTGATTGTTTGTCTGTTCAACCTGGCTCCCCTGCCGGCGCAGGCCGGGCCGCCGGAGATCAGCGCCGCCGCCGCCGTGCTGATGGATGCCGCCACCGGGCGGATTTATTACAGTAAAAACGCCTGTCAGCGCCGTTCCCCGGCCAGCCTGACCAAGATCATGACCGCCGTTGTGGCCCTGGAATACGGCCGTCCGGATGATGTGGCCGTAGTCAGCCGCAACGCCGCTTACACGGAAACCGGGTCGATTATCGACCTGCGTGCGGGGGAAAAGATTACACTGGAAAACCTGCTCAAAGCGGCTCTGATTATGTCGGCCAACGACAGTACCGTGGCCATCGCCGAACTGGTCGGAGGCTCGGAAGGCCGGTTTATCGAGATGATGAACGCCAAGGCGTTATTGCTCGGCGCCCTGGATACGCATTTCACCAACACCAACGGTTATACCGATCCGCAGCATTATTCCACCGCCCGGGACCTGGCCGTGATCACCCGCTACGCTTTACAAAATCCGGTTTTCAACCGCCTGGTGCGGACCCGGGAGGCGACCGTTTATTTTTACGGATCCAAACGTGCGGAGAAAATCGCCAATACCAACCGGCTGCTGCGCGGCAACGGCTACCCGGGCATCGACGGGGTGAAGACCGGCTCCACGCCCCACGCCGGGCGCTGCCTGATCGCTTCGGCCACCCGGGACGGCCGCCGGCTCATTGCCGTGGTGCTGCACTGCGCCGATCGCTACCGTGATGCGGCGGCCCTGCTGGATTACGGTTTTACGCAGGTGGTTCCGGTGACCCTTTGCCGGAAGGGGGAAGTGGCGGGCGAACTGCCCGTGCGCTCGGGCATGGAGGCGTCGGTGCCGGTTGTTTACGGTCGCACGGTCGCCGTGGATCTGGTCCTGGACCGGGCGCACCGGGTGAGCGGGGAGAGCAGGCTGATCCCGGCGCCGGAGGCTCCGGTCCGCGCCGGCGGGCGGGCGGGGGAAATGATCTTCCGGCTGGACGGGGAAGAACTGGCGCGGGTGGAACTGGTGGCGGCCCGGGACGTGCCGCGCAACACCTGGTTCAACCGGGTGAAAAAGAATGTGTTCGGCCGACCTTGATGCGCCCGGATTGCACCCGCATTCGCCGGAATATATCCGCCGTGGTATGGTGCAGGTAATGGCCGTTTAAAGACCCCATCCAGAAAAAAAATACTTCAGTGGCAGTGGCCGGGTTGCCCGTTGAAAATTTTTAATAAAGATTTTCTGCGGAAACTTGACACGGACAGGGGTAAGGCCGTGTAAAATTTAAGTAGGCAC
>Ga0315298_1008678_pt1 | contig 12869 bp, 8 predicted proteins | sample WHS_1_MG_FD_203077 | JGI IMG/M metagenome (GOLD analysis project Ga0315298, IMG submission 203077) | Extremophilic microbial mat communities from Washburn Hot Springs, YNP, Wyoming, USA - WHS_1_MG | ecosystem: Environmental > Aquatic > Thermal springs > Hot (42-90C) | place: USA: Wyoming...
TGATGGCGATGGCCATGGGGGGCCATGCTCGTGTGGGCCTGGAGGACAACATCTACTATTCGAAGGGGGTTTTGGCCCAGAGCAACGCCCAGCTCGTGGAGCGGATCGTCCGAATCGCCCGGGAGTGCGGAAGGGAGATCGCCACCCCCTCCGAGGCCCGAAGGATCCTGAGCTTGGACTAGGGACGTTGCTGAAATTTTAATTTTCTTTCGATGGAATTTGTGTTAAGATGGACCCATGCCAAGATAAGCCCGACTTGATGCGCCGGGTCTAATCCAACACGTGATCGCTCGGGGAATCGAGAGAACAAGGATCTTTTCGGATGAGCTGGACTATAGGTTCTTTCTGAACCATTATCAAGCAGGGGGAAAGCCCTAAGTAGTCAGGTAGAGAATTAACAGGCTGTCATAAAGACGCCGAAGCCCGAGAAAAAAACAGTCTCAAGATTCCCTTTAAAGATCGCGCAGAAAGGATGGCAAGCTGGGCGGCTCTATCAACAACCGATATCACTTCAGGAAGTAAGCGAGCCCAAATCGTGAGAGTCAGGGCTGTGCTTTCCTATCTTGCTGTCCGCCTGAAAAAGATGAAAGCGATTGAGTTGGCGGATTTCTTGAATGTTTCTTCATCAGCCATTTCGAAATGTGTTTTAAATGGAGAAAAGGTGGTCAAGGAGAATCCGGGGATCATGAAGCAGTTGCTTAAGTAAGTTAAAATTTCAGGAACGTCCCTATTTCCACTATCACAAGGATGTATTTCCCATATGCTGTTTCACCCGGAGGGAGGTTGTAACGAAACTTTCTTCTTGTGCTCTCTTTTACCTGTAAGCTCCCAATCATCACCCCTTTCAACAGCCGATCCCCCTCGTCAAGAACGTCATCCTCTGACAAATAGATCTTGACCTTCGATGGGCCTGCCTCTGCCGTGCCGATGTTTTGGACAAAGAATGATCCCACGATTTTGCACTTCAGACCCTTTTTGCTCTCTCTGCATACTTCCATCAAGGTTTCCCATCTGATGATCAACTCAGCGCCTGATTTTCCTATGAGGCGCAGTACCAGGGGCCCATCAGGATCATTCGAGGATATGACGAGATCTGACGTATAGGTTCCTGCTTCCATCGGTGAAAAACTCAAAGATATCGTGCAGCTCTTGCCCCGGGCGAGAACCTCGCCATCTCGACAGGTCCCCCCTATTCTGCTGAAAGGGGCGCCGGGACCACGGATTCCATAAAGGGCGAGATCTAATACTCCTTGATTTCCTACAGTAATTGTTTGAGCTCCGGTTTCCCCGGGGGCCACGTTGCCAAAATCGACCTCCTCTGGACTCGCAAATATCTCAGGGCCGAGCCCCGTGCCCATTAACTGAAGGGTTGTGTTTGGGAATTCCGGATCATTCGAGGGGATGTTCAACGTGGCTTCTCGCACTCCCGTCGATGTGGGTGCAAACGAAACGATCACAGAACAGTGATCGAGCGGTACTATCGACCGGCCCGAGCATGTATCTCCCTCAAGGATGAAATCCGAAGCATGGGATCCCGAGAGAGCCAGGAGACCTACATCCAGATTCGAGTACCCCTCGTTTACAACGGTGAACTCCTGACGATTCGATTTCTTTTCGACGAAGGCTGCCCCGAAATCGTATCGATCCAAATCGAGGTGCAGAACCGGAGCGACCAGGGGGGATGATTGAAGGATCATCCCATCCTCGCCTACAACCATGAAGGTGTTTCCTCCAAAGGTCACTGCTCGCGGGATGACATAGGTTTTAAGAGGCCTTCTCACCCAACGATTCCCATCGACCGAAGTGAGAATAATACTTCCGTGTGAATAGTGTTCTCCAATGACGACAAAACTTCCCTTTCCATAGGCAACCCCATAAAGCGCCATGTCCCGATCACGAAAAGTCTCGGTCCATGTGAGTCCATCGTTGGAGATGCGGATAATTCCTCCCCCCACCAGGACAAAGATGCCGTTTCCAAAGGCCACGCCAGTTCCTCCTTGAACCTCTACGGTCTTCCATATCACCCCATCGGTCGAGGTGACAATTCCGCTTCCCGCGGCGACAAAGAGCCCATTTCCATAAGCCACCGATAGGAGTGATCCCCCCGTACCCAGGACATTGACTCTCCAGGTCAATCCGTCTTCAGACGTGAAAGAGGCAACACCCCAGGTCGATTCTCCCACACCAACAAAACGTCCCCCTCCATAGATGGCATCTGCAATGGTTTCGTTGTTGCCCGAATTCCATAGAGTCCAATTCATCCCGTCAAGAGATGTATACGTCCTTCCCCATCCCGCCAAACCGATGAAGATCCCGTTGCCGAAAATCATATTATTGGGTGTCTCCGGCAGCCGAGAGGATTCAATCGTCCAATGGGCTCCGTCCGAAGAACTCAGCACCATACCGAACGAGGCCGTAACTACGAATTTTCCATTTCCATAAGCGATGCTCAGAAGATTTTCTTGTGTTCCCGAAACCTCCCGATTCCATGTCATACCGTCTGGAGAAGTTAGGATTGTACCTCTGTCACCCGTCGCTACAAACAGGCCATTGGCAAAAACGAGGTCATTCAGGGCATAGGGCGAAAAGGTGTCCGATTTGATTTCCCAGGTCAATCCATCGCGGGATGAGACGATGAGCCCATGCTTTCCCACAACCACATAGGTGCCATTACCGTAGGCAACGCTAGTGAAGTCGTATGACCATGGAAAAGTTTCCGTTGGCTGGTACGTCCTTCGAACCCAGTCCATTCCATTTGTAGATGTGAGGAGGGTGCCTGAAGCTCCGACAGCGACAAAAAGACCATTCCCGTAAACGACTGCGGAAAGGGAGGCATACGTGCCGGAGCGTCTTTCCGCCCATGTCAAACCGTCCTCCGAGGTCAGGATCGTTTCTGCTTCCCCAACTGCAACGAAAAGGCCGTTACCCTGCGTAATGCTACGAAGTCTTTTGGCTAAGCCGGTACTCCTTCTCGTCCAGGTCGTTCCGTCGGGAGAGGTGCAGATATTTTGTCCATCATACACCGCCACAAAAATGTCGTTCGCGAAGGTCAGCGCCATAGCGTTCGGGCATGCCTCTATCTCGTTTTCGACCCAAATTCTTCCGTCGAAAGAGGTGAGGAGGTGCCCGTTTCGGCCGAAGGCCACGAAGGTTTCGTTCCCGTAAGCAACGGCAAAAATTTGATCTTCGTAAACCTCGCCGGAGTGCCGCAGGCTCCAGATCGCTCCGTCGGAAGAGCTCAAGATCGTCTCTTTCTCTCCCGCAACTATGAAACGATCACGACCGTAAGTCACCCCACGGAAAGAAACAAGAGGGCCCTTGCCTGACATATGCCAGGCTTCCCCGTCGCTGGAAGTAATGGCTATCCCGTAAGAATCCGCTGTAGAGCCCATGAAGCCAACTCCCACAAACGTGCCGTTGCCATAGGCGATACTTGCGAAATCGTATCCTCTCCCGGATCCCTTTGGGACCCATGACAACCCATCGGTCGATTTCAAGACAGAGTATCCCCCGTGATCAGGTTCCCTGCCTAAAACCACAAAATATCCTTCTCCATAGGAGACGGAGATCAGGTGCGCTGTTGTCCCGGAGCTCGAAACCCTCCATGTTTTTCCATCGGCAGAGGTCAAAATTGTCCCATGAGCTCCCACAGCCACAAAGAGATCATTGCCATAGCTGATGCCAGAGAGGGTCTGAGTCGTCCCCGATCCTCTCTGGGTCCATACGGCGCCATCGGAAGAAGTCAAGACGGTCCCCCCCTGCCCCACCGCAACAAAGATTCCATCGGCGTAGATCAAGTCGATAAGATCCTCGGACGTTCCAGGATATTTCTCGCTCCACTCCATTCCGTCCGGCGAGAGATAGACTCTTCCGCTTCGTCCCACAGCCACGAAGGTCCCGTTCCCGTATGCCGTCGCTTTGAGCCAGATCCATCCAGGGAGCTTCTCAGGTGCCTTCGTCCATTTCTGTCCGTCTTCGGAGACCAGCACGGTTCCTGCAAGGCCGTGAACTACAAAGCGGCCATTGCCATAGCAGACTGTAAGCAAATCTTCCTCTGTTCCCGAATTCTGATCGTTCCAGAAGACTCCATCGGCCGATGTGTAGATACCACCCCATTGGCCTACCGCGACAAACATGCCGTTGGCGAAAACGATTTTATTTAGAGCGCCGCCGAAGAGGGACGGATTTCGCCAATGCCACCAGTCAAGAGGATGTGACTGTAACTGAATTGGGAAACCGATTGCGCTAATGAGCAAGACCAACCAAAGGCTTCTTTGCCACCTGCAACTCTTCATCTCGTGCCTCCCGGGACGCTATGGAATAGAATACCAGGCGACATTATTTCCTTCATCTGCTTCCCTAACGGCATTCTCTTCGTCAATGATTGCCATTATGTACTTGCCAGAAGCCCTCATGCCCGGAGGAAGGCTGTAACTCCCTTTCTTCACCCTACTCATTCCCGCCTTCATTCGTCCAGTGCCGACCCTTTTAAGAAGTATTCTTATGGAATCCGCCTTCATATCCTCTGAGAGATAGAATGTAATCTGAGACGAGGCATCCTGGGAACCAACATTCCGAATTTCAAAAGCGGTATCGATCTTGCATTTCCCTTCGCTTCCAACTCCTTTGCATCGTTCCGCCACAGAAAGCCATTCTCCCTTCAGATCAGGGCCGGATGCCCCTCTGAGGGGCACGGTCACAACCCTTTCGTCTCGATCATCGGAACGAATCGTAAACTCAGAGCTAAAAGAACCCGCGACGACGGGAGAAAATCGTATCACGACGGAACAGCTTTCTTCCCCCAGGAGAACCGTGCCTCCCTGACATGTTCCTCCTGCTAGGCTGAATGGCGTCAGGAGAGGCCCGAATCCCTCGATTGTGAGCGGACCGGCTTCGACATTCTTGATCATGACTGCTTGGTCGGAGGCATGGCCTGCTGGGATATTTCCGAAATCCACCATCGCCGGAGCAACCTCAATGTCGTTGACTATCCCTTTTCCATTAAGAGAAAGCACGACCTCGCCCTCATCCAGATCGTTCGAAGGAATGGGAAGGCTAGAGCTAAAAGTTCCTTTCCACATCGGAGCAAAACGGATCAGAACAGGACATCTTTCGTTCGGGAAAAGAACGTGATCGGAGCAGTGGTCCACTGCCTTGGCAAAGGGAGGCGAGGGGTCTTCGATGACGCCGAGAACGAGCAAGCCAGGTCCGTTGTTGCTTATGAAAAGGATCTGATCCGAAAACTTCCCGATCAGGACTTCGCCAAAATCCATAGAAGAGGGGACCAAAACCAGATCGCTGATCTCGGCCGTTCCTATCAGTTCGACCTCAAAGACAGGTCGGTCGAGATCGTTGCTTACCAAGGTTGCCGCCGCAGACTTAGGGCCCGGCGTTTGGGGATTGAAACCGATCTGGATATAGCACTTCTCGGATGGTTTCAAGATCTTCTCCGTGCAGGTGTTGCTGTAAAGGTCAAATTCGGATGCATGAGCGCCCGCAAGAGTCGCCGAGTGTATAAGCAGGTCGGTACCGGCGGATCCGTTGGATATGGTCAGGGTCTTGACAAGAGAGGTTGTTCCGACTGTGACCGTCCCAAAATCGATCCGGGCTGGCATGACTTTGATCTCTGGATTTCCTCCTGGAACGGACAAATCTTCTGAGAGTCGGAAGACAAAGGCATCTTTGTTCTTCAATTGCCGGCTAAAAGCGCCTTCTGGGACAGGAAAGTCAGGCGAATCAGTCTCTCCAGCCACGTAGATATGCCCCGACTCACTTACCAGCAGCGCCCGGCCCTTGTCGTTGTCGCTCCCGCCCACAAAAGTGGATGCCAGGAGCTGGCTCAGGTTTGTATCGAACTTGGAGACAAAAATATCCGTGTTTCCATTATAAGTCAGGTCATAAACGCCAGGGGTTGTAGGAAAATCCTCTGATGTCGTCTCCCCCGCGACGAAGAGATTGCCCCAACGGTCGGGGGCGAGGGACGTTATCCTTGCGGGGCGCGTCAGTCCATCCTCCAGGTACGTGGAGGCCAAAAGGGTCGTTAGGTTGCGGTCAAGCTTGGATATAAAACCAATGTCGTGCCACCGACAATAATAATAGAGAACATTCTGATAGGAACCTGCCGTGGTGGGGAAGTTGGGCGAACTGGTCTGCCCTCCGACAAAGATATTACCTGAACCATCTATGCCGAGAGCAACCGGAATCTCGTCGGAGAGCCCTCCTAAGAAAGTCGATGCGAGAAGGGTTTCCAATCCAGGATCGAACTTCATCACGAAGACATCAAATTCTCCGTTGTGAGTCGGGTCGAAGGCACCCGGGGTGACTGGAAAGTCTGCCCGGTATGTCCCCCCGGCGGCATAAATTTCCCCTTGATCACCAACTGCGACAAAAAGACCATTCTCTGCAACCGAACCTGGAAGGAAGGTGGAAGCAAGCAGCGTTGAAAGATCGGCTGTCATTTTCGAAATGAATCCGACGTTCCCGGAGCTCGTGTCCGGAGTTGTGAGATAGGCTCCCGGCGTTACCGGATAATCCTGGGAACGGGTATACCCTCCGATAGAAACCTCTCCCGTCTCGGAAACAACAAGAGAAGAAATCAAATCTTTTTCACTTCCTCCGAGAAATGTAGAGGCGAGGAGGGTCGTAAGATTCGAATCGAGCTTAGAGATAAAGATGTCCCAGCTCCCATGATAACCGGTGTCGTAGGTTCCTGGGGTCACTGGGAAGTCGGCCGATGTTGTTCTCCCGGCTACAAATACGTTGTCAAAACGGTCAACACGAACGGAAACGGCTTCGTCACTGTCTCTTCCTCCAAGAAACGTGGAGGCAAGCAATCTCGTCAGGTCGGGATCGAACTTGGAGATGAATACGTCATAGGTCCAAGAATACCCGCCGGGGGAATCCGGATCGTAGGCATCTTCCGTCACCGGGAAATCATGAGACGTTGTTGATCCACTCACATAGAGGTTGCCCTGTGAATCGAGAGCAAGGGAACTGGCGCCTTCGGAACCGGTTCCCCCCAATAAAGTAGACGCAAAGAATGGATCAATGACGAGAGGTTTGGAACGGTCATAATTCCCAACCTTGAAGCCGTAGCGTTTCCCTTTCGTGTGGTAGGTCACCTCTACAGGCCGTCGATGTCCATCTTCCATTTGAAAAGCAACTGGCTTTGTGAACCTTACCACTCCGATACCCGTTTCCAACTCCAGTTCTCCGCGATCATTGAGGCGAAGCTGTTGGGCTCCGTCTATCTGCAATGAAATCGTTTCGACGGTTGCTCCCGGCTTCACGGTGAAGACTTTTTCCACGGTACGGCCAAACAGGTTCAATCGCAACTCGATGCCATGATAGATTTCCCCAAAGTCCAGCGACTCAAATGCAGGTAAGCCCGTTTTCCATCTCTTGGGATTAGAACCGACGAAGAATGAGATTTTCGCAGGAAACGGCTTAACGCCTTCAGGTGCTCTGCAAGAAGCCCCCACAAAGCTTTCTTTTAGCACCCATCCCTTTCGCAATGTCTCTGCGCTGATCACCTTGGGGCCGAAAGAGCTTCCAAGGTTGGTTTCAGTTCGATTCTCTTGGGCTATTCGCAGGGAGTAAATGATCTCTCCATTGTCCGTCACAAAGACGGTTCCTCCGAGTACATCGGCATAAAACCTGATCGCCTCATTCGTAATCTGCCCCTGGTTAGCGACGAAGGGGATTCGGGCTTTCATCGCCCTCTCAATGAGGTTTTCCCCTCTTTCGTCGGCCGCGCCCCGTGCCAACCCTGGAGACGCCCCCATCATGGCCAACAACCATAAAGCAACCCATGCGCTCGAGCCTCCTTTTTTCTTCATAACTTCACTCCCCAAACCCTTCTTTCATTCGGAATCGATCCTCCTTCGTCACTCACCCAGAGCAATATCTTTCCCATCTCGCGAGTTGCATGGAAGTGCGGTCAATCCAATCGAAATAGGCCTGCTGGGCATGTCTCAGAGCCATCGAGATGGCTTCCCTCCGTTCCCTCAGGAAAGGATGATGGGGACAACCTGCGGAAGAACCGATGGTTAACATTTAACAAAATGGAAAAAGCTTTGTCAACTAAAATTTCTCTGAGGGGGAAGGCCTCGTTGGAAAGGCGCGGGCAACGCTTTCTGTTTGCCCACCTCAAAAGAGCCGATCCCTTTCTCTCGGCCCAGGGATCGGGCCGCATGGATCGCAGGCGCGCGGACGTTCCTGAAATATAAACTTACCCAAACCCTTTCTCTACCAACTCTTTGTTGACGAAAAGGACTCGATCAAAAAGAAAGAGCTAATTGCAAAACTCCGACTTCAGGCAAATTACTGGAATCAACGGCATCAGATAAGTTAAGAATCCAAGTCCTGTATTTTGTCGCTCGCACTGACGAAAAATCTGCCTTTTTGGGGCCCAAGGCCTTGAATATCCATGGGAACTGGGATATGGTTGCCTCATAATGAAGGAAGAAGGAGGCAAACGACAAACGGTGAGCCATCTCTTCGAAATTTGGCAAACGATCCAGAACACGCTTTTTCGATGGTTGGAAGAAGTCCTGGATCCTCTCACCGAAAAGGAGCGAGAGTTTGTGCACGTGGTCCAATTGGCGGAAATCCAGAAGCACATGGGGCCGTACCGGTGGGAGGGGATGGGATTGGCCATTGCGAAAGCGTTTATTGCCAAAGCGGTTTACAATTGTCCGGCGACCAAAGGGTTGATTACGCTGATTTGGGACAGCAAGAATTCGCGGCGGTTGTGCGGATGGGAGAGGTATATTCAAAATCGGCGAATTTTGAGGCTTTCAGGACCATTTTGAGTGAAAAGGAAAAATCTGTCTCAGATTTTAGGTTATCATTCAATCCTGCACGGCCTCAGCTTCCAATGGTAGCTGAGTTTTGCAATTGGCTCATTGGATTATAAAATAAGGCATGGGCAGTCCTGTTGCGGCCATCCGGGTGAGCCGGGCTGTTGAGAGACGAAAGAGGAGAGGCCTCGGTGAGACCTCCGGGAGCAATTCTGCTATGAAGGAGAAGAAAATCCGTTTGGGCATCAGCGCCTGCCTGCTGGGGGAAAATGTCCGTTACGATGGTGGCCATAAACTGGACCGTTTTCTCAAAGAAACGCTGGGCCAATATGTAGACTATGTCCCTGTATGTCCAGAGGTAGAATGTGGCATGCCGATCCCAAGGGAATCGATGCATCTCGAGGGCGACCCGGATTCGCCCCGGTTGGTGACTTCACGAACCAAACAGGATAAGACCGAACAGATGGTCAACTGGGCACGAAAACGGGTCGTCGAACTGGAGAAAGAAGATCTTTGCGGTTTCATTTTTAAGAGCGATTCTCCAAGCAGTGGTATGGAGCGTGTCAGGGTCTATAATGAGAAAGGCATGCCTGTCAAAAAGGGCGTGGGGATGTTCGCAAGGATCTTTATGGACCATTTCCCTCTCCTCCCCGTTGAAGAGGAGGGCCGCCTCCATGATCCAAAACTCAGAGACAATTTCATCGAACGAATCTTTACCCTGAAGCGTTGGAGGGAGATGTTGGCGCAAAAAGAGAGCCGCGGGAACCTGGTCGAGTTCCATACGCGGCATAAACTGCTCATTCTTTCCCACAGCCCCAAACACTATCAGATGATGGGAAAACTGGTGGCAAGGGCAAAAGAGTTTCCCATCAAGGAACTTAACCAAAAATACCAGACCCTTCTCATGGAAGCCCTCCAGTTAAAGACCACTCCCAAGAAAAACGCCAATGTCCTGATGCACATGATGGGATATTTCAAGGAGCAACTATCGACTGACGAAAAACAGGAGTTGCTCGAAGTCATCGATCACTACCGACAGGAATATATCCCTTTGATCGTCCCCATCACGCTCATTCAACACTATGTCCGAAAATACGACCAACCCTACCTGAAAGAGCAGGTCTATTTGAATCCCCACCCCCTGGAACTCCAGCTCCGAAACCACGTCTGAGCATGATTGTGATGCCTCAGTTGAGCGTGCGGAGAGGGGACCCTTGCCCGCAGCATTTCAGCGGCGGCAATCTCTTTCCGGTTCAACGCAAGACTTCTTTGCCGTGCTCCGGCCTCACCGAAGGAGGTCCTATGGCCCTTTACCGTTTTCAAACGATCCGCCTTCTGAAATGCGAGAGAGGAAGCCGTCTCCGCAGGGGATGGGGGCATGGGGAAGGCGCGCTTGAAACTGAGGTATTACCTATGGTTCTTATTTTATCTTGACATATCGTAAAATTAGCTGTATTATTTACGATTATGAGCGAAATTTTACAGAAGCCCAGGATCTTAAGCAACTTTCTACCGAGTTCAAAAAAGAGACGCCTCGTTCTTCTAACGGGCGCAAGACAGACCGGAAAAACAACTTTGGCTCTTAAAAAATATCCGGATCTTCGATATATCAACCTTGATGCCCCAGAGAATCGAGAAGCTATTCGTGGTATGCCGACAGCCTCCTGGTCGAGGAATGTGGGAAATGCTGTGATTGATGAAGCTCAGAAAGAACCATCACTGTTTGAAAAGGTCAAATTCGGTTTTGACAAAGGTGACATTTCGTTCTCCCTCCTCCTGGGATCGAGTCAAATCCTAATGCTCAAAAAAATCCGCGAATCGTTGGCCGGCCGCATCTCCGTCTATGAACTCTGGCCTCTACTCATGGGGGAGCTGATATTCGATTCTGATACTCAGACCCCATCGCCTCCGCTACTCGATCGCCTCTTTTCAAACCAGGATCTCAAGCAGATCTTCCGGGGTGTCCCTGAAGTCCTGCTCGTTTCGGAGGACGGCCGCATTCAGGAAGCGGAGAAACACCTGCTCCAATGGGGTGGGATGCCGGCGCTCCTTCCCCTATCAGCAGAAGAGCGATGGAAGTGGTTAAGGGATTACCAATTCACATATCTTGAGAGGGATCTTGGTGATCTGGCTCGGCTCGATGATCTCGTTCCGTTCAGGACCTTCCAGAAGCTGGCGGCCTTGAGGTCGGGGAGGTTGCTGAATTACTCCGAGCTTGCCCGTGATGCATCGCTTAGTGTCGACACGGCCAGGCGCTATCTCGAGTACCTCACCTTATCCTACCAGACGGTTCTGCTTCAACCTTATCATCGGAACATAACGAGCTCAGTCGTCAAAACGCCAAAACTCTATTGGATTGACATTGGAATTATGCGTTCCCTAAGCGGCTTTTATGGAGACCTATCCGGTGAGGTCTATGACACGATGGTAGTAAGCGAAATCATTAAATATATGAAAACGGTTCAGAGACAGGAAGAGATTTACTTCTATCGAACCCGTTCTGGCTTGGAGCTGGATCTTTTGCTTCAAACAGAAAAGGGCTTGATCGGTATAGAGATCAAAGCGAGGCGAACCGTGGAATCTTCAGACTTAAGGGCAATGCGGGAGGTGGCAAAAGGCCTTGGTAAAGAATGGAGAGGGGGGATTATAGTGTATTTAGGAAACATTATCCAGAAAGTAGAAGAGTCCAACATCTGGGCTGTCCCCTCTCGAAGATTATTCACGTCTACTTGAACTCTATTACGTCCTTCCTGAGGTTACCCTCCGAAGCTCCGTAAGGGTTTATTAATCTGCTCATAATTATATTGACATAAAAACATAGTCGTGTCACTATGAGCTCACGGAGAAGCCGAAATTAGATGTAAGAGGATTGAGCTACAGGAACTTAACAGAACTGCGCCGAAGGGGTGTGCGGGCGGTGCAGCAAGGGGAGAGTCCAGAGGTGGTGGTAAGGGCGCTGGGGATTGCCCGTCAGACGATTTACAATTGGTTATGCCGATACCGGGATGGGGGTTGGGTGGGATGCGTTGGATGCGAGGAAGAGAGGCAGGCGTCGACCCAAGTTAGACGGGCGGGCCATGAGGTGGATTTATGATACCGTGACGCAGAAGAATCCGTTGCAGTTGAGATTTCCCTTTGCATTATGGACATGCGGGATGGTAGGGGAGGTGATTTACCGACGTTTTAAGATTCGGTTGAGCCGAGCTACGGTGGGACGGTTGATGAGGCAGTTGGGGTTGAGTGCGCAGCGGCCGTTGTGGCGGGCGTATCAGCAGGATCCGGAGGCGATTGAGCGGTGGTTGAAAGAGGAGTTTCCGAAGATTCAGGGAGAAGCAAGGAGGCTCAAGGCGACGATTTTTTTTGGGGATGAGGCTGGGGTTCGACCGGATTTTCATTCGGGGACGACCTGGAGGATTCGGGGCAAGACGCCGATTGTGTCGACGACGGGGCACGGGTGAGCTTGAGCACGATCTCAGCGGTGAATCGATTAGGGCAGTTACGGTTTATGGTGACGTCGCAGCAGATCGGGGCGAAGGTGTTTATTGAGTTTTTGAAGCGGTTGATCCATGGGGCGAAGGAGATGATTTTTCTGATTGTGGATCGGCATCCGGCGGATCGGGCCAAGAGCGTAGAGGCGTATCTCAAGACGGTTTCAGACCGATTGCGTTTATATTTTTTACCTCCCTATGCGCCGGAGTTAAATCCTGGACGAGTATGTTTGGAATGATCTGAAGAACGGCGCTGTTGGAAGAATGGCGATTAAAACATCGGCTGACCTCAAGAAGACCACAATTTCTCGCCTTCGGTTCTTGCAGAAATCGCCCGAACGAGTCCGGTCCTTTTTCTGTGCTCCGTCAACACAATATGCTCTATAATGTCCATTCTACTATGACGAGATTAATAACAGGGACCATTTGCGAAGGCCGCCCCTGGATATTTGGCCTTGTGTGCTGCGAACCCCGGCTGGATGAACTTGGTGATGAGGCCTATGACGAAACCGAACCCAATTGTCCAGAGGATGCCCTTATCGTTACCTCTTCGTATAACCAAAATCAGGAAATGTCAACC